>Ga0209736_1000033_pt1 | contig 52711 bp, 36 predicted proteins | sample BlaSpr_A8_Ref_M3_FD_187992 | JGI IMG/M metagenome (GOLD analysis project Ga0209736, IMG submission 187992) | Forest soil microbial communities from Thunder Bay, Ontario, Canada - Black Spruce, Ontario site 2_A8_Ref_M3 (SPAdes) (version 2) | ecosystem: Environmental > Terrestrial > Soil > Boreal...
AGTCCCCTTCGCTTTCCTCTGATACCTCCGTCGAAAGGGACCACAAAGTGTCAGATATGCTCCCGGTCTAAAATGTCAGCGATCCCCCCGACCGTACAGCGGGCTTGTCGAATCGCCGCAAGGGAGAGGAAGAGGCAGAAAACGACCCCGAGGAGCGGGCGGCGCTGGCAAGGCGCGGAGAAGAATTGGGCGAGGAGGGCGCCGGTTGGCGGCCAAGGGGATACTCTCGAGGGTCATAAGGGAGGATAGCACGAATTGAGCTTTTTGTCTACTTAAAAGTACTTAGCGATGTTGACCAATAGGAACGGCTGTGGAAAACGGGACGTGAAACAGCAATAGGGGATGGGGCCGCGAGAAGGGGGGCGGCATAGTAAGTTTGAGGGCGCGCGCACCGGAAGATGCACCACGAGCGCGAGTCATACGGGCGAGATGGAGGAGCGAAATGGCGCATGCGGAGACGATTCGCAGATATTTTTCGGGGTATGAAAACGGAGATCGATGGGCTATCGAGGCTTTGTTGAGCGACGGATTTGTATTTACGAGTCCTTACGACTACCGGATTGACCGGGAAACGTATTTCAAGCGGTGCTGGCCGTACAGCGAGACATTCGCCGAGGTATGGGATTGAGAAAGTATTTGAGGAGGGCGACGAGGCTTTCGTTCTTTATAGGTGCAAGACGAAGGATGGCAGCGGAGCTCGGAACACGGAATTTTTTAAGTTTGAGGGAGCGAAGATAAAAGCGATCGAAGTGTACTTTGGTTCGGCGCCTAAAGATGCGGCAAAGGGATAGGGTCAGCGGAGGAGGGAGATTAGCGGTTGGATGGCGGCGCGATGGAGGTTAGGGAGGTGTTGGGAAAATAGTGGGCGAGGATTTCGCGGAAGGTGGCGCCGGTGCGGGCCATGGCGGAGGCGCCGCGTTGGCAGAGGCCGATGCCGTGGCCTTGGCCTATTCCTTCGAGGAGGACTTGGGCGTTGTCGTTTTTGTTTTCGGGGCGCGCAGCGAAATTGTTGCTGGGGACGGCGTGCCAGCCGAGGCGGCGGTCGACGGTGAGGCGGCCGGCTTCGCCTTTGGCGAGGATGGCGGCGTCTTCGGTAGAGACGCGGCGAGTCCAGCGGATGGGATTTTTGTGGCAGATGTCGCAGAGGACGGCGAAGTAGGGATACGACTTGGTGGGCAGGCCGAGTTCGGCGGGAGTGCGGGTGCGGCCGCCGCAACTGCGGGTGAACATGGTGGCGATGGGCTTTTCGCCGTAGGTGATTACGAGGCCTTGTGTGGCGGCGGTAGCCTGGACGGCGGGAGAGTCTGGCGCGGGAGGTTCGCGGAGGGACTGGCAGTGGGTTAGATCGCAGAAATCGAAATTTTCGTGGCGGCCGGCGCCGCCGACGTAGTAGGAGCGGGTGACTATGGATTGGGCTTTCAAGGCTTCTAATGGTGTACCGGGAGCGGATTCGGCGAGGACGGCGGAGGCCACGGCGGTTTCCAGGTCCATGGTGATGATGGGCTGGATAGTGTTGGCGGCGGCGGCTGTGATGGCGAGAGAGCCGCGATATTGACGCGAGATTTTTTCTGGGACGGATAACACGAAAGCTACGGCGGTGTTGGCGCGGGAGGTGGCGCGGATTTCTTTGGCTTGCAGGATTTGGCCCTTTATTTCGATTGAAAAAGTCTTTCCCGTAATTTTGATGCGGGCGATGTCTCGGGGAGTGTTGGGAGCGAGAACGAAGGACTGATCGGCGATAGTGACGAGGACGGCTTCGGAATGTGCGGCGGAAAGAGTTAGTTCTTGGGGGTGGAAGAGGCCGAGTACGCCGATTTGGATGGCTTGCGCGTTTGCGAGCGGCCCACTGAGGAGGAGAGCGAGTGGGAGGATGAAGCGCCGTGGCATGGGTGAATAGATTAGCCGGCATAGGTAACGGGCGAGGAGAAAAAGAAAAGCCCGAACCTGTACCGCGGAGAAAGACGAAACCTGTAAGTATTTGCGAGCGTGCCGAGATGGGGCGCAGCATTGCTGCGCCCCTACGGTGCGGGGAATCATTGTTGTTGTAGGCGGGCTAGCATGCGGGCGGCGGTGGCGGAGGCGATGGCGCCGGGGACGGAATGGACGCGGACCATGAGGAGGAGTTCGGGTTGGGCGGCGGGGACTAGCGCGATGGTAAAGCCGTCGCCGGGAGCAGGGCGCGCGTGCGTACACGGGGCGGTGCCGGTTTTTACCAGTGCGTCAGAATGATTGAGCACGTGGCCTACGGCGGAACCGGTGCCGTAACCGGCGGCTTGCGCCATGCCGGTGAGGATTTCGCGGACGGCGGGCTGGTCGCGGCGGCGGATGAGTTCGAGATAAGCGTGGGCCATGTGGAGTGGCGAGATGCGCCACTGATCGCCGAGGCCCATCAGCGGCGGACCGGTCAGATCGGCTGCAGGCGGTTCGATGCCGAATTGCTGGGCGATGAGAAGGATTTGTTCGCCGGTGAGCGTGGCGGCGAGAGCGCGGAAGTAAGAGTTGCAGGAATAGGCGATGGCGGAGATTAGAGTGAGCGGGCCGTGCGGGCGGACTTGCCAGCAGCCGCTGGCTTCGCCGCGGCAGACGTGAACGGGAAATTGATAGTTGTGCTGGGCGGCATAGGCTAGGGCGGTGAAAGGCTTTACCAGGGAGCCGAGCGAGATGGGCTTTTGCGGATCGTCCCAGCGGGAGGAGAGCAAGGCGCCGGAGCGGGCATCGAAGAGGAGGAAGGAAATGTCGGGATTGGGGAATTCGCGGGCGAGAAGCTGGGCGGCCGATTGTGCGAAGAGGGACTTCGGGGGCGCGGGGGAGTTTGATGCGGCGGCTGGATGCGATTGAGCGGGATGGAGCGAAGGCGGCGCGAGAAGAGCTGCGGCGAGGGCCAGGACGGAAGCGATTTTTAGGGAGTCCACTGATAGGTCACGGTTTGCAGGATTTTGTCGCCGGCATCGCGGACGACGATTTTTTGCGAGGAGACTGCGGCGAGGGTGGAGCTGAAGCTGGCGATGTTGCGGGAGAAAAATAGCGGCGTGTTTTGAGATTGGCCGAAGGTGTTGGCGCTGGGACCCGCGGATTGGGCGTCGAGCTGGCTGGTGAAGCGCGTGAAGCGCTCACGTTCGCGGCCGTGGTTGAAGCCGGCGATGAAGAGGGCGAGCTGGGCGCCAGCTTTTTGATTGAGGCGCGCGAGGATGGCGGCGACGAGGTTGGGGTCGTCGGAGACGATCAGATATTTACCGCGGACGGCGACAGCGAAGGACCAGAGGCCGTCGAGTTGCTGAAAACCGGATTTGGGCTGCCAGCCCACACCCAGTTGGCTGGCGGTGAGAGATGGGCGGACGAAGTCAACGAGGGCGGAGCGGGCGGCGAGTTCGTTCCAGTCCGAAGCGGCTAGTAGCGCGACGGCGGAATGAATGCGGACGAAGACGCCGTCTTTGTCTAGCTCGGTGCTTTGCAATTGCAGCGTGGCTTGCGGGGGATTGCTGCGGAGAAGATTTTTCAGAGAGTCGGTGGTGCTGGAAGAGGTTTGCGTTTGGACCGGCGGGATATCGATGCGCGTCTCGAGATCGGCGGTGCTGCCGGTTTCTCCGGAAGTGAGCGCGACTTGCGGGGCGAATTGCGAGGCCACGGCTGGGCCGAGATGTGGCGCGAGAAGTTTGGTTTCGAGCAAGGCGAGCGCCGACTCAGGCGACGGAGAGGCGCGCACCTGGAAGACGCCGGCGTCGGCGGGAACGAGGCGAGCTAGATCGGAGACGGCGGCGGCTCCGGCGTTGGCATCGGAGGCGACGGCTTCTGCTGCGGGCGCGGACTTCTTCAAGAGTAGGCGCTCTTCGCGGTATTCCTTGCCGGAGAGAAAGAGATCAGAGAGGGCTGCGGAATATTGCTTCATGTCCGTGATGTTTTGCTGAATCCAGTAGGAGCGGAAGTACGGGCTGGGCACGAGTTTTTCTAGATTGAGAACCATACGGAGATCGCCGGCGGGACCGGCGGATGAGACAGAACGCGAGAACCAAGGTTCGGCTTCAATGGCTTGGTCCTTGCCACCGGCCATGAGCAGGAGAGCGCCCGCCATCAAGTCTTCGCGTGTGGCGAGCAGGAGGAAATCGTCTTTTACGGCGAAGGCTACTTCCTTTTCGGATTCGGCATCGCGGCGAAGATAAAACGTGACGCCGGCAACTTCACGCGTGCCGAATCTGGCGCGCGATTGCCAGAGAGCGGTTTGCATGGCGTTGGCGGAAGAGAGCTTGGTGATGTAGAGGAACTGGAGATTGCCGATATCGTAGAGGGCGAGGGCGCTCTGCGAGCCGGCGACTTGCGAGAGGAAATTCATGTCCGGAGGAAGACCGGCTGCAGCGGCGAACTGATCGCTGGCGCCGCCAAGGCGAAGGAAAAGACGCGAGCGGGAAAAGATCTGGTAGTTGACGCTGGTGACCCATTGGTGCTTTTCACGCGAAGAGTTCCACGCGGAGAGCAGCGACGAGAAATCCTTGGCTTCGAGATAAAGGAGCGCACCCGCGGGAGCGTAACGACAGAGCGGCGGTTGTTCGGATGCGAAGGGACGATAGGCGGCCAAGGCAGCGCCAAACGCGATCGTAGCGATACAGAGAAGAAGGATGGCGCGTTTCATGGCTGTGCACCTCTCTTTGCGGCGGAAGCAGCGGGCGACGCGGCGCGCGCGACCAACCGCGGACGAACGATGCGATCCTGCTCGAGAGCTTCGTGAAGAATCGGCTGGCGCGCGAGATTGGTCTGGCGGCGGCGTAAGCGTGCTTTGACGTCGGTAAGTGTGACGATGATTTCTTTGCGGCGCTGCGGGGATTGTTCCAGTTTTTTCGCGATCTCGAGATAAGGCACGGCTTGGTTCAAGCGGCCGAGGCGGATCATTACTTCCGCAACGGATGCGGCAATCTGAGCCTGCTGCGCGCGCGAAAGGTTTACGGAAACGTAAGTAAGCAGTTCGGAGTAGTCCTTATTGGAATCCTCGTCCTGCTCGGAGCTGATGATTTCTTCTTCTCCGGCTTCGGCGTTGACCGATGGCACATATCGCGGGAGGAGTTGCTGGCTGAGGATGTGGTCAACTGCAGCGAGGGCGAGTTCGTCGGCATGTTGACTGGCCGCGGCGGAGAAGAGCGGAATGCGGGCATCATCGCGCGCGGGAGTGTCTGCGAGGGCGGCACGGAGAAGATCGATCTTGATGCGCGGATCCGAAGCGGCTTGGGCAGCGCGGAGACGCGCGTCGTAGAAGAACGGCTGATTTGCGGCGGCGATGCCGGGCTGACGGGCGCTCGCGAGCAGGTTGAGTTCGGCGCTGGGCAAATTGGCGGCAGCGTGAGTTGCGGCGAGAGCGAGGGCAGCCTCGACTCGAAGCGAGTAAGAGAAATTCGACGTGGAGGCGATACTCACGAGTGCTTCCTGGGAAGACTTGACTTCGCGCGAGGCGGCAATTCTTGCTTTGGCGAGACGCAATGGATAGGCGGGCTCCCAAGGAGTGGATTTCACGAGTTGCTCGAGGAATTCCACGGCTTCGGCATGGTGGCCGGATTTTTCGAGTAGCGATGCCGCGGGGTCGAGGTTCTCGAAGGAGTTACCGACAACGACGACGAGGCGGCGGAGAAGTTCTAGGGCACCAGGCGTATCGCCGGCGGCAAGGCGAATTTCCGCGAGGCCGAGGAAGTTGGCGGCAACGAGGCGGTGCTCGTCGATTTCGCGGGCAAAAACGAATTCGAGGATTCTGCGCGCGGACTGCTTGTCGCCGGCATCGAATAGCGCGCGAGCGGACTGGCGGAGGATCTCGGAAGAAGGCGCGGATTGCGAGTCGGCGCGGTAAGAGGCAATTTTGGCGTCGAGCGTGCCGAGTTGCGCGGCGATTTTCAATTCGAGCGGCGTAATCGTGACCCACATGGCGTTGCGGGTTTCTTGTGGAAGCACGGCGAGGTAGTCGGCGGCTTGCGCGAATTGCTTGGTCTCGATGAGATAGCTGGCCCAGCGGATTTGCCAGTTTCGCAAGGAAGACAGAGTATTCTCCCGCTCGAAGCCTTCGGACTTCTCGAAAGAGTTTTGTTCAGCTGCGAGGATGCGTTGATAGATGGGCGCGCGCTGGGCGAGCGGAATCCACGGCGCGTCGGCGATGTCGATCAAGATGGCGGTTGGGTCGGGCGCGACGGAAGACAAGTCAAGAAGCCATGCAGTGGCAGCGGCTGGATCGTGAAGAGCGAGGTAAGCACTGCGCAGGGGCGCGTTGGAGCGATAGTTGCCATTGCGGCGAAGGTACGCGCGGAGGACGGAGTCGACGTCAGGCTTGATCTCGGTGAAGAGGCGACGGCTTCCGAGATGATCGCAGATGAGCGTGAAGTCCGACCAGAAACTTTCCGGACTATGCGCAGTGTTGACCTGCTTGAGAAGGGTAGCGAGTGCGCTCTTCCACTGCGCGAGGGCTTCCTTGCGAGCGCCCTGGCGGAAATAAGCGAGCGCGATGCGATCGTGGACGCTGGCGCTGCCGGGCGTCAGCTCGAGAACGTGATTGTAATCGGCGAGGGCGGCGGCCAGATCGTTGGACTCGGCGTAATAATCGGCGAGCTGGAGATAGGCTCCGGAGGAAGCGGGACTCTGCTCGAGCGCGGCGACGAGAAAATCGCCGGCGCCTGGCTGCTTGGTGACGCCGAGATATTCGCCGTAGCGGGAGCCGTAGTAATACCAGATGTCGCCGGCAAGACGATTGTCGCGATTCAGTTGCTTGCCGAGGCGTTCGCCGATGCTTTCGTCACCGAGCGCGTTGATAAAGTTTTTCCTGATTTCTGGAGAAGGCTCGGCGAAGTACAGGCCGACGAGCCCATTGTAAGAGCTGGACCATACGGGCGGGCGGCGAGCGGCGCGGGCAGCGACGACGGCGTGAGCGAGAGCCGGATCACCGTTAGCGACAACGAAGTTTGCGACTTGCTGGCTCCAGGTGGTCCAGTCGGCAGACATCTGCACAAGCTGCTGCGGGCGGCGAGCGAGCAGGAATTCCAGGAAGCGCGTCTGCACATCGCGGCCCAAGTATTCGATGGGCACTTCGGAGAGAACGCGGAACTCATTTTCGGGATCGGCGGCGGAGCGATACGCGTCCGCGGCGGCCAACAATGCGCCGGGGCGCTGATAGCCGTCGAGACGAGCGGCGAAAGTCTCGAGGTGCGCGGCGAGGTCCGCGAATTTGAGGCGGCGTCGCTGCAGATCGATGTAAGGCTGCATGTGTCCGGCCGCGATCATGGGAGTGGATGCTTCCAACAGCATCAAGTCAAAGCGCCAGGCAGCTTCGAGGTCGGCCAGGCCCGCCGATTGCGCGAGCGGAATCGCAAGAGCCTGGATGTCTGCGGGCGACTGCGAAGCGTGAAGGTGCTCGGCGAATTGCGCGAACGCGGTTTTTTCTTCGGGAGCGAAGTAGCGCACGACGGTGCCGCCCATTTCGGTTAGGACGGCGCGCATGGCGTTCCTTGCGTTCTCGATCCGCGTTTCATGCACGCGGGTGCGGTATTCCGTGTTGCTGACGGCGGCAATACCTTGCTTGGCGACTTGCTGCTGCAGCACTGGAAGTGCGGAATCGGCAGCAGAGAGCGCGCTTTGCAAAGTCGCGTAGGCTTTCTCTTGTTGGCGAAGGCGCGTCATGATGCGAACGTAGAGATTTGCGCCGGTGTGATTTTCGGTGACGGCTAGAAGATCGCCACCCGCAGCGGTGACGCCCTGCTCGGCGAAAGAACGCGCCTGCGGCAGCATGCCCCAGGATTCGAGACGCCGCGCAACTTCGAAATAATTCTCGGGCCGCTCGGGGCGGCCGTCGATCAGCGCGGATTTTAGAGCGGCGACGGTGGCATCCACTTGCCCCTGGCGGGCGCGGACTTCGGCGATTTTCTCCATCCACTTGGGATCTTTGTAGGCGAGCTGATAGATGCGATCGTAGTCGGCCACGGCATCGTCTAAGCGCATGAGGCGCTCGTTGAGGCCGGCGCGCGCGACGCGCAAGTCCACGCGATCCGGACGAATGGCGACGGACTTTCCGTAGCTATCGATGGCCCCCGGGAAATCTTCGAGATTCGTGTACATGCGCGCGAGAACCATGGACCAGCGGAAGTCCCGGGGAGATTGCTGTACGGTCTTGGCGTAGAAGTCGGTGAGTTGCTTCTGCCGCTGGTAACGGAGAGCGTAAAGAGCGGCTTCGCTGACGAGAGCTTCATCTTCGGAAAACGCGTTGATTAATTCGATGTACTGGTCGACGGCACCGGCGCGGTCTTCGAGGCGCGTGAGCGCGGGAATCAATCCGCGGCGCAGCGTGGCTATTTGCGCTTTCTTTTCGTCGGTGGCAAGCGCAGCGTTGCGGAAGAGCGCGATTTTCTCGAGATAAAACTGCTTCAGACCTTGCTGATCGCCGGCTTGCGCGTAGGTGTCCGCCATGGCCGCGAGGTACTGGCTATCGTAGGGAGAATCGCTGAGAAGCTGCGCAAGAAGATCGCGCGCTTGCGGATAGAGTTTGGCTTCGGTGGATTTGCGGGCGGCTTCGAAAGTGAACTGCTTGGCGAGGCCGGGGTAGGCGCTCTTGGCGGCCTGCTGCAGGACGGCGATGGCTTGCGGATAGGACTTGGTACGCCAATAGAAATCGACCGTTGAACGGACCACGCCGAGGATTTTGGGGTTTTCGCGGTACAGCGCTTCGATGCTTCTCTGCGCGGAAGCAAAGTCTTTATGGTTTTCGTAGAGCCGGACAAGCGCGTAGCGCAATTGCAGACGGGTTACCGGATCAGAAGCCAGCGAGGCTTCCTTCTCAAGAGCGCGCTCGCGGACAGACTCAAGTGATTTTTGCTGGGCGAGTGCTTCGATATCAGCGGCTTGCTCGATGGTGGTAGCGCGAGCGACCACGGTGTCGAGGAAACTGGAGAGCTCTTTCTTGCGATCGAGAGTCTCAAGGACGCGAACGCGCAGAGAAATCGCCGTGGTTGACGCATCAGCCGCAGAGGCGCGTTGCTCGGTTTCGCGATCGATCAGGTCGCGGTATTTCGGCCGGCGAGCCAAATTCAGAAGCCGATAGGCGGCAGGCGAATCGATGCCGGCGGCGAGAGTGCCCTTCACATATTCAGGGATCGCTTGCGCGTATTGGCGTTTGCCTTCGTAGATGGCGCCGGCTTCGTAGCAGTATAAGTCGTCATTCGCCAGCTTTTTGCGGCCTTCGTTCAGCAGGCGAATGGCGTTGCCGAAATCGAAATAATCCCAATAGATGGTGGCAGCATCGAGATACCCGCCGGATTCTCCGGGCGCTACTTGTGGAATGCGTTCCCAGTAGGGAGCAGCTTGCGCGAAAAGCTCGCGATCGGCGTAAATATCGCCGACGCGAGCAAGTGTCTGGGTGTTTCCGGGATTCGCCGCGAGAAGATTTTCGGTGATCTTCACGGCTGCGGCGGTGCTGGCGGGATCGAAATAAGCGAGCGAGCGAAAAACCCCGGAAGCGGTATTGCCGATATCTGCAGCGGCCGGATATTCCTCGGCCAGAGCTTTCAAGACTGGCGCGCTTTCTTCGAAATGCGAGCGCCACAAATTGGCTTCGGCTACGTAATCCGCGGCTGCGGGATTCTTGGCGGCGAACTCCTGCCAGTCGACTCCGGCTGACGGCGCTTGCTGTTGCAAGAATTTCAGTTCGCTATCGAGTTTGCCGGCAGCGGTCAAATATTCGAAGAAAATGTTGCGCAGGTCCGTTTCCTCGAACCAATGCAGGCGCAAGAGCGCTTCCCAGGCCACCGGATCGCGCGTGTAGGGACTGGTGTAAGCGCTGAGCAGATTGTGGACAAAAACAGGATTGTGCGGGAATCGCTGATTGGCATAAAGATTCAGGCGAAGATAAATATACGGACCACCACCGACGACGGAAGCGAAGTAGCGCTCGAGATCGGTGCCGCTAAAGATCTCGGTCGCTTCGCTGCTGAGAGCTTCGAACTCGGCGGTTTGCTTGCGCCGGAGATAGTAGCGCGCGAGTTTGTGATACCAGGAACGGTCCGGAAAACGCGCCATGGCGCGGCGATAGACTTCTTCCTGCTCTGCGCCAAGACGATTCTGCTCCAAAAAGACGGCCAGGCGTTCGTACAAACCGGGGTCGTTGGGGTTGTGGTCGATTTCGCGGCGGAGAACCGCTAGCGCCGGCAGAATCTGCTGGAGCTGGACGAGCCGCGCAAGGTAGCGCTCGATGACGCGCGCATATTCCGGCGACCGCGCGCCGAGTTGTGCCTGTGCCGCCGCGGAAGACATCTGGAATGCGGCGGGATTCGGCCTTCGTGCGATTCGCGCCGCCTCGCCATCACCCTCATGAGCCATGTCTTCCTCCGCGCGCTCTGCCGAGGTTTCCCAGCCGGGATCGTAGCTTTGCGATGCGACATCCTGGCCGCCCAAAGGAATACCGTCAGCACGCTTGGCCAGCTCCTGTAAAACGGAATCGTAAATCGCGAATTCGTCCAGAGATCTATTCGTGCGGGCGTACGCGTCGGCCATCAGCAGAGCGACATCCGTCCGCCGCGGTGCAACGGGAAACGCCGCCAGAAATTCCTTGCCGCCTTTTATAACCGCTTCGCTCTCGCCCGCATTGGAATAAAATCCGAGCAATCTGACATGAAGCTCCGGACGCTCCGAGGACTTTGGAAACTTCGCATCCAGAAAAGCGAGCAACTCGGCAGCGCGCGAGCGGTGGAAATAAGGAACAGCGCGCTGCTCTTCTTCAGAGAATTCTCCGGCGGGCGACGCAGTATTGAGAATCAGCGACAGAATGCCATTCAAGTAGCCGGGACCTTGATCCATGGTGGCGATGTCGCGGTACATGGAGAGCTCGCCGCTGCCCAGGCGAATCGGCGTTTCCGGCGCGGTGAGCAGCAGACGGGCAAGCCCGGCGAGAGAGCGCTCCTGCGAGTCGTTGCCGTCCTTCGCGTTGTACAGCGCAAAATAGAATCGCGCCGCTTCCGGATAAACGTGAATGTCTTCGAGCAGCCGCGCGCAGATGAAAAGGTCTTGCGACGTCCAGGCGGACTTGCTCGCTTCCTTGTGCAAGCGAAACTTGGTGATCGCTTCCTGCGCTGCGTCCAGCTTTCCCTGTTGCTGGTAGTAATAGAAGATCCGCGCCGTGGCTCCGACGTCTTCGGGATTGGCGTTCACGGCGGCTCGCGCTTCATCGAGAAACTTGCGCAGACCGTGCGTCTGGCTCAGCAGGCCGAAATAGCTCGAGATCAGCTCCGGCGCCCACAGCGGCTGGAACATTTTCTCGTAGACCGCGAGTCCTTGCTGCAGCGATCCCTGGCGGTACTCGACCAGCGCTTTCGCTTTCACCGGAAAAATCTCGTCGGCGGGGAATCGCTTGCGATAGTCGGCGATGAGCTCGTTGGCCGCGGCATAATCTTTTTGTGAGATCAGGAAATCGAGGAAGCGGGCGTATAGCGATGGTTCGTGCGGATAGCGAACCAGCCAGCTTCGATACTGGGCGGCGCATTGCTCTTGAGGCAGCGCTTGCACGCGAATAATTTCAAAGATGCTTTCGAACGCGCGCCAGGAACGCTGCTCCGCCGCCGGAATGCGGCTTTCGGACGCGTTCAAAGGCGTCGCGGCGATGGCGGACAACGTCTTGATCTCGTCGAGCGGGCGCATCCTGCGGTGATAGAAATCGGCAAGAGCAAGCGGCGCGGACGAGGCTGCGGCAGAGTCCGCAACGAACAGCTTCCAATCACTTTCCGCGGCGGCAAAATCAAGCTGCTGCTCGTCTTCGAGCGCTCGCAAGGAGTAGAGAGCTGCTGCTCTAGGCTGGGCCTTGAGCAAGTCGCTCAGAGCAGCGCGCGTCTCCGCCGGCGGCCGGCGGTACAACACATCGCCGCCGGGCAGAGCCATCGCACGGAAGAAAACCGATTCGAGCGCCGTGCGCGCTTCGATGTTACGCATCCACGACGAAAGCTCGCCGCGGGCGGAAACAACATAACCTGCGCAGATGACGGCGCACACCGCGGCGCCTGCAGCGAGCGCGGTCTTGCGCGAGGGATTACGGAAGCACTTCAATGTCCACCCCCTGCGTTCCCATGTTGTGTGCGATGTCTTCGCCGACAACGGTGAGCTTGTAGGTTCCTGGAATGGCCTGCTCCGGAATCACCAACTGACCGGTGTTGATTCCCGCGCGCGCGTCCCACTTGAGGCCGACGGGCGCGGCGCCTTCGATACGTGCGAACAGCGTGCGCGTGCTCGCCGAGGCCGCTACTTTCAATTCCAGCACTTGTCCTCGCCGCACGCGCTTGCGATCGAGCTTGATCTGAATCACCGGCGGCTTGCTGGCGATGACGAAGGTCTTGTTTTCGCGGTACGAGTTGCCCGCCCGGTCGCGGAGAATCAGGCGCACTGCGTACGTGCCGTCCTGCATGTCACGCGGCGCGAAGAACCGCGTCTGCCAGATATCTTCATCCTCAAGATGGCGGAGTGGCTGGACCAATCCGAACGGAAACAGCGCGACGACGGAGACAATCGATTCGTGCGTCTTCACTCGAAGCACCGGATCGCCGGGACGAATCACTCGCGGCCGCAGCAACGCGCGCGGCACCGCAAGAAAAGAAGTGTACGGCGTCACGAATTTGTATTTTCGCGCCAGACGAATGATTTCGTCGATCGTCGCCCGGTCCTCGCCTTCGCGCTGAATTTTCTCGAGCAACGCATCCACTCGCGCGCGCGCCCACAAGCGCGGCAGTTGCGGATGATCGGACGAGCGCGCGGGAAGGTCAGCCTTGCCGGAAAGTTCGAGAGGCGTTCCATCGCGAACGCCGCGCACCATGAACGCTGCGTCTTTGTGCGGCTTCTGGTAGCGGCCCACCCATGCGGCAAGCGAAGCCGAAAACGCGGAATCCTGCAGCGGATAGACCATATCCGTGGCAGCATTTGCATCGACATCGAGACGCAACTGGCCGATCGGAGTACGCCCGATCTTCGAAAGGAACGAATTGAGCTTGAACTCCATGGGTTCTGTGGAAAGCACTTGCTCCAGCAAGCCATCCTCACGCGCGAGCATGCGCAGCAACGGTAGATTGGCATCGTCACCCACTCCGAAAATGTAAGTACGCGGGCGCTGTGCTTCCGGCAGCTTCTTCCAATTCGCTTCGTACCACGCGGCGAGCTTGCCGTTCTGAATCGGGCCGCGCGTCGCTCCGCCGTCGCTCAGAAGAATCAAGTAAGGGCTGCCGAGTCCCGCCGCGGAGAATTGTTGCAAGCCAAATTGCAGCGCGCCTTGCACGTCCGTGCCGCCCCTAAGGCGACTCGCGCGAACGAAATCCAGCGCTCGCTGAATCCCGTTGCCGTCAGCAGCGACCGGCACTGCCTGAAACATCTGCGTCTGGCTGTTGAAGAGAATCAGATTGAAGCGGTCCGCTGGCTGCAGCGCGCGCAGAATCGTTTCCAGCGCGGCGTAGCTGCGCTCCAGCTTTTCCCACTGCATGGATAGCGAAATATCGAAAAGCACGACAAGCGTTTTCGGCGGGCCGGAAGCGGAAGCCGCCCCTTGCGGCGTTGACGAAGCTCCGCCCGTGCCGAGTAGCGCTTCGACCGCAAAAAATCCCGGTTCATTGGTGCGCCGCACCGGCGCAGTCTCCGTCGGCGATGGTTGGCCGCTCTCCGGCTCGCGATGCGTAAGGATTTGAATTGTGTCGCTTCCCGAGGGATCCAGATCGTAAGTGGTCACAAAGTCTTCGGTGAGATTGACGTTTTGCCCTTCAAAGTGGCCGCGCACCACGTGCGGCGCGTTTTCGTCGAGTTGCAGAGCGAAGGCTTTTGCCGGCGCATGAAAGTTTACGAGCGCATGCGCCGAATGCAGTTCGAAATTGATGCGCAGATGGCGAGCCGCTTGCGCTTGATACGCGTCCGGGCGCAGCGGAATCGCAAAGTAGGATTTCAGATTTTCGACGGGAATCGACTCATGGTACTCGAACTCCAGCCGCTTTGTCCCATACGCTGCAATCGGCACGATGCGCGCAGAAAAGATGGCGCTGCGTTTCGCTTCCTCGGCCCCGCGTTCTCCCATTTGCAGCAAGCCCGGATCGATCGATTGCTGCTTCAGTTGATTGTAGATCTCCTCGGCGCGCTTGCGCTCCAGAATGACGGCCGGAATTCGCGTCGGGCCGTCCCAAACGGCGAAATCGGAAACTGTGGCCCGGCTGGGCAGAGCGAAGACGTAGGTCCCTTCCTCGATCCGATTCGTGTGATTGGCAAAAATCTGGCGCACAAAAACGCGCGCGTCGCCATTGTAGATGCGGATAGTGATTTCCATCTCTTCCAACGAAAGAATGGCCGGATCCGGTTGCGCTTTATCCCGAGGAATCAGCGCGCCGCCATCGGCATACGCCCCACACGGCGCTAGCGCCAGGCACGAAGCAAGCAAGCAGAGGAATATGGTTTTCATGGCTGTAGTTTCCGCTCCTCCACTTTCACGAGCCCGTTGTCCGTTCCCACGTAGACGTAACCGTTCGCTTCGGCGAGAGCCGTGACGTTCGCGGAAGGCAATCCTTCGGTCAGTATTTTCCAGTGCGAAGATTCCCGGTCATATACATACAAGCCGCGGCCCAGCGTCCCCGCGAACACGTATCGCGGCGTCACCAGCATTGCGTTTGGATTCACTTCGAATGGCCCGGTTGCCGTGTCGAACACATGAAAGCGTCCCGCGCGGTCCAACTGCATGATCCCGCCGCCATAGGTTCCCACCATCCAGTCATCGCCAATCGGAACCACCGCGGTAATCCAGTTATGCTTCAGCCCCGAATTAGACGCCGTATAACTCGTGCGCACTTCGTCGTTGCCGATCATCGACATCCCGCCCAGCGTCCCAGCCACCAGTTGATCGCCGGAAACTCCCAGCGCGTAAACGTGATTGTTCACCAGCCCATGAAACGCATAGAGGCTTCGCGCGCCCCCAGCATCCAGAAACGTGAGGCCAGCCGGCGTAGCGATCGCCAATCCGTTCCGGTACGCCATCACATCCGTAACGTGATCCGCGATCAAACCGTCCGCGCGCGTGAGCACCTGCTCCTCGCGCCCGGAGCCGCTGAACCGCACCAATCCGTTAGCGGTGGCGACCACGACCGTGCCGGCCTTCGTCTCAGGCACAATGCGATTCACGCAAAAGACGTGATCGTTCTCCACATGCGTCGTCTTCCCGGAATCGCTCTGCAGAATGTCCAGCCCGCGATCGAAATAACCGACCCAGATCCGTCCGCCAGGATCGGCAGCCAGCGCGGAAATATTCCGATCGCTAAGAATGGCCGCGCCGGGATTTAGGACTTGCTGCAAGCCGAACCCGCGCGCGTTCGTTCGGTATAACCCGGTGCGCGTGAGCACATAAATAGCGTCAGCCGATTGCAGAATCTGGCGTACCTCCGACAGTTCGGGAGCAATGCCGGAACGCGCCCCAGTCCCATGGCCAGCCAACGGAATCGTCCGCACGCCTTGATCCTCGGTGCCAACAAACAAACTACCTGGCTTCGCCAGCAACGCAGTCGCAAACACGCCAGGTGCAACCACATGCGAGAATCGCCCGCGATCGAACTCAGCCACGCCCGCAGCCGTGCCCACAAAAGTCGTTTCTCCCGAAATCGCCAAAGACTGTACTTGCCGGTCCGGCAATCCTTGCTCTTCGCCAAAAACGTCCGTGGTACCAGAATGCCAGTGCAAGACGCCACGATTCAGCGTGCCCACCCACAAATCCGCTTCCTCACCGACTAGCGACGTCACGTACAAGCTCGCCAGCGTCGGATGCAAACTCGAAATCTGCTTCCCGTCAAATACCAGCACGCCGCGATTCTTGGTGCCGATCAAAAGATGTCCCGCGGAACCGGGAAGAATCGCGGTAATCGCCCGCGCCTCCGGATCGCGAGGAAGAATCTGCCGAAAGCTTCGGCCGTTGAAGGCCAGCAGCCCATCCTCGGCAGTGGCAATCAGCAGCTCAGCCTCGCGCGAATCTGCCAACATTCCGGTCGCCAGCGCAACCAGGGCAGACGACGGAAGCTCCCGCCCCGGAGAAAACGAGCGCAACAATGCGCCATTCCCGTCGTATTCCTGCAATCCCGCCGGGCCTGCCAAAAATAGATGATTCTGGAATTGTGCCGCCTGCTGGAAAACTGTCGGAGCGCTCACGCTCTCAAAAATCGCCGTCGCCGGAGCTACGTAGGGCCGCGAAACAAAACTCAGGCTGCGTTCCGAACGCACTTCCTCCCGCGAAGCCCGCAGCGCGCGCGCCACCCGCCAGCCGGCGAAAGCCAGCGCCAAAACAAGCAGCGCAGCTCCACTACCCAGAATCGCGCGCATCGGCAATTTCCTTATCTGGACCATAACTTCCTGTTCCGAGCAATGAACGATAAGCCCGAAAGCAACTCTGCCGTGGTACACCGCACGTGCTGTGCCGTATCCGTTCTCCCTCAAAATGGCCCGTTTCCGCACTGTGGCGGGCTTTTTCCCGTGGGTGGCCGCACACGCCGTGTTCGGCACACCACATCGCGAGAACGCTACGTTTGGCTTATCAATTTTGCGTCGCCACGTGCGCGTCGTCCTGCGCGAAAAGGGCGATTCTTCGAAAGGGAACGTCAAGACCAGCTGTCCGAGGTCAAAGCGGCGCCGAATCAACGCCCGCCCATTCCAGGCGCCTGACGCTGCGCAGATTGCCCAAAGCTCCACCGCACGCTAAACTAGAAACCTCTGGCGCTATGGTGCAAGGGTTAGCACGCGGCCCTCTCAAGGCCGAAATACGGGTTCGAATCCCGTTAGCGCTACCAAATTCACCCCACCAGACCGCCCACGCGAACACCCGCGGACCCGCCCGGCCTTCTACCAAGACCCGCTCTCTGTTGCAAAGCTTTCTGAATCAGACCGTTTTTGAGGTTGCTACTGGCGTTCCAGCACTGGCAGATTCCGCCGCTTTCAGCAGCGGACGGATCGACAAAAACTTGTGCCGGCACGGCTCGCACCGCAGCGCCGGCAGCCGCAGGAGTCGCCCCAGCACCGACCCTACTCCCGGCACGTGCTCAAAACTGATTCGCTGCAACTCTGTATTTCCGCACAAGCCGCAATGCGCGTAAAAAAAGTGCCGGAACGGAACTGCTCGCGCGTAAAATCGCGTAGTGCAGCTTCCGCATCGCCATGGCAGGATTCCGGCGACACTCAGAAGTCGCTCCAGAAGAGTTCGCCGCCGCGATCGGCTGGTCCCTTCAGAATGGCAAATCGGACATACGATGCGACCGGGTTTCTGCAATCTGTAGCCTACTCCAATGGTACAGATAGTACATCTTGGCCCCACTCTTGTCATTCGCCGTATCGCGTTACAATTAACAGCGATCAGGAGCCGCCCATGTCTGACTACACCGTCAAGCACGCTCGAGCCGGTATCAACGCCAAGCTTCCCGCCCTGGACGTCTGGCCCAATCAATTCCCCGGCTACGTCATCACCACCGTCTTCCCCGAATATTCCTCCGTCTGCCCCAAAACGGGCCTGCCCGACTTCGGCACCATAACCATCCGCTACATGCCGCGCAAAAGCTGCATCGAGCTCAAAGCCCTCAAGATGTACCTCCTCGCCTACCGCGATCTCGGCATCTTCTACGAAAACGCCGTCAATAAAATGCTCCGCGACATCGTCGATGCCATCTATCCCGAGTGGTGCCTCGTCCGCGGCGACTTTACTCCCCGCGGCGGCCTCTCCACCTCCATCTTCGCCCGCTGGCCCACCCTCTCCGCGTCCGTTTCCTCCGCGTCTTCCTCCGGTGCCTCGCATCCACGTCGCCCCAAGCGCCGCTAACCACAATCACTTCTTCGCCATCCGCGGCGGCTCTCGCGAACAGCCGCGACTCCGTCCTGTACCATGGCTTGCAGCCTTGGAGCTTTTGACAACAAAACCCAAATAATCCGCTTCGTCGCGAAGGATTTGCTACTCTCGCGGTGTGTTCGCTGCGTGGAACCCGTCCCAGCCGGAAATTTCGGACCTGATCATCCAGCACGATCCGGTCACCCTCGAGCGCCTCCCGGTTCGTAAAGACGACGTCCGCTCCGTTTTCGCAAAGCTCGGCAATCGCCAAGCCGTCAAAGTCATCGACGCGCTTCCTAACCGCAACGGCGTTCTCGATCCCGCAGCCATCGACAAGCTCTTCGTCGTCGTCCACTCAGAAATGCAGCGCCTCGCCGAGGAGTTCTATCACGGCGGCCGCGTCTGGGAACTTCTGCAAGCCGTCATCGCCGCGATTCGCGCCACCTGCGCCGCGCACAACGAGCGCCTCCGCGTCGTGGACATCGGCTGCGGCATCGGCTACACCGTCCGCTGGCTCGCCGCACGCACGCCGCTCGCCGCGCAAGGCGTCGATCTCGTCGGCATGGATCTCAACTCCGCGCTCATCAAGGAAGCCGGCCGCCTCGCCCGCGCCGAAAACCTTCCCTGCCGCTTCGTCCACGGCGACGCCTTTTCGCCCGCGAATTCCGGCCACATCTATCTGTCCACCGGCGTCCTGCACCATTTCCGGGGCCACGACCTCGCCAGTTTCTTCCGCCGCCACGAACTGCCCGAAACTCAAGCGTTCCTCTACTACGACTTCCAGCCCTCGTTCCTCGCTGCACCCGGTTCCTGGTTCTTCCACGTCGTGCGCATGCGCACCGGCCTCGCCCGCCACGACGGCGTTCTCTCCGCCGTCCGGGTCCACTCCGCGGAAACGCTCGTCAGCACCGCCCGCGACGCCTCGCCAGGCTTCGCTTCCGGAATGTACGGCAGAAAAATCTGGCGCACGCCGCTTCCCCGCGTCTTCCATACCCTCGTCGGCATTCGCCGCCCGCTGATTCCAGAATTCCGCCGCGCGCTCGGCCATCGCATCGGCCGCCTGGACGAGCTGGCATGACCCTCCTCGCGCTCTATCTCCTCGCCACGCTCGATGGCGCCCTCTGCGGTTTCCGCGCTTTCGCCGGCCGCTCCGCGCTCATCTATAAGCGCATGTACTACACGCGCGCGATGATCCGCGGCGTCGTCTCCGCGCAAGTCGCCAGCTTTCTCTCGCTCTTCGTCTTGCTGCTCACCGCCGCCCTCTCGCAGCACCGCGCCGAGTTGCACGCCGATCTCGAATCCACCGCCGGCCGCATGCTGTGGGTCTTTCTCCCTTACGCCGCCGCCGTGCTCATCAACATTGCCCTCCGCGCTCTCCCCTCCACCGACATCCGCGCTTCCACCAGCGTCATGGTCCTCGGTCCCCTCACGGGTCTCCGCCCCTTCGTGATGATCGCCGGAGTGGTCTACGGCGTGTGGTCCGCCAATCTTCTCGAAACCAAATTGCTGGGAATTCTGGTTCTGGTAGGGATGCTTTCGCTCGAAACGCTTCTGAATCGCATCGCCGCTCGCATGCAAGAGCGCGATCTCGCTTCCGCTAGCTGACGTCTTTTCCCGCAGCGAGTCTCAGCGCCCTCGGCGTCTCTTCGCTATCTTTTTTCTTGAATGGTGGCGGCCAATCGGCGTTCAAGCCGCTTTTTTCGTCCACGCGCCGAGAATCGCGCCCATCAGGCACATCCCCACCAGAGAATAGAACTCATTGATGGCGAACAAAGCGCTGGGCCGCATTTCGTACATATAAGTTGTGTAAGTAATCGGGCCCACGAAGCCGATCCAGATAAAAATCCCCAGTGCCGCGCCCCGCGCCGCGGTGTTGGCGCTCCGCCAGGCGATCAATTGCGCCAACACGAATGCAATCAGCAAATTCAGAAGAAAGGAAATCACGTACGGCAGCCACGGATTCGGCATGCTCCTCGCCTGCTCTTCGCTGATGTGCTCCAGCGCCATCCAGGACTTGCCGAACACAACCCCGTACCACACCGCCCCCAGAATCCAGTACGCCACCGCCGCCACCACCACTGCCGCATAGTTCGTCTTCATGTACTCTCCTCCGCTAGCACCGCATCCACATATCAGGCTTCGACTGCAGGAATGGCATACACGAGTTCTTTGCGCCGAGAGTCTGCTGTCCAGCCAAGTCCTTGTCAAGCGCAGAAGCGCCATGCGCGCACGCTAGAGATACGCGCGCTTGAAGAAGAAAATAGTCATCGCCGTGCCCACCGCGATCACGAATCCGCGAATCCACGACTGCGGCAGCTTTTGCGCGTAATGCGCGCTGGAATATCCCCCGACGATGGCTCCGAGGGTCATCACAATCGCTTGCGGCCACACGATGGCTCTCGTCACGATAAACGTCACCGTCGCCACGCCGTTGATCACGCCGCCGAGAATCACCTTCAGCAGATTCATTTCGTGAATGTCCGTCATGCCCAGCGCGGCAAGCATCGCCAGATTCATGATCCCGATGCCGCCGCCGAAGTACCCGCCATAGACCGCCACGCCCAGCTCGAAGAACGAAGCTCCCGCGATAGCCGCGTTGCTGGAATCGTGGCTCATGCCGCCGGCGATGTACCTGGTCAGGTAGCGGCCAAAGGCGAAAAGCAGCGTCGCCCCCAGCAGCAGCCACGGCAAGACGCGCAAAAAAGTCTGCGCCGGAGTCTTGATTAGGAGGAGCGCGCCAAGGAGCCCGCCGATGACGCTGGTGATGATCAGCGGAATCATCACCCGGCGCGGAATCTTCAGGCGGTTGCGGTAGGCCCCACCGCTTGCCGTCGTTCCGATCCATAGCGCGAGCGTGTTGGTGGCGTTCGCAGGAACCGGGGGCACTCCGGTGAACAGCAGGGCCGGAAACGCCACGAAGCTGCCTCCGCCGGCGACGGCGTTGATGGCGCCACCGAGGGCGCCCGCAAAGAATAGGTAGATGGCGGTATGAAAGTTCAAGCAGGACTTTGTACCACGGTTCGCTTGCGCCGCTCCAGTCTCCCGCCTGTCATCCGCGAGCAAGTCCTTTCTTGACAAGTCTTGACAAGGCGGCTGGACCTATATATGAACGACGCATCTCAGCGCCCTTCCTCCACTGAATCCCGGCCTGCGTGGAGTTCTGCGACCCGCCGGCAGGAGTCACAGGAAGGACCATTTTCTTGCGTAATAGTGTGTCCGGCGAACTGCGAAGCCGTTAGCTTCCGTTCGCGGGCGAAAACCAGCCGTCGCTTTCACAGGAGGACGCATGGCCAGTAGTGCGAATGCAATCCCGGCAGCCGAGTACAGCATTCCCAAGGTCATCATGGCTTCATCCGTCGGGACCATGATCGAGTGGTACGACTTTTACATTTTTGGCAGTCTGGCTGCGGTGCTCTCCCCCAAGTTTTTTCCTCCGGGAAATCTGACCTTCGCCTACATCGCGTACCTGGCAACTTTCGCGGTGGGCTTCCTGGTGCGGCCCTTCGGTGCTCTTTTCTTTGGGCGCATCGGCGACATCGTGGGCCGCAAATACGCTTTTCTAGTGACCCTATCGATTATGGGAGGAGCCACGGCGCTGATCGGACTGCTGCCGTCGTTTCAGACAGCCGGTTGGTTCTCGCCGATCACCCTGCTGGTGATTCGCGTGCTCCAAGGCCTGGCGCTGGGCGGCGAATATGGCGGCGCGACCGTATATGTCGCCGAGCACGTTCCCGATCACAAGCGCGGTTTCTACACCAGCTTCATTCAGATCACCGCGACCCTGGGCTTGTTCGTGTCCCTGCTGGTGATTCTGGGAACACAGGCGTCCATGACCAAGGAGCAATTCGCAGACTGGGGATGGCGCATCCCCTTCCTGGCGTCGATTATCCTGGTGACCATCTCGCTGTACATCCGCTTGAAGATGAAGGAGTCTCCGATCTTCACGCAGCTCAAAGCAGCGGGCATGACCTCGGCGCAGCCGCTCAAAGAAGCGTTTGGCAAATGGGAAAACCTGAAGCGCGTGCTGATCTCGCTATTTGGCGCCACGGCCGGGCAGGGCGTGGTGTGGTACACCGGGCAGTTCTACGCGCTCTTCTACATGCAGACCATTCTAAAGGTCGATACCAAGCAGGCGAATATCATCGTTGCGTTCGCGTTGCTGTTCGCCATGCCGTTCTTCACCGTTTTCGGAGCGCTCTCCGATAAGATCGGCCGCAAGTGGCTGATGATGGCCGCGTGTTTGCTTGCCGTGGCCACGTATTTCCCGATTTATCACGCCATGCAGCGCGCCGCCGGAAACAACGTTGTGGAACTCAGTTCCGTCAAAGACAAGGTGACCGGAGCGCCCAAGCTCACGGCGATGACTCTCGATGACACCGGTAAACTCGTGCCGGCCAAGCCGGCTAGCAATCCCAACGTGGTCATGCTGGTTCTGCTCGTATTCGTGCAGGTGATTTACGTGTGCATGATCTACGGGCCCATCGCCGCTTATCTCGTCGAGGCCTTCCCGGCGAAGATAAGATACACGTCGCTGTCCCTGCCCTACCATATCGGGAACGGCGTCTTCGGCGGCTTGGTTCCCCTAATCGGCGTCTACATGTGCGCGGCCACCCAGAACATCTATTCAGGCCTGTACTATCCAATGATCGTGGCCACTATTACTCTGGTGGTCGGAAGCCTGGTGTTAAAGGAAACCCACGGGCACCGGATCTGGGACGAAGTCGGCGGAGAGCCCGCTTCGGCGCGCTGAGCCGGCCGAACCGCGTTTTTCTGAAGGACTCGGGCAGGAGCTCGGACTGTACGTGGCGTTCCTGTGCACGGGACTGGTTCCTGCTTTTTATCTCTGATCATGTTCACGCGGTATTTGACTAGCGCTGTTCGCTGGTAGCATCATTCCTCGTCGCATCTGCTATCTTCTGCATCCTCACGCATCGGAGTGATCACCGTGGCCACAGCTCGCCGGAAATCGAAAGCAGCCCCGAAAAAGCCGAAAGGCAAGGAACTAAACGAGGCGCAGATTGCGGTGCACTGGAAAGAAGAAGAGTATCTGCGGCCGCCCAAGGGATTTCTAGCGCAGGCCAATCTCAACGACCCGAAGTTCGTGAAGAAATTCGACGAGAAGCATTTTCCCGATTGCTTCATCGAGTACGCGAATCTTGTGAGCTGGGATCAGAAATGGAAAAAAGTCCTGGACGCCTCGCACCCGCCGTTCTGGAAGTGGTTTGTCGGCGGGAAGCTGAATGCCTGCTATAACTGCGTGGACCGCCACCTCGTGAAGTTCAAGAATAAAGCGGCGCTGATTTTTGTACCCGAGCCGGAAAACGAATCCGCTACCGTCATCACCTATCAAGAGCTCTACAAGCGCGTCAACGAAACCGCGGCCATGCTACGCGATTTCGCCGGACTGAAAGCCGGCGACCGCGTAACCATTCACATGCCCATGATTCCGGAGCTGCCCGTCACGATGCTCGCATGCGCGCGCCTCGGCGTGGTGCACTCCGTCGTTTTCGGCGGTTTTTCCGGCGAAGCCTGCGGACTGCGAGCGGCAGACTCCGGCAGCAGCATCCTGATTTATGCCGACGGCTACTACCGCAACGGCAAGTGGATCGACCACAAGGGAAATGCCGATATCGCCGTGGCCATGGCCAAAAAAGAAGGGCAGCACATCGACAAAGTCCTGATCTGGAAGCGCTTCCCGGAAAAGCGCATGACGGAAGTGGCCATGGTGGCGGACCGCGATTTCTTTGTCGACGATGTGATTAAGGATTACCGGGGCCAGATCGTGGAACCCGTTTCGCTCGACGCCGAAGCGCCGCTCTTCCTGATGTACACCAGCGGCACCACAGGAAAACCGAAAGGCTGCCAGCACCGCACCGGCGGATACCTTGCCTACGCCGCGGGAACCTCGAAGTACTACCAGGACATTCATCCGGAAGATGTGTACTGGTGTATGGCCGATATCGGGTGGATCACCGGGCATTCTTACATCGTTTACGGCCCGCTGGCACTCGCTGCAACCAGTGTTCTGTATGAAGGTGTGCCGCAATTTCCGGATGCCGGAAGGCCGTGGCGCATTGCAGAGCGTCTGGACGTAAATATCTTCCACACGTCGCCGACGGCGATTCGCATGTTGCGCAAAGCTGGCGCCGACGAGCCGAAAAAATACCACTACCACTTCAAGCACATGACCACCGTTGGCGAGCCCATCGAGCCCGAAGTCTTCCGCTGGTATTACGAAGTGGTGGGCAAGCGCGAAGCCGCCATCGTGGACACCTGGTGGCAGACCGAGACCGGCGGATTCCTCTGCACCACGAAGCCAGGGCTTGAGCCGATGAAGCCGGGCAGCGCGGGGCCGCCAGCGCTCGGGATTTATCCGGTGATCTGGGATGAAAACCGCGAAGAAGTGAAAGCCGGCAGCGGCAAAGCGGGAAACATCTGCATCCGCAATCCTTGGCCGGGAATCATGCAGACCATCTGGGGCGATCCGGACCGCTTCGTGCGCCAATACTACGCCAAGTACAACACCAATCCGAAGAGCAAAGACTGGCGCGACTGGCCCTACTACGCGGCAGACGGCGCAGTGCTCGCCGCCGACGGCTACTACCGGATTCTCGGGCGCGTCGATGATGTGATCAACGTCGCCGGACACCGCCTGGGAACAAAGGAAGTGGAATCAGCTTGCCTGATGGTCCCGGAAGTCGCGGAAGCAGCGGTGGTGCCGATCGAAGACGAAGTAAAAGGGCGGGTTCCGGTGGTGTACATCGCGCTGAAACCGGGCGTGCCCGCGAATAAAGCGATCCAGGACAAAGTAACCGCAACAATCGAGACGATGATCGGGAAAATCGCCCGGCCCAAAATGATTCATATCGTCCCGGACATGCCCAAAACCCGCTCCGGCAAAATCATGCGCCGCGTGCTCGCCGCCATTTCCAATCACATGGATACCGGCGACATCACCACGCTCGCGAATCCCGACATCGTCGAGCAAATCCGCGAACTAGTGCAAGGCCGCTCCCGCGGCCCCCTGAAAGAAGGCCCAGCCGACATCAAAATGTTCGGCGAAGAACGCTGATTTGGCTCCCGAAACTAGATTAGCGGATTGACCACCTGGACCGTACCGTACCTGGCGCCGTGCGCCAAATCCTCCGAGTACACGATCTCCGCGCGACAAAATTCTGCGGCTTGAAGAATCAATGAATCCCAAAACGAAATTGCGTTCGATTCCTGAATCGCCAGTGCGCGCAAGATCGAAGCCGGGGTATTGACGACGAGCTCCCACCGGGAATAGAGAGTCACGCGCAGGCCAACGTCGTATAGGGAAAGCGACAGACGAGTCTTGCGATAAAGATTGAAGGCAAACTCTTGCAACACCTGAGTGCTGACAGCACCCTCGCGATTGGCCCACAGACCCTGAACGAGTTTTAGAGCGCGCTCGTGCTTGAGGCCCGCATCGGGTTCGTGGGCATACAACAGAATGTTGGTGTCGACGAAAAATCTAGCGCTCATAGATCTCGTCACGAGAGCGAGGCTTTTCCCAGTTCAAGGGACGCGCCTCACGGAGGATAGCCAGAGCCCGTTCTTTGGCTTCTTCGTAGTCTTTGTCATTTCGGACAACGTTTTCAGCGTATTCCGCCAGCAAGGCGCTGATCGAGGAGTCCCGCTTAGCGGCAATCACACGGATATCGCGAAGGAGGTCGTCATCGATCTTGATGGTAAGGTTAGACTTAGGCATTTGCTCCTCGACTTGCACACAAATATGTGCTGCACAGATAACGGTGCCACACGTTGACATGTGCAGCACCATTTTACGTGCTCGACACAGGTGCGTCAAGCGGATTGAATCAGCCGTGGGCGCCGCCGCCCGAGAGTTCGCGGACGATGTTGCCGACGAAGCCTTTGGCGTCGCCGAAGAGCATCAGGGTTTTGTCGAGGTAGTAGAGCGGGTTGTCGATGCCTGCGAAGCCGGGGCTCATACCGCGCTTGATGACCATGACGGTGCGGGCTTTGTCGACGTCGAGGATGGGCATGCCGAAGATGGGGCTGGAAGCGTCGGTGCGCGCGGCCGGGTTGGTGACGTCGTTGGCGCCGATGATGAGCGCAACATCGGTCTGCGGGAAATCGCCGTTGATTTCGTCCATGTCGAGCAGGCGGTCGTAGGGGATGTCAGCTTCGGCAAGGAGCACGTTCATGTGACCGGGCATGCGTCCTGCCACGGGATGAATGGCGAATTTGACGTCCACGCCGCGTTTGGTGAGCGCGTCGTAGAGTTCGCGGACTTTGTGCTGCGCTTGCGCAACGGCCATGCCGTAACCGGGGACGATGACGACTTTGTTGGCGGCGGCGAGAATTCCGGCGGCTTCTTCGGCGCTGGCGCTGCGCACGGTCTTTTCCTCCACTGTGCCGGCGGCGGCGGCTTGTACCTGGCCAAAGGCACCGAAGAGAACGTTGGTGAATGAACGGTTCATGGCTTTGGACATGATGACGGAAAGAATGAATCCGGAGGACCCGTCGAGCGCACCGGCGATGATCAGGAGCTTGCTGTTGAGAACGAACCCCATCGCAGCGGCGGACAGGCCGGCGTAGGAGTTCAAGAGCGAGATGACCGTGGGCATGTCCGCGCCGCCGATGGGGATGACCATCATCACACCGAAGAAGAGCGGCACGATGACGATGAGCGGGAAGAGCATTTTCGCTTCGGGATGAATCACGAGGTAGGCGGCGATGAGCACCGAAGCGGCGAGAAGCGAGAGGTTCACGAAGTTCTGGCCCTTGTACGTGATGGGGCGCTGGGGAAGGACTTCCTGAAGTTTTCCGGCGGCCATCAAGCTGCCGGTGAAGGTGAGCGAGCCGAGAATTACTTCCATCGAGAGGACTGCCATCATGAAAGGCGGCACGTCCGGCGAGCGCAGATAAAACTCGGCGGTGCCAACGAGCGTTACGCAGAGCGAGCCAAAGGCGTGGCTGAGTGCGGTCCGCTGGGGCACGGCGGTCATCTGCACTTTGCCGAGCGGAATGCCGATGATCGTGCCAAGCACGAGTGCGATGAAGATCCACTTGTAGTCCACGATGCCGCGATGGAGCAGCGTGCCTGCGATGGCGAGCAACATGCCGATTTCGCCGGCGAGGACGCCGCGGCGCGCGGTGACCGGCGAGCTCATCCACTTGAGCGAGAGAATGAAGAGAATGCTGGCAATCAGGTAGATGACTTCGATGAGATGCTGCGACGCGGAAGCGAAGTCCATTCAGCGCACCCTTACGCTTTGCCCGGACGGCTGCTCTTGAACATTCTGAGCATGCGGTCGGTAATGATGAAGCCGCCGACGATATTGATAGTGGCGGCGACGACGGCGATAGTGCCTAGGATAGTGGCAAGTGTGGACTTGTGCTCGCCGACGAGGATGATGGCGCCGACGACGGCGATAGCGTCGAGAGCGTTGGTGAGGGACATCAGCGGCGTGTGCAAGAGGGGCGAGATTTTCCGGATAACGTCGAAGCCGATGAAGCCGGCGAGCATGAAGACGAACAGATTGTCGAGTACGTTCGCGGACATCTTTCCTCCTGCCGGCTGATCGAGTGCCCGGCATGGCTTGCTGAAACGAAAATCGTTAAGTGCCTTGCGCCTGGCCTTGCGTGACCAGCGCGGGTAGCTGCAGGATTTCCCGCACGCGTTGATTCGCGATTTCGCCGCCGTGCGTGAGCAGCGTTTCGCGAGTGATTTCGTCTTGCGGATTGAGCTGGAGTTTGCCGTCTTTGGTCAGGTGGAGCAGAAAAGCGCTTAGGTTGCGAGCGTACATTTGGCTGGCGTGATACGGGACGTCGCTGGCCATGTTGATGCGCCCGATAATGGTGACCCCGTGCTTGAGGACGGTTTTGCCGGGCTCGGTCAATTCGCAATTGCCGCCGCGCTCGGAGGCCAGATCGAGGATCACGGAGCCGGGCGCCATGCTCTTGACCATTTCTTCGGTCACCAGGACCGGAGATTTCTTGCCGGGGACGACGGCGGCGGTGATGACCATATCGCTTTCGGAGACGACTTTGCCGAGGAGCTCGCGCTGGCGGCGGTAGAAGGATTCGTCCTGAGCAACGCCGTAGCCGCGGGCGTCTTGCGCGTTAGCGGCTTCGATGGGGAGTTCGACGAAGCGGCCGCCGAGGCTTTGCACTTGCTCTTTGGCGGCGGGGCGCATGTCGTAGGCGGAGGTGACGGCGCCGAGGCGGCGAGCGGTGGCTATGGCTTGCAGACCGGCGACGCCGGCGCCGATGACGAAGACGCGGGCCGGCGTGATGGTGCCGGCGGCGGTGGTAAGCATGGGAAGAATGCGAGGGAGCGCATCAGCGGCGATGATCACCGCTTTGTAGCCGCAGATCGTGCCCATGGAAGAAAGCGCGTCCATGCTTTGCGCGCGTGTAGTGCGGGGCATCAATTCCACGGCGAAGGAAGTGGCGCCGGTGGCGGCGAGTTTTTGCAGGACATCGGCGGAGCTGAGGGGACGGAGGAAGCCGATGAGAATCTGGCCGCGCTTCAGCAGCGGGAGATCCGCCTCGCCGGTTACATCGTTGGAGCCGTAGGCCAGGACCTGAACGATTAGATCGGCTTGCGCGAAAACTGCCGCGCGGGTGGGCAGGATTTTCGCGCCTTTTTCGAGGTACTGCACGTCCGGATAGCCGGCCGCGACACCGGCGCCGCCCTCGATTACGACTTCGTGGCCGGCTTTCGCTAAATTGGGAATGACTAACGGCACGAGCGCTACGCGCCGCTCTCCAGGATAACTTTCCTTCGGCACACCGATGAGCACTCGGGCTTCTCCCTGCTCCGTTTACCCGATTCTTCGTGTACAACCGGGGGAGCGCAACGGCGAAGCATATCATTGCCTCGGTCGATTTGGGGAGAGAGTCCGGGGTGCGCGGTTTTTGCTGCTTGCCACAATACGGTGTCGCTATACTGGCGCAGCCCGCCGTGGCGGGCGCCACTACAACCGGGGGCGGTGGGCGTCGAATAGGGTGATGCGAGTGAGCATGGGAGGGCTGCTATGAGGCGGCGGGAATTTATTGTGATAGCAGGGTCGTTTGGGGCGACGTTGGCTTGGGGGTCGGAGTTTGCGCGCGGGTCGAAGATTCGGTGGCAGGAACGGCGGGACCTGTACCCGCATGGGGTGGCCTCGGGAGATCCGGATTCGGAGAGTGTGATTCTGTGGACCCGGCGGCCGCCGACGGAAGGCGTGGAAGCGCACCAATTGACTTTGGAGGTGGCGGAGGATGCGGGATTTGCGCGCATCGTGGCAACTGGCCTAGGAAGGCTTTCCGCGGAGACCGACTGGACTTGCCGGGTGCTGGCGGCGCGGCTGAAGCCGGCGAAGGTGTATTGGTACCGCTTCACGGACGAGTACGGCTTCGGCAGCCGGGTGGGACGGACGATCACGGCGCCATTGGCCACGGATACGGGCGCGGTGCGATTTGCGTTCGCCAGTTGCCAGAACGTGCAGCAAGGGGCGTCGAACGCCTACCGGCGGATGATCTGGGAGGACAAGCAAAAACCCCGCGAAGAGCAGTTGAGCTTTGTGCTGCACCTTGGGGATTTCATCTACGAGATCGTGTGGTATCCGGAGGACCGGCCGCAGGGGATGTACGCGCGCCGATTGCGCGACGTTGTGCGGTATGCAAACGGGGAGAAGATCGAGGACTTCCACATACCAACGACTACAGACGACTACCGAGCGGTTTACCGCGCTTATCTGCTGGATCCGGACCTGCAGGATGCGCGGGCGCGGTGGCCGTTCATTTGTATGTGGGACAACCACGAATTTTCGTGGAAGGGCTGGCAGACGCAGGAGAACTTCGGCGGAGTTCGCCCGGCACAAACACGGAAGGCGGCGGCGGGGCGAGCGTGGTTCGAATACCAGCCGGCGCGGATAGCGAAATCTGGGAAAGGGTTTGTGGACGGCTACGAGGCGCCGAAGGTGAAGGATGCGCCCATTCGCGATTTTGACGAGCACGGAATGGGGCTGGAATCGGGGAACCTGGCGGTGGTTCGGAGCCTGAAACTTTTTCGCACGTTCCGCTGGGGCCGGCACGTCGAGTTGATTCTTACGGACAACCGGACGTTTCGCTCGGAGCCATTGATGGACCATCCGGAGGCGGCGGCGTTCCGGCCGAAGGGGTTCCCTTTCGTCACTTCGGAAGACGTTATGGAAGTGTTGGATGCCGGGAAGACTTACAACGGAGGGAAACCGCCGGAGACGATTCGATTCGACGGCGAAGAGCGGAGCAATTTTCGGAAGAGCGCTGCGCCGCAATCGATGCTGGGAGGGGAACAAAAAGCATGGTTTCTGGGGCGGCTGGGCGAATCGACAGCTACGTGGAAACTGTGGGGGAACTCCGTGGCGATGCTGGACTGGCGCGCGGACTTCCAGAATCTTCCGCAAGGAGTGGGAGCGAAATGGCCGACTACGGGATATGCGCAATTCACGGATGATGACTGGTCGGGGTATCGAAGCGAGCGCGCGGAGATTCTGAACTTCGTGCGGAAGAAAGGAATCACCGGATTTGCGACGATTGCGGGCGACCGTCATGCGTTCACGGCCGGGCTATTGTCGGCCACTCTGCCCCCCAGGGGCTTCGATCCGGTAGGGGTCGAGTTTGTCACTGGGTCGATTTCGGCTCCGGCATTGTTCGAGGCTGCGGAATATCGCCTGCCGAAAGACCATCCGCTGCGCGGCGTGTATCTTTACCAGGCGTCGGCGGAAGCGGCGGTGCAGCCCGCGGTGAACCTGACGATGTTGCATGGTGTGCGGGCAAGCCTGGCGCTGCAAAAGACCGGGCGGATGGAAGACGCGCTGGCGGCCAGGAATCCCGAGAATGCACCGCATCTTTCGTTCGTCGATGTGGGCGGGCACGGCTATTGCGTGGTGCGGGCGACAGGCGACGAGCTTGACGTGGAGTTTGTGTGCGTACCACGGCCGTTGGAACGGAGCGCGGGAGTTGATGGCGGGCCGCTGGCTTATCGGGTTGTGCATCGAGCGAAGCGGTGGGCGGCGGGAACGCCTCCGCGGCTGGAACGGACTAAGGTGGTTGGGACACTGCCGTTGATTCCGTAACGGGGCGGGGACGGGCCGGTGGGGTTGCGGCGAGGCGGGCAAGCTCGGCCCCTACGGAGCGTAGCAAACACGCGAAGTCCGTGCTGACGGCGCGGCCCCGCCACTACAAGGAGCGTTGCAGAGGCGTGGCAAGGATGTTAGGGAGTGGTGCCGCATTGGGATTGCACGGCGGCTAGGAGTTCGGGGTCGAGGAGGGCGCCGCGCCAGTGGGCGGAGCAGAGTTGCGTGGCGGTAATGCCGACGGCTTCGCGGAGGTCGGCGCCGGCGAGGTTTGCGCCGGTCAGGTCGGAGCCGCGGAGAATGGCGCCGGCGAGCGTAGCGCCGCGCAGGTCGGCGGATTTGAGATCGGCGTCGAGCAAAATGGTTCCTTTGAGGAAAGCACCGCTGAGATTTGCGCCGGTTAGCTTCGCGGAAGAGAGATCGGTCTGCTCGAGATTGGCGAAGGAGAGGACGCTTTGTTCGAGCTTGGTGTCGCGTAGGTCGGCGCGGGAGAGATCGCTGCGGAGGAATTGAGTGTTGCGAAGATTGGCGGCGTAGAGAGAAGCGCCGGCGAGTTTAGCGTTGGATATTTTGGCGTTGTCCAGAGTGCCGTAGGAGATATCGGCGCCGCGGAGATCGGCGCCGGTGAAGTTGGCGCGGCTGGCTTCGGTGGAGACGAGGACGGCGCCTTTGGCCAAGGCGCGATCTAGAACTGCATCGCGCAAGATGACTTCACGGAGATTGGCACCGCGCAAATCGGCTTCGGAGAGGTAGGCGCCTTCGAGATTGGCGCGCCACAGGCGAGCATTGACGAGGAAAGCGCGATAAGCGCGGGCGAAGCGGAGATTCATCTGGTTCAAGCGGGCGCCCGGTACGTTGGCGAGCGCTTCTTCAGTCCAATTGCCGCGTGGCGGCGGGCCGGAGAGCCAGGCCTCAGTCAAATCCGCGTAGGGGCGGTAGCCGACGGACTGCAAAACGTGCGCGGCCCAGCGGCGGACGTCGATCGTGGAGTGTTCGGGTACAGCATCGCCATCGGAAGGCAATCCGCGATTTATACCGAAAGAAAAAACGAGGAGCACGCAACCGGCAATGAGCGCGGCACGGGTGGTGAGCATCAACATGCGGAAGATGTTTTTCGCTTTCTGGCGGAGTAGATCACCAGGGCGGAGGGTGCGGGAAACGATGGTGGGAATGCAGGTGGCGGCGGCGACCGATAGAGTCAGTAGCAACGCATGGAGGAGCGTGCCGCGAAAATCCTGGCGCACGAGGTAGCGCAGCCAGAAGAAAAAGAGCGTTGCGGGGACGATCCAGTAGGCGAGCGTGGCGGCGATTACCATCTCGAGCATGGAAAAGGGCGAACGCGTGTCGCGCGACCAGCGGAAATGCCAGCGCACCAGGCCCATGAGATACCAAGGACCGTCGCGTTCGAGGGTCTGGCCGTCTGGAAAGACGGCGGGAAGGGCGGCCATGCTGCCCCACAAGCGCAAGAGCAAGAAGTGAAAACGCAGATACAGGAAGAAAAGAACGAGTGGGGCGCCGAGATAAAAACCGGTCATGGGCAGAATATTTCCGAGGCGGACGAAGGGGAAGGCCGAGCCGTTGATGATCAGGCGGACGTCGGTGGTGAAGCCTATCAATAAACAGCAGACGGCGCTGATGAAAAGCATGAAGAAATAGAAGACGCGCGCGACTTTGGTGGCCTGGGCAATGGATTTCGCGCTGTCGACTGCGGCAATGGATTCGGGCAGGAGCGCATCGAAAAGATTGGCGCCGCCGAGGCGGCCGACCCACAGGCCTTCCGCTCCGTAGAGCACCGCGCCCATCAAATCAGCGCCGCGCAATTCGGTGCCAAGGAGATTGGCGTTGCACAAATCAGCTTGCATGAGATTGGTGCCGCGCAGATTGGCCATGGAGAGGTCCGCGCCGCTGAGATTGGCGCGCTTCAAGACGGCGCCTTGCAGATTTACGCCTGTCAAATCGGCGTTGGAGAGATTGACGCCGGAGAGATCGGCTCGTTCGCCGTTTTCTCCCCCGGATTCGACCCAGGCTTTGTGCTGGTCCAGAGTTCCCGCGAGTTCAAGGAGTGAAATGGCGGCCCCTGCGCCTTCGCCGTTTTCTGGGGCGTTAGTCAGTTCGGCGCTCGCGGAACTATCGGAGTGGAAGTTCGCGAAATCCAGCGGCGAAGTGGTGGAGTTGACGGCGGCGCTTTCCGGCGAGGCGGACGAGTGCGGCTGCGCTCCGGGCGCGATTTTAGTGTCAGTAAGCATGGAAAAGCAGAGTCTCCCCCGCTGGGTAAAGCAATGGTGGCTTAAAAGAGGTGTGGAAATCGCCTGTTCGGAGGTACAGGGGGAGCGAAAGAGAAAAGAGCCGGGGCGCTCCGCTGAGGGGCCGAGGTACCCCGGCTTATCCTGCCCGCCTCCGCAGTGAGCGAGCAAGAAGCTTGTTTGCAGCAGCGAGGCGCGGAATTACAAGAAGCGCGTCGTACCGCAGAATCTAAAGCCGCGCGGCGGGATGAGCCGAGCGTTGTTGGCGGGGCGCGAGTTGCGGGCTAAGGTGCGTGCCCTGCCGCCGTAATATTTGCCGCTACTTAGCTGAATCTTCATCGGTGCGCAGAAACTCATAGCGCTCGATGGCGGCCACAACACCAATGGAACCTTCTTCACGGGGCTCGGTGCGTTGAACGCGGCCGAGGCAGCGAACACGAACCGGGCCGGCCATGGTGATCTCGTTGGGAAGGGTGAGAAGAATCTCGACGGGCGAGCCCTCTTTGACGTCTTTGGAAAGGAAGAAGTAGACGCCGCGGGAGCTAACGTCGCGGGATTCGGTGCTCGTCTCGCCGACGGCCGCGCCGGTGGTCCAGCGAACCGTGATGGGCAGCCGCATGGAGAAGCGCTGGGTAGTTCGGCGTTCAGAGCCGGTCAAGGTAAACCTCCCGATTGAAGGGAGAGTGTATAGGGGAGCGGTCTGGTCCACAATAGGACGACGGACCTAAAGGATTTTAGTCGGAAAGGGGTACGCGGGTACTAGCCCAAGACCGGGAGCGACAGTGAACAGGCGAGGGAAATAGCGTGAACTCGAGGGGGCTTGAAAACGTGCACATGCCGCTATCCATTGAATTTAAGGGAGTTACTGGAGATCAGCAGGGATGAGGAGCTCAGGAAGAGTGGCGAGGGGCGTTCGTCTGCAGGTAGCCGCCGATGAGAAACAAAAGAGTGACAACGGCAACGAGATAAACGCCGATGAAGGGTCCGAGAAAATGAAAAAGAAGGAAGCCGTTGACAGCGTTTGCGGCGGCGCACAGGAGAACGATAGGGCCGCCGCGGTCGAGAGAGCGCGCCAGAAAAGCAATGATAGCGAGGGCTAGCATTTCAACGGAAAAAAGGAGCCAAGAAGCCTTAAGAATGCTGGCGAGGTCCTGGCGAATAGGGTCTTTCGCCAGGAAGCTGGTAATCATGGCGTATCCGGTGGCGTGAAAAAGACCAGAAGCAAGAAGGACGATGCTGCCGATGAGGGTAATGAGGCGGGCGGTCTTCATGGCGGGATTGTAGCGCGTTTTTTCCTTAGTAGGGCCGGGGCTTCAGGTCGGTCCAACCTGAAATCAGGAGGCGAGGGACCAGCCGACGACGGTCATGGAAAGCAGGAGGAGGATGGCGCCCAGGCTAATGAAGCTGAGGACTTTGCCTTTGCCGAGGAGGGATTCGCGAGTTTCGGAGTTGAAGCAGAGAATGGCGGCGATGACGAGGACAGAGCACCAGGCCAGCGCAGTGGGAAGGCCGGGATAGCGGCCGATGGTGGAGAGGAAATTCTGGGGAGGCTGGCCTGCGGGCACCCACCAGGGAATCATGGGAGTGATGCCGGCAACGACGACGAAGCTGAGCAGCTTGCGCGTGACCCAGCCTTTTACTTTGTGACGGGTCTTGCGGCGGAGAAAATAGTCCCAGGCGAGCAGGCCGAAAGCTACAGGCACCCAGCCGTAAGCGGCGCCTTTTACGGATATCCAGAGCCAGATGCGAAAATAGAGCGCGCCGTGATGAGCGGCGGTGAAGCGCGGCAGGAGAAATAGCGCGACGGCGGAATTGCAGAGCACGGCGAGAAAAAGCAGCAGCAGGCTGGTTAGCTGGAACCAGTGCAGGGTGGGAGACTCGCCGCAGCGAGTGCACACCGGGTGCTTCGGGAAAATTTGCAGGCCGCAATGTTCACAATACATCGTGAGGGTCCCCTGGACGCGGATTGCAACAATCGTGGCAAGCGTAGGACCGCGGGGCGCGCAAAGATACTGTACGGAAGGACGGTTGTGGGGAGATGGCCGCGCGGTTCAGTTTGGGGTGCGAGTGCAGGGTGGTTGTCTCGCAGGGTTGTGTGAAGGGGCGCGGAATCAGTAGAATGCTCGGACCTCTCTAGTGCGAAGACTTCTTTTTTCAAGCGGAGTTGCTGAGAATGGCGCAGAAGTATGACGTGATTGTGATTGGCGGCGGCCACAACGGGCTGACGAACGCCGCTTATTTGGCTAAAGCGGGGAAGAAAGTGCTGGTGCTGGAGCGGCGGCACGTGCTGGGCGGGGCGGCGGTGACGGAAGAAATCGTGCCGGGATTTCTTTTTTCGGAGTGCTCTTACGTGGTTTCGTTGCTTAGGCCGGAGATTATTCGGGAGCTGGATTTGCCGCGGCACGGGCTGGAGATTTTGCCGCTGGATGGGACACTGACGCCGCTGCCGAACGGCGACCGCTTGTGGCGGATGAATGATCATGCGCGATCGCAGCGGGAAATCCGGCGGCACTCGCGTGTGGACGCGGAAGCGTACGACGAATTCTCGAAGATGATGACGCCGATGTGCCGGTTCGTGAAACCGATTCTCTCGATGATTCCGCCGGACCCGACGACGCTGAATCCGAAAGATTTGAGCCAGCTTTATTTTTTGCTGAACCGGTTTCGGGAATTGTCGTCGGATGAGCGGTACACGTTGGTGCAGTTGATGACCATGTCGGCGGCGGATTTTCTGGATCAGTGGTTCGAGACCGACGCGTTGAAAGCGACGATGTCCGCTTCGGGGATAATCGGGACGTTTCTGGGGATTCGCTCGCCGGGAACCGCATATGTGCTGCTACATCATTATATGGGCGAGATTGATGGGGCATTCCGGTCGTGGGGGTTCAGCCGCGGGGGGACCGGCGCGATTTCGAACGCGATTGCGGCGGCCGCGCGGGAAGCGGGCGTGGAGATTCGCACGCAAGTGCCGGTGGACAAGATTCTGGTGAAAAACGGGCGGGCTTGCGGCGTGGTGTTGCAGAGCGGGGAGGAGATTTCGGCGGCGGTGGTTTCGTCGAGCGTGGATCCGCATCTGACGTTCGAACGATTCTTGGAGCCGAGCGAATTGCCGGCGGAGTTTCTGCAGGACGTGCGCCGATATAAATTTCGTGGGTCATCTGGAAAGGTGAATCTGGCGCTCGATGCGCTGCCGGATTTCAAGTGCATGCCCGGGCCGGGAGCGCACTTGCGCGGCGCGATTTCGATTTCGCCGAGCGTGGAATATATGGAGCGGGCGTACGACGACGCGAAGTACGGGCGATTTTCGCGGCGGCCGTATATCGATATGGTGATTCCGAGCTTGACAGATCCGTCGGTGGCGCCGCCGGGGAAGCATGTGCTTTCGTGCTTCGTGCAATACGCGCCGTACAAACTGGCGGAAGGAACCTGGGACGACCAGAAGGAGAAATTCGGCGACACAGTGGTCGATACCATCGCGGAATACGCGCCGAACATTAAGAAGATTATCGTTGAGCGGCAAGTGCTGACGCCGCTGGACCTGGAGCGGGAGTTCGGGCTAACGCAGGGGAATATTTTTCAAGGCGAGCTTTCACTGGAACAGCTTTTCTTTTTGCGGCCGGTGCCGGGATGGGCGTACTACAAAACCCCGATCGAGAACCTTTACATGTGCGGGTCGGCTACGCATCCGGGCGGAGGAATTATGGCGGCGCCGGGACGCATTGCCAGCCAGGTGATTTTGAAAGAGTGGAAGAAGTCGGCTGCGGCGGCTCGGTCGAACTGAAGAGGTCGCGAGAAGTCGCGAGAGTTTAGAAAGTTTGCCTAGATGGGGCGCCCGCCGCGGCGGGCGCCCCTACACAGGAAAGAAACCGAAATATGCCGATTGGACAGAAAGTGGCGGTGATTGGAGGCGGGCATAACGCGCTGATCACCGCGTTCTATCTGGCTAATGGCGGGTTCAAGCCGCTGGTGCTAGAGCGCCGCGAGATGGCGGGCGGCGGCGCGGTGACAGAGGAGTTTCACCCGGGCTTTCGCGTGTCCACTTTGGCGCACACGATGGGGCCGCTGCGGGCCGACGTGGCACGCGATCTGGCGATCGAGAAATTCGGCTGCGAGATTCTACGGCCGGACCCGCGTGTGTTCGCACCAACACCGGACGGAAGAGCGCTGCTCTTCTACAACGACCATGCCAAGACTTCCGGTGGAATTGCGCGTTTTTCCGCGAAGGATGCCGCGAAGTATACGGAATTCGCGGCAGCACTACAGGAGATTGCGGACGTCTTCGCGCAGCTTTGCTCGATTACACCGCCGGCGATCGACAAGCCGTCGCCGGAAGATTTTTGGAATCTGCTGAAAACGGGGCGAAGCGTCCGCGGACTGGGGAAGAGGCGGATTTTCGATTTGCTGCGATGGGGCCCAATGGCGGCCGCGGATTTTGTCTCCGAATTCTTCGAGACGGAACTGATTCGCGCGACGATTGCAGCGCGGGGGATTTTCGGCACGGCACTGGGGCCGTGGTCCGCTGGATCGACGGCGGTGTTGCTGATGCGCGCGGCCGCGGATGCGCATCCGGTGGGGACGGCGGCATTTCCGCGCGGCGGGATGGGCGCGCTCACGAATGCGCTGGCGGAAGCCGCGCAAAAAGCGGGCGCGGAGATTCGAACGAACGCGGAAGTGCGGCATGTCCGCGTAAAAGACGGGGCCGTGTCCGGCTTGGTGCTGGCCGATGGCGAAGAGATTGCGATCGAAGCAGTGGTCTCCGGAGTGGATCCCAAGCGGACTTTCTTCCAACTGGTCGATGCGTCCCAGTTGGATCCCACGTTCGCGATGCGCATTCGAAACATTCGGGCCAAGGGCAACGTGGCCAAGGTGAATCTGGCGCTCGGCGAGTTGCCGGTGTTTCCATCGCTCACAGATGAGGTGGCGCCGGACGGAGTTCTCAAGGCGCTCTCCGGGCGAATCCATATCGGGCCGGAGATCGATTACCTGGAAAAAGCGTTTGATGCATCGAAGTACGGCGAGATTTCGGCGGCGCCATGGCTGGATGTAACGATTCCGACGCTGCTTGATCCGGCGCTGGCGCCGGACGGCAAGCATGTGATGTCGATCTACGTGCAGTTTGCGCCGTATCAGCTGAAGACGGGCGACTGGAAGACGCGCAGGAAAGACCTGGGCGAGACGGTAGTGAAAACGCTGACGGCGTATTCGCCGAATCTTTCCGGCCTGATCGAAGGCATGCAAGTGATCACGCCGCAAGATTTGGAAACGGAGTACGGTTTCACCGGCGGGCACATTTATCACGGCGAACTGGCGCTGGATCAGCTTTTCACCATGCGGCCGGTGCTCGATTGGGCACGGTACCTGACGCCGATTCGCGGCTTGTACCTGTGCGGCTCGGGGACGCATCCGGGGAATGGATTGACGGGCGCATCCGGCGCGAACGCGGCGAAGGAAATCATTCACGACTTGCGGTAGTCCGCGCTTACAAAAAAACATGGCAACTATCGATCGCAAAAGGCTGGCGGACCTCAGCTCACGCGAAGAAGACCGGTTCATCGTGCAACGCCCGAGGTCCGCGGCGATGTACCGGGTCGCGCAGGATTCGCTGCTCGGCGGCGTGCCCATGAACTGGATGAAGAAATGGGCCGGCGCATTTCCGGTTTTCGTGAAGCAGGCGAAGGGCGCGCATTTCACGGATGTGGACGGCCGCGATTACGTCGATCTGTGCCTGGGCGATACCGGGGCAATGACCGGGCATTCACCCGACGTGGTTGCCGAGGCGGTGGCGCGGCAAGTACATAAAGGCATCACGCTGATGCTGCCGACGGAGGATGCGCTGTGGGTGGGCGAGAACCTGAAGCGGCGCTTCGGCCTGCCGTTCTGGCAATTCACGCTGACGGCGACGGATGCCAACCGCTTCGCCATACGTATCGCGCGCGAAATCACCAAACGCCCGAAGATTCTGGTATTTCATTACTGCTATCACGGAACGGTGGATGAATCGTTCGCGTCGCTGCGCGACGGTGTGGTGGGCCTGCGGCGCGGGAATATCGGTGCGCCGGTAAATCCGGCGGAAACCACGCGAGTGGCCGAGTTCAACGACCTCAAGGCCCTGGAAACGGCGCTCAAGCATGGCGACGTGGCGTGCGTGCTGGCGGAGCCGGCGATGACCAACGTCGGGATCATCTTGCCGGACGAAGGATATTGGACGGCGGCGCAGGATCTGGCGCGGCAGCACGGCGCGCTTCTGATCGCCGATGAAACGCACACGATCTGCGCCGGCCCAGGCGGCTGCACGCGAGAGTGGAAGCTTAAGCCGGACATGCTGGTGTTTGGCAAGGCGATCGGAAGCGGGATTCCCGGCGCAGCCTACGGATGTACGGAGGAAGTGGCGCAGCGCATCGCGGCGCGGATCGAGCTCGAAGATTGCGACGTGGGCGGCATTGGCGGAACGCTGGCGGGTAATGCGCTGTCCATGGCGGCGATGCGCGCGACGCTGGAGCATGTTTTGACCGCCAGCGCTTACGAAAAAATGATTCCACTGGCGAAACGCTTCGCGGACGGAGTAACGGCGGAAGTTCAAAGGCAGGGATTGCCGTGGAACGTAGCGCGGCTCGGCTGCCGGGCGGAGTACACGTTTTGCTCGCGCGCGCCGCGAAACGGCGGCGAATCCGCTGCGGCGGCAGATTTTGAGCTGGAGCGATTCCTGCATCTGTACGCGCTGAATCGCGGCGTGTTGCTCACGCCGTTTCACAACATGGCGCTGATGTGTCCGGCAACGACGGCAGCCGACATCGATCTACACACGGACATTTTCTCGAACGCGCTGCGCGAATTAGTGAGCTGAGCCGTTCCCCCGACAATAAAACAGTGGGACAGGCGGAACGCCTGTCCCACTGTGCTTGCTCGAGCTGCGAGCGTTAGAGCGATTTGAGGAAGGTGAGCAGTTGTTGCCGCTCCTGATCGCTCAGGTTACGGAAGTTGCGAACCACGTGCGATGCTTCGTCCGAGTGGTGCAGGATGGCTTCCGTGAAGGTAAGCGCTCTGCCGTCGTGCCGCAGCCGGCTGCGCAGGCGGACGCCCCAAAGCGGAGGCGTGCGCATTTTGTTGGCTGTGGATGGTCCTCCGTTCTGCACGATGCCGTCTCCGGTACCGACGTCGTGCAGCAGGAAGTCGCTGTAAGGATGAATGATTTTGTTGCCGAGCGAGTCCGGCACGGTGAATTGTCCGCCGTTGATGACGGAGCCCGGCGGAGCCGTGACGATCGAGGAAACGTGGCAAGTGTCGCAGCCGAGGCGCTCGAAAATCTGCGCCCCTGCCTGTGCATCCAGCGTGTTGGCGAGGTTCACATCCCGCGCGGGTGCTTTGCTGAAGCGCATGAAGCGGGCAAAGCGGTCGATATCGCTCAGATTGTCGGTCGGATCGACGGTGTCTTCCGGGTCGGTAGTGGTCTTGCAGAGCGTGGTTACGTCCTGGGGCTGCAAACGGTTAGTGATTCCGATTTCGTTGAGGTAGGCGTCGGCGGAAAACGAAAGCAAGCTGGCATGCTGGTTTTTCCAACCGAAGCGAGCTACGCGGGTTTGGCCTGGCGCCTCTCCCACCGACACGAAAATCACTTGGCCACAGATCTGGCCTTCGGACCGGCGGCATTGTTTGTCGGCGATCTCCATGAGCGTCGAACTCGAAACGCTTTCAATAAAGCCGTCGCCGAGGGTATTGAGTGATGTTCGCAAGGTGCGCACGTTCATCTGGTCCGGCACAAGTTCCTGGACTTCCTTGTCCGTGACACTCCCGCTGGGGCAAATACCGCGGTCGTTGATGAGCGAGCGGTTGGGGATAGTGACCGTCCCGTTGCCGATCATGACGTTCGGGTTGGTGAACCGGCCGGAGTTATCCACGTGGCCAACACGCAGTTCCGTGACCTGGCTGATGCCGCCGGTGGTTGGGTTCTGGTGGCACTCCCGACAGGACTGCGCGTTGTAGACCGGACCCAAACCTTTCTGGATGGTGTCGACTTCCTCAAACGTGGTCATGTCGGCGAAATGGGTGCTGTCATTGGGGTCGATGGAAGCGTTGTCAAATCCAGTCGGCGCTTCCTGCGGCGCGGATGTGCTTCGTGCAATTGTGTCGAGCGAACTAGGACCAGATCCTCGAAAGTTCTGGCTCGATCGGGTGGTTCCCGCAACTCCAATCGCTAGCGTCGCTGCGATGAACAGAACACAGAGACAAATTAGAGTGGCGAGACGCGGTATGGAACTATCCCGAGCGAAGCGGACCACTCGAGATGCAAAAAAACGACTCAGACGATTGCTCATGATAGATTTGGCTCACCTTGGGCGAAGGCGAAACCCTCCCCTTGTTGGATTCCGTCGGGGGCAAAGAACCGAGAAAAGCCGGTCAAGGAGTGGGTAGTGGCCGGCCGAAAAATGCCTGCAGGCTGGAAGACGGTTGCGCGGGATTCTAGTGATGCCGGGAGTTGCGCGCAACGTACGGAAGGCCAGTAGCGTGGTGACCAAATGGACAGTTCCTTGCACAGGCGTGCGGCGAGGTCCGTCGTATAGCCTCGCAGTGGTCAGCACTTCACCTTGTCCTTGTCAGCGAAGTAGAATGTAGTGTTGGGAATGCGCGAAGGAGACTCACCTTGGCTACTGCCGAATCAACGCTGCGTCTGACGGACTTCACGAACGAGCCATTCGTGGATTTCGCAAAGCCGGAAAACCGCAAGGCTATGGAAGAAGCGCTCAAGAAAGTGGCGGCGGAGTTCGGGCGTGAGTATCCGCTGTATATCGGCGGTCAGAAAGTGACCACGACCGCAAAGATGACCTCCACCAATCCGTCGCATCCTTCGCAAGTGCTGGGCGTGTTTCAGTCCGCGGGTGCGGACCTGGCGAATCAGGCGGTGGAAGCCGCGGCGAAAGCCTTTGAGTCCTGGAAGCGAGTGCCTGCGGAAAAGCGTGCCGAATGCGTATTTCGGGCTGCGAATATTATTCGCAAGCGCAAGTTCGAGATTTCGGCATGGATTTGCTACGAGGTTGGCAAGTCGTGGGCCGAAGCGGATGCGGACACCGCGGAGACGATCGACTTCTGTGAATTTTATGGGCGCGAGATGCTGCGCCTGGCCGGGCCGCAGCCGCTGACGCCGATGAAGGGCGAAAAGAATTTTCTCGTGTATATCCCGCTGGGCGTCGGCGCGGTGATACCGCCCTGGAATTTTCCGGCAGCGATTGCTACGGGCATGGCGGTGGCCGCGCTGGTAACCGGCAACACGGTGGTGCTCAAGCCGTCTGAGGAATCGCCGGCGATTGCGGCGAAGATGGTGGAAGTATTGTACGAAGCGGGCTTCCCGAAAGAGACGCTGAATTTCATCACCGGCCCTGGGGAAATCGCCGGCGCCGCAATTGTGAAGCATCCGAAGACGAGATTCATCGCGTTCACTGGTTCCAAGGAAGTGGGACTGCAGATTAGTGAAGCAGCGGCGCGGAAGGCGCCCGGACAAATCTGGATCAAGCGCGCCGTACTAGAGATGGGCGGCAAGGATTCGACGATCGTGGACGAAGAAGCGGATATCGACGCCGCGGTGGAAGGGGTGGCGCAGGCCGCGTTCGGCTATCAAGGGCAGAAGTGCTCGGCGTGTTCGCGGGCGATTGTTTCGGAGAAGGTGTACGACTCTTTTGTGCAAAAACTCGTCGAACGCGGCAAGAAAATCACCATTGGGCCAAGCGAAGATCCGGGCAACTATATGGGACCGGTGGTCAGCAAGACCGCGATGGAAGGGATTCTCGGTTACATCGATCTTGGCAAGAAGGAAGGCAAGTTGATGCTCGGCGGTGAGCGCGCACCCGGGGACGGTTACTTCGTTAAGCCGACAATTATCGCGGATGTCGATCCGAAGGCAAGAATCGCGCAAGAAGAGATTTTCGGGCCGGTCCTGGCGGTAATCAAAGCGCGCGACTTCGATCAAGCGCTGGAAATCGCCAACGATACGGAGTTTGGCCTGACCGGCGCGGTGTATTCACGAAATAAAGAGAAGCTGGAGAAAGCGGAAGAATCTTTCCACGTTGGGAATCTCTATTTGAATCGCAAGTGCACCGGCGCCATGGTCGGAGCGCATCCCTTTGGCGGCTTCAACATGTCCGGCACGGACTCGAAAACGGGCGGCAAGGATTACCTGCTGCACTTCCTACAGGCGAAGTCGATCGCTGAAAAGATCAGCTAGCGCTCTAGGCGGAAGCAGCCTGCGCGGGTAGCGAAGCCCACTTCATCACGCGAAAAATAGGGTAGCTCGCAACCAAGAGTGCCAGCGCCCACGGCGTGTTTTCCCGATCTGCAAACACCGCGCCTACCAAAAACAAAATGGAACTGATCAGCGCGACTGCGGTCGTCCACGGATAGCCCCACGCGCGATACGGCCGCTCCATTTGCGGTTCCTTGAACCGCAGGCGGAAGAGCGAAATGAACGACAACGTGTAGTTGGCCACAAAAAAGAAGGCCAGCATGTCGATCACCTGGCTGAATTTCTTGGACACCGTAAACGCCACGGCAACCGCGGTGCTGAGTGCGAGAGCCAGAACCGGTGTGCCGCCCTTATTGACGCGCGATGCCACACGAAAAAAAAGCCGGTCGCAACTCATGGCATAGAGCACTCGCGTGGCGAACATCTGACACGCGTTGATGCAGCTGAGCAGCGAAATAATCATGATGGAGCGGATGACCGTATCGCCATAAGTTCCAAAAACGCGCTCCGCCGCTGTCCCCAGCGCAAAATTATTTCCTGCGATTTCGTTCATGGGGAGCACGTAGGCCACCGCAGCACTTAGAAGCAGGTAAATTCCGATGATGGAAAAGACGCTTCCGAAAATGGCGCGCGGCACATCGCGGCCGGGATCGCGCACCTCTTCACCGAAATAAATGACGCCGTCCCACCCGTCCACGGTGTAAATCACTTTTTGCAGCGCGAACATGAACCCCAGAGCAAGCGCCCAGCCTGCGGCCATGGCGGGTGGCGCGGAAACAACAATTTCCGCTGAGTGGCGGGCTTTCCCGCCCAGCAGGAAGCAAGCGAGCACCAGGACGACAAACGCGCCCGATTTGAGCGCCGCCGTAATCAGCTGCGCAGCGCTTCCCCACTTCACTCCGCGCCACTGCAGCAACGCGAATCCCAGCAGCACGCCTAGCGCAATGGTTTTGTCATATCCCGCAAGCGTGGGAATGAGCACGCCAGTATATTCGCCGATGACGAGACCAACCGCCGCGTTGGTGCCGCAAGTCGAAAGCCAGTCGCTCCAGCCCACGATGAACCCGGCATACTCGCCAAGCGCACGCCGCGAATAATTGTATTGCCCGCCGCTCCGGGGAATGGCCGCGCCAAGTTCGGCCAGTGACGAAGCGCACACGAGGGCGTAGATGCCGCCGATCACCCACACGCCAAGAAACGTCCAAACGTTCGGAAGAAAGCTAGCGATGTAACCCTGCGCCCGAACGATACCCGCAGCAATCGTGTTTCCGATGGCCGCCGCAACGCCAAACCACACGCCAAGTACCTGCAGCAGCCGCCCGCGGCCAGGCTGTCCTCGCAGTGACTCCACTTTTTCGCTGTTCAATGGCTCCCGCTCGGATCGTTTCCAGTTATCACAGGCAAGCGGCCATCATAACGGCCGAAGTCCAAATTGCAAGCCGAATTCAGAACACACTCCCGCAATCTCTGGTTTTTTCCCGCTGCAACCTCTACTATTCTTTCGACACAAATGTCCCCGGAAATCCTGCAGCAAGCGGCCTCGCATTCCAATCGAGCGGGCCTTTCGGCTGCCAGCAAATCCTCCACTGCATTGCTGACCTCGGCTGACCAGGGGGAGTGGACTTCCGTCACGATCATTGCACTGTTTGCGCTAGTTTTGCTCTGGGCGACGCAGGTAGCCGCGACATGGGCCTCATGGGGCAACCTGACGGTCGATTGTGGACGTGAAATGTATGTTCCCTGGGTCCTGGCGCAAGGCAAGCAGCTCTACGGCGACGTATGGTTCCCAAATGGACCAGTGGCCCCCTACTTTAACAGCTACTTGTTCCGCCTATTCGGTTTGCATTTGTACGTCCTATACTGGGCTGGCTCGCTCGCGGCCTTGGGCTCCGGGCTTTTTCTGTACCTTGCGGGAATGCGCGTCGGCTCATGGCTGTCGGGCTGGGTTGCCGCGGCAGTCATCTTTCTGGAAGCGTTTCAACCCTCGCTTTTTTGCTTCCCTCTGCCCTATAGTTTTTCCACCGTCTACGGCTGCTTGATCGCGTGCTGTCTTCTGTGGGTATCTGTAAGGGCCGCGACGTCCCCTAGCCGGCTATGGATATTCGCCGCGGGGCTCGCTGCGGCTGTTGCTCTACTGGATAAGCTCGAGATTGGCGCGGCGTGCTATGCCGCTCTGGCACTGCTGATTGCAGCCAGGGCTCTGATGCAGCGATCCTGGACGTCATTCATCAAGGATTGCGCCGTTACTCTCCCCGGCGTGATTCTGTTCGCGCTTGTTACCGGGTGGATGATCTCGATCAAAGGTTTCGATTTCATCACTCAGGAAAACTTCCTGAGCTGGCCCACTGCCTACTTCATGAAGCACTATGGCAAGTTCTGGCTGGCGTCCACCGGCTTCAGTTTCGACGGCCAAGCATTTGCCGAGGGTGCTCGGCGCACGGCGATTCTGCTCGGCGTGCTGCAGGGAGGCCATCTATTCGTCACCTGGAAGCGTACCAGGGCGAGATGGAAGGCGATGCGGTTGGCCGTTCTGGTCACGGCGATGGCATTCCTCGTGGCAGCTCTCCCCTGGCGTGACTCGTTGCGTTCCGTTTTCTTCCCGCAAGACATGGTGCTATACGCCGCAACCGCCGCCCCGCTGGCCTGGTGGTATTTCTGGCGAGACCGAAGCGCGCATCAGTCATTCCGATTAGCGCTAGTATTCAGCTTCGCATTTCTTCTCGCGTTCAGGATCTTGTTCAGAACGCTCCCTTCCGGCTACCCCATTTATTACAGCGGCCCTGCGGTGCTCTCGTTTTTTCTCCTTCTCCGCATGGCTATACGCCATTTCGTCGAGTCGCGCCGCCTTGCCCTGGCGACGCAGTTGGTTTTTGCCTTGGCGGCTCTGATCTCCGTTTTGCTTTACGTCGGCCAGCAAAGCCGCCACTCCAAGGACTACGAACCGATGACTACCGACCGGGGGATGATTCGCACCTGGCCAGATATGGCCAACAACTATGGAGACGCCATAGCATTCATCAAAGCGAAAAATGCCCGGGGCGAATTAGTTTTGTCGGTCCCCGAGGATACCAGCTTGTATTTTCTCGCTGGCGTTGAATGTCCGCTTCGGGTGTACCAGTTTACGCCGGGGGCCGTCGCTCCGGGGAAAATGACGAACGAAGTGATTGCCGAGATCGAACGCAAGCAGATCCGCTATCTCCTGTGGTCGAATCGGATCTTTCCGGAATACGGCGTTCCCCGGTTTGGAATAGACTTCAACCAAGACCTCGGCAGCTACCTGAGATCTCACTATCGTCTTGTGGGATCGGTGGTACGCGATCCGACCACGCCCGGAGAATGGAACGCATTCGTTTGGGAGCGGCAGCGGCAGGCCGACGCAAAAAATCCCTAGAAGGTCCTGCATCTAGGGTTTCGAAGCTCCCTCAATAAAGCTCGCCACGTTGTTCTTCAGCTTCGTGCGGTCCTCGTCGCGCACATACATCATGTGCCCTGCGCCGTAGTATTGCAGATGAATATTCCCGCGCAGCTTCTCCGGCAGCAGCAGGTGGTCCATGGTGTACTCCGTCGCGTAGAACGGCGTCGCCAGGTCATACAGCCCGTTTTCGACTTCCACTTGCAGCCGCGGATTCGTCAGCAACGCCTGGATCAAATCGCCTTCCACGTTGGGCGATCCCGGGAAGCCGAAGTTTTCTCCCGGGCCGTGATGTTTCCAGTCCCATTGCGTCCCGGCTTCGTCGGATCCCGGCAGATACGTTTTGTCCTGACCGAATTTCAGTTCATCGCGCATGTACGAATTCAGCGCCGCAACAAAAGCTCCGGTGGTGAACGCGTCCTGCGGGTCATACTCCGCGTACTCGCCCAGCATGTCGTACGTCGGCCCGGAATATCGCGCATCGAAGCGCCCGGTCGTCAGCCCTTTGCTGCGTTGCAGCTCTTTCATGAATTGCGGCAGATTCACCCGCAGATTTGCCTTAAGCAAGAAATCTTCGCTGAGCCCCGTGAACCGCGCCAACTTCTTCGCCATATCGGACTTTTCCGCTTCGCCGAGCCGGTCGCCCTTCATCAGCGCCGCCGCATATTCAGTCGAAGCAAAGTGCCGTGCTTCGTTCAGAAACGTCTCCAGATTGTCCGGTCGATCCTTCAAGGTTTTCTGATACCACGCGCTCGCCGCATAGCTAGGTACATAAAACACGTACGTCATATCTTCGCCGGGATTAAACGAGATCGTCCCCAGATTGAGCACCGAAGACATCAGCACGATTCCGTTCAGATAGATCCCTTCGTGAGACTGCAAATAGTTTCCCAGCGCCGCCGAGCGAAATGTTCCGTAACTCTCCCCAATCAGAAACTTCGGCGAATTCCACCGGTTATTGCGGCTCACATAAATATGAATGAACTGGGCCAGCGACTTCATGTCCTGGTCCACGCCCCAGAAATCCTTGTCCTGCGCTTTCCCTGCCGCGTGGCTGAAGCCCGTTCCGACCGGATCGATGAACACGAGATCCGCGCGATCCAGCAGCGACTCGCCGTTGTCCACAATCTTGTACGGCGGCGCGATCGCTCCGCCAACGTCCACCGACGCCACCCGCCGCGGCCCGTACGCTCCCATATGCACCCACACGGACGCAGCACCCGGCCCCCCGTTGTACAGAAACGCCAGCGGCCGCTGGCTCAGTTCCTTCACGTCCGTTCGCGTATACGCGGTCGAGTAAAGCAGCGCCGTCGGCTCGCCCTTTTCATTCTTCAACAACGTAGTCGACGCCGTCGCCTTGTACGCAATCGTCTGCCCGCCAATCTTAATGGAGTGCTCCGTCACCGATGATTCTTCCTTCGGCGTGGGTGCAACCGCCGCCGCCGCGGCGTCAGCTGGTTTTGCGTCTTTGTCTTGCGCGTGCGCTCCAGCGGCCGCAAGCAATCCAGTAGCAAGCACCCCCGTAGCAACGGGCCGCAGCCAATCGGTCGTCATCGCTTCGCTCCTCTTCGCAATGGTATTTATAGGCCACTTATTTTATAAGGACGAGCATTCTAGGCACGCCCACAAACCTAAGTCAAAGCAAACGACTCGGCATCGCCTTAGTTCGTCAAACTCGCGAAGCCGTGCCCTGCTCGAAAGTCCAGCTTACTTCTCCGCAGCACTCGCCCTCGCCGCCCTCCATCAACCTTTCCATCCCGTTATCATTACTTCATCTCCGGTCGCCGAGGTCTCTTTGAGAAAAAGCTTCTTGCTCGGATATCCCTTGCTAGCGTCGCTGGTTCTGGCCGCTTGCGTCTGGCTTTTGCTCGCGGGCATCGTCCGCTCCGGCGCACTTAATTCCGCGGAATTGGACGGTTACGACCTGCTTCTTTTCCGGCGCGGCGAAGAGCCTCCCCCTTCCAATCTGGTCATCGTCGATTTCGATGACGCCAGCGTCGGCGCCTTCGCTTGCTACCCCATTCCCCGCCCTTCGGTCGACGCCATCCTCGAAAAGATCGAATCCGGCCAGCCCAAATATGTCGGCTTTGACGTTTGGCTCACCGACCGCCATTGCGGCGAGCCGGACAACGGCCGCCTCTCACAAGATATCGCGCGCAATCACAACGTCATACTCACCGACAGTTTCCCCGCCCAGGATCGCGTGCCCACCGGCGTTTCTCCCGAACTCCGCGACCACGCCCTGCAAGTCGCCTTCGGCGACGTCCCGGTCGACTCTGACGGCAAGATTCGCCGCATGTTTCTCGGCCGCCAGAGCCAGAAACCCGCGGAAGCTTCTTTTGCCGCCGCCATCGCCAGCTTCTACACCGGCGAATCCTTCCGCAACTGTGGTCCGCATGTCCTCTGCCTCGGCAAAAATCATGTTCCGCTCGGCGGTCCTCGCGGCGACACTTTTCTTATCGGCTTCTGGGGCGCCACTCCGGCCAACGAAATCTCCGCCGCGCATCTACTTCAGCCCGGCTTCGATCCATCGATCTTCCGCGGCAAAATCGTTCTCGTCGGCCAAAGCAATTCGCAAAGCGGCGATCTTTACGCCACTCCTGAATTTCGCTTTCGCGCTCCGGAGTCCGGCCGCGCCCTGATGTCCGGCGTGGAAATCCAGGCTGCCGCCATCGAAACGCTATTGAATGGCCCCACCGTCCGCGTGCTCGACCGCGCGCCGCAGTGGGCGCTCAACTTTGCGCTCATCTGGCTCGTCGTCGCGCTCATGATCACTGTACGCCCGGCCTACAGCGTCCCTGCCGTCTTAGTCGGCGTTTTCGGTGGATATCTGCTCGCCCAATCGCTTTTTTCCAATCATCAGCTCTGGGTCCACTTCGTGGCCATGGAAGCAGGCATCATCCTCGCTATCCCAGCCGGAGTCGGCTACCGCTTTCTGGACGAGCGCCGCCTCAAATCTCTTGCAGAAGCCGAGCAGCGCGAAGTGATGGATCTCTTTCGCCGCTACGTTTCGCCGGACGTCGCCGCGGAAATCTGGAGCCGCCGCGGCGAAATCGTTCTCGCCGGGCAGCAGAAAAGCGCCACGGTCCTCTTCTCCGATATTCGCAATTTCACCGCTCTCACCGCCGGCAAACCTTCGGCCGAAGTTCTCGCCTGGCTCAACAACTACCTCACCGCCATGAGCGAAGTGGTTGGCGCCAACCGCGGTTTCTTAAATAAATTTATCGGTGACGGCATCATGGTGGTCTTCGGCGTGCCGCTAAGCGACACCGTAGAGCAGGACGCCTGCCGCGCCGTGAACACCGCGCTGCAAATGATTCAGCGCGTCGACCAACTCAACAAGACGCGTCGCCCAGGCACTCCCGAACTCCGCATCGGCATCGGCTTGCACACCGGCGTCCTCACTGCCGGCAACGTCGGCGCTCCAGACCGCCTCGAATATTCCGTAATCGGCGAGACCGTCAATCTCGCCTCCCGCCTCGAATCCCTAACCAAAGTCTTCAAAACCGATATCGTGATGAGCCCCGCCACGCAACAACTCGTCGCTGCCCACTTCGAAACCGCGCCACTCGGCGAAACCGAAGCCCGCGGCTTCGCTGCAAAAATCCTGCTGCACGGCGTAATATCCCGCCGCCCCACACACAAGCAACCCGAACCCGCCAAGCCCGAACTCCTAGTCACCCACTGACGCATGTGTAGGGCCGCCTTCTGAGGCGGGCCGTTCTTGCCTTTGTACCGGCCGCGCGTATTTTGCGCGGCCGGCGCTTTTCTAGACATGGATCAAACTCGGTGTGCGGGTGTGACTCCACCACAGTCGTCCCACCCTATCCCTGCGGCTCTCCCACGGCGTCCTGCCGCGCATCTGTTCGCCCCGCCGTGCCAATTTCCCCTGCAAGCTCCAGCCCGCCATTCAACGTAAGTTCCAACCCGTCTCCATGCACCACCACCGAAACCGCCGATAAATCATCCACAATCCAGTTCGCCCCCGCTTCCTTCAATTCCTCATCCTTCGCCGTCGTCCGCACCGCAATCACCCGCGCCCCCGCCGCTCGCCCCGATCGCACGCCCGCCGGCGCATCTTCCACCACCACGCAATCCGCAGCAGGAAACTCCAGATTTTCCACGCCAAGCAGATACGGCTCCGGATCAGGTTTCCCTAGCCGAATGTCCGACGCCGTAACAAAATGTTTCGGCACCGGCAGCCCCGCCGTGTGCAATCGCTTGCTCGCCAGCGGCCGCGTTCCCGAGGTCACCACTCCCCACCGGTCCTCCGGCAACACGCTCAGCAACTCCACAGCGCCCGGCAGCGCCACCATTCCTCCCATGTCCTCCATCTCGCCATGCTCGACCTTTGCGTCCTCGTCCTCAGCATCCGCCTCCGGCAACAGTTCGCGAATCGTCGCGATACTCGGCCGCCCGTGCGCCCGTCGCACCGTTTCCTCCGGGTCCAATCCGTGCTCCCGCGCCCAGCTCGCCCACACCCGCGCCACCGCCGGCGTCGAATCCACCAGCACACCATCCAGATCAAACAACACACCCTGGCAACGAATCAGCATCGCCGTATCATACCCAACCGCCCACCATATCGCCGCACCAGAAATCGTGTGCACTCGCGGCAGCACGGGATTGTTGCTGGACAAAAGCATGGTTGACTTAGTCTATAGACTTAGTCTATTATTAGACCCGTGAAGACCGTGAATACTCACGAGGCCAAAACCCAATTCTCCAAACTTCTCAAACGTGTCGCTCAAGGCGAAGAGATTCTCATCGCCAACCGCGGCGTCCCTGTCGCGCGCCTTATGCCCATCCCGGCAAACTCCGCACGCCGCCAGCTCGGCAAGTACGAAGGAAGAATCACCATCGCCGAAAACTTCGACGCTCCCCTTCCCGAAGAACTGCTCGCTGCTTTCGAAGGCAAGTCCGAAGGTACGTCCGACGGCGAGGACCAGCAGTGAAGTATCTTCTCGATACCAGCGTCTTTCTTTGGAGCCTGGGAGCCAGAGAGAAACTTAATTCCAAAGCAGCCGCACTGCTCTCCTCCAGTGCGTCGCAGATTTATTTCTCCGCCGCCAGCTCCTGGGAAATCGCCATCAAACACGCCCTCGGCAAGATCAAGCTTCCCACCGCGCCAATCGAATTTATACCGCAAGCCACCCGCGAAATGGGTTTCGCAAATCTCGACATCACCACCGCCCACGCCTTGGCCGCAGGAGACCTGCCTCCCCACCACCGCGACCCATTCGACCGCATGCTCATCTCCCAAGCCCGCGCCGAAGAAATGGCCCTGCTCACGGCGGACCGTACGCTGCAGCAATACGACGTGGAGATCCTTCTCTGTGCGAAGTGAATCCAGGGTTGGGTAAATATAAATGACCGGAAAGGAAAACTTCTTGGACTTGGGGTGGGAGACGGGGATTGAACCCGCGACATTCGGTGCCACAGACCGACGCTCTACCAGCTGAGCTACTCCCACCGTTCCCAGTCAGTTTATCACGCCTCAAGCTGCCCCGAAAGACGCCTCCTCCTCTCGGTCATGGGTCAGTTTCCGAGTAGCCGACAATCCACGTACGATCCTTCATTGCCCGATGGCGCTCAGGCGGCAATTACAAAATGCATGATCAGACCGCAGGAACGGTGCCGCCGTCGATTACGTATTCGCTTCCATGAATCGAAGCTGCCCGGTCGGATACGAGAAAGGCCACCAGTTCACCAACCTCTTCAGGTCGTCCTGGCCGGCCGATCGGAATTCCTCCAAGCGAATCCATCAGGTGCTCGCGCGCAGCGCCTTCGTCGATGCCGTCTTTCTTGGCCAGCCGGGCGATCAGGGCTTGGGCGGCGGTGGTTTCAATAAAGCCGGGCGCGACTGTGTTCACTCGAATGCCTTTCGGCCCGACCTCCTTCGAGAGCCCTTTGCTGTACGTCGTCAGT
>Ga0209736_1000034_pt1 | contig 52185 bp, 38 predicted proteins | sample BlaSpr_A8_Ref_M3_FD_187992 | JGI IMG/M metagenome (GOLD analysis project Ga0209736, IMG submission 187992) | Forest soil microbial communities from Thunder Bay, Ontario, Canada - Black Spruce, Ontario site 2_A8_Ref_M3 (SPAdes) (version 2) | ecosystem: Environmental > Terrestrial > Soil > Boreal...
CCTCTGACCTCGATGTTCGCCAAGCCGAACAACTTGTCTACACAGCCAGTGAAGAAATCCCCGATCTGGAACGCCGCATTCAACAGGAAGAGAATTTCCTCAGCACCCTGCTGGGAAATAATCCCGGCCCAATCGCTCGCGGTCTGCGGCTCACAGAGCAACCACACTCCCCCGAAGTTCCCGCAGGCCTCCCTTCGGAGCTTCTCGAGCGCCGCCCCGATATCCGCCAATCCGAGCAGGTGCTCGTTGCCGCCAACGCTCAGATCGGTGTCGCGCGTGCCGCCTACTATCCGCAAATCTCGCTGACCGGCGCAGGCGGCTTCCAAAGCGACGCGCTCGCGCGCCTTTTCGCCGGCTCTGCCGGTCTCTGGAGCTTTGCTGGCTCTCTCGCTCAACCCATCTTCACCGCTGGAAGAATTCGCTCTGGCGTCCGGCTTGCCGAAGCCCAGCAGCAGGAAGCTGTCCTTTCCTATCAACAAACCATCCAACGGTCCTTCCGCGACGTTTCCGACGCCCTGATCGGTTATCGCAAGCTTCGGGAATTTCGCGAGCAGCAGGAGCTTCTCACCGCCTCCGCCGAAGGTGCCGCGCGGCTTTCCAACATTCGCTATAAGGGTGGAGTGGCCAGCTACCTCGAAGTTCTCACCAACGAAACCAACTACTTCACCGCCGAACTCAATCTCGCGCAAGCCCAAGCCAACGAACTCCTCGCGCTCGTTCAGCTCTATCAAGCCCTCGGCGGCGGCTGGCAACAGTAACCAATTCCCGCGGACTAAAAATTCCCTTAGCTTCGGTTGCTGATGGTTGCAGGAAATCCGCTTCCGGAAATCTCGCAGAATCGCAGTCTGATGTTTTCTATTTTCGAACAATCCGCTGCCGCTACGAAAACTCCAGCGAGATTTTCGCAACTTCAAATCATATTTTTGAACCGCCCAAATTCCATCTGCCGCTCAAAAACCGCTTGTGCCAGGGAAGCAGAGCCTATACCGTAACCGCTCTCGCTCTCCGATAGCCTGTAAAAAACGCAAAACGGAGCCAGCTCCAAATCATGGCGCGATCAAATCCCTCACAAGCCAGTTACGGATTGCGCCGCGAAGTCCTCTCTCCCATGGAGACACTCGCCCAGTCCGTCTCCACAATCGCTCCCACCACCACTCCAGTAGCCACCATTCCCCTGGTCTGCGCCCTCGCCGGCAACGGCACCTGGCTCGCCTACGTTTTAGCAACCGCCGCCATTCTCCTGGTCGCTGTGTGTATTGGAAAATTTGCCCGCTACTCTTCATCGCCCGGCTCGCTCTACACCTACGCCTCCATGATCCTCCCTCCCTCGCTCGGCGCCACTGCCGCGTGGAGCCTCCTACTCGCCTACATTGCAACAGGCTCCAGCGTAATCGGCGGTTTCTACCACTTCGCAAATCTTTTGCTCCGGGACGCCGCAGGCCACGGCATCTCCGCCGTATTTCTTGCTCTCTTCGTGACAGCCATCTCCATCTGGATCGCCTGGCGCGACGTGAAAATTTCCGCCCGCCTCATGCTCTGGATCGAAGCCGTCTCTGTCTCTTTCATTTTAATCGTGGTAATGCTCGTCCTTCTCCGCCAAGGCTGGCGCCCCGACTCAGACCAATTCCACCTGCGCGGCATGACCGGCAGCGGCCTGCGCCTCGGCCTGGTTTTAGCACTCTTCAGCTTTGTAGGTTTCGAAAGTGCCACCACTCTCGGTTCAGAAGCGCGCAATCCCCTCAAAACAATTCCCCGCGCCGTGATCCAAAGCGCGCTCCTGGCCGGAGCTGTCTTCATCGTCTGCGCCTACACGGAAGTCCTCGGCCTGCGCAGCGCCGGTCAAGATCTCGCCACGAGCCCGGCCCCCATGCGCATCCTCGCAAAACTTGGCGGCCTTCCGGCGCTCGGTCTGCTCATCGACATCGGCGCCCTGGTGAGCATGTTTGCCGGAACCCTCGCCTGCATCACCGCCGCCGCCCGCGTCCTCCTTCTCATGTCCCACAACGGCCTGGCGCACACCTCGCTTCGCAAAACTCATACCCGAAACGAAACTCCCGGCCTGGCCATCGCCGTCACCGGAACCGCCGCAGTCCTCCCCGTCGCCATTCTCTTCGCTCGCGGAGCCAGTGGCCTCGACGTCTACGGCTGGATGGGATCCCTCGCCACTTACGGCTTCATCGTCACCTACGCCCTCGTCAGTGTCGCTCTGCCGCGCTACCTGCGCGCACACAACGCCTACCACGTCGGAGCGCAAATCATTCCCTGGCTTGCGTTCGCTGCCATGCTGCTCGCCCTGGTCGGAAATCTTTATCCCGTCCCCGAGGGCCCCTACGGCAAACTTCCCTACATCTATCTGGCCTATCTAGTCGCGGGCCTGTCGTGGTATTTCTGGCGCGCCCGCCATCAAGAACCCTCAGTGGCTGAACGCGAATCGTAATTTCTCGTTTCCCCCTGCCAGTTCCAGCCCCATGGGCGAAATAGAAAAAACAAATTGTGGAAAGCGAAAGTTTGCGTTTCGGTTCCGCGGCCATTTGGAATAACTTCCTCCAAACTTATCGTCAGACGGGCGCAGCCAAGCGGGGTGAAACCGACTTCATTTGTAAAATTCTTGCTTGGTCTGCATCCCGAAGACGACTGATTGGGTGTGTGTTCACAGAAAGTGGGAGGCGTCGCGGAATGACCAAGTCATCCGGTAAAACTCTTTTCGTTTTCTCTTCATCCTTGCTTTGTTGTTGTCTGACGCTTCTTCTCCCGCTCCATGCCTTCCCGCAACAAACTTTAGGTGGTATCACCGGCACCATCACGGACTCCTCTGGCGGCGTTCTCGCGGATGCGCTAGTCACCGTTGTCGCCGACGCCACCCAACTCACCCGCACCCAAAAAACCACCAGCGTCGGCAGCTATGATTTTGTAAACCTCCCCATCGGCTCCTACACCCTGACCTTCTCCCACGACGGTTTCGAATCCCAGCGAATTCCCTCCATCGTTGTGCAAGCCGATCGCACCGCCACCGTCAATGCCACTCTCAAAGTTGGCCAGGTCGGCACCACCGTCACCGTCGAAGCCAGCCCCCTCATGAACGCCGTCGACACCACCAACGGCTACATTCTCGAGAAGGACCAAATCGAATCCATCCCGCTTCCCACTGGCAGCTTTACGGGGATCGCCATTCTTTCCCCCGGTGTCAACGCCGAACTCTCCAGCGGCTCGGGCGTCAACAGCGGCCTCGGCAATCTCCCCATCTGGGCCAACGGCCAGCGCGACACCAGCAACACCTTCCTTCTCAACGGCGTCGATGCCAGCAATCTCTTCAACGGCAAAAGCACCAGCGAAGTCTCCTCCGCTCGCATCGTCAACAACACCGGCATCGGCGGCGCCGCCAGCATTTCCAGCACCACCGCGGAACCCCTGCAAAGCACCGCTTCGCCCTATCTTGCGATCGGCCAAGCTCTGCCCACGCCCGCGCCGGAAACCATCGAAGAGTTCCGCGTAAACACTTCCATGTACGACGCCCAGCAAGGTTCCACCAGCGGCGCCCACATTGACATGAGCACTGCCTCCGGCACTAACAACCTCCACGGCAGCGCTTACCTCCATCGCGGCTCAGACGCCCTCAACGCCGCCCCCTTCTTCTATAATGCGAACCCCAACATTCCCGTGAGCGACAAAGTGCCTGGCCTGCATACCTATACTGCGGGTGCGACGTTGGGCGGTTCGATCATCAAGAACAAGCTCTTCGGTTTTGTCTCGTACCAACACGTGGAGAAGTCGGATGCCGAGATTGGCAGCTCACGCGTCTCCGTTCCTCCCGGGCTCACCGCCGACCGTAGCCCCGCAGCCCTGGCTGCTCTCGTTAACGGCACCACCTCTTCGGTCTGCCCCGCACTCCCCTGCAACTTCTCAGCTTCGGCCCCGGTCAATGCGGCTATCGGCACCGGCCCCGGCGACATCAGTCCCATTGCCTACGGTCTGCTCAATTACAAACTCCCCAACGGTCAGTTCCTGATTCCTTCCGCCAACAGTTTCGTTCCCACCATCAGTTTCCCCGAAAACACTTTCACCCCCGGCACCGCCTCCTTCCGCGCCAATCAAGCCGTCTCCGATCTAGATTGGATCGTCACGTCCAAAGACACTCTCGCCCTCAAGTACTACTATCAACACGATCCCAGTGTCGCCCCCTTCGCTTACTCCGGCTCCCCCGGCTTCACGCAGCATCTCGATGCCGGCAGTCAAGTCGCCTCCATCACCAATACGCAGGTCCTGAAACCGAATCTCAGTGTCGTCGAAGTCTTCGGCTTCATCCGCGAAAAAGTCTACAGCACCATCGACCAGCCCTTCACTCCGCAGCAATTTGGCGCTTACGTTCAACAACTCACTGGCGCATCCGCCGCGGACTCCACCATCAACACCTTCGGTTCTCCTTTCTTTCCTGGCATTTCCATCGTCGACGACTATGGCAACAACAACGCTGGTTTCCCGCCCGCTCCCTATAACCAAAACTTTGTCTTCAACGCCGCCACTAATATCGGTAGCGGTGCCGCCTCCCAAGGCGCTTTCACCGGCGTATTTCAGAATCGTTTCATGCCTTCGGCAAACGCCATTTGGACCCTCGGTAAGCACACCCTGACTTTCGGCGGCAGTTTCGCCTACACCCAGCTCAACACCCGCGATCAGCGCACCAACAAAGGCACCGTTGGTTTCGCCGATTTCTCCCAATTCCTCCAGGGCTTGGTCGTCCCCTACACACCGGACGGCTTCATTACCACCGCCTATCTCCAGGGCGATGCCAACCGCTACTACCGCTCCAAAGAAACCGGCATGTTTCTCCAGGACAAATTCCAGATTCGCTCCAACCTCAGCCTTACCGCCGGCCTTCGCTTCGACGACCATGGCGGTCTCACCGAAAAGTACGGCCGCCTCTACAATTTCGACCCTTCTCAATACAACTACAACTCCTCCACCGACACCATCGTTAACACTGGCTTTCTCATCGCGGGCAATAACAAGCTCTTCCCTAGCAAAGGCGTCAGCAATTCCACTCTCACTGGCAGGCAATGGGGGCTCGGCCCGCGCTTGGGCGTGGCCTGGAGCCCCAAAATGTTCAACAACAAAATCGTCGTCCGCGCCGGTTGGGGCATGTACTACGACCGCGGCGAACTTTTCACCTATCTCTCCCCGGGCTTTGCCGCTGGCGTAATTGCCGGAGGCCCCTTCGGCGTCAATCAAGCTCCCCCCTTCGTCAATTCCCAGGTTTGCAGCGCCATCGGAAGCTTTTACCAGGGCTTCATTCCCACTTGCGACCCCACGCAAACCACCGCCGCTCAACCTAACGGTGGTTCGTTCTCGAATCCCTGGGGGGCAAAACTCCAAGCTCCCCCCACCGGCAATCCGGCTAGCATCATCCTACCCAATGCGGCGGCCATCTCGAGTGGCGCGCAACTCTTCTCCTTCGCCGACTACAACCGCGCCAACAAGCTCCCCTACACTCTCAACCAAACTCTCGATATCCAATGGCAACCCCGCAGGGATCTCGCCATCACCATCGGCTACGTTGGCAACCTCGGCCGCCACGAACTCATTCCTGTACCCTTCAATCAGGCCGGGATCGCCACTCCCAGCCATCCCATCCACGGCCAGGCGTACACGTATGGTTACACCGTCCTCGCCCCTCCGGGTTGCAATCCAACTCTCGCCCCGTCCGCTTGCGCCTACACCTCCACCTGCAACGCCAGCGGTGTCACCACCGGCTGCGGTTTCATGGGCCTTCCGGACGGCTCCTCCATGATGGCCAACTACGAAGGCGGCAACATCGACCTCCGCGTCCCCTACATCGGCTATTCCTCCGAATCCGAGTCCTACACCGCCGCGGGCATCTCCGCTTACAATGCCCTCCAGGCCCACGTCGAAAAACGCATGAGCCATGGCCTCCAGGTGGGCTTTTCCTACACCTACTCCCACGCCACCGATGAACAAAGCGCCATGGGTCTCTTCTACAACGGCAACAACGCCACCAACCTTCGCAGCGGCTATGGCCTCTCCGACTTCGACCGCAAACACGTCCTTAACTTCACCTATCTGTACCAGCTCCCAAAGTTCTTTGAGCTGACCTCTTTCCGCGGCAGGATCGCCGACGGCTGGGCCATCTCCGGCTTAGCCATCATCCAAAGCGGCCAGCCCTACAGCGTCATCGACTACTCCGGAGCGGTCGGCAGCCTCTACTACGGCACCAGCGACGGCATTACCAATCCCATCGTTCCCTTGGCCCCCGGCTGCACCCCTTCCAGCGCTTATACCGGCGCCAGCGGCACGGACCCCGGCTTCCCAGCCCTCAATCCCAATTGCTTCACCCTGCCGCTTCTCAACCCGGGTGATCTCAACGGCGCCATCCCCGCCGGTGATACCTACGAAACCACCTACACCACCGGCCAGCGCAACATCTTCCGCCAGCCCTGGCAGCGCCGCACCGACCTCTCCTTCATCAAGATGACTCAGTTGACCGAGCGCGTCGGCATGCGCTTCACCTTCGAGGTCTTCAACCTTACCAACACTCCCAGCTTCGACATCCCCATCAACAACGTTACCCAAAATCTGAATTTCAACGATTTCCCGGTTTTCGGGTCAACTCTCTATTCCTCTCCCACACTGAGCGGCATCGGCATCGTCAACAAAACCATCGGCAGCCCCCGCCAAATCCAAATGTCTCTGAGGTTCACCTTCTAAGGCGGGCAGCGAGACAGAAGAAACACCGCCACGGTTGGAACCTAGGCATCGTCAGAGATGATGAATTTGTCGGATGCTTACGGCCAGTTCAACCAATAACACCACTTCGTCGTCAAAGAACTATGACACGCTAGCCAAACTCGGCGGCCGCTTCGAGCGCCACATCGCTCACTTCGATCGAGGCATTCTCGATGAGAAGCGGCTTATTCCCCATGTGCGTGGAGGGCCTTGGGCCCCGGGCGGAGGGTGGCGCACGGCGGAAGACTGGCATGCCTGTCGCTCTTCTAGAAACCATTTCATAAATGGTTTGGCCATCTCCGAATTGCTGTCTTTTCAATGATTTAGGCCGCCCCAAAAATATGAGATAAGTTCTAGTCAAATCTAAAGAGATAGCTGTATTGACGCCCTTCGCCATTGCGACATAATCGCCACAGCGCGATGATCTCAAGGCCGACAGCAAGTTGGCACTTTGCTGGAGTTTTGGGATCAGGGCCATAACGTTCAGGAGCAAAGAAGTGCCAAAATCCTCATCATGTGTCGGACCGGTAAAAGTCTTCATCGCTGACGGAAGTCAACTGAGCTGCCAATTGATAGCTGCGGCCGTGCGGCGGGGCCGCTATAAAACCCGGGTCGTTGGCTACGCGACGGATGCGGTTGGAATTCGCGAAGGTCTCGAAGAGAGCGAGGCGGACGTTGCAGTGATTGGTGCTCGTTTAGAGAGCGAGGACCTCGCGGGCTTCAACGTGACGCGAGAGATTGTAACCGCGCACCCCAAGCCCAGGGTCATCATGATTCTCGATTCGAACAAACCGACCATGGTGGTCGAAGCGTTCCGGGCAGGTGCCAGCGGCATATTTTCGCGGGATCAATCGTCAGAGCTATTGTGCAAGTGCATCCACGCAGTGCACAAGGGGCAAGTGTGGGCGAGCAGCAAAGAATTACACTTCTTGGTCGACGCTTTGGGCACGCCTCCGCCGGCCAAATCGATTTGTCGCAAGGTATCGGTCTTGCTGACCAAAAGGGAAGAGGGAGTCGTCCATCTCGTAGCCGAAGGCATGACCAATCGTGACATATCCCAAGAGCTGAAACTGAGTGAGCACACTGTCCGGAACTACTTGTTTAGGATCTTCAACAAAGTGGGAACTTCGAATCGGCTGGAGCTGGCCCTTTACGCCCTCGATCGGAGGGAAGGCGAACATCGCAGTAGTATTCAATAACTGCCATGGAGGATGGGCTACTTGTAGGTACAAATCAGCATAAATTCTCAAGGCGGTTCTGAATTTGTTTTCAGGCGGGCGCAACATCCGTTATTCACCGAAAAGATTTTGCCTTTGCCTTTCTCCGTCGCGTGCCCCATCCTGGCGGGTTTGGTTTTGCAAAGGCGGGCGGGTAGTAACGCCTTAACTCTGAGGTGGACTAGCATTTGCGGTTTTGTTTCTTGCAAACCGTGGTCCCTCCCCTCTCATTCCGGCTTTTGACTTTTCCACACATTTCAACAGTCGTAGCAAACCCATCAATCCCTCTCAACTCCTTCAAACCTCTCGACTTCTCCACGCTTCATTCGAATCCGCGCCCCCCCGTTCGAATGACCTACTCAGTATACTCACAAATCAGTTGACAATCCGCCAAACCCTGCTCCCATTCCCTATGTTTCGCTCGACAAAACCCCTCGATTCCTCCACGCTCCAAGCTTCTCCTCCCTTTTCGTCTGCGCCCTCCGTGAACTCTGTATTAAGAAAAACCCGCGCTCTCACCCGCACCGCACCGCCAGCCGCGCTCACCCCCATCCCAAGTGTCTGTCATCCCGAACGTAGTGAGGGATTTGCTTTTCTCTGCTCTACCCAGTCGCCTGCCACTAAGTCTTTTAGAATCCGCACTTACGAAAAATGTACCCCTAACCCCTTTGGAATCCGCACTTCCAAAACACGAGACTTAAAGTCCTTTAGAATCCGCACTTACGAAAAAAGCCCGGGGGGAGGAGGCACCCCTGGCCCGAATCATCAGGGACTGCTTGCGGTCGAGCCGCAATCCAAATAGCGTTTACACTTGGTATGGAAAATCAGAGGCCTGCATGAAACTGGATCACGCGGTATTGAAGAGTCTTCCGAAAGTTCTGCTGCACGAACATCTGGACGGCGTACTGCGCCCGGAAACCGTCATTGAACTGGCGAGAAGCGCAGGGTACGGCCAGCTTCCCATGCAAAATCCGGAAGAGCTCGCGCGCTGGTTTCACCAGGGGGCGAACCAAGGAAGCCTGCCAAAATATTTGGAAGGCTTTGTACACACGATCGCCGTGATGCAAACCGAAGAGGCGCTAGAACGCGTCGCTTATGAGCAGGCTGAAGACCTGAGCGGCGACGGAGTCGTCTATTTTGAAACTCGCTTTGCCCCGGTTTTTCATACGCGCGCGGGATTGAGCCACCAGCAGGTAGTCTCCGCTGTGCGGAAGGGATTGGAGCGGGGCCGAAAGGACTTTGGAATTTCTTCGGGACTGATTATTTGCGCGATGCGCAATATGGACGTGTCGCTCGAAATGGCCGAACTCGCCGTGGACTTTCGCGACCGGGGAGTTGTGGGATTCGATCTGGCCGGCGAAGAGGGCGGCTATCCACCCAAAAAACATGTAGATGCCTTTCACTATATTCAGCGGCAAAATTTCAACATCACGATTCACGCCGGCGAGGGATATGGAAAAGAATCGATCTGGCAAGCCATTCAGTATTGCGGAGCGCACCGCATCGGACACGGAACGCGGCTCATCGATGACATTGCGATCGCGGAAGACGGCAAAGTCGTGAAACTGGGCGGCCTCGCGCAATACGTTCTCGACAAAAGAATTCCGCTGGAGATTTGCCTGCTCAGCAACGTGCAAACAGGCGCCGCGCGCAGTTTGGCTGAGCATCCATTTAAGACTTTTTATCAGGAGAAATTTCGCGTCACGCTAAACACCGACAACCGCTTGATGAGCAATACGACCATGACCAAGGAATTCGAGGCGGCAGCGGAAACCTTTGGCTTGTCGCTGGAGGATTTCGAGATCATCACCGTCAACGCGATGAAGAGCGCGTTTCTGCCTTATCACGAACGCTGCAATTTCATCTATTCCGTACTCAGGCCAGGTTACGCAAAGATCCGCGCGTCTCTTGCAAAAAAGTGAGTTCGAGAATTTGGAATACACGTCTTGATGGAAGTCATGCGGCGAGAGACGCCAGAGTCTCCGCGAGTACAAGGACTCCGCGTTCGATGTCTTCTGGCGAGGCGTATTCGTCGGGACGGTGGCTGTACCCTTTGCGGCAAGGGATGAACAACATCGCGACCGGGGCAATGCGCGACATGAAAAGCGAATCGTGATACGCGCGGCTGACCATCGTAAGAGATGCCAGCTTGTGTTTTGAGCAGGATTGCGAAAGTGCTTCGACAATCGCGGGAGAGCATTGAGCCGGCGCATCCGCGTTCACGAGTTCTTCGCGGATCCAGACTTGTCGCTTCGTTGCGATGGTTTGGCGCGCGGCCTCGATCACGCGCATCAGGGCATCACGCCGCTCAAGATTTGTATCGCGAATGTCGACAGTCAAATGAACACGGCTGGGAATGCTGTTGACGGCGCCGGGAAACACTTCGCAGATGCCCACGGTTGCCACGGTATCGATAGCACCGCTCGTTCGCGCGGCGTTTTCGATTGCAAGGATCAGCTCCGCCGCGGCACACATCGCGTCTCTACGATCGGGCATGAGCACCGCACCCGCGTGCCCGCCCGCGCCTTCGATGGAAATCCGCAGGCTTGCCGGAGCCGCGATGCTCGTGACAATCCCGAGGGGAATTTTTTGCTGCTCGAGCAAGGGTCCTTGCTCGATGTGCAATTCCACAAACACTTTGTAGTAACCGTTTGCCAGTTTTACCTTTTCGATTGGAGCGTGGTATCCGGCACTCTGGCGGACTTGCTCGAGCGAAGCTCCGTCTTTGTCCGTGAGCTTTTTCGCTGCATCCGGAGAGAGAGTCCCCGACAGCAGCCGGCTTCCGAGACATCCAATTCCAAATCGCGTGGGCTCTTCGGAGGTAAATACGAGCAACTCGATCGAATGCTTGGGACGAAGACCGCTGCGCTGCAGCGAGCGAATTGCTTCCAGGCCTCCGATCACGCCTACAACGCCGTCGTATTTTCCAGCATTGGGTATCGCGTCGATATGAGAGCCCGTGCCCACCGCTGGAGCGCCCGGATCGGAACCGATCCAGCGCACGAAAATATTCCCAATAGCATCCTGTCGCACGGCCAATCCGGCCTTTTCACAGCGGGCGATCAGCCACGCGCGCGCTTTGAGATCCGTTGGCGTGAAAACAATTCGCGTTACGGCAGGAGGCGCCGCTTCGGAAATCGAGGCCAGCTCTTCGATCTCCGCTGCCAGGCGATCTCGATCGATTTCTAAATTCATCGTGGCGTGCCTGAGAGAGGCGCGCCGGTCAAAGGAGTGCTTGCCAACGGATGCCGGTTCCAATCCTTGTAGATGAGATATTTTGCTGGAACCTTTCCGATTGCGCCGAACCACTGCGGGCACCACGGACCCATCCAGATAAAATCGCCAGCCGTGACCGGATACCACGAATCGCCGAGGCGATAGATGCCGCCGCCTTCGAGCATCAGGAGTCCATGCTCCATCACATGCATTTCGACGATGCTCAGCGCGGCTCCCGGCTGGTACACCATCGAGTTCACGGCGAAATCAAAATTCATTGTATCTGGAAGGAGGCATTTCACTTGGAGGTCCGGATCATCGCCGAGTGCGTGCGAAGAGACGGCGTCTTCACTGGAAATAATTGCGTTTGGTTTCTCGGTTGACACAAGCGGTTGATAAGTTTTCTCGATGACAGCAGCACGGGTCGTTTTTGTTGCCACTACTCGATGCGGCGTGCCTTCGGGCAAGTATGCATAGCCGCGGATTCCTAGATCGCTTTCGCGGCCATCAATCTTCACTTTGAGTTGCCCTTCGAGTACGTAGAGGAAGCGCTGCGCCGTAGTTGCTCCAAGTTCGCCGCCCGATTCGAATTCGGCAGTGTACTCGGTGAATCTCGCGCCCAGGGCAGGTCCTGCGTGCACAATGGCTGTACACGCTTTCATGCCTGGCAGAGCGGTTCGAACGAAAGTGTCGGGCGTCAGAAGCAGATGATTGTGTTTTTGAGAGCTGCGCGTTTGACCAAGATTATGCACGGCACATCCTTTTTTGAAATTCCGAGGAACTCGCAAGTTGCTCGAGCAAATGCAGTCCGCATGCGAGCGCCTTTGCTACGTCTTCCGTCTCGACCGATTCCGCGGGGTCGTGGCTAAGTCCGCCGGGAGATCTAAGAAAAATCATTGCGGCGGGAATTTTCTCGGCGAGGATCATGGCGTCGTGGCCGGCGCCGCTTGTCATGCGGTGCGGCTGGCAGCCTGTGCTGCGGATGGCCTCTTGGATCTGATCTACAAGAAATGGATCCATCGCGACCGCTCGCTGGTTCAGCAGCACGCTTTCGCGCAGGGTCAGCGCGCGGCGTTCGGCAATTTCGCGGGCCATTCGAATGAGCGAGTCTGCCGCGCGATCGCGAACGTCATCGGATTTGTGGCGAACATCCAGAGTCACGCGAGCTTTCGCGGCAATCACATTGGTCGCGCCGGGTTTTGCTTCTATGTGGCCCACGGTCGCTACAAGGCCGGGATTGTTATGAGCCGTGCGCTCGACACAAACGATCCACTCGGCCGCAGCGGCGATGGCATCGTGCCGAAGATGCATGGGCGTGGTGCCTGCGTGGTTGGCGCGGCCTACGAACACGAACTCCATGCGCGTCTGCGCCGCGATCGCTTCTACCACTCCGAGTGGCAGCCCGAGGGATTCGAGGACCGGTCCTTGCTCGATGTGAAATTCCAGGTAGGCGAGCGTATCGTCCTGCAACTCCGCGCGCGGAATTTGCGCCGGATCCAGACCAAAGTTTTTGATGGCGGTACGCACGGAAATTCCATTCGTATCCTGACGATTCAGGAGTTCCTCATCGAGCCTGCCGACCAGGGCGCGGCTGCCGATGAAGGGCGTGCCGAAGCGGACTCCTTCTTCTTCGGAAAAACCTACCGCTTCGATTCCAAAAGGAAGCCGGCGACCTTCCAGGGATTCGAGGAGAGCGACCGCGATGACAACCCCCAGAACACCGTCAAAGGCTCCGGCATTGGGGACCGTGTCGAGATGCGATCCGAGGAGCAGCTTTGGTGCAGCTGATTGCGCGGCGGCGTAGAGGCCGCGCAAATTTCCCGCAGCATCGATAGTCACATCTGCTCCTGCAGCCGTCAGCCACTCGGTGATCTCGCGGTGACAATCACGCATTGGCGGAGAAAGAAACGTGCGGCGCGTGCTGCCCGCGTCTTCTGAGAAAGACGCCAGTTGTTTGCAGCGAGCCGCGACTTCTTCTGCGCGACTTTTTGTGTTTCCAGCTATGGCCACAGAATTTCAACCTTGCCGGCGAAGGCGTGCTTCGATAGTGCCGTGCGGCTCATCGATGGGCACAAAAATTTCATTGGGGTTGTCCTGCCCAAAGCGCGAAAGGTCCGCGAGCAGAAAGTGTTTATTCGGCATCGTCAACTCAATGTCTTCGATTTCGGGAACATTTGCGAGAACGCTTTCACCCATGGCGTACAAAGTATGCTGCACGGATTTGCTGGTGTGTCCCGCAAACATGTTGAGCAAGATTTCGCGGATTTTAGAACGCAAAGCAGCAAAAGAGACACTGGGAGATGAATAGTTCCAACGCGCTCGGACGGAAGTGCCGAACAAACGGTCCGTTGCTTCCGGCAGAGTGGTCAGCGAATCCTTAATGAACCCCGTAAATTCCGAGCCCGCCGTTTTCAGTATTAGGAGGTTTTCAAGACCTGCCCGGACTGACGGCGGGCCATTCCGCGCCGCTTTAATCTCGGCCGTCTGGCACTCAGTGCTCGATTGCACAAACGTTGTGGGATGCGGCTTTCCGGCGATGTGGAGATGATGCCAGGATTTTTCCGACAGCGTGACTCGCGCCGCGGAGACTTGCGGGTTGCGGTCTAGCAAGAAAGCGATGAGTTCTTTGCCAAATTCCTCCATGCAGTCCGCCGGCGAGTTTCGCGCCAGCGAGTACACAGTGTTCTTCATCGTATCTGTCGGAAGGATCTTGCTGTTATCGCCAGCAATGAAGCAGGACTCGAAGTCTCCTTCCAAGAGAATCTCGATGGTCCATTCGCGAAAATCGTGATGATCCGGATGGCGCTTCACTTTTGCGAGGCGAACTCGCGATTTGCCATAGCTGTTTTCGGCTAGCTTGACCATCGGATCAGCTTCCCCGGTACGTCGTATAACCGTGCGGACTCAGGAGCAACGGAATGTGAAAGTGCGATTCTCCATGGCGCACTTGAAAGGTAATCTCGACGGCCGGATACAGGCCTTCGATTTTCTTAGCAAGATGATAGCTTGCCGTATCGAACGCCAAGCGGTAAACGCCTTCACGAAGAACTTCGTTTTCTGGCAGCAATTGAGCACAGCGACCGTCTCCATCCGTGCGGGACGAACTGAGCACGCGCCATTCGCCGGCGGACTCTTTCCTCTCGAGGCGCACTGGCACATCTTTCGCCGGCTTGCCTTGCGCGACATCCAGAACGTGCGTCGAAATTCGATTCATGAAGAGAGCCATTTCTTTAGCCTGAGATGCGCGATCTGCCGCTGTTGCTCTGCTGCTTCGTGCAGTTCCGTCTTTTCGTCGTTCTGCAAACGACGCCGAAGGATTTCCAGAATTTCCGGCGCCGATTTGCCAGTGGCACAGACGATAAAGATGCGATTAAACCGTTGTTCGTAAGCGCGATTGCCTTCCGTCAGAGCAACCTTAACATCTTCACCCGCAGCGCCGACGCTCCGTTGTTCTTCCCCGGACCACGCCGCGGATCGCGCTGGAGTTGCAGTTGGTGAATGCGATTCGCCAATCCGAGGATGGCTGCGAAACGCCTCTATCCAATCGGACTCGGGCAAACTGTTCCATGCCTGGTCACAGGCAGCCAGGAGAGCCGCTTCGTTGAGGATTGGCCGGTGAGCCGCCATTCCACGTGCCCAAGCTTTTGAACCGCAGCAGGGCAAGATATTCTCCTCGGCTTCCCCTGATCGCAGTGCGTTCCAACGCGCGAGCACATCATTCGTGTTTTCGTTTCGACCGACGCTGGCGCTCAGTTGCTCCAGAAACTCGGCGACCAGATTCCCCCCCACCGCCGCGCGATATCGCGCCGTGGAGCGAATGTCGTCAATCGGGCGGGTCTCCGCGGCTGCTGTCGTTCTTGCCAGGTGGAGCAGCTGCGTATCGATCCGTTTTCCTTTTACGATTCGCTCCGTCTCGGTCAAGCGAAGAGGAACGGGGGCTACGCTTCCCATTGCAAGACGAATGTCGTCGACGACGCCATCCGTCATCCGCCCCAATGCCGCAAGACACACTTTCGCTATGGCCTGGGCGTTGCGCGCGCCAACTTTGCGCGCACGGGCATAGTAACCTGAAAACTGTTTATTCAGGCAGACGACTCGAATCAGTTCGTCGGGTGCGAGCTGCGTTTTGCGGTAATCGATGTGAAAGCTTGCGTAAGGCACGCGGCGTTCCCCTCGATCAGAAACAAGAAGGAGCTCTGCCCCATAAACCAGAAGCGCGGGAAGGGAATCCGCTGCTGGAGAGGCATTCACGATATTGCCGCCGAGGGTTCCGCGATTTTGGTTCGCAATGCCGCCGGTCCAGCTCGCGGAGCTGGACAACAAGGAGAACTCCCGGTTAATAACTTCATGTTCGCGCAAATCGGTATAGGTGCAGCCCGCGCCGATTTGTATTTCGTCCGCGGAAACTTCGATGCGCCGCAACTCCGGCAGATTCCAGATGCTGACCAGCTTTCGCGCGGGCAGGTTTCCCGCGCAATACTGCACCATCACGTCCGTGCCGCCGGCGATGGGGAGCCACGCGCCTGGCTCCTGGGCAAGTAGCGACAGCACCGCAGGCAACGTGAGTGGGGCAACGAGTTCGTATTCAGCGGGGTAGGCCCTCACGTTGTGGCTCCCCGGCGTCCCGCTTCCACTACGGCTTCAACAATTTGCATATATCCCGTGCAGCGGCAAAGATTGCCGGATAGGCCTTCGCAGATTTCTTCGCGGGTGGGCCGCGGTTTTTTGCTTAAAAGATGATGGGCGGCGAGGATCATTCCGGGAGTGCAGATGCCGCATTGGGCCCCGCCGCATTCAAGAAAAGCTTCCTGCAGTACTTGCAGGTGGCCGTCAGCAGCAAGGCCTTCGATCGTGACGATTTTTGCACCGTTTGCTTGAAGCACCGGAATGAGGCAGCTATTGACCAGCATTCCGTCCAGCAAAACGGAGCAGGAGCCGCACTCGCCCTCGCCACATCCCTCTTTCGTTCCTGTCAAACCAAGCTCATGCCGAAGGACATCCAGGAGGCGCGCCATCGCGTAGACACGCACGGTTTCCAACTTTCCGTTCACCGTTAGAGAGATTTCGCATTTTGCGCGAGCCTGCGAGGATTCGATCATTCATTTCCTCGCGCTGAAGTGACCACACTCTCGGGCGCTGCGCTTTCGGAGAGCACGGCAAAGATGTCTTCCGGAAGCAACGGAATCGAATTGAATGGAACGTGCAGCGCGTCTTCGATAGCGTTGACGATCGCCGGAGCTGGGCCGTCCATCGGGAGCTCGCCGATGCCCTTTGCGCCATACGCGCCGTGGATGTTTCTCAGTTCCTCAAAATATACGCGAATGAAAGGCAAGTCGGCAGAAGTCGGTATGATGTAGTTGGTCATCTGGCCGTTCTGCATGCGGCCTTTTTCCCAAATCACTTTTTCGTACAGAGCAAAGCCGATGCCCTGTGCTACGCCGCCGATGATTTGTCCTTTCGCAAGAACGGGGTGAAGGACCTTTCCTATTTCCTGGAGTGCGACGAAGTCGTCCACCGTCACGTTGTAGGTAGTCAGATCGACGTTGACTTCAGCGACGTAAACGGCCCAGGCATACGCGGCGTAAGCCGAGCCGCGATATTTTTCTTCATCCCAAACAATATCGCCGGGTTGTTCGTATTGCGCCAGGCTGCGGAATTTGCCGTGTTTTGCAACATAGGCACGACAGGCGGCGCGGAACTCTTCGGGCGAGTAGGAATCGCCGAGCATACCGCTGGCGCTGAGCGTTTTTTTTATTCCGAGGGCAGCAGATTGCACCAGCTTTCCGACCACCATCACGGTGCGCGACGCGACGGTGGGGCCGCTGTTCGGCACCTCCTGCGTATCGGGCTGGGCGATGGCGACGTCTTCATACTTCAACGCGAGAGCTTCGGCGACAATCTGGCAGAGCACGGTGTTCGTGCCCTGGCCGAATTCCGTGCTGGAGACGAGGATGCGCAGGCTGCCATCAGCGCACGCTTCCACGCCGACCACCGAGCCGAGATATCGCTCGCCGGAACCGGTGAATCCCGCGCCGTGCAGAAATGCGGCAATGCCAATTCCTTTTTTGCGGGCGCCTTGCTGATTTTCCAGGGCGAAAGTCTCTTTTTTTGCGTGATAGCCGGAAAGATCCAGGGCGCGGTCGAGAAGTTTGCTGAGATCAATTTCTTCCTTCACCATTTGCCCTGTGGTCGTGGTCTGACCGGGCTTGAGAAAATTTCGTCGACGGAATTCGACTGGCGAGAGACCGACGACCTGAGCGATGCGGTCCATGTGGCGCTCGAGCGCGAAGAGAGATTGTGGCGCGCCGAACCCGCGGAAAGCGCCGTGCGGCGGCGCGTTGGTGGCTACGGCCCTGGCGCGAATGCGAATGCTGGGCCAATAGTAGGAACCGCCGGCGTGAATGGCCCCGCGCGAAAGAACTACCGGTGACAAAGTTTTGTAAGCGCCTCCGTCGATGGTAAATTCAATTTCTCCGCCGAGAATTTTGCCGTCTTTGCTGACGGCGGTACGATGGCGGGTGCGCGATGGGTGGCGCTTTGTGGTGGCCGTCATGTCTTCCGTGCGGTCATAAATAATTTTCACCGGTTTGCCTGATTTTATGGCGAGCAGAGCGGCATGGGCGGCGATCATCGACGGGTATTCTTCTTTGCCGCCAAAGGCGCCGCCGGTTTCCATTTGCACGACGCGCACTCGATCCGCGGGCAGGTCGAGGAGCTTCATCAGCGCTTTGTGCACGTAGTAGGGGCACTGCAGAGAACCCCACACCGTTAGGCCTTGTTGCGGATCGAAGGCGGCGATCATTCCGTTGTTTTCTATATAGAGCTGTTCTTGCGCGCCGGTCGTGTATTCGCCTTCCACGATACGATCCGCCTCTTTCCAAACCGCATCAACGTCGCCTTTTTCGATCAGATAGCTTTTGAAGATGTTGTCAGCGCCCCAGATGAGTTGCTGTAACGCTTCACTTTCTTCCATGGTGAAGATCGCAGGGAGCGGATCGTATTCAACCGATATGGCTTCAACGGCTTTTGGGAGAAGATGGCGGTCGGCGTGCGCCAGTAAGAGAAGGGCTTCTTCAGGATGATTGACTACGCCGTCCGCGAGACACGGCTGATCGTCTTCGATGAGCGCGATGCAATTTTTCCCGGGGATATCCTTGGGCGAGACGATTACGAATTCGTTCCAATTCATCGCCGGGCCGAAGGAGAACTTTTTGATTCTGCCACGAGGAATGCGGCTGCGAACCGTGGCGCCATAGAGTATGCCGGGTAACACCATGTCATCGACATAGCGCGCGTGGCCCGTTACTTTGCCGCGGCCTTCCATGCGGGGAACCGATGTGCCGACAATGGGAACGTTTTTCATTCGAATCGCGGAATCATCCAAGCATTCGCAACGGCTTTCTTCCTTGTATTAGTGTATGCGCTGGTTCGTAGTTTTGTCAGGAATCAACATTAGTGGCGGTGCTCCACGCCGGTAGGGTCTCCTGGAAACTGGCCGTCGCTGAACACCTTTCTGCCCCGAAGATAGGTGGCTTTCACTACCCCTCGCAGCTTTTCTCCGAGGTAGGGTGAAACTGGGTGGCGATAATGTAATCGGTTCTCGCTGACTACGAATTCGTTTTCAGTATCGAGAATCACAAAGTCGGCATCGTATTCCGCTGCGAGACGACCTTTGCGCGAGTGGCAGCCAGCTAAATTTGCGGGAGCTTCCGACATCCAGCGCGCAATGTCGGTCAGCGAAAATCCACGATTGCTGGCTTCGGTGTACATCAGCGGAAGCGCGATGGACAGGCTTGCTATGCCGCCCCAGGCGGTGCGGAAGTTCCCTTCCGCGAGGCGCTTCATTTCCGATGGACAGGGAGAATGATCCGTCGCCACGAGGTCGATCGTTCCGTCGCGGAGACCTTGCCACAATTGTTCGCAATTTTCGCGGCTGCGGATTGGAGGAGCGCACTTAAAGAGCGTTGCCCCTTTGGAGATTTTTTCGGCAGTCAGATGCAGATAGTGCGGGCAGGTCTCGACGCTCACGGGTAGACCCTCGGAACGTGCGGCGCGCAACTCGGGAAGCGCTGTGCTGGCGGAGAGATGGACGATGTGCAGGCGGAATTTGAATTCGCGGCACAGGAACAACAACATTCGAATCGCAGAGAGTTCCGCTTCCTCCGGTCGCGATTGCACATACGTTTCGTAGAGGGACCAATCGGCATTCGCCAAATTTGCTGTGGCTGCATCGATGGGGGCAGGAAGTTCTGCATGCGCGAGAAGTGGCAGGCCCGTTCGGGCAACGTGGGGCAACGCGGTGCGTAACTGCTGCTCCGTCACCATCGTGAAGCCATCGATGCCGGGATGAACTAGAAAACATTTGAATCCTGGCACACCTGCGCGTGCTAAGGGCTCGATGTCGAGCGGGTTGTCTGCGACGACTCCGCCCCAGGCCATCCAATCGACGCGGCACCGGCCGTTTGCTGCTGCACGCTTCGCCTCAAGTGCGGCAGGATTTGTCGTTGCCGGCAGGCAATTGAGGGGCATGTCCACCAACATCGTGTATCCGCCGGCGGCCGCGGCTCGCGTGGCGGTTTCGAATCCTTCCCATTCGGCGCGGCCGGGATCGTTGATATGGACGTGGGAGTCGACAAGGCCGGGAAGAATCGCGGCGTCGCCAAAATCGTGGATTTCTGTTTGTGGCGGGATTTGATCGGGAGTGACGACGCTATGGATTCGGTCTCCTTCGACGAGAAGGGCGGCTGGGCGAACGGCGTCCGGGGTTACAACTCGACGGGACAAAAAGGCGCGCAATTTCATAGTGAAATGCGGATCCGGAGAAAATCTCTTGAGAATAAGACCCGAGCGTAGACTTATATCTACAGCTTTTCAAGTCAGCAAAATCGATAATTCAAGACGAAAAAAGTGCTGGGTGGCCGTTTGGCGGGCATATACTTGCCGATTGGCGCGGGCACCCGAGCGGCTTTCTGTGGCGATTTCGGAATGGCCTGGGAAGTTACCCCACGGATAGTCGGCGAACGGATCGGCGGCGATAAGACTTGAGCAATCCTTTCATGGCGCGGGCGATTCAACTGTCGATTGAAGGCGTTCAATCGGGGCGCGGAGGTCCGTTTGGCGCGGTGATTGTGCGGGATGGCAAGATTATCGCCGAAGGCTCAAATCAAGTGACCTCGACCAATGATCCGACGGCGCATGCGGAAGTGCTGGCGATCCGGCGGGCGTGCGAAAAACTCGGCGTTTTCGAATTGAAAGATTGTGAGCTGTATACTTCGTGCGAGCCGTGTCCCATGTGCCTTGGCGCGATTTATTGGGCGCGGCTGTCGCGCGTTTATTTCGCCAGTACCGCAGAGGATGCGGCCAAAGCTGGTTTTGACGATTCCTTCATCTACAGCGAGTTGAAGCAACCTCATTCGCAACGGCGCATCCCGACAATTCAGATCATGAGGGAAGAAGCACTCGCGGGATTTCGCGCGTGGGCCGATCGGCCCGACAAGATTCCGTATTGAGGTCTAAGCGTAGTGCTAGGTGTGTTTCACGCTGAACTCCGGCAATCGTGATGCACGGCAGAGGAAGACACTTGTCTGCGACTTCATAGATTGCCTGCGCCGGCGGCTTCGTTGCCGGAAGCATCTACAGGCGAATTACACTTTGCGGGCCAGGTGAGGGCGCGAGGGGGACGATTGATCGATCGCTACTTCAAATTTGCCGAAAATCAAACGTCCGTGAAGCAGGAGTTGTTGGGCGGCCTCACTACGTTTGTGACCATGGCTTACATTGTCGTGGTCAATCCCCAGATTCTCGCGCAGGCTGGCATGCCCGCCGACGGCGTTGTGTTTGCCACTTGCCTTTCGGCAGCCGTCGCGACACTGGTGATGGGATTTTATGCGAACTATCCGATCGCTCTGGCACCGGGGATGTCGCTTAACGCGTATTTCACGTATTCGGTATGTCTCGCGATGCACATTCCGTGGCGGACCGCTCTCGCGGTGGTCTTTTTTTCGGGTGTGCTTTTTCTGGTTCTTACAGTAACGAAAGTTCGCGAACAAATTGTCAATGGGATGCCCGATTGCTTGAAGCACTCGACGGCGGCGGGAATCGGCATGTTCATCGCATTTGTTGGATTGCGAAATGCAAAGCTGGTGGTGGCCAACTCCGCCACGTTTGTTGGTTTGGGCAGCTTCGCTGACAGGGAAGTACAAACCGCGTGCTTTGGGCTTGCGCTGACGCTGGTGCTGATGGCGCGGAAAATCCATGGCGCCATTTTGATAGGCATCATCGGGACCACAGTTCTGGGGATGCTCCGAGGAATTTCTAGCTGGCCTACGACATTTTTTTCCATGCCGCATCCTTCCTCGACTTTTCTTCAGCTGGATTTTCGAGGAGCGTTGCACCTTGGGTTTCTGGAAATACTGTTCGCGTTTCTGTTTGTCGATCTCTTCGACAATGTGGGCACGCTCGTAGGCGTCTGCGAGCAAGGCGGTTTCATCAAGGATGGCAAGATTCCGCGTGTAGGTCGCGTGTTACTGGCGGATTCCGTGGGGACAATTTTCGGCTCGCTGACGGGCACCTCCACGGTCACGAGTTATATCGAAAGCGCCGCAGGAGTTGCGGCGGGCGCTCGCACGGGCTTTAGCAACATCGCTGTCGCAGGACTCTTTCTTCTGGCCATGTTCTGCTCGCCGTTGGCAACAGCAATTCCGGCTTACGCGACAGCACCGGCATTGATCCTTGTAGGCGTTTTGATGTCGCAGTCGCTGGCGCTGGTGAACTGGAATGACTTCAGCGAGGCCCTGCCGGCTTTTATCACCATGCTGGCGACCCCACTGACCTTCAGCATCGCGACCGGCCTGAGCCTCGGCCTGATTTCTTACACGGTGGTGAAACTGGCGTCGGGCAAATTCAAGGAAATCAACGCGCTCGTCTGGATTCTCACCATACTGTTTATATTGCGCTATGTGTATCTTGCCGCTGCTTAAAGAGATCTTTCGTTGGAGGAAAAGTATATGGCGGTTCAACTACCAACACCTGAACAGGTCCGTGCGGCGGCGAGCGAGGTTGGGCTTTCGCTTACGGACGCGGACGTGCAGTCGTACATTGGGCTAATGAAAGCGAGCGTCGATGCATATAACGCGGTGGACGCGATGCCGGACTGTCTGCCAGAGGTGAGGTATCCGCGCACGCCGGGAAGGTTTCCTTCGGCGGAGGAGAACACGCACAACGCTTGGTATGTGAAGACATCGATTGCTGGGGCGGATGCCGGGCCGCTCAAAGGGAAGAAAGTTGCGATCAAGGACAATGCCATGGTTGCGGGAGTGCCGATGATGAACGGCAACTCGATCCTCGAAGGCTATGTGCCGGAGATTGACGCGACGGTTGTGAGGCGGTTGCTCGACGCGGGAGCCGAGATTGTCGGAAAGACGCATTGCGAGTCATATTGTCTTTCCGGCAGCAGTCACACTGGCGCGAAAGGGCCGGTGCACAATCCTTACAAGATGGGCTACTCCGCAGGCGGATCGTCTTCGGGTTCGGGAGTGGTGGTGGCACTAGGCGAAGCTGACATGGCGTTGGGTGGAGACCAGGGCGGGTCCATCCGCATACCGTCGTGCTGGTGCGGAATTTATGGGATGAAGCCGACGCATGGATTGGTGCCGTACACCGGGATCATGCCTATTGAAATTTTTCTGGATCATACCGGGCCGATGACTGCGTCCGTGGCGGACAATGCGTTGATGCTGGAGGTGATTGCGGGGGAGGACGGGTACGATCCGCGGCAGTATTCGCCGAAGGTGGCGAAGTATACGCAGACATTGGGATCGGGCGTGAAGGGGATGAAGATTGCACTCGTGAAGGAAGGATTTGGGAGGCCGGAGTCGGAGAAGGCGGTGGACGAGAAAGTGCGGCAGGGCGCGGAGATTTTCAGGGGGGTTGGGGCGAAGGTCGAGGAAGTGTCGGTCCCGTTGCATCTGGCTGGGGCGGCGATGTGGACGCCGATCGGCGTGGAAGGAATTGCGCAGACGATGATGTTCGGGGACGGCTACGGTCTTTCGCGGCAAGACCTGTACGTTACAAGCTTGATCGACAAGCTTCACGGATGGACATTGCGAGCGAACGAGTTGTCCGAAACGGCCAAGATTTGGACAACGTTTGGCGTGTACGCGCGGAAATATCACGGGTCACACTACTACGGAAAGGCCGTCAATGTAAGCCGGCGTTTGCGAGAAGCTTACGATACGTTGCTACGGAAGTACGACCTTTTGATGATGCCTACGCTGCCGATGAAGCCCCAGCCTTTGCCACCCACCGACGCGACTCGAGAAGAGTATTTTCAAAGAGCGATTGAGATGATCGGAAACACATGTCCGTTTGACGTGACGCATCACCCGGCGATGAGTGTTCCATGCGGGATGATTGACGGTCTGCCGACGGCGCTGATGCTGATCGGCAAGCATTGGGACGAGTCGACGATATACAAAGCGGCGCACGCCTTCGAGCAATCCGGCGACTGGAAGAAAATGTAAGCCGAGACGGGGCTGCCGCACTGACGGTTCGACTTAGCGAGCACGCACTTGCTATTCATAGCGAAGGGCCTTCATAGGGTCGAGGCGGCTGGCGCGCCACGCGGGAATGTAGCCGGCAGCGCAGGCCACGCATGCAAGCGCAACCGTCGCGAGAACAAGCGTTGCGGGGTCGTGCGGCGAGAGGCCGAAGAGCTGGCTCTGCACGAGCTTTGTCAGCGCCAGCGAAGCGGGCACTCCGACTGCCACGCCGATAGCCACGAGCACAAGCACTTCGCGCATAACCATCCAAATGACATTGCCCTGAGCAGCGCCGAGCGCCATGCGAATGCCGACTTCGCGTGTTCGCTGCGCCACGGTGTAGGCCATGACGCCGTAGAGTCCGATGACGGCGAGCAGCGTGGCAAGAAAACCGAAGACGGCGGAGAGGCTGGCGATCATGCGTTCGCTGGAGAGGGAGTTATTGATCTGGACTTCGGTCGTATGCATGGAGGAGATGGGGATGTTGGCGTCGAGATCGCGGACCTTGGAACGGATAGAGGATATGAGCAGAGTGGGGTCGGCTATGGTTCGGACGTAGATGACCATGCCGCCGATGTAACGGTCGGCCACATAGGGGAGATAGGCCTGCGGGGGAATTTCGTCGCGGAGGTTCGTATATTTGATGTCTTTGACGACGCCGATGACTTCCATGTCGGTGGGAGTGCCGGGGTCGGAACCGAAGCCGACGTGAAGACCGACAGGATTGCGTCCGGCGAAGTACTTTTTGGCGAAGGTTTCGTTGATCATCACGACGGCAGGATTCCATCCGAAAGGTTCTTCGGGGCGGTGATTGACTTCGCGAGTATCGGAGGGGCGAAAGTCGCGGCCATTGACGATGGGAACGCCTAGAGTGGCGAAATAGTTGGGGCTGATTTCGTTCATGAAAGGCTCGGGATGGGCGTCGGGAGTAGGAGGAGTGAAGCCTTCAACGGTCATGCTGCTGTCCCATTCGTTGTCTTCGAGGATGCGCATGGAAGCGAGGCCGGTGGATTGAACGCCTGGGATGGAGGAGAGGGAATCCAGCAACTGAGGATAGAAGACCTTCATGCGCGCAACGTTATAGCCGCTGTAAGAAGGATCGATCTCAAAGCCGACAAGATTTTGTGGCGGGAAGCCGGGACCCAGATTGCGAAGATTGCCGAGGCTTTTGGTGAAAAGTCCCGCGCCGATCAAGAGCAAGAGAGAAAGAGTGACTTGAGCGATGACGAGAGATTTTCTGAGGGCGCCGTGACCACCACCAACGACGGCGGCGGCTTCGTCTTTGAGAGTTGAGGCGACATTGGGCTTGGTGGTCTGTAGAGCCGGAACAAGGCCGAAGAAAACGCCGGTGATGAGGGTAACGGCGAGTGTGAAGAGCAGGATGCGGAGATCCGGAGCGGTGGAGATTTTGAGGCCGCCGGAGTCAGAAGGAAGGTAAGCGGCCATGAGGGCCTTATCGGCCCAGTAGGCGAGTGCCAAGCCAGCGAGGGCGCCGAACGCGGAGAGCGAAAGGCTCTCGATAAGAAGTTGCGCGATGATGCGAGGACGAGTGGCACCCATGGCGAGGCGAATAGCGATTTCCTTTTTTCTGGCGGAGCCACGGACGAGAAGAAGGTTAGCGAGATTGGCGCAGGCAATGAGGAGTACGAGACCAGTGGTGGCCATGAGAACCCAGAGGGGAGTAGAGAGGGCCTGGCGCGTGTAAGAGCGGCCTTGAGCGCCGGGGAGGAGGTCGATGTAGCACTTCAGGAATTGCTCGCGATCGTAGGGTGAAGCGTGAGCGAAGGCTTTTTCCTTAACTTCCATTTCGAGCATGGAGTGCATGAAAGGCTGAAGCGAGGCTTGGGCCTGTTCGCGAGTGACGCCGGGCTTGAGACGGCCGAAGGCGTTGACCCAACGGTTGCGCCGGTCCTTCAACATGTCGTTGGGATTGCCGACCATGATTTCCTTTTGCATCATGAGGGGCACGAAGAGCTTGGGAGAGCGGCCGAGCTCGACGCCATCAAAGCCGGGCTGAAGGACGCCGACGATGGTCATATTTTGGTTGTTGAGTATGAGGGTTTTGCCGACGATGTTGGGGTCGGCGGAGAAACGCGATTTCCAGTAGGCGTAGTTGAGGATGACGTAGGGATAGGCGTCAGGGAGGCGGTCGTCTTCGGGAGTGAACACGCGACCAAGGTAGGGATTCAAGCCGAGAATAGAAAAATAGGTGCCGGAGACCATTTCCAGCGGAATGTGCTCGGCTTGGCCGTTGAAGGAGAGACTGCCGTCGTAAGGGAAACGGCAGAACATGTCGGAGAAGACTTCGTTGTGAGCGGCGAAATCGCGGAACATGGGATGCGAGATGGCATTGCCGCCCCAGTTGCTGCCGTAATGGTGGCCGCGCATGGTGAGGAGAACGAGCTCCTGTGGATTCTTGACGGGCAGAAGGCGGAGGAGGATTTGGTCGAGGAGGGTGAAAATGGCGGTATTCGCGCCGATACCGAGGGCAAGGGTCAGGACGGCAATGGCGGTGAAGCCGGGAGTGCGAGCCAGGGTACGGAGAGCGTACTTAAAATCGCGAAATGCGGTGTCGAGCGAGGCGATGGTGTTCATTTCGCGGGCTTTATCCTTCCAGACAGTTTGATTAACCTTGAATACGCTTTGTGGCGGGAATTGTTCCCGCGAAAGCGCGGTCACGAGCCGGTGGGTTGACTCCCTTGATTTGCATTAGTTTGAGACGATTCTGAGGGCAAAACGTCTTGTGGAGAGGGGAGGGAAAACCAGGCGAGGTTCTGCCTAGTGCCCGACGATCGAGTCACCATAGGCACTCGGTGGACGCTGTGGTGGCCTATTCCGTTGTCAATTCACAAGCACGGTTCAGACGGCGGTGCTTGTGGCTGCGCGAGGGGTGGCGGCTTCTTCCTTTTGTCGGAAGAAGTCGGTTACGCGGTCGATGATTTCGTTGAGCGAGGTTTGAGGGCGGAAGCCGGTGAGGGCGTGGAGCTTATCGACGCAGGGGACACGGCGCATCATGTCCTCGAAACCCGGTTCGTAGGCTTGATCGTAGGGGACGAATTCGATGGAGGAAGAGCTGTTGGTGCGGTCCTTGACCAATTGCGCGAGGCCTTCGATGGTAATCTCTTCTGTGTTGCCGACGTTTACGACCTCGCCGACGGAACGGTCGGTGTCCATCAGGCGGATTAGGCCTTCGACCGTGTCGCGGACGTCGCAGAAACAGCGAGACTGTTGGCCGTTGCCGTAGACCTGGATAGGCTCGTTGTCGAGTGCTTGCTTGACGAAATTGGGCAAAACCATGCCATAACGGCCGGTTTGCCTCGGACCTACCGTATTGAACAAGCGGACCACGATCACGGGGAGCTTTTTCTCTTTCCAGTAGGATAGCGCTAGAAACTCATCGAGAGCTTTGGAAGCTGCGTAGCTCCAGCGGCCTTTGGTGGTGGGGCCGAGGACTAGGTCGGCGTCTTCGTGGAAAGGGACGTTGGTGTTCTTGCCGTAGACTTCGGAAGTGGAAGCGGTGAGCACGAGTTTGCGTTTTTTGCAGGCAGCTTCGAGGATGCGCTGGGTGCCGTTGACATTCGTTTCGATCGTGCGCACAGGGCTTTCCACGATGAGCTTGACGCCGACAGCGGCGGCAAGATGGACGATGATGTCGGCGTCGTCGACGAGCTCGGCGAGCAGCTGGAGGTTTTCGATGTTGTCGAGGTGATATTCCATCTGGCGGGAAGCCTTTAGATGGCGGATGTTATCCATGCTTCCGGTGGAGAGGTTGTCTAGCAAGACGACGCGATCGCCACGTGCGAGAAGCCGCTCCGCCAAATGAGAACCGATGAAACCGGCGCCGCCGGTGATCAAGTAACGCAAAGTGCCTCCTTACAGTGCTTGGTCGTCGTCGCGATGGCGCGGGGAGCTTTCGGAGACGGTTTCTGAATGTTCATCGCGGTCATGTGGAAGTTCACCCGGCTCTTGGGGGCCGTAGCCATAAGAGTAGGGATAATACCGATAAGAATAGTAATAGTCCGGGGCGTTGGAATCCACTGCATTCAGGACGACGCCGAGGATGTGGCACTTCACGCTGACGAGCAAGTCACGGGTGCGCGTGAAGGCCTCCTTGGGAGTTTCGCCGCTGCGCACGACCAGCAGGACGCCATCGGTCTGGACAGAAAGGATGACGGCGTCAGTGGCGGCCATGACGGGCGGTGAGTCGATGACCACGAACTTGAACTTGGTGCGCAATTCGGCGATGGCCTGTGCCAATTTGTGTGAGGACAACAAGTCGGCTGGATTGGGAGGCAACGGGCCTGTCGGAATGACGGCGAGATTGGGAATCTCGGGGTGCGGTACGGTGACGAGATCAAGACTCGAAACCCCGGCAAGATAGGAACTGAAGCCGGCGTATTTGCCGGTGGCCAGATTGAGGAGGCGGCCGACGCCAGGCTTGCGCAAGTCCGCATCGACGATCACGGTGCTGTCACCGAGCTGGGCAAGCGTGACCGCCAAGTTAGCCGCGGCGGTGGTTTTGCCTTCGCGAGGGAGCGCGCTGGTTACAAGGATGACTTGCGGGGGACGGCCGGGCTGCGAAAGCAGAAGAGAAGTGCGCAGCGCGCGGAAAGCTTCGGACATTTGGGATTTGGGGAGGTGCTGGGCAACGAGCTCGATGCGCTTATCGTGGCCGTTCGTGGAAATGCCCTGCAAAAGGCGCTTGCGCGAGCCGTTACCGTTGGAGCCGCCAAACTGCGGGACGACGGCCAAGGAAGGCAGGCGGGCGAGAGTCTCGATGTCGTCGGGTGTCTTGACGGTGTTGTCGAGGTACTCGCGCATGAGAGCGAGACCGATGCCGCCGACAAGACCAACGAGAAAGGCCAGCACGATATTTCTTGCTTTCGCGGGACGCGACGGATAGGCGGGGATCATGGCCGGATCGACGACGCGGATATTGGAGGACTGCAACGCGGCGGAGATGCCTACTTCCTTGAGCTTGGTCATCAGGCCATCATAGAGAGCTTTTTCGGCTTCGGCCTCGCGCTTGAGAATGTTGTATTCGACCATGCGCTCGGCCATCTGGTTGGCTTCCCCTTTTTGCTGATCGAGGGCCTGGGTGAGCAGGAGTTCGCGTTGTCTGGCTTCGCGGTAATCAGTTTCGATACGGTTGAGGGTGTTGACATTTTCCTTTTGGATGAGCTGGTCCAGATCTTTCACTTGGGCCTGAAGGCGCAGCACCTTGGGAAAATTCGGGCCGTACTGGCTGAGAGCGTCGTTGTATTCCCCTGAGGCGGCCTGGCGCTTCTGAGTGAGGGCCTGCAAGACGGTATCGTCGCGAAGCTGGGGCACGTCGGAGATACTACCGGCCTTGGCAAACTCGTAGAGGGCTTCCTTTTTCATGCGTTCTTGCAGGGCGTCGGTCAGCGCCTTGTTGACATCGACGAGACGCTGCGTGGTTATGTTTTGCTTGTCGTCGAGCGTCCAGATCTGGTTTTTTCTTTCGTAGGCGATGCGCTTGTCTTCCGATTCCTGAACTTTGATCCTGAGGCCATCCAACTCGTCGCGGAGCCAGGTGGTGGCTCGTGTCGTTTCGTCGTAGCGGCTTTTAATATTCTGCTCTTGAAAATTCTTGATGTGTTCGTTGACGATGCGAGCGGCGAATTGCGGATCCGTCGATTCAAAACTGACATCCATCAAGCGGCTGTTGGGAACACGCCTTACGCCGAGGCTGCCAAGAAAGGCGCCAAGCTCGGGGGGACGCTTCTGGTTTTCCAGGCTGCCCGTGGCCAGCGCTTCCGACGGCCCGTTGGGCGAAGCGTACTCCGGCCGCGCGCCGAGCCCGCTGCTGCGGATGGTCCGCAAGGCCAGCGTTTCGCTGGTCAAGATTTTTGACTCCGTCTCGATATAGTTCTCAAGATCCATCATGTAGTCGTACGACTCCATGCCCTGAAAGGGCAGGAGACTGCCATTTTCGCGGTCAATTTCGATGCGCGCGGTGGCCACGTAAACGGCTTGCATGCGGAAGGTGGCGATGGTGACGATGGTGACGACGGCGAGCAAAAAGGACAGAATTAGCCATTGATGCTTGCGAAGGATGAGCAGGTAGTCGTAAAGATGCGGCTCGCGCGGCGAGAGATCCCAAGCAGGGAGGCGCGAGGAAGAGGGAATCAGCTCAATGGCGCCGTTAGTGCCGTTTTCCCGAGGAATGAGTTTGTCGTCGTCCGCCATATTCCTTCTAGTGATACGCGAGTCGATAGAGCGCGATTCCGGAGCCGAGGGCGATGCCAAACTCCAGGGATCTCAGAATGGCTTGCTTGGCTGCGCTGTCCGGGATGTACAAAATGTCGCTGGGTTGGAGCTGCAAATCTTCAGCCTGGCGATTCAGAATTTTCTTTAGATCGAGCGTCACTTCGTGCTGGTGTCCCTGAGCGTCTTTGCGGATGACGACGGCATGGTCCGTCTTTGCGGTGCGAGTGAAACCGCCAGCCAATGCCAGAATCTTCAAAGTGTTCATTTGCTCGCGGTCATTGGTGAGCACAAATCCGCCAGGTCTGCCGACAGCGCCCAAAACGTACACGATGCCAGCATGAGGCACAGTTACGACATCTCCTGCTTGCAGAACGAGATTATTCTTGGTATTTCCGGCTTCCATCAATTGGTACAGATTGACGGTGATGGTATCCGCTGCGGCAGAAGCCGATGGAGCGACGGCTCCGTTGATGGATTTCTCCGACGAATTGCTTGGCGCCGGCAATTCAGGGGGCTCCACTGCAGCACCACTTAGTGATGAAGCGGACGGGGGAGCGGCTGCGGCTCCGGGCAGTGCCTCATGTTTGATGGTTTGTGGCTTTGCCGGAACGGCATCCGCCGGGCCGATCGGCGGCAGCTCCGAATCATCGAAAGACATCGCTTGCGCCGGCCGCGTTATGATGACTTCGTCACCAGCATCGTTGGAGAGCCCGCCAGCTTCGGCAAGGACTTCCAGAAGCGTGACCTGGCGATCGGCTTGATAAACCAAAGGATGTCCGACGGCGCCGACAACCGTAATAGGCTTGCTCTTTCTTTCTTTGACGGTGACGCTTACCTCGGCATGCGAAACCAAGCCATTTGCTTCGAGCACTTCGGCAATTTTTTGTTGGGCCTGAAGTTCCGTGAGCCCCGAGACATGCAATCGCACGGGCACCAGCGGGATGCCGATGGTACCGGTCTGGCTAACGCGCAAATCGCGGCTGAGCTCTTTCACGTCGAATACTTCGATGGAGATAACGTCACCGCTGCCAATCACATAGTCATGCGGACCTGTGCGGGCAGCCGCGGAAAGCTCGCGAATGCGATCGTTGGTTTGTTGTGGCGTCTCGAGAACGGCCTGCGCGCGGGTGGGCGGCGCCAGAACCAGTAATCCGAGCAGAGTCGTGGAGACGAGACACAACGTCCCCGCACCCAGTCTCGCTGGCTGCATACGAATAGATGACCCCCAGGATTGATTATACAGTCAGAAGGACGAAGTCTGTCAGTGAATTCGACGTCGGTGACGTGTGCTTTCCGAATCGGGGATTTGCAATGTCGGTTGGCGAATTTCGGTTGTGGCCAGGTTCGCCATGAGGAAAAAAAGGAGGGCATTTGCCGGAATGTGCAAATTGAAATCGACGAGACTGTGCGTGAGAAAACCGAGACATGCGATAAGACCCGAGAGCTGGACCGTCGAAGCAAAGGCCCCAATCGGCTGAGACAAGCGCCGAAGCGAATCGAACAGCAGGACGCCGAGGAACCAAACGCAGCACAAGCCGCCCGCAATACCCAATTCCGCGAGACCCTCGAGGTAATCATTGTGGGTGTGATTGACGATTTTTCCGTCGTAGAGAGTCTCGTAAGCGGGGAAGACGAGCTGGAGGGTGCCGAGACCGGTGCCCGTCCAGGGATGGTCCAGGAAAATGCGCCAGGTGTCGGCACGCATGGAAGCGCGTTTTCCAACGGTCACCTCGAGGGATTGCAGGGAAGAAAACCGTTCGACAAGCTGCTGCACACCGAGCCAAGAAACCATAAGAAAGGCGAGCAGCAGGACCGCGCCACCGGAGAGCAAGTGCTTTCCGACAGTGCGCCGAATAACCAGCCAGAGAAACAAGACAGCAAGCTCCACGGAGAAACTAATGATTCCTCCTCGGGATGCGGAAAGAACCAGTGCGCCAATCGGTACAACCGCAAAGAGACTGACCAGAAACCAGCGTTCCTGGCGCACCTTTCCGAGGACCAAAGGAACCAGAGAAATGGGAATAACAAGCTCAGTAAATCCGGCGAAGTGATTACGATTCACATACGGCCCGAACGGGATACCGCCAAAGTGCATCTCGCGAAACCAATAGAGTTTTCCGTTAAAGGTGAGGTGCTGGAGTATGCCGAAGAGGGCCACAAAGAATCCGAAGCTCATCACAAACCATACAAAGCTGCGCCAGTCTTCAAGTGTCCGGAACGATTGCGCCGCCAAAAACAGAAGGAGGATATCCGCGAGTAGAAGTTGGAGCTCCATGCGCGTGCCGTAGGACGAGGCGGTGCGATGAAAAATCCACTGGCCGAGGGCGATCAGAAACAGAGCGACCAGAGGCAAAAGCAAAGGGGAAACGACAAGCTGATGCTCTTGCGTGAGATAGGCGTGCACCGCCCAAGCAAGAAATAGCAACGCTGCGCCGATCTCGAGGACGGCGCGCGCCCAATCCTCGACCGCGCCATGGGAGGCCACGCCGAAGACGACGAGGGCGCAGATGCCGATGCGAATGAATTTCATTGCTTGGTGTTCTCCGCCGACTGCGGCACCAAGCTAACGTCGTCAATCCACGCCGACCCGCCAATCTTGCTGTCGAATTTGGCGCTTGGCATACGGCTGACGCAAAGTTGGATTTCACGGACGTCCTTTCCGGAGGTCCAGGGAAGTTCGACTTGCGTCCACGGCTGCGTGCCCTTGACGTCATCCGTCCATGCGATGGAATTTACCGATTCGCTGAGGGAGTGGAGCCCAAACCGCACGCCTTGATCCGTGGATATATCGCGAGTCCGCATCCATGCGGAAAACCGGTAAGAGGTGGAAGGCTGGACGGCGACGTACTCGCAGACATCGTTGAAATTCACGTTACGCAGGCCGTTGAAGGTCAGCCGGAGGGAACGGTTCCCGGAATGTTTTTCCTTTGTATCCAAATTGATTTGCACGCCGCCAATGAATGACGGGTAGTTCCAAGCGAATCCGCCCTTTGAAATATTCGACTCAAATCCTCCATCCCACACCAGAGAGCCCGGAGGATCCGAGGGACGCGTAATTCCCGCAAATGCGAGAGCTTGATCCCACACGCTCTGGGCTTCCGTCATCTGCCGTTTGCGAATGAGGGCTTCGAGCAAAAGATAGGACTCGCTGATCTGCATGTGCGGGTGGAGAGCGGCGAGCCTGTACCAGACCAGCAGGGCCTGATCGGTTTGTTGCTGCTCAGACAGGGCGGAAATCACGCTGAGGTAGGAATCCTGAGTGTGCGGCAGGACGCGTTCCAAGGCTGCGTTGAGGTCGGGCTCGAATCGCGTGACGAGGGCGACCGCTGCTGCGCCGCGCTTCGGGTCGGCTTCCACGGCATGCTTGATCTCCGCGAATGCGGGGTCCAACTCGCCATGCCGCAGCAGAAAATTTCCATAGCGCCAGGAGACTTCCGGCGAAAGCGCGTATGCGCGCCTGGCTTGAAGAAATGCATTACGGGCGGCGGAGATATCGCCTTCCGATTCGTACGCCGTAGCCAGATCCAGCCAGGTGTCCGCCGAATGCGCATCAAAAGACAAAGCAGTCTGATAGGCGCGAATGGCACGCTGGACATCGGGATCTTCCAGGTTGTATTGCCAGTGGCGGCCGAGGAGATACCAATTGCGGGCGTCGTCCGGCTCAAGCTGGATGGCCCGCTCATAGCCTTGCGGCGTACTTACTTCCGCATCATGCACGGCAAGAGTATTGCGAATGCCGGAGTAAGAGAGAGCGGCGGCAAGCGCCAACGCAAGAAGGACAAGAAGCCCGCGCGCCGCCGGACTTGAGAGGCGAAGAATCATCCCGCGATACTGTGCATAGACAAACTCCTAGATGCAAGATGAAAGTCTGGAGAAAAAGAGTTGAATGCGCGCCCAGCGATTTTTGAAAAACAGGGCTACTTGCCTATGGTGGCTGAGAGAGATTCATCGGCGCGGCCGCGGCGGCGGACGTCGATTCCCAGGCGCTTGATTTTTTGGTTGAGCGTGGAGAGGGGAATCATAAAACGCTCGGCGGCTTCGGTCTGATTCCAGCCGGTGCGTTCGAGCATGTCTATAATGATGCGGCGCTCGATCTCGTCCATGATTTGGAAGAGGGAAGGCTGCGGATGATCGGCACCGGAACGTGAACCTGCTTCGCCAGGCAACGGGGGAAGAAATTCCGAGAGCTGCAGGCGGACACCGCGGACGATTTCCTTGCTGCGAATACTTTCCGGAAGCAAATCCACGTCGACGCGTTCCTGGGTCGAGAGCACGACAGCGCGCTCGACGACGTTTTCCAACTCACGGACGTTGCCGGGCCAATCGTAATCCATCAAGAGTTTCATGGCGCCAGCCGTAAATTGCCGCATGGGTTTGCCGTTCTCAAGGCAGTAGCGCACGAGGAAATGGGCGAGCAGCGCGGGCACGTCCTCGCGGCGGTCGCGCAGCGGGGGAAGCTGAAGGTGAATTACGTTCAAGCGGTGGTACAAATCCTCGCGAAAGCGGCCCTCGCGGACGAGGGTCAAGAGCTCAACGTTGGAGGCCGCGACAATACGCACATCGACCTTGAGCTGCTCCGTGCCGCCGAGGCGCATGAATTCGCGCTCTTGAATGACGCGCAGTAGCTTTGCCTGCGTTTCCGGGCTGATGGTGGCAATTTCGTCAAAGAAAATGGTGCCTTGATCGGCGACTTCGAAAAGGCCTTTTTTGGAAGCCACGGCGCTGGTGAAAGCCCCCTTCACATGGCCGAAAAGCTGCGATTCGAGCAAATCCACGGGAATGGAGCCGGTGTTGACCGGCACAAAAGCCTTGTCCGCGCGTGTGGAGGCCGAATGAATGGCTTTGGCGATGAGCTCTTTGCCGGTGCCGCTTTCTCCGCTGATCAGCACCGTGGAGCGCGAGGGCGCCACCTGGGTGATCAAATCGAAAAGCGTCAGCATCTTTTCGCTCTTGCCGATGATGTTGGGAAAATTGAAGCGTTGTTTGAGCGCGCGCTTGAGCTGGACGTTTTCATCGCGCAGATGGCGTGATTCGACCGCCTGCGCTACTTGCGCCAAGAGCTCGTCGTTGGACCAGGGCTTGGTAATGTAATCGAGTGCGCCACCCTTGAATGCGGCCCGCGCCATTTCAATCGAGCCGTAGGCGGTGATTAAGACGACGGAAAGTTGCGGATCGCGCTTGCGAATTTCGCGAAGCAGCTCGAGACCGTTGCGGTCGGGCAGACTTACGTCCAGCAGCAACAAATCGAAGGGATGCTCTTCGAGTTTGGCGAGGCCAGACTCTCCGGTTTCCGCGCTGGAGACGCCGTAGCCTTCCGTCTTGAGCAGGAGTTCAAGGCCTTCGCGAATTTCTGATTCGTCGTCAACAACCAGGATGGAGCCCTTAGACATGAACCGACTTCCTGACCGCGGGGAACTCTACGTGAAAGGATGTGCCTTTGCCGGGTGTCGAGCGGACGTCGATTTTGCCGGAGTGTTCCTTGATGATGCCATAGCTGACCGAGAGGCCGAGGCCTGTGCCGCGGCCGCTGGCTTTCGTAGTGAAGAAAGGATCGAAGATGCGGTGAATGTGTTCGCGCGGGATGCCCGCGCCAGTATCGACGACTTCAATCTCGACACTGCCATTGTGCGCGCCCGTGCGCACTTCCAGCAATCCGCCGCCAGGCATGGCGTCGCGGGCGTTCAGGAAAAGATTGAGAAAGACCTGCTGGAGTTTGTTCGCTGACCCGCGGACCGCAGGAAGAGTTTCGCCGAGATGCTTGACGACTTGTATCTGTGAAGTCTTCAGCGGATGCGAAACGAGAGAGAGAGTTTCTTCCACGACGCGGTTCACGTCGATGTCCACCGCCTCGGCGGCGCCCGTGCGCGAAAAATTCAAAAGATTGTTGACGATTTCGCTGGCGCGGAATGTTTGCTTCACGATTTTCTCGATGATGGATTGGCGCGGATCGCCGTCCGGCATTTGTTTTGCCAGCATCTGGATATAGTTGGAAATCACGGCTAGCGGCGTGTTGACTTCATGTGCGACGCCGGCAGCCAGAAGACCGAGCGAAGTCAGCTTCTCGGTTTGCGACATCTGCTCTTCCATGCGCTCGCGCTGGGTGACATCGTCGAAGAGCAGGAGACGGCCAATGCGTTCGGCGGACTTGCTAACCAGCGGAGTGATGGAAACATTCAACGTGAGCGCTTTGCCTTGATGATGCAATCGCTGTTTGTAAATGCCGGTGATCTGCTCCGCGTCGCCGCGCGCGGCAATTTCCTCTGCAAGCGCTTCCGGCAGCAGGGAGCGAAGTTGGCGTCCCACGGCTTCCTGGCGGGCCACTCCGAACAGCTGCTCCATGCGCGTGTTCCAGGACTCGACGATGCCCTCTAAATCCACGGCAAGAACACCGACATTCAAGGATTCCACGATGTTTTCGCTGAAGTCCTTGAGGCGGGCAATCTCGAGGGCTTTTTGTTCGAGCGAGGTATAAAGCTGTGCGTTGTCGAGAGCCACAGCGACGTAGCCTGCAATCGTTTCCACGAGCTCGACGTCATCGCTGGAGAGATAGTCGCCGTCGACGGTCTTGCCGAGGCCCAAGACAGCCACGGTATGTTCGCGAATGCGGCAGGGTACATAGTAATTGAGGTCGAGCTGTTCGAGAGTGCGATGCACGGACTGGCTGACGTCGCGCGCGGCGCGGGGCGACTCGAAAAAGAGCGCCCCCCGCGCGAACTCGGGCCGGGCCGGGCCGAGGAAACTAAGATCGAGAGGCTCCGCGAGGCGCACGCCCATCGAGCGAGCCAGGCGGAGATTGCCTGGATTTGCGACGTCCTCCACAAAAATCGCCAGGCGATCGACGAGGAGAGTTTGCGACACGCGGTCCATCACAGAGCCGAGCATCGGCTCAAGCCGCACTTCGTTGGTAAGCGTGCGGCCGAATTCGATCAGAGTGCGGCGATAGTCCAAGCGGTCGCGGTAGAAGAAACGATCGAGACGTGCCTGAATCCATTCGCGGAAGGGCTGAAAAAGCAGTGCGGCGATAACAATGGCGATGACGCCGCCGACGGGGCCGTTCGCCTGGGCATGAAAGATCTGGGGGATCAACGCCACAAAGAAGAAGTAAATCGTGGCAATAGCGGCGGTCGCCGCGGTATACGCCAAGCCGCGCTTGAAAATGATGTCCACATCCATCAAGCGGTAACGAATGATGGCGTAGCCGAAGCACAGGGGGATGAAGACGAGGCTGATTGTCGAGAATTTCATCCAGGGCTTGGAAGCTGCATCGAACGCGAACGGCACGATGTAGAAAACGACAAACGGAAAAGTGCCGACAAAGGTTCCAGCGGTGAGCCACTTCAGTTGCTGCCGCAAAACGCCGGCGGGCGCTCCACGATAATTGCGATAGAAAACAAGTCCGGCCGCAAGAAAACACACGCCGAGATAGGTGTAAGCGATTTTGTCCAAAAGGATGCGGGAGCCAAGCCATGGAACCCAACCAAGCACACCCAGAGCTGTGCTGACATGAACGAGAAGAATCGCGAGCGGCGGGAGATAAACAAAACCGAGCTTGGAAAGCGAGCGGCTGGTTCCCTCGGTGCGTTCCGGGAAGACCAGCGCAAAGTGCAGCAACAAAGCCGGCATGAGCACTTGCGCAAGAATCTTGACCCAATAAACCTCGTAGTCGAAAGTATCCAGCTTCCCGCTGTAGTGGAAAGAAAAGAAAATGAATGACACGAGACAGAAAATATAGAAATGCACGGCGCGCGGCGCATTCCAGCGGCGCGCAAAAATGAAAAGCCCGATGAAGAGGTAGATCAGGCCAACCGCGCGCGCATAATTCTCAATGGAAGTGGGTTTCTCGGCGGGAGCAGTGACCAGCGGAGTCTCAAACCCCTCGCTATTCCGCGCCAGTTTGTAACGTACTTGCGTCCAAAGCCCCGCGCGCCACAGCCGCTTGGTTACTTGCACTTGCCGGGTCACGGCGGTGCCATTAATGGCCAGGAGATGATCCCCGACGCGTACACCAGCGCGAGCCGCAGGAGAATTCGCAGCCACCTGTTGTGCTTGGACGCCTTGGGTGGTGTCCAGCCAAACGACTCCGTCATCAGGAGTCTCGAATTCGGACCTCTGGACGAAGTTCAGCCAGGCAAAAATCATGGCTGCTAGCGTGGCAAGCGCTAGCACGACGGCCCCGACGCTGACTCTGAGGTTCTGCTTCATGACCGGCCCAAGCAGGGTGACACCCCACCAAGGAATGTTCGATGCAAACCAATGTCCATTCTTTGGAAGAGTGGCTTTACAAAAACGCCTTTATATTGCAATAACTTACAGAATCTTAAGGCTGGGGACTTCTCGAAAATCCGCTTTCTGGAAGGACGCATACAACTTTCTAAAGCCCGGTTTCTTGCTAGAACTGGAGACTTAGACCACCCCGGAAGGTGCGGAAAGCGGGCATAAGCGTCACACGGCCATCCTGGGTATTCATGGTGACGTAACCTTGAGCGAGGAGGTTGTCACATTCCGCATTGGCCTCCCATCGCCCAGGGCCAAACTTGGGCAGTCGTTGGTGCAGTCCGACATGAAGATAAGGCTCCATATCAAAAAGAGCCTCGCCGAAGCTATCCACGCGACTGAGAGTTGCCCCACTGATCCACTGGTAGCTTGCCGAGACCCTCGTGCCGAGGCGGGGCACCCTTCCGGAGACTTTGGCGCCGGCAGAGTGACGCCCAGCGGTGCGGAATAGCTCACGGAGGGGTCCGACAGCAGCGCTCGAAGGAGTTAATGCGCCAGCAAAGGCATATAGGGCTGTAAGCTCGACGTCGTTGCCCACCTTTTCCCGGTAGGCCGCGCGGGTTCCCCAGCTGCTGGAAGAGCCACCGTCATAAGAGAATCCGTTGGAAAAGACGTCCTGGAAAAAGTCAGCAGCGGGAAGATTATTGCCCCGGCCAAAGACAGCTACGTGGCTGTTGTCTTCATGAAAGGCTGCAACCTGCAATTTGCCGCGCGCGCCCAGTTTGCGCTCCGCAGCGATCTCCTCGTGAAAACCGCTCTCCAACACGGGGCGTCCTCCCCGCCACATGAGCACAGGAAATGCATCCAGTTCGTTCAATGCAGCCGCCAAGGTATTTGCGGTTTCTCCGTCGAGAGTCTCGAGTGGCTCTGGTCCCGTTGGCATGGATGCAAAAATCAGGGACCCGTGCCAATCGTCAGTGATGCGGGCGTCGAGTTGCATGCGCGGACGCAAAGAACTGGCAGAGCGGCCCAGACCGACTAAGACATACTCGCCGCCATATTCAAGGACAGCGCGGGTTCCAAAAACCATGGAGCCGCCTTGATCGATGCGGACGCCACGGAAGGCGGGTCCGATATCTCTCAATTTCGATTCGCGCAGAACTAGCGCGGTGTGCGGTCCGGCTCCAAGCGAGCCGGTGGGCAGCCAAACCGTGGCGATTCCGCCAGCGGGAGACTCGCCGTCATAACTCATAAGGCCAGCAAGGATAAGCCGGCTTGTGGGACCAAGCTGCTGATCGTAAGCAAATGCAGTTGCTGGGCTCGCCGGAAGGCTGGAAACTGAACCGGGCCTGCGGGCGCCATCCGTAAATTCCAGGCGGCCCCGCGACGGCTCCGAGGGAACAGATTCCGAGTCCGCAGTGACGGTGCCGAGCGGGTCCTGATCGACCCACTGAAGCACGGGCCGCACGGAGGTCGCGGAGCGGAGTACCCATTTCCAATCATCCGCTTCGACGGCCGCAGAAGAAGGAGTGCGCCGCAACTGTTCCAGGGAGGCAAACATGGATTCCAGCTGGATACGGACAAGTGTCGTGAGATTAGCGGTGACGCGGACGTGCTTTTCGAGAGTGGGGAGAAAGCCGGCGAGGGTAACTCGCACGGTGTAGAAACCGGGAGCGAGCCGCTCGCCGCGGAAAACTCCCTGTGTGTTGGTGAAAAAGCCGATGCCTGACGCGGTTGCAGCCGCAGCCGATTCCGGGATCACTTCTACACTGGCGCCCATTTGAGGGGTACCAGCGGTGTCTCGTACCACCCCCGAGAGGATCCCCTGCACAGACTTCAACTGTGCCACTGCCGGATTCGCTCCCAGTAATGAGAACGCTACGGCCAGGACGAGAGCCCCCATGACTCGGACCTGTCCTTTGCTCACTTCTGACTACCTCCCCGGAACCGTGTTGGCTGCTGCCTTGGTCGGCTCCAACGGCCCCCTGACCGTAAATTCCGCGGTCTTGGAAATGGACTGATTGGAAATCCCATCGTTGGCATTAATTTCGATCGAGTACTTGCCAGGAGCAAGCGATGCAAGCGGCAGCCATCTTTCGATGGTGACCTGGTCGCCGGTCTGCTTCATCTCCTCCGACGTTTCCTTGAATTGGAGCACCTGCTCGGCGCCCTTCTTCACGGTGAATTGGAAGGTGGCGTTGGACTTGTGGGTCTTGTCGTCGGGTTTGAGGTTGTAAACTTGGAGATAAATCCCCATGCGATCACTCGTTGTGAAGTCGCTATTGAGGCGCGGCCGCACTTTGGTTGATCCCAAAACGAACTGTCCCGTGCCAATCTGCTTGGCGGGAACATGCTCGAGCTGATCCGCAAGAATCAGCGTGCTCGCATCCAGCTTCTCGTCCGCATAACGTGGCACGGCAAGTCTGGTGTTCACGACGCCGACGTTTCCGCTTTGCACGTCCTTGATGACGAGGTCCAGCCGGTAGAGGCCGGGGCGGAGAGGCACGGCTTTCTGATAAATCGACTGCAATTTAAGCGATTGCTGAAATAAGGAATCAGGAAAATCCTTGGAAACAGGATCCTCGAAAGTCTGAACCACGCGGCCAGTCAAGGTGCTGACGCGTCCAAAAACGTTCATCGTGGCCGAATGGATGCCATCCTTCGATTGGAAGTTGAGCTGGCCGTTGGACACCTGGATGGTGATGGGAACCAATACGGTGTCATTGGTTACCTTCATGAAATCCGTGCGCCAGGTAAATTTAAGCTGATCGCGAACAATGCGCGCGGTCACAATCGCTTCGAGGTCCTTGAACTTGACCTCGGGTGGCTTCTGCACCTTGGCGTAAAGTTCCAAGCGACTGAATTCATCCATGCTGGCTGGGGTTCCGCCCATGGCGGTCGGGAGGTTGGTCCCGTCGGAACGCGTGAAGCGGTCCGTCTTGGAGGCCATGCCCATCGATTCCAGCAAGCTCAAGCCGGCGCCAGGCACGTGAAGGAGCGCGTCCTTTTCCGAAGGATCCATGGTCAGGTGATATTCACCGGAGCCGCTGGGATCCACGAATTCCAAGATAATATTCTCGCCAATCCCTTCCAAATAGCGCCAGCGCCATGTTTCCCAGGGATAGGTGGTCGTCGAACCGCCGCCTTCTTCCATGGGCCGGTCATAGGTGCCGCCGGATGGATGGGAATCTATCTCGTCCGCCGGACCCCACATGATGTACATGCGGCCGCGGTCCGTCTTCCAACCAGGAATGCCGGAGGCATAGTGCTCGTTGGCGTAAGCAATGCGGCGATAGTGCTCTTCTTTAAAATTGTTATCCGGCAGGTCGGGATTGCTGCTGCGCCGGAGCCAGAATTGCTCGATAAACTGCTCACGCTCTTCATTGGTATCAAGCTGCAGGAACGCATTCCGCTCTTCAGGCGAAATGATGTAGATCACATCCTCGTTGAGCCATTGCCTGTATTGGCTATCGAGTTCTTTGAGGGTCTTGCGTGCTTTCTGTTTCTGTACTTTGCGCTGCTCTTTGGTGAGCGTCTGAGGTGCCGGAGGATTAGTGGGATCCTGGGCCTGTTGAGCCGAGACATCTGGAATAAGGATGGCAAACGAGAATGCAGTAGCAATCAGGGTACGAATTACCCGTGGCATCAGCACACCTCAACTTCTAGGACGACTGAAATTCTACCCCCGGACAAGCTGCCCGTCAACCGACGAATCTCCTGCATTTTGTGGCACTTGTCCCTCGATTCCCGTTAGAACCGCGAAGTTTGCGCAGGGTTGCCTGACAATTTTTGACCTGAACTTTCGGACAGGGTTCTTCAGAAAGAACCTGTTACGCAAGAAGTATGCTAAAGAAATCAGCGAAGGTTGAGCGAGACACGATTTGGCGGGGTGCTTACTGCACGCGGTGGTTGTGAACGTCTGAACCAACTAATGTGTCAAAAATCGCCAGGACGTGCCTGCGGTATTCCACCATGCGAGTGAAGATGTCGCGCAGCTCAGGCTCGCGCTCCGCTTCTTTGTGCCATTTAGCGAGAACCAATGCGGGCACTTCGATGTCTTGGCGCAATTTTTCCGCGGAATGCCCGCGCAGGAAGAGGCCGTAGAAGAAAGCCGCTTCACGCTGCGGGAAGTCAAAGTCGTGGACGACTTCCGAGGGAACGATTTGTGGCAAGGTCGCCATAGAGAAAAATGCAGTTTACCGAAAAGATTTTCCCCGTCAAGTAGTACGCTGGGTTTATTGCCGCTTCTTGTGCAACTCCCTGTCCCAAAGGGTTAGACACCCTGTTACAACAACTGGTGCTTCGGGGGGTTGCCACGCGCATCTAACCGCCGTAGGATGCTTACAGCCATGGCAGGGTTACACAACGCGGCGTCGGGCGGGGTCTTCGGGCGGTTTGCTCGATTTGGGCTCCTACGCGGGCTGCGCTCGATCGAAATCGACCGGGAAGACTTTCGCCGGCAACTCAAGAAGAAACATGGGCTTGAAGTGGTGGATTTCCGCCATATGCATCTGGTGCCGGTGGCGCGCTTGGATGCCATCGCCAAGACGCTGATTCGAGATACGGAACGGCTTGCGCTCCTCGAAGGGGCCGGTTTTGGCCTGGGCGGAATGATCACCATCATTCCAGACGCTGGGCTGCTCACCATTCTGACTCTACGCCTCATCCAGAGACTTTGCTTGCTTTATGGGTTTGAGCATCGTGGTCAAAGCGAACGGCTTGAGTTGTGGATGGCCGCTGCAGCTGCTACGGGCGTTGATTACGGCAAAGACCTCGCGGAGAAGCAGATTCTCGAGAGATTAGCTCCACGCATCGCCGAACGGCTTGCCCTTAAGCTGGGACAGGAAACGGCGGAAAAGTGGGTCGGCCGTTTGATTCCCCTCGCCAGCTCGGTGATTGGCGGCACTCTGAACTATGCCTTTGTGCGCGCCTGGGGCGGGCGCGTGCAGCGTAACCTCCGCTTGCGGCATGTTGCCGTTAGACCAGCTACCTCAGCTCATTCTCCTTCGAATTCAGCGTATACTCCCGCACGGCCCGTACTCGTCTAGCCTTCACGGCCACATCGTTGAAGACGGACCGCCTCCTTCCATGCAGGACTACTCTTACCTTTCGCCTCTGATGCGCGGCAGCGAAAGTCATGTGGCACCGCTGCCCTGCCTCTCTTGGCACAACGGCAGCCTGATTGGCATTCAGAACGGCATTGGGTCGCCACGCGTCGCGGCATTTCATCTTTCGAGCGATGGCCTTCGCGTGACCCGCACCACCGTGCTCGAAAATCGCAGCAATTTGTGCATGTTGCCTACGACCGGCGCTATTCGCGGCTCCGACTTCTATTTCATTGCGAACAGCCAGATTGATAACAGGAACAACGACAAAGTGATGGACGTAACGCGGCTGGAAGTGATCCGCATTGGTGTCCTGAGGCTACCCTGAAATGGCGATACAGAGGACGCGGCAAAAAACCGGGAGTGGAAATTAGCGACTGAGCACCGTAGAGTAATAGCTTGCCATTGCCGCGCGCTATTAGGCGCGAGATGCGCGCCAGTTTAATTAGGGGGCCGAATATGCGGGGAGCACAAAAAGTCTTTGGCGGAATCATTCTCGGGGTGGTCGCGCTCGGTCTGCTGCTGATTCCGCAAGGAGTTTCTTCGCGACCCACCGGCACCTACTCGCAGGAACCAAATGCCGAACCCGTTCCCGCGTTTCACAACTCCGTGCCCACGGGGCAGTTGCCGGCGACGATGGACCCTTCGCTCTTTACAGACCCGGTTGCCCAAAATGCTTACAGCGTCGCGGCCCGCATCAAGAAAATCCTTTACCAGCAGCCATGTTACTGCCACTGCGACCGCAGCCAGGGTCACGGCAGCCTGCTCGATTGTTATGCGAGCAAGCACGCTGCGGTGTGCGGAATTTGCGAACGCGAAGATTTCTACGCCTACGAGCAATCGCACAAAGGCAAAACTGGCGCACAGATTCGAGAGGGCATCGAGCGCGGCGACTGGCAAGGCGTAGACATGACGAAGTACCAATCCTTGTTGCCAGCCCCCGCCAAGTAATACTCCTGTTGTAAGCTCGGCGAACTCGGACAATTGTGAAACCGTCGCGCGCGCCGCTTCGTCTCTCTCTTAGGTGGCGTGGCGGCCGGCGTGGTACCGGGACGTAGCAAGCTCTAGAGCGTGGACATTTCACTTGCACAAAGCGGGGGACAGCATGCGGAATCGTAGATATCCGGTTGGGATCGTTGTGACGGTGATGTTGGTTTCCGCGATCGTAATGGCAGCGGCAGGACTTCGGGCCTCGCCGAAGCCGGCTGGTGACGCAAGCTATTGGGGCTTCGACACGGCGAATCTCGACAAGACGTGCAAACCCTGCGATGACTTCTACCAGTTCGCCATGGGCGGCTGGATGAAGACCAATACGATTCCACCCGAATATTCCACTTGGGGCTCGTTCTCCCAGCTCGTCGACAAGAATCAGCAGAACCTACGGCAAATTCTGGACGCCGCAGTGAAACAGCAAGCCAAGGCAGGTTCGAACGAACAAAAAATCGGCGATTTTTATGCCAGCTGTATGGATACGGACGCGATCGAGGCCGCTGGCACAAAACCGATTGACGGGGAACTTGCAAGCATCGCGCAAATGAAAAACGGCGCTGACCTGCAAGCGGAAGCCGCGCGTCTGCAAAAAGAAGGCGTGGGAGTGCTGTTCGGATTTAGAGCGAACCAGGATGCGAAAGACAGCACGCAGGTCGTCGGCGCCGCGTGGCAGGGAGGGCTGGGGCTGCCCGAGCGGGAATACTACCTGAAGCAGGACGACAAATCGAAACAGCTGCGCGACGCCTACGTAAAACACGTCGCCAAAATGTTTGAGCTAGCGGGCCATTCCTCCGACGTGGCCGCGACCGAAGCAAACACGGTCCTGGGGATCGAAACTTCCCTCGCCACCGCCTCGATGAAAAACACCGACCTGCGTGATCCCGACAAGACCTACCACAAAATGAAGATGGCCGAATTGCAGGCGATGACTCCGGATTTTAGTTGGGAAAGCTACTTCAAGTTGCTCGGTCATCCGGAACTGAACGAAATAAATGTCGGCCAGCCGGACTTTTTCAAGGCGCTCGATACGCAACTCACCGCGACGCCGATAGCGGACTGGAAAACCTACTACCGGTGGCACCTCCTGAATTCCGCAGCGCCCGCGCTTTCCGAGAAATTCGTGGCCGAGGAATTTGAATTTCGAGGCAAGACGCTGACCGGAGCGAAAGAGATTCAGCCACGCTGGAAGCGCTGCACGCAAGCGACCGACCGCGCGCTGGGCGAGGCCCTCGGCCAGCTTTACGTACAGAAGTATTTTCCGCCCGAAGCCAAGGCTCACGCTCTGGTGATGGTGCATAACCTCATCACAGCGCTCCACGACGATTTGCAAACACTCCCGTGGATGAGCCCGGAGACCCGCGCGCAAGCCACTGGCAAACTCGAAGCGTTTGCCGTCAAGATCGGTTACACGGACAAATGGCGTGACTATTCCGAGTTGAAGATCGACCGTGCTTCCTACTTCGCGAATCAAAGGCGCGCCTCAGCGTTTGAATTCCAGCGGCGGCTCGCGAAAATCGGCAAGCCTGTAGACCGCACGGAATGGGGTATGACGCCGCCCACGGTCAACGCGTACAACAACAGCAGCATGAACGAAATCGTGTTCCCCGCGGGAATCCTGCAGCCGCCATTTTACGATCCCAAAGCCGATGATGCCGTGAACTACGGCGGGATGGGTGCGGTCATCGGCCATGAAATTACTCATGGTTTCGACGACCACGGGAGCAAGTTTGACGGCCACGGGAATTTGAAAGATTGGTGGACGCAGGACGATCAGAAGAACTTCAAGGAACGCGCTGGCTGCGTCCAGGCGCAGTTCGACAGCTACGTCGTGGACGGCGACTTGCACGAAAATGGCAAGCTGGTTCTCGGCGAGAGCATCGCGGACCTCGGAGGTCTCGCGATCTCTTATGCGGCTTACGAAAAATCGCTGCAGGGAAAGCAACGTCCGCCGGACAAAGATGGGTTCACTCCCGAGCAGCGCTTTTTTCTTGGCTGGGCGCAGGTCTGGGGCGCTAACGAACGGCCGGAGTTCGAGCGTCTGATGGCCAACACCAACCCTCACCCGCTGCCACGTTTCCGCGGAAACGGACCGCTTTCAAACATGGCGGAGTTTGCGAAAGCCTTCGGCTGCAAGAAGGGTGACGCCATGGTCCGCGAACAAGTCTGCAAAATTTGGTAATCTCGCTGGGCCAAAGTGCCGTCAAAACGCAAAGCAGTTCTTCCGCTGTTCGAGAGCGTGCTTGTATCCCTCGCTCTATTTGTGCTTGCGCCGGGAGCTTCTGCGAAGTGGAAATATTTTCGCGCGGGAAATGCGGCCGACAGCACGGCCACTCCACGAGGGGGACTCGCCCTTATGGGCGGTGGCGAGCAGGACCCGGCGCTGAAATATTTGTGTGAGCGCGCGAACGGCGGCGACTTCCTGATTCTTCGCGCCAACACCGAGGACGACTACGCTCAAAAAGTGAATGAAGAGATTCGCGCGCTCTGCCCGCTCAACTCTGCAGCGACCATCGTCTTTTCCGAGCGGGAAGACTCCGATGATCCAAAGCTTCTTGAACGCATCAGCCAAGCGGAAGCAATCTTCATCGCTGGCGGCGACCAATCGAATTATGTCCGCTTCTGGCAGGACACACGCGTCGAAGACGCCATAAACCGTCACGTTGCTGCGGGCAAACCGATCGGAGGCTCCAGCGCCGGGTTCGCGGTCCTTGGAGAATTTTCATTTTCTTCGATGATTGACACGATCCATTCTCCCGCCGCGCTCGCCGATCCTTATGGCAACGAGGTGACCATCTCGCGAGACTTCCTGCGAATACCTTTGCTCGCCGGCATTATCACGGACACGCACTTCGCCAAGCGCGACCGCATGGGTCGCCTCGTCGTCTTTATGGCGCGTATTTTGCAGGACGGCTGGGCCAAACAGGTGCGCGCTATCGCCGTCGAAGAAGGCGCTGCGGTTCTCCTGGAACCGGACGGCCAAGCGAAAGTTATCGGCTCCGGCCCGGCCTATTTTCTCGAAGCAAAAAATTCTCCGAAAGTGTGCCGAAGAAAAACTCCACTCAGCTTCAGCGGCATTTCCGTTCACCGCGTACCCTCAGGCGCTTCGTTCAATGTGAAGGATTGGAAGGAAACCAGCGGCGATGACTATCAGCTCTCCGCGGTAAACGGAGAGCTGAAGCCGCTCGCTTCAAATCACGGAATTTATTAACCGCAAGCTCCGCCGTTCGTTAGAAGTGGAAAACGATGCCGCCCATGAGCTGAAAATTATTCTGAGACTGGCCGAAAAAACCCGTGCGCACCCAATCGCCTTCCAAGCGTCCTGAGAAGCGCGGATTGAAACGATAATCCGCACCGCCTCCCGCCTCTATCGCGTACGAGTTCCTGCTGTTGCCGGCAGTCTGCGGCTGCTCGTGGCTTCCGCCCACGATGAGGTGCGCCCATGGTTCCCATTTCTTTTCTCGCCAGGCGATTTTAGGCCCGGCGCCATAAACCAGAAGCTTCACGTGTTCCCGGTCAAAGATTTGTGGAGCGAAACCGGTGGACATGTTTCCTTCTATTCCGAACCACTCATTGGTGAAATACGTCACGGACGTATTGATGCCGACGGCGCTCGCATTGAAGAGCGAGGATCGAAACCTTATCCAATCAGCACCAATACCAAGCTGCCAGCGGAAATCGTCCCGCCCGCCATAGATGAACTTTGGATCGGGAGCCGGAGGCGGTGAGGCCTCGGGTGCGGCGTTTCCCGGAAGGGATGCGAAAGCCGGCAGCGGAGCGAAGCTGGGACCTGGAGAAAGCGCGCTGGCAGCGGCTGGTTGAAACGTGTTTGTGCTGGCGGTTGGCGACGCGGAAAATTCCGCCGCCACCTTGCGGTTCACGGCCTGGCTGTCCGGGATAGCTTCCTGTGCGCGAGCGGCGCACCCCGTCCCAAGCATCAAAAATACAACAATGAGTTGCCTCTTCTGCCTCTTCATGATTCTCCCCTCAGAGGTATGACCCCACGCCTGGAATCAGACCACTCTGCTACGGTAAACAAGACCATAGGCCTTTGTCTACGTTCTTTCGCGAGCCGGGTACAAAGAAAAACGGGGCAGGGAGGGTTGCCCCAGGTGTTAAAACCGAGGGAAGGCAGCTTTTAGCGCCCGTGCCTCAGGTAATCGTCGGTCTTGTTTAACCAATCTTCTCTTGGCGGATTAAAGACGTCCAGATCGACAGTGTCCTCCATCGCCCAGGCTTCGTGAGGCATGTGCGGCGGAATACAAAGCACCTCTCCCGCTCGCACCACGATCTCTTTGCCATCGATAGCGAATTTCAGGGCGCCCTCCAGAATGTATGTCACTTGCTCGTTGTGATGATGATGCAAAGGCACGTGGGCGCCTTTCTTCATGAGCACGCGCGCCAGCATGATTTTGTCGCCCACCACCATTTCCCGGTCAATCTGCGGATTTAACTGCTCACGCTCGACGTTTTTCCAGGGAATGTATTTCATTTCTGGAGTAGTGCTCATGACTTGCCTCCGTACAGCTTAGCCGCGTTATCGTGCAGGTACATGTGCGCCAGTTCGAGCGCCTTTTCTTCGCTGAATGCTCCTTCCGAGACCAGCTCTGCCAACGCCGCGGCGACGGCCGTCCGCGCCGAACGTGCCGCGAGCCAGAAGGTTTCCTCCGCTCCCACCGCATCGTTAAACGGAAACGCATCGGAGCCGAACATAATCTTCTCCGGAAAGAGCGAAATCCACTGTTTCAAAATGTTCTTCAGCTCCGAGGGATAGACGTAGTACCCCATCAGCGACGAATCGGTGTACACGTTCTTGGCCGCCGTCATCCAGATCATATCGAGCGTGTAGGGATACCCGCCATGGATCAGCACAAACTTTACTTTGCTGTACCGCGGATCGCGCAACACGTTCTCGAGATTCAACGGATGGCCATTGCGCAAACTGAAATAATCGCCGATACCCACAGCGCTGTGAAAATGCACCGGCAGATTGAGTTTTCCCGCGTGATCGATCAGCACGCGAAAAATGTAATCCTGAAACGTCCGGTATTCTTCGGCGCTGGGAACGCCTCCCGCATGGTATTTCGCATAAATCGCCTCGGCCTTCTCCCGCGGAGAGTCGCTGAAATAAAGCGATCGGAAATAGGCGGCTTCAAACTTGATGGCCACGCCGCCTTTCTTCTGGTTATCTGCCAGCGTTTGCCTGACGAAAGTTTCGTAACCAGCGAGACCAGTTGGCGGCGCGCTAACGCTTTCCTGTTTCATGTATCGCTGCAGGACCTTTTCCTGCAATGGCACATACACGCCCATGTCGCCGTTTTTAGCGATCTGATCGTGATTGTCGAACGGAAAGAGAAACGAATCCACGAAGAAAACCCAGTGAAAGCGCTTCGGATCAAGGTAGGGCGCCAGCGCCACGCGATTCGCTAGGCACGTCTCAATGTTCAGTTTATCAAGAATGCTGTCCCAATAAGCCGTGCCGCCGGCCGCTTCCGCAGCTTTCTTCTTGTCGATCAGCCACTTGGCGTGTTCGGGTTTGAAATCGTCGTACGGATAGCCGAAGAGTGATTTCGCCGCAGCAACAAATTCCGGATTCGTATCGCTCAGCCGCAAAACCGAGCTCTCATCAGGCGGTGCAGCCATCGCGTCCATATCGGAATCATCGGGAAAAGTGGCGTGCGAGTGGTTGTCGTAGATAGGAATTTGGTCGATCTGCTTCAAAAGCCGCTCGTAAATCTTCGGCACATCGGCGCCCGCGAGCGGTTTGGCCTGCGCAAACGCATTCGGCGCGCACACGAAAGCCGCCAGCGTGCCAAGGAGCAGCGCCTTTCTCACTTTACTGAGACTTCTCATTGTTCCGCTCTCTCCCAAAACTCTCTGCCACACGGCGGGACAGACATTCTTGTGGGCCTTCTACTCTTTGGCTTCGCGCAATGAATGACAGGCAGGAGTGCCTGTCCTACCGCGCCACCGCCGCCCGCCACCGAGCAGACACCCGCATCATTCGTTCCAGTGCTTCCTCCAGGAGATGTCGTGCGCTGACCAGCGAGAACCGCAAATAATTCTTCCCGCCCGCACCAAACGCCGCTCCCGCGATGCCCGCTACACCCGCTTCCTCCAAAAGCAGTTTCGCCACTTCCTCCGCGGCCAACCCCGTCTCCTCGACATTCACCCACGCATAAAACGCGCCGCCAGGCGACTGACACCGAAAACCGGGAATGCCATTCAATCCCGCCACGAAAAGATCTCGCCGCTTGCGGTATTCCGCCACCATCACCTCCACGGCGTGGGTGGAATCGAGCAGCGCTTCGATCGCCGCCACCTGCGTGAACTCCGCCACGCACGTAAACGTATTCAGCACCAGCAAATCCATCGCATCCACCACGTGCTTTGGCGCCACCGCGTAACCCAGCCGCCAGCCCGTCATCGCAAAACTCTTCGAAAATCCATCGATAATAACGGTTCGCTCCGCCATGCCCGGCAAAGCCCAGATCGATTCATATTCTCCGCTAAACAAAATCCGCGCGTAAATTTCGTCCGCAAGAATCCACAGGTCATGCTTCTCGGCCAGCTCCGCAATTCTCCGGAGCGCCTCCACGTTGAAAACTGTCCCCGTCGGATTGTTGGGTGAGTTGAATATCAACGCCGTAGTTCGCGGCGTAATCTTCCCGGCAATCTCGTCCAAATCAGGTTGGAAATTGTTTTTCTCTTCCAACCCGAACGCCACCGCCTTCGCGCCTAATCCGCGCGTGAACGACGGATAAATCGGAAACCCGGGATCGGGGTAAAGCACCTCGTCGCCCGGCTCGATCAGCGCCATCATCGCCAGCGAAAGCGCCATCTTGCAGCCTGGCGCCACAAGCACCTGCTCTGGTGCCACTTCCAGACGCCGCGTCCGCTTCAAATACTCGGCAATCCCTTCGCGCAAAGCAGGAATGCCACGCGTGGACACGTAGCGATCCCGCCCGGCCGCAACAGCATCGCGCACCGCATCCACCACCGGCGCCGCCGGATGAAAATCCGGTTCGCCAAGCTCCAAATGAATAATCGACCTCCCCGCGCGTTCGAGCTCCTTCGCGCGAGAATAGACGGCCAGCGCCCCTTCGCCATTCAGCTGAGAAACTCGTGACGCAATTCGTCGCATAGTCTTCCGCAGAATCCTATCATTTTGACGCAGGAAGTGCGCCGCACGGCTACTCGGTCGGCACGCTAACCAAGTCTCGGCCAAAAAATCAGGGGCACGAGATTGCTTCTAGTCAACAGGCACCAGAACAACTTGAATGGAGCGCCGGGGAGTTCGTAAACCCCTCGGCCAAAGCGGGAGGTATGCTTGATACAATTGCGACATGCGAGCCGTCTGGAAGGACGCTGTTGGTTGTTGCTTCGCCATTTCAGCTTTGGTTCAGTGCGCCTGTCACGACGGGCGGCGGGAGAGGAATATGGACATGGTGACACCGCCCCCTGCTGTTGAGACGGATGCCCTCAGGAAAGCGTACGCCGCATTCAACCGGAACGATATTCCAGAACCGTTGAGGCGCTTGACCCTCAGATCGAGTGGACCGAACCTGCCGAGTTTCCGGGCGGCGGAACTTATCACGGGCACGCGGGAGTCCAGGCGTACTTGTCGCAATCGCGCGCGAGCTGGGCCGAAGTACACAGCGAGCCGGAGCGGTTCATTATCGCTGGCGATAAGATCGTCGTGTTTGTTCATGCCCGAGTGAGGTCCAAAGACGGCACGGAATGGCAAGACACGCGCTTGGCCGATGTGTTCACCTTCCGGAACGGCAAGGCAATTCAGATGCGCGCATTCACCGACCGGCCGCAGGCCCTCACATGGGCTGGAGTCAAAGGCTCAGACGCGAACTAAACCCGCTACCACTCAAGACTTGACGTGGACCGTACCCAGCGAGACCATTATCCTGGCGTTACACGGGCGTA
>Ga0209736_1000035_pt1 | contig 51229 bp, 54 predicted proteins | sample BlaSpr_A8_Ref_M3_FD_187992 | JGI IMG/M metagenome (GOLD analysis project Ga0209736, IMG submission 187992) | Forest soil microbial communities from Thunder Bay, Ontario, Canada - Black Spruce, Ontario site 2_A8_Ref_M3 (SPAdes) (version 2) | ecosystem: Environmental > Terrestrial > Soil > Boreal...
TCCGCCATGCTGGTAGGGCCGCAGCACTGCTGCGCCCCTACTCGGCAACCAACCCAGCCGTCTAAGGCGTTGCCATCGTCAAGCGAATCCTCCAATCCGCGCGACGAGGCAAGGGCTAACCAATGACCCTCTTCCCCATGTTTGTAAAACTCGATGGCAAGCTCGTCGTCGTGGTAGGCGGCGGCGCCATCGCCGAAGGCAAAATCGAATCCCTCCTCGCCGCCGGCGCGCGCATTCGCCTCATCGCTCCGCAAATCCGCCCGCAAATCGCCGAATGGGTGCGCTTCGGCAAAATCGAATGGCTTCCCAAAGAATTCGCCGCCGGCGATCTCGAAGGCGCATCTCTGGTCATCGCCGCCACCTCCGCCCCAGGCGTCAACAAAGCCGTTTTCGACGAAGCCGAAGCCGCCAAAATCCTCTGCAACGCCGTCGACGACATCGAAAACTGCCATTTCTATTACGGCGCCGTAGTTCAGCGCGGCGATCTCCAGATCGCCGTCTCCACCAACGGCAAAAGCCCCGCGCTCGCCCAACGCATTCGCAAAGAACTGGAAGAGACGTACGCCTCCGAGTACGGCGTGTGGCTCGAATGGCTGGGAGCCGCCCGCGAACTGTTGCGCGCCAATAGCTCCAACGTCGAGGAGACCAAGGCGGTCCTGCACCAACTCGCTACTCGCGAAAGCTTCGAGCGGTTCCTTCGCCAATCACGCACCGGCGAACGGAGAAGGGAAGTAGCCTGATGAAATTGGCCAACCAGACCGCAGGCACGGTCTATCTCATTGGCGCAGGTCCTGGCGATCCCGAACTCCTCACCATCAAAGCCGCGCGCCTGCTCGCCGTCGCTGATGTAGTGCTCCACGATTCGCTGGTCAGCCGCGAAGTCCTCGCGACGATCTCTCCGCGCGCCGAAATCATCGACGTCGGCAAGCGCGCCGGCAAAAAGCTGCTCACCCAGGACGAAATCAATTCGCTGCTCGTAGCCAACGCGCGCACGCACAACAACGTAATCCGCCTCAAAGGCGGCGATCCCGCCATCTTCGGCCGCGCCGCCGAAGAAATTTCCGCCTTGCGCCAAGCCGGCATTCGTTACGAACTTGTCCCGGGCATCACCGCTGCGCTCGGCGCTGCCGCAGCCGCCGGGATTTCGCTCACCGACCGCCGCGTCGCCTCCCAAGTCCTCTTTACAACCTTTTCTCGCGGAGTCGACGGCTCTGCAATGGATTGGGGCTGCGTGACCAGCACGACCACTCTCGTGCTGTACATGCCCGGCCCCGATTACGCGGAGGTCGCTGCTCGCCTGCGCGACGGCGGCCTCCCCGCAGACTTGCCCTGCGTCGTAGTCTCCGGCGCCAGCGGCCCAGCTCAGCAGATTCGCTGGTCCTCGATGGCCGCGCTAGCCAACGAAGAAAAGCTTCCCGCGCCGGCCCTGCTGATCGTCGGCCGGGTAGCCTCGCAAAACATCGCCGAAATCGCCGAGTCCCTGTGGCATCGCGCCACCGCGCAAGAAAATTCGCAGTCTATTTCCGTCATCTGATTTTAGGAGAGACACATGAGCCAAAACACCGCATCGCCTGACGCAGTAGAGAGTCGCTGGAAACTCTCGCTAGATTCCTGGGCCGTCCTATTCGCCCTGCTAGCCGCCCTGTTGATCCGCGTAGGCGTCCTGAAGCACATCCCCTGGTGATTTGTGGAGTGCGAGAGCTAGCTCTCGCTTTTCCGACGGCCGAGGTCCTCAAGTAAGCCCGGTCCCAAATCTTAAGAGCGAACGAAAGGAACAAAGCATGTCCGAAGCAGCAGTAGCACTACCCCGAGTCCGCAGCTCCAATCCCGCCTGGAATTTCTTGCGCCTGATCCCCGGCGTGCTCTTGCTCGCCGCCATCGGCTACGCCGGCAAGCTCCTCGAGCAAAACGTCGGCAAATACGCCAAGGCGCATCACTGGACCTTTCCCAACATCGAATACGTCCTCTGGGCCATCCTGCTCGGCCTGCTCATCTCCAACGTGATCGGCCTGCCGCAAATCTTCCGCGCCGGAGTCGCCACCTACGAATTCTGGCTCAAAGCCGGAATCGTTCTCCTGGGCGCGCGCTTTCTTCTCGGCGACGTACTCAAGCTTGGCAGCGTCAGCCTCGCGCTCGTCGCTATCGAAATCCTCGGCGCCATCGCCTTCATGACTTTCCTCGGCCGCGCTTTCGGCCTGCGCCCCAAGCTCACTTCGCTCCTCGCCGTAGGCTCAGCCGTATGCGGCGTCAGCGCCATCATCGCCACCAAAGGCGCCATCGACGCCGACGACGAAGACTCCGGCTTCGCCATCGCTGCGATCCTGGCTCTAGGTGCTCTGGCCCTCTTCACCTTTCCCCTGATCGGCCACGTCCTGCACCTAAGCGATCACGCCTACGGCCTCTGGTCCGGCCTCGCGGTCGACAATACGGCCGAAGCCGCCGCTGCGGGCGCCCTCTACTCCGACGCCGCGGGAAAGCTCGCCGTCCTCGCCAAGACCACCCGCAACGCCATGATTGGGTTCGTGGTCCTCGCTTACGCCATCTACTGGGCCAGCCGCGGCCAAGCCCAAGCCGTTGGCAACAAAGCCGCCTTCCTCTGGCAAAAATTCCCCAAATTCGTCCTGGGCTTTCTCCTGATCTCCGTCCTGGCCACCTACCAGTTCTTCAACAAGGAGCAGGTAGGCGCCCTCGCCAATCTCTCCCGCTGGGCCTTCCTCCTCACCTTCGCCGGCGTCGGCCTGCGCACCAACTTCCGCGAAATGCGCAAACAAGGACTCCGCCCCTTCGCCGTCGGCGCCATCGGCGAAGTCGTAATCGCCGGCTTCACCCTGGCCCTGGTCTACGGCGCCCAGCGCTTCTACCACTGGTAAGCCGTTTAGTTTTGGCTACAGGCCGAGGACGTTCACCAGCTCCCGCACTGACGCCGCAGACTTTTGCAGCGCGGCGTTTTCTTCCGCCGTCAGCTTGATCTGGATGATTTCTTCCGCGCCTTTGGCGCCGAGTTTCACGGGCACGCCCACGCAGAGTCCCTTGATCCCGTATTCACCTTTGAGATACACGGCGCACGGGAGGATTTTCTTCTTATCCTTGAGTATGGCTTCGACCATTTCTACGGCTGCGGCTGATGGAGCGTAATAGGCCGAGCCGGTCTTCAGCAGGTTCACGATTTCGGCGCCGCCCTTGCGTGTGCGCTCGACAATCGCGTCGATGCGCTCCTTGGGCAGCAAATCGGGCAACGGAATGCCCGCCACGGTGGAATAGCGCGGCAGCGGCACCATATCGTCCCCGTGCCCGCCCAGCACGAATGAGTGCACGTTCTCGACGCTGACTTTGCACTCCATGGCTACAAACGCATTCATGCGCGCTGAGTCCAGAACTCCAGCCATGCCGAGCACCCGTTCCCGCGCGAAGCCGCTTACTTTGAACGCCGCCTGCGCCATGGCATCCAGCGGATTGGTCACCACGATGATGATGCAGTGCGGCGAATGCTTCACGATTTGCTCGACCACCGCTTTCACCACGTCGTAGTTGGCTTTCAGCAAATCGTCGCGGCTCATTCCCGGCTTGCGCGGAAATCCAGCTGTAATGACCACCACGTCACTGCCCGCCGTCGCCGAATAGTCGCCGCTGGCCGTAGCAATGCCGATCGCATGCGCGTCGGTGCCGGTGATCGGCGCGGATTCGAGCATGTCCAGCGCTTTACCGGCCGGAGGGCCGTCGAGAATGTCCGTTAGCACGACATCCGCCAGTTCCATATCCACGATGCGCTGGGCGGTGGTGGAACCTACGAATCCGCCACCGACTACGGTTACTTTTTTGCGGCTCATTGTTCGTTTCGCTTCCTCTCTGTGTTGGTTAAAGATTGCGAAGAGTCACAGCGTGGTACGTCGGTTCAAGCTTGCCGGGCGGTACAGGGGCACAGACTGAAGTCTGTGCTACCTGGCCGCGGCTTGGCCCCGCATGTTTTCAATGATCGCGCTTGCAAAAGCGGAAGTGCCCACCTTGGTTGCGCCTGGCATCAGGCGTTCGAGATCGTAGGTGACCTTCTTTTGCTGAATGGTCAGCGCGATTCCTTGCTCGATCAAAGCAGCGGCTTCCTTCCAGCCCAGGAACTCGAACATCATCGCGCCGGAAAGCATCACCGAACTCGGATTGATCACATCCTTGTCCGCATATTTCGGCGCGGTTCCGTGCGTGGCTTCAAACACACCGAAGCCGTCCCCGATATTCGATCCCGGGGCCATGCCCAGCCCGCCAATCTGCGCGGCGCAAGCATCGGAAAGGTAATCGCCGTTCAGGTTTGGAGTGGCCAGCACGCTGTATTCATCGGCGCGCAGCAGCACTTGCTGGAACACCGAATCGGCGATGCGGTCATTGATCAGCAGCTTTTTCTTCCACTGGCCTTTGCCGTGCGTCGCGTAAATTGCATCCAGGATCTGCTTCACTTCGCCGTATACAGCTTTCTTGAACGCATCCGTTCCTTGTTCCAGGCCCGGTTCGATCGCCGCGGCGTTCTGCTCCACGGTAAGTTGCGGGTTCTTGTCCAGATTGTCCACGATCCAGCTCTCGCGTTCGGTGATGGTCTCCGCGCGAAACTCTTCGCGCGCCAGGTCGTAGCCCCAGTCGCGGAAAGCGCCTTCCGTGAATTTCTGGATATTCCCCTTGTGCACCAGCGTGACACTCGGCCGCTTCGTTTCCAGCGCGTACTTGATCGCGCGCCGCACCAGCCGCTTGGTTCCCGTCGGTGAAATGGGCTTGATGCCCACGCCGGAGTCCCAGCGAATTTGCTTCTTGGTGTCTTTCAGCATTTCGTTGTTCAGGAATTCGAGCAGCTTCTTCACTTGCGGCGTGCCGGACTTCCATTCGATGCCGATATACACGTCTTCCGTGTTCTCGCGGAAAATCACCAGATCCATCTTTTCGGGATGCTTGACAGGGGAGGGCACTCCCGCAAAATAGCGCACTGGCCGCACGCAGGCATAAAGTTCCAGAAGCTGGCGCAACGCCACGTTGAGCGAGCGAATGCCACCGCCCACCGGAGTAGTCAGCGGACCCTTGATGGCCACGCGAAAATCGCGGATGGCATCGACAGTATCGTTCGGGAGCCATTCCTTAAAAGTGTTGAAAGCTTTCTCGCCGGCGAACACTTCAAACCACGCGATGCGCCGCTTTCCGCCGTAAGCATGCTCCACCGCGGCGTCAAACACGCGCCGCGACGCCTTCCAAATGTCGCGGCCGGTGCCGTCGCCTTCGATGAACGGAATAATCGGAGTGTCCGGAACCTGCAACTCGCCGCCGCTGTAGCCGATGGCTTTTCCGTTCGCCGGAATGGTCTGACCGTTATACGTTGTCTTCATGAATCCAGTTCCTCCACGGAACAGGTGTTGCGCCGCAACTGCGAGGGCAGCGCGGTTGCGCCGAACGCAAAACATACCATATTGGTGAGCGTTGCCGCAGTCTTAGGGACGAAACTGGACGATGGCGCCGCGCTATAATCGAATGCGGTCCAACATGGGAACGGAAAGGAAAAACGCAAATGATGATGGATTGGAACAAATACATGAAGCAGGTGGTCAGCGGGATAGGAGATTTCGCCAAGCTCTCGCCAGATACGGTCGGCGGCTACATGACGCTGAACAAGGCGGGATCGAAGACGAACCATCTGGATGAGAAAACACGCCAGTTGATTTCGCTGGCGGTCGCGGTGACCACCAAGTGCGACGGCTGCATCACCGTGCATTCGGCGGCGGCGCTGAAAGCCGGCGCGACGAAGGAAGAAATTTCCGAGGCTCTCGGCGTGGCCGTCTCGATGAACGCCGGCGCCGCGCTGGTGTATTCGCTGCGCGTCATGGACGCCGTCGCGGCGCACTCCGGGCAAGCGAAGAGCGCCTAGTCTCGGCTTCGGTTTTCGGTGGAGGTTCATGGGCCCGGAAGAGTGCAGGCGGCGCCTGCCCGCGTGCGGCGGGCGGCGCTGCCTGATTCGTTAGTCGTAGTATTCCTGCCCGAGGTGCGTGATCAGATCTTGGCCCATCATCCAGCGCAAGGTGTTTTTCAGTTTCATGGACTGAATAAACAGGTCGTGCTCGGGATACAAGCCCGGCGCGGTCATCGGCGATTTGAAGTAGAAGCTCAGCCACTCCTGAATCCCGCGCATGCCGGCGCGCTGCGCCAGGTCGAGGAAGAGCACCAGATCGAGCACGATCGGCGCGGCCAGAATGGAATCCCGGCACAGGAAATCCACTTTGATCTGCATGGGATAGCCGAGCCATCCGAAAATGTCGATGTTGTCCCAGCCTTCTTTGTTGTCGCCGCGCGGCGGATAGTAGTTGATGCGGACTTTGTGGTGAATTTTTCCGTACAGCATGGGATACAGTTTGGGCTGCAGGATAAATTCGAGGACGCCGAGCTTGGATTCCTCTTTGGTTTTGAACGAGCCGGGATCTTCCAAAACTTCACCGTCGCGATTGCCTAAAATATTGGTTGAGAACCAGCCGTCGAGACCGAGCATGCGCGCCTTAAAGCCGGGCGCGAGAATCGTCTTCATCAATGTCTGGCCGGTTTTGAAGTCTTTGCCGCAGATGGCGACGTTGTTGTCGTGTGCGAGCTTCTGAATCGCCGGAATGTCGACCGTCAGATTGGGCGCGCCGTTAGCGAAGGGTATACCGCTGGTGATCGATGCCCAGGCATACAGCATGGACGGCGATATGGCCGGATGATTGTTCTTCATGCCCTCGACGAATTTCTCGGGCGTGGAGTGCACGTCTTCCGCGGTAATGAAAACTTCCGTGGATCCGCACCATACCGTGACCATGCGTGTCGCTCGCGAGCTCTTCCGGAATTTCGCGATGTCTTCTTTGAGTTTTAGCGCGAGCTCGTACTTGTTCTTGCCTTTCTTGACGTGCTTCCCGTCGAGCTTCTTGACGAATTCCTTGTCGAAAACGGCTTTTATCGGCTTGATGCCGGAGAGGAACGGCTTGACCTTTTCGAGGTCCTGGTAGCTCAGCACGCCCGCGTTGGTCGCGGACTGAAACGCGTTGTCGGTAAAGATATCCCAAGCGGCGAATACGATGTCTTTCAGTTCGGCCAGCGGAACGAACTTTTTGATCGCCGGGGAATTTCCGTCGGTGCGTTTGCCCAGCCGGATGGTGCCCAACTGCGTGAGCGAGCCGACCGGCTGCGATTTGCCCTTACGGACCAGTTCCACTCCAGCCATGAAGGTCGTGCTGACCGCGCCCATGCCCACGAGCATGACTCCGAGTTTTCCTTTAGGCGGCGCGATCTTAGACGGCTTATCCATGCAACTCCTTTGGCGCGAAGGCTCCGCACCGCCAAAAAAACGGCAGCGTACCACGCGTGGGAAGATAGTAGAGCAAAACGCGAGCAGCGCCTGAACTTGCTCGCCGCAACCCTAGAAATATCCCGGAGTCCGCGGAAGCGCGCTGCATCCCCAAACAAAACAGTAATAATGCGCGAACCGCGCCAGATTTGCAAACCAGCGTGCCGATTCGGCTCTTCGCTCATGGTCGCCGGCGTCGCGCATCCGCTCCCAGGCAGCGACGTTCCTCTTCCTCTAGGAGCGCGGGCGAGGCGCGCCGGGCAATGCGACGACGTTTATGCTCGCTCCGTCTGGAATTAAGCGTTCCAGATCGGCCGCATCGAGCGGCAACGGCTTTCGACTGCTGGCATCCTCAATGCGATACCTCGCGTCTTTCAGGAGGGTGATGAGTTCGGCAAAGCTGTGATGTTCCTCGGCGTGAATGTAGGGCGACATTTCCATCAACAAAGTGGGCTGCAATCTGCGCAGCGTAGCGAAGCCGCCGCGCAAGACCGGCAATTCGTGTCCATCGACATCCAGCTTGATCACGTCCACGCGCTCGATTCGGTGGCGTTCCGCGAACCGGTCGAGAGTATCGACCGTCGCTCCGTTCATGGTCACCAAACGTCCGCGGTGCTTGGGGTGTACGGACTGGTCCGACTCCAACGGCCAACTGGCGTAGATCTGGTTTGGACGTGACTCGGCGTCGCTGCCGGCCAACAGAACTTGCGAAGCCTGAGTGCGAGCCGCAAGCTCCGGATTCAGCGCCAAGTTCCCTTGGAGCTTCGCAAACGCAAAATCGGAAGGCTCGAAGGCGTAGACTTTGCCGTTTGGGCCCACACTCTTCGCCAGTCCGAGCGTATGCGCGCCGATATTCGCGCCAATATCGAAGGCCACGTCGCCGGTCTTCACGAGCTGGCGGAGAGTTGCTACTGTCGATTTCTCGAAGGCTCCGAGCAAGTAGATGGAGAAGTCGATGCCCTCGCTCAAATCGAGGGACCATCGACAGCCGCCGCGGCGGACGGTCACCTGATTCGCTTTGCCCAGAGCGGCGCGGCCCAGAGCGATCGTTCGGTAGGCCAGTCCGGCCAGCGTTACTTTTGTTTTTGTCGTCAGCATATTTAGAAAACGGTCTCCGCTCTCACGTGAGCTCTTCTAACGGCGACGTACTGAAACAAACGCAAACATCCCCAAGCGAGCCATGCTGGGCTCGAGCATGCGTTCCAGGCCAGCCCACAGGCCCTGCGTGGAGCGCGGTGCCAAGCTGCGCAGCGACACTCCGCCGGAAACCAGATACCGGAAAGGCAAGAACGGACGGATTTGCTCGACGATCAATTCCGGAAACTCTTTTTGGAGCTTTTGGCGATCTCTGGCGAAGACGATCCAAGGAAGGGCCACATTGGCGCCGGAGAGGGGCCCGCTCCCGGCGAAAGACCAGGCTTCGGCATCGGGTGCGAAGGGCTCGCCATGCAGCCTGCGGTATACGAAGCGAGACCATGGTGTCACCCAGGGCTCGATCATCAGAATTTTTCCGCCTGAACGCAGGCAGCGGACGGCCTCGATCAGGAACCGCCGAACATCCGGCATGTGGTGCAACACGTTTGTCATGGTCACGGCCCGCAAGGAGCCGGTGGAAAACGGCAAGCGCTGCGCGTCCAACACAACGCGGGCACTCGAACAAAGGAAAACGTCGGAGGTGATCAATCCCGGAATGAACCGCGCGCAATATCCCGCCCCAGAACCCAATTCAACGGCTTCCCCTTTTCCGGCGGGCAATGCATTCGCCAAAATGGTGTACCACTCGTCATAAATGGCCTTGAGAAAAGGCTTCCCGGCGATGATTTGCTTGCGCAGTTCCGTGGTTGCCGGATCGTCCATGTCCAGCGACGCCGTCAGAGGGTGCGCCAACAAACGGCGAAGAAGGGTGGCAGCCAATGAGCTATCCTTCGAGGCGGTACCACGCATGCCAGCAAATACGCAGCATGCGCAGCCCGTTGGAAAATACGCGCGTCATTTTGGTCACGCCGTGGATGCGCTCCTGGTAATGCACCGGCACTTCAACAATCTCGAGATGCAGCTTGCTTGCGCCGAAGAGTAGCTCGTAATCGCCCCACATATCCTGGATGCCCCAACTTCCAAGATTTGGCTCCATGCGCAGCCAATCGCGCCGCCACAGCACTTTGGTTCCGCACAGCGTATCTTTGATGCGCTGATCCAGCAAAAACGAAAACACCAGCCCGAACACTTTGTTCCCAAGCATGTTCGCCACTTTCATGGCGTTTTCCTGCATGGGGTACACCAGCCGGCTGCCATTCACGAAATCGCCTCGCGACCACACCAGCGCCCGGAGAAACGTGGGCAGCTCTTCCGGCATCACGGTGAGGTCCGCGTCCAGAATCATCAGCACGTCGCCTCGCGCGGCGCGGAATCCGGTCCACACATTTTCCGCTTTGCAGATGCCCGGCCCATCCACCAGCCGAATATTTTTCTCGGGATACAGCTCCTGCAGCCGGCGCACTTCGTCCGGGGTTCCGTCGGTGGACTTGTCGTCGCAAAAAAGAATCTCCGTGACTTTGCCCATCGCGGGAATGCGCTCGACTGCGTGGCGCACGTTGCCGACTTCATTGCGGCAGGGCACGATCACCGAAACGGTCACATCGTCTTCGCGCTTCGGTTCAACCACCGGCCGCGCGACCATCACCTGCATCAGGCAGAGCCGCCGCAAGCCCGGCAAACGCGCCAGGAATCCGTTCATTAGCGCAGAGATTCCCGGAAGCCATTTGGGAAACAGGATCAGCCGGTGTTTGCGGACCGGCCGGAAGCCGGCGAGCTTCAGAAATCCGCGGACGTCATTTTCGCTGACCCAATTGGGCTCGATGAATTGTGCGCGCAATCCGACCTTGCTGGCCAATTCGAGGAAAGGCTCCCACAAGTGGTTGTAATTGATGATGACGATTTGCGTCTCGGCGGTGCAATGGCGGCGAATGCTTTCAAACGCGCGCAGGATATCAGCAGTGTCGAAAATATGCTGAAATAGTATGTAATCGAAGGTTTCGTGCAGCTCCAGGTTCTCGGGATCGCTCTTGACGAAATATAGTTCAGGATTTTCCCGGCTGGCGCAGGCCACCATGGCGTCGCTGATCTCCACACCCACGCCGTAGGCCGGCTTCACGGCGGCCAGCAGGTGTCCGGTTTCGCAACGAATATCCAGCACTCGTTTGTGGGGCTCGACGATGAATTGCAGAATGCGCTTCATCCGTTCGTAGAAGTAGCGATTCGCTTGAATCCATTTGTTGCGCTCTCCGGCGGTGGCTTGCTGATGCCGGCGCCGCGCCTCGCGAACTTCATTCAGCGCTTCCGGGCCCCAGCTTTCTGTGGCGCGGACTTCCTGGTCGGAAGCAATCATCGCGTACTGCCTCCTGGTTTTTGCTGCGGCGCTAGGGTCCCGTTGTGCAGCGCCTCCAGCCGTGTCCGCGCTTCCGCCATTCTCGGGGAAAGCTGCAAAGCGGCGGCGTAGGCCAGTTCCGCGCGCGCATAGTCGCCTTTCGTTTCCAAGGCCTCGCCGAGATATAAGTCTGCAATCGGAGAAGGGGCGAGTTGCGTGGCGCGCGAAAAATCAGCGATCGCCGCGTCCGGATTCCAGGAGCGCTGCTCGATGATCCCGCGGCCGATGTAACTATTCTGTTCGCTGGGATTCAGAGCGATCGCGGCGTCCAGCTCCGTTAAGGCCACGGGAAAGTTATTCAAGCCTAGATACAGGATGCCCAGATTGTTGTGCGACTGCGCTTTTTCGAGGCGGTCCGAGGAAGCAGCAATAGCCTGCCGGTACTCTCGCACCGCTTCATCAAGCCGGTTGGCGCCTTGCAACAACACCGCCAGATTGTAATGCGCGGAGGCCACTTCCGGAGTCAGGCGAACCGCTGCCAGGAAATGAGGAGCAGCAAGTTGCGGCTGGCCTCTTTCCATGAGCGCGGCGCCGAAATTATTCTCGGCGATGCCGTTGTTTCGGGTGACTTCGAGAGCGTGGCCGAAGAGCGTGTAGCTATCGCGCCAGTAGCCGATCTGCTGGTGGGTCAAGTAAACGTACGGCGCAGCGAGCAGCGTGAACGCCGCAGCTACAACCGCCGGCTGGATTTGAAAGCCCGCCGCCAAATCAGCGAACAGCCAGACCACCGCGATAAGCAGGCCAAGCATGGGAATATAGATGTAGCGGTCCGCCATTCCTTGCCGCCCGGATTGCACGATTCCGCTCATGGGCACCATGGTACCCAGAAACCAAAGCCAGCCGAAGAGCAGGTAACGCTTTTCGCGAAAGCGCCACACAAAAGCGCTGATTACCACGAGCGCAAACGCCGCGCCAGCCACTTGCCACCAGGCCAGCGAGTTCTCCGGATGCGGATAAAAGACGGCGAGATTCGCCGGCCAGACGGTTTTCCCTAAATACAAAAGGTAAGTGTAAACCACATTCTGCAGCCGCCAAGCGAAAGGCATCGCTCCGGCGAGCGCGCCTTCGCTCTTGTGCACGTGCAGCGTCATCCAGCCTGCTGCGGCGGCCATCGCAAAGAGCGGAATCTTCTCGACAAACATTTTGCCCAACTCGGGAGAGAATGGGCGTTGCGCGTCCTTAGCGGTTACGTCCGGAATTCTGCCGAGCGGCCAATAATCCAGCAGGATCAGTGCGAATGGCAGCGTGATGACCATGATTTTGGACATCAGCGCCAGAGCGAAAAGCAATACCACCAGAAGATATCGCGCAGCGCCCGGCTTCTTCGCGTACCAAACGTACGCCCACATGGCCAGCAGCAGGAACACCATGCAGAGCACCGCTTTGCGCTCCGCGACCCAGGCGACAGATTCGACGTTGAGCGGATGCAACGCAAAAAGCGCCGCTACGGCAGCGCTGCGCAGCGGCGATGCCGTGGCGCGTTCCAGGAACAAGAAGAGCAGAACGACGCCTACGCAGTGCAGCGCAACGTTGGTGGCATGGTGCCCCGCCGGGTTTGTGCCGTACAGCGTAACGTCGAGCATGTGGGACATCCACGTGAGCGGATGCCAGTTTGCTGCGGGATTGTTGGTGCCGAACGCCCACGCAAGGCTGTGCCAGGTGAGCCCCTGCAAAACTTCAGGATTGCGCGTCACGTAATCGGGATCGTCGTAGTTGACAAAGCCGTTGCGGATGGCCGGCGCGTACAGCAGCGCAGTTCCCGCGGCGAGCAGGATGGCGAGAACAACAATCAGGTTGCGTCGAGATTCAGGCATCGAACCGAGTGGAGGCCGGTCCGCGCCAGAAACGATTTTGGCCGCGAGAGGAGCCCCAGCAAGAGCATCGCTTGCCCGCTGGCCTGCTGCAAGAAGAGCCACAGAGGCTGTGGCCAGTGCGGCAATGGCTCAGCGGAAGTGGCACCGTGCGAGGGTCGAGGACGAGGGCAAGAGCGAGCATAGCGGCCCGCCTCAGAAGGCGGCCCCTATAGGCAAGAACGGCGGAGCAGTCAGGTTTTGTCGCGGTCGGTGATGAGCTGATCGTAGGCGTCGCGTCGCGTCAGCCCGCGTTCTTTCGCGGCCAGCTTCAGAGCTTCTCTGCGGTCCAGTTTGGCCTGGCGCATTAATTCTTCCACGCGGTCCGCGAGGCTCTGCGCGGATTCGGCGGGCTTGTCTGGCTCCGCGAGATCGGCCGGAGCGAGCAACAGCGTGATTTCGCCGCGCGCGGGCCGCTCCTCGAGCGACACTTCGAGCTCCGACAAACGCCCGCGGCGGAATTCTTCGTGCAGCTTGGTAACTTCCCGCGCCAGGCAAGCTTGCCGGTCGCCCAGAATCTGGCGAGCATCCGTGACCGTTTCCGCGATGCGGTGCGGCGCTTCGTACAGGATGATGGTGCGGTCTTCGATGCGCAGCCGCTCGAGCGCGCGGCGGCGTTCGCCCTTTCGCTGCGGCAAAAAGCCCACGAACAAGAATTCTTCGTTGGGCAAGCCAGAAGCGCCCAGCGCCGCGAGTAGCGCCGACGGGCCAGGCACCGGAACAACCGGAATGCGATGCCGCACGCATAAAGAAACGAGGCGATGGCCGGGGTCGGACACCAGCGGCATGCCGGCATCGCTAACGAGCGCGATCTTCGCGCCTTCTTCGAGCCGCACGATCAGCTCCGGCGCGCGCGTCATTTCGTTGTGTTCGTGGTAGCTCACCAGCGGTTTGTGAATGTCGTAGTGCGTCAGCAGTTTTTGCGTGTGGCGCGTATCTTCGCAAGCGATTTGATCGACTTCCTTCAAAATGCGCAAAGCGCGCAAGGTAATGTCTTCGAGGTTGCCGATCGGCGTGCCCACGAGAAACAGAGTTCCGGCCCCCGCGAGCGGCGTCTCTGCTCCGGCCCGAGGCGCCGGTTTGGCGTGGCCGTTCTCGCCTGCCGGAATGCCGTGCGCGTTCGCTTTGGACTTCTCGCTGGCCACGCCACGAGTCTAGCACGCCGCTGCGCGCACGCCCTGCGGCAGAGCGCCGAATCTCTGCATGCGCTATACTTGCGGTTTTGAGTCCCCCTGAGGAGGACGTCCTTTGCCGCTGTACGAATATGAGTGCCAGAAATGCCACAAGCGCACCGAAAAAATCGAAAAAGTAGACGGGCCGCACCTGAAGAAGTGCCCGCATTGCGCGGGCAAAGTCGAGCGGCTGGTTTCGCGGACGTCGATGCAGTTCAAAGGCACCGGCTGGTACGTCACGGACTACGCGGGCAAGAGCGGCAAGTCAGACAGCGATAGCTCCGGGTCCGGGAAACCCGCCGCAGACTCGAAAGAGGGCGGGGCGAAAGATTCCAGCGCCGATTCGGGTGCCAAGGACACGTCCACCAAAGAATCAAGCAAAGAGACGAAGAAGTCGGAAGAGAAGAAGCCCGCCAAGAAGAAATAGGGCCTGACGAACTTGCTAGTTAGTGAAGCAACCGCTGGATTGACAAATCCACGGCATCGCGGCTACTGTCGAGCGCCATGGTTGCAAATTCCTGCTGATCCCCAATCCCATGACCACTGACGCGCCTGCAAATCCACAAAGAGTGTTGCCGCCGCGCAAAGTGCGCAAAGCCGTCCTGCCTGCGGCGGGGCTGGGCACGCGCTTCCTGCCGGCTACCAAGGCGCAGCCCAAGGAAATGCTGACCATTGTCGATAAGCCGCTGATTCAGTACGTTGCGGAAGAATGTGTGGCCTCCGGCATCGAGCACATCATCATCGTCACCGGCAAAGGCAAAAATTCGATCGAGGATCATTTCGATTACGCGCCGATGCTCGAGCGCTTTCTTGAGGAAAAGGGCCGGCACGACCAAGCCGCGCTGGTGCGCCGCATCAGCGACATGGTGCAAGTCAGTTACACGCGGCAGAAGGAGCCTCTTGGCCTCGGCCACGCCGTTCTGGTTGCACGGGATCTGGTGGGCGATGAGCCCTTTGCGGTGCTGCTCGGCGACGTGATCATTCCCGGCGAAAACCCCGCGACGAAGCAATTGGTCAAGGTTTACGAGGCGACTGGCGTGGGCGCGATTGCCGTCGAAGAAGTCCCGAAAGAGAAGACCCATCTCTACGGCATCGTCGACGGCGAGCCAGCCCCGCAGCCGCCCTTTGGCGCGCGCCTGCTGCGCATCAAGGATCTTGTCGAAAAGCCCAAGCCGGAAGCTGCGCCATCGAATCTGGCCATCACGGGCCGCTACGTTTTACCTCCGGCGATCTTCGATTGTCTGGAACGCACCAAACCCGGCGCGGGTAACGAAATTCAGTTGACCGATGCTCTGCGCATCCTCGCGCAAGAGGGCGGCCTATGGGCCTACATCTACGACGGCATTTCCTACGATGCCGGAGACAAACTGGGCTTCCTGAAAGCGACCGTCGAGATCGCGCTGCAAAACCCCGAATTGGGCAAGCCTTTCCGCGAATACCTTAAAAGCCTCAAGTTTTAACTGGCCATTGCCCTGACTTTCTCGGTCGATCCTCTCGCACTTTGGAGTGCGGGAGCCTTGCTCCCGCTTTTCCGTCGATAGCCATTCGCTCCTGCGTGCCACCAAAATCCCATGTGCTAGCATGGTTGATGACTATGACTGCGCGCATCCTGGGAATTGAATCTTCCTGCGACGAAACCGCCGCCGCTGTCGTTGCGGACGGCCGCGAAATCCTTTCGAGCGTCGTTGCTTCGCAGATTGATATTCACCGTAAGTACGGCGGGGTCGTGCCAGAACTGGCTTCCCGCGAGCATCTGCGGCAAATCGTTCCGGTGGTACGCGAAGCTTTGGCGCAAGCCGGGCTGCAACTTTCGGACCTCGACGCGGTCGGCGTAACGCAAGGACCTGGCCTCGTCGGAGCGCTGCTGGTCGGCATCACGTATGGCAAAACGCTTGCCGCCTCGCTCGGCAAACCGCTAATCGCCGTGAATCATCTTGCCGGGCACGTGCATGCCGTCTTCCTGGATGCGCACAAAGCTAGGCGCGCGGCGCAGTTGCCGGCCGTGTGCCTCATCGTCTCCGGCGGCCACACAGTTTTGTACGAAGTGAAGCAGAAAACGCCGACGCCTTACGAAGATGGCGGCGAGTTGCAATATCGCAAAATCAGCCAGACGCGCGATGATGCCGCCGGCGAAGCCTACGACAAAGTCGCCAAGCTGCTGGGCCTCGGCTATCCGGGCGGCCCGATTCTCGATCGCCTCGCCGCCGCTGCCGGCAAGGCGGCTGCGCCCGTAAAATTTGGCCCCACTAAAACGCGCGGCAATCCGCTCGATTTCAGTTTCAGCGGCCTGAAAACCGCGGTCCTTTATCACGTGCGCGAAACGCCGGAATACTCCGCCGAAATCGCGGCAAGGGAAGCCGCGCTGCAGCGCGGCGAGCGCTCCTTCGAGCAATTGTTGCCGTTGTGTTCCCCGAAAACGCTCGGCCTGCTACGCGAATTCCAGAATGCCGTGGTCCGCGACCTCGTCGAACGCACCTTGGCCGCGGCGGAAGAGCTTTCGGCGGAAAGCATTCTCGTCTCCGGCGGAGTCGCGGCCAATTCGCAATTGCGCGCCACCTTCGAAGCCCGCGCCAGTGCCGCTGGCCTCGACGCGCTCTTCCCCAGCCGCGCCCTCTCCACCGACAACGCCGCCATGATCGCCGCCGCTGCCTACCCGCGCTTCCGCGCCGGCGACTTCGCAGACGCCTCGCTCAACGCCGATCCCAGCCTCACCCTCGCCTAGCACCGCGTGCGGTATAATTCCGACCGCATGTCACCGACCGCTGCCGAAGGCGCGCGATTCCAATTCGCGAGCGATCAATCGCTGCTCGTTTCCTTCGGCTCGAAGATTACCCGCGGCGCTCATCAGCAAGTTCTGCGGCTGCTCCGCTTGCTCGAATCGGAACCTGTCGCGGGCGTTCGCAATCTTCATCCTGCGTATTGCTCGCTGCTGGTCAAGTTCGATCCGCTGCGCTTGCGCCATGAGGATTTGCAGGCCATCCTCCAGCAATACCTCACTCGATTGGAAGATGTGAAGCTTCCCGAGCCACGCCTCGTGGAAATCCCGGTGTGCTATGGCGGAGAGTATGGCCCGGACCTGCTCGATGTCTGCGCCCTGCACAAGCTCACGCCCGAGCAGGTCATCGAGCTACACAGTGCGGCGACTTATCTCGTCTACTTTCTCGGATTCGTTCCCGGCTTCGCGTATCTCGGCGAATTGCCGGACGCCCTGATCACTCCGCGCTTGCCCACCCCGCGCCGCAAGGTGCCTGCGGGCAGCGTGGCCATCGCGGGCAATCAGACCGGCGTGTACCCGGTCGCCACACCTGGCGGCTGGCGACTCCTCGGCCGCACGCCCCTCGCGATGTTTCGGCCCGAGCGCGAAGGCTTGAGCTTGCTGGCGATTGGCGATCACGTGCGCTTCGTTCCGATTTCGCCGGGGCAATTCGCGGCGCTGGAGCGCGCATGAGCGAGATTCACGTCCAGGCGCCCGGCTTGCTCACCACCGTGCAGGATTTAGGCCGCGAAGGTTTCGGCCCGCTCGGCGTTTCGCCTTCGGGAGCGGCTGACGCGATTTCACTGCGAATAGGGAATCGACTCGTCGGCAACGCCGAAGGCGCGGCCGCGCTAGAGATGACGCTGCTCGGCGGCACTTTCGTTTTTCCGCAAGGCGCCGTATTCGCTCTGACCGGCTCCGACTTCGGCGCAACGCTCGATGAAGCCCCAGTCCAGCTCTGGGCTTCGTGCGTAGCGCGACCAAGCCAGCTACTTCGCGTCGGCCCCACGCGCTCAGGAGCGCGCTGCTATTTGTGCGTACACGGAGGAATCGCTGTGCCGCTTTTTCTCGGCGGTGCCGCAACTCACCTCCTGAGCGGGCTCGGCGGCCATGAAGGCAGGGGCCTCCGCAAAGGTGATGTGCTGCAGATCGGCCCCACCAACACACCGTTTCGGAAAAGGACGCTATCTCCGCATGCGCGGGAGCGACTATCGCCACGCAAAGTCCTGCGCGTCACGCCGGGCCCGCAACACGAGTGGTTTTCAGACGCCGCCCGCCGCGCGTTTCTCTCAAGCACATACTGTGTCACCGAAGAATCCAATCGCATGGGTCTGCGTCTCGAAGGCCCGGCGATTTCGAGCGCCTCTGCCGGTGACACCTCCACCAACGACGGAAACACCGGCGAAATGATCACCGAAGGCGTAGCGCTCGGCGCCGTGCAAATCACCGCCGCAGGCCTGCCCATCATCCTCTTCGTCGAGCAGCAGACCACCGGCGGCTACGCCAAGCTCGCCAACGTAATCTCCGCCGACTTCCACAGCCTCGGCCAGCTTCGCCCGCGCGACGAAATCCGCTTCGAGCAAATCGCCTGGGACACCGCCCGGTCCCTTCTGATAGAACAGGAAGAGCTGCTCTCTTCGCTCGATCTAATCCTGGAAAGTTGAGCGGAAAACGCAAAAATGAAACACATCGACCTGAACTGCGACATGGGCGAGCTTCCCGCCGCCATCGCCGACGGCACGCAAGAAGCCCTGCTGCCATCTTTCACGTCCGCAAACATCGCCTGCGGAGGCCACGCCGGCGACTCTAACACCATGCAAACCACCATAGAGCAAGCCCTTCGCCACCACGTCGCCATCGGCGCGCATCCCGGCTACCCCGACCCCGCCAATTTCGGCCGTCTCGAATTGCAGCTGTCCCCCGCCGAAGTCTCGGCCTTCGTCTTCGCGCAAGTCCGCGCGGTCGCCGAAATCGCTTCCCGCTGCGGCGCCCATCTCGTGCACGTCAAGCCGCACGGCGCGCTCTACAACCAAGCGGCGCACAACCGCCAGCTCGCCGCAGCCATCGCCGCCGGCGTCGCACAATGGAGCCGCAAACTCGTCCTCGTCGGCCTGGCAGGCTCGCTGATGCTCGAAGTCTTCCGCGAAGCCGGCTTCACCGCAGCCGCCGAAGCCTTCGCCGACCGCCGGTACGAACCCGACGGCACCCTGCGCTCCCGCAAATTCGGCGACGCGCTTCTCCGCGATCCCACCGAAGCGGCCCGCCAAGCCCTCGGCATCGTCGAACGCGGCACCGTCACCGCCTCCAACGGCGCCGACATTCCCGTCCACGCGCAAACTCTCTGCATCCACGGCGACACTCCCGGCGCCCCGCAAATCGCCGCCACCGTCGCGCGCACTCTCCGCGAAGCCGGCGTCACGCCCAAAGCCCTGGCGCATCCCCAAAACTAAGCCGCCCCGCCAAAGAAAAAGGCGGGCAACGTAAGGTTGCCCGCCCAAAAAAAACGCCGCTCGAAGCGGCTCAACTACTCGAATTTTTCCGTCATCACCGGAAACTGCAACTTGGCCTTGGCCAGGGACTTCACCACGGTCGCCTCGGCGTTTTCCGCCGAAGTATTCCGCGCCGTGGCCATCTCGCTCACCAGCAAGTACTTCGCGCGTTCCAGCATCTTCTTTTCGCGGAAGGAAAGAGGCTTGCTCGTGCTGAGGGAAACCAGACTCTTCAGGACGACCGCTACTTCCAGGAGGGAACCGGTGCGCATGCGCTCGGAATTCTCTTTGAAGCGATGTTTCCAGTCATGGTGCGAATTCAGCTTGCCGCGCTCCAGGAAACCCAGCACCTTGATCGACTCGGTCGACCGGATCACCGCGCGCAACCCTACTATGTCCGTGTTCGAGTGCGGCACCATCACTCGCAAGCCGCTCGAGACAATGCGAATCATGTAGTAACGTTCCGTTCTTCCGTTCAACACCCCGTAACTGATTTGATCGATGACCCCAACTCCGTGGTTCGGATACACAACTTTGTCGCCAATTTTGTAATCCATAACCTTAGGTTTTCCCCCTTGGAGGTACGTAAATCAGTGTAGGCCCAGTGTGCCGCAACAGTCAAGATATATCCTCTGGAATCAGAAGGTTACCGGAAAGCAGGTACTAATTTGGCACTAGAATTGCTCTACGCTCGCCCCTTTTCTCTCCCTTTCACCCCCCTGCTCGCCCCACTTTAACCCTTTCGACCTCCATAGCCAGACTGCTGAAACCCTCGTTACAGTTGTCTCCGCCGCCCCCGCAGCGCGCGCCCCTCTCCTGCGCTAGAATCACAATATGTTGACTCTGGCCCTGGACACCTGCGACGCCCGCGGCAGCGTGGCCATCCTGCGCGACTCCACCGTCCTGGCGTCCGCGCCGCACGATTCCCCCGAGGACTACTCGATCTGGCTCCTCCCTGCCGTCGACCGCGCCCTCGCCTCCGCCCATACCAGCCTCACCGACATCGACCTCTTCGCTGTCGCCGCCGGCCCCGGCTCCTTCACCGGCGTGCGCGCCGGCCTGACCACCGTAAAAGCCTGGGTCGAAGTTTACGGCCGTCCCGCGGTAGCCGTATCCCGCCTGGAAGCCCTAGCCGAGCAAGCCTTGCCCTCCAGCGAATTAGTGGCCGCGTTCGTAGACGCCCGCCGTGAGCAACTCTTCGCCGCGCTGTTCCAGCGCAACGCCAATGGATTCGCGCTCGTCGGCGAAGAATCCCTACTCTCACCGCAAGATTTTCTCGAATCTGTCGCGCAGCAAGCCAACGGCAGGCCCGTCGCTTGGGTCTCGCTCGACCCGCAGGCCCTCACCCACGCTCCCGCCTGGTCTGCCCGCGCATCGCTGGGCGAGTCCGTGCTCCCCGCCGATCCCGTACTCGCGCCAGTGATCGCTCGCCTCGCCCTCCGCGCCGCAGCCCTGGGCCGCTCCGTCACCGCTCTGCAGCTCGACGCCAACTACCTCCGCCGCCCCGACGCCGAAATCTTCTGGAAGGGCAGCGCCGCGCATGGCAAATGAAGCTCTGCCTGCCCAGCCTCCGAAGATTCGGCCCATGCGCTCAGAAGACTTGCCCCGACTCGCCGAAATCCTGCAAGACTCCCCCGAAACCGTGGCTTGGCTCCCGGCCGAAACCTCCTCCGACGCCGCTCTCGCCGGCACATTTCTCCTCATCAGCGAGTCGCAGCACCAAATCACCGGCTTCCTCATGGCCCGCCAAGCCGCCGACGAAGCCGAAATCCTCAACATCGCCGTCCGCCGCGCGCACCGCCGCACCGGCGTCGCCTCGGCTCTCTTCCTCGCCGCCCTCGAAGAGCTTCACGCCCGCAAAGCCACCCGCCTCTTCCTCGAAGTCCGCGAGTCCAACGCCGCCGCAATCGCCTTCTACCAGAAACACGGCTTCCGCCAAGTCGGCAGGCGCCCCGGCTACTACTGCCAGCCCGATGAGGCCGCCCTCATTTTCGAACGAAAACTCACAGGCTAGTACCTCATTCCCACCGGTTTTCTCTTGACGCCGCCATCCCCAGTGCTATCGTTCGCTGATGTGATGTAACACCTCATTCACAAATCCCGTCATGAGGAGGAACGCATGGCAAGCATCGCGCGGGCACCTCGGGACATAGTTCTCGAGACAGACGCCGAATACCAGCGTCTGTCGGAGCAGCACCAGAAGTACGATGTCGAGCTGCAAAGAATCTCCCGGGCCCCCTACCTCAGTTCCGAAGACCTCCTCGAAGAAATCAAGCTCAAGAAAATGAAGCTCCTCTGCAAAGACGAGATGGAGCGGATTGCCGCACGTATCCACCGCGTGCGGGCGCAACACACGCAGTAGCCCGCCACTCCTCCGCCAAATTTGATCCTGTGTTGTTTCTTCCGCTGCCCGTGTCTTTTTTTGGAGTGCGGCGGCTCGACACCGCTTTTCTTACAACCGACCAACCAAGCCAGCGCGCAAGCCCACTGATCTTGCGCAATCCCGGGTAATGCGGCGTCATCCCTCCCCGCGGAGGGTGGGCAAAAAAAAAACGCCACGCCCCAACTCCGCCCCGTCCCTGTGGTATCTTTCCAACCGATGGTCAAGGAAGGCTACTACTTCGGCATCCCACCCCTGCTTCTGGGCGCGCTTGCATTCACGCTCTCCTGGTGGATCACCGGCACCATCCTTTTTCTCCTCGCCGCTTTCGTTTTCTCCTTCTTCCGCGACCCCGAACGCGTCATCCCCGCCAATCCCGGCGCCATCGTCTCCCCCGCCGACGGCCGCGTCGTCGTCCTCAAGGACGAAGACTTCGCCGGCCGCCCCGGCAAGCGCATCTCCGTCTTTCTCGCCATCTGGAATGTGCACGTCAATCGCTCGCCAGCATCCGGCACCATCTCCGCCATGGAGTACCGCCCCGGCAAATTCCTCGCTGCCATGCTCGAACGCGCCTCCCTCGAAAACGAGCAGAACGTCTTCACCCTGAAAACCGACGCCGGCGACATGGTCTTCAAGCAGATTGCCGGCCTCATCGCCCGCCGGGTGGTCTCTTGGAAAAAGCCCGGAGACACGGTCGCTCGCGGTGAACGCATTGGTCTGGTACGCTTTGGCTCTCGCGTTGATATCTGGTTGCCGAAAGAGGCGGAAATTCTCGTGCGCGTCGGCGAAAACGTGCAAGGTGGCTCCAGCGTTCTGGCGCGCTGGCCCGCATCGCAGCCTTCCGCTCGAAAAGATGACCTGGTCGCCGCGGGACAGCAGGTGTAGATGGGGCCGATGGAACAAAAAACAATCCCCTTCGGCCGCCGCTTCCGCAACCCCAAGCTGCGGCGCGGCATTTTTCTCATCCCCAGCCTCTTCACGGTCGCCAATCTTCTCTGCGGTTATTACGCCGTCGTCGCCTCGCTTATTGGCGGCGTCGATGATTTCGACCGCGCCGCCAAAGCCATCGGCTTCGCCATCCTCTTCGATTCTCTTGACGGCCGCGTCGCGCGCTTGACCGGCACCAACACGGAATTCGGCGAGCAACTCGATTCCCTCGCCGACGTCGTCAGCTTCGGCCTTGCTCCTGCTGTCATGGCTTACGCTTGGGCCTTCCGCAGTCTCCCCGGTCAATTCGGCACCGGCGTTGTGCAACTCGGTGAATTCGGCTGGGTCGCCTGCCTCGCTTTCCTGATTTGCTGCGCCTGGCGCCTGGCCCGTTTCAACGTGCAGGGCATGGCTCCTGGCGGCTCCAAGAATTTCGTCGGCATGCCTTGTCCCGCGGCTGCCGGCGTAGTGGCCTCGCTGGTTCACGGCTTCAAAGTCCCGCTGCACGACTGGCGCTGGTCGGTGGCGTTTTTCCTGCTGCTGGCGACTCTCGGCGCGCTGATGACCAGCACCGTCCGCTATTACAGCTTCAAAGACATCCCTTGGACGCGTAAGCAACCCTCCCTCGCCATCGTCATGCTCTGCCTCCTCATCGCCGTCATTTGGCGCTATTCCGAGTTTGCCCTCATACTCTTGTCGTGTTCCTACGCCGCCGCTGGTCTGGCTCTGCACATCGTCCGGCTGCTGCGTCACCGCATGGTTTCGCGCACCGCGTGAGTCATGGCCCTTCCTGAACGCGATTCCAGGCGCATCGTTATCGCTGGAGCTTCGTCGCTTCTCGGCGCCGAGCTGAAGTCGCTGCTCGAAGAAAGCCGCTTCGCGGACGCGGACTTCCGTTTGTTGGATGAAGCCGTCGTTGCCGGCACGCTAACCGAAGCCGCCGGTGAGCCGGTGGTGATCCTACCGGTCGAAGAGGGAAGTTTCGACCGCGCGAAACTCGTTTTCTTCACGGGATCGCCCGAATTCACGCGCGCCAATTTCATCGTTGCCCGTCATGCCGGAGGTAAAATCATTGATCTTTCCGGCGGAGAGCTCGAACAAAAAAACTCCGTCGCCTGGTTTCCCAAACTCGATTTTCTTCTCGGCCGCGAATTTCCCAAAGATGCTGCCGCCTACGAAGTTCCCTCCGCCGCCGGCGCTGCGGCTTCGGCATTGACTCTGGCGCTCTCGAGAGTCGGCCTCCGCGAACTCTCGCTCGTCGCTTTTCTCGCCGCTTCCGAAGCCGGACGCCTCGGCGTCGAAGAACTCGAAACGCAGACCGGCCAGTTGCTTTCCTTTCAGGGCGTCGGCCAGCCCATCTTCGACGCACAAGTCGCCTTCAACATGCTCGATCGCTTCGGCGTCGCCAGCCGCGTCCGCCTCAGCACCGTTCGCAATCGTATCCGCCGCGAAGTGCAAGCCGCCGTCGCCGGAAAAGCACCGCTTCCCGCCATTCAGGTGCTCCACACGCCCGTTTTTTACGGCGCCACCTTCACCGCCTGCGCCGATCTCGATCCCGCCATCAGCGGCGAACGCATCGCGGAAATTTGTAAAGAAGCCGGCTTTCTCATCAGCGAAGATAGCGCGCCCGGGCCCAGCAACGTAGCCGCCGCCGGCGAAAAATCCATTTTGCTCGCCAAACCCGACCCCGATCCCGCGCGTCCCGGCGCTTGGTGGTTTTGGGGTGCTGCCGATAATATTCGCTTGCCCGCCGCCAACGCCGTCAAACTTGCGGAGATGCTCCTATGACTCGCCACTCGCCACTCGCCACTCGCCACTTCTTCCCGTTAGTCATAGCCCTGCTCCTCTCCGGCTGCGGCTACCACGTCGCCGGACACAGCAGCGTCCTCCCCAAAAACCTTCACACCATCGCTGTCCCCGCTTTCGAAAACAAGACCACCAGCTACCGCATCGAGCAGCGCCTCACCGCCGCCACGGTGCACGAATTCCTCGCCAAAACTCCCTACCGCATCGTCTCTGACGCCAACGGCGGCGACGCCGTCTTGCGCGGCAAAGTCCTGACCCTCGAAGTCTTGCCGCTGCTTTTCGAAAACAGCACCCCTACCGTTCCCGCCAACGTCACTCGCGCCACCACCATGCTCGTCACCATGACATGCGAAGTCACTCTGGAAGACCGCGAATCCGGCAAAATCCTCTATCACACCGACAACTTCCTCTTCCGCAACCAGTACGAAATTTCCACCGACGTTAAAAGTTTCTTCGAAGAGCAGGACCCCGCGATCGACCGCATGGCCGCTGATTTCGCCGCCCGCCTCGTCGCCGCCGTCACGGAGAATTACTGATGCCCCGCATCGCCGTCGACGAATTGCTCGAACGCCTCAAGAAAGGGAAGTCCATTCCCGCGCTTCTTCTCCTCGGCGATGAGCCGTACCTCCGCGACGCCTGCCGCGCTCAGTTGATCGACAAATTCGTTCCCGCCGCCGCCCGCGATTGGGCCCTTTCCCGCTATTCCGCCGCGCGCGGCGAAACTTCCGCGGCCCTCGAACAATCGCAAACCCTTCCCATGCTCGCCGCGCAACAAGTCGTTTTCCTCGAAAACGTCGAAGCCGTCGAAAAGCTCGCCGAAAAAAATCGTGACTCTGCCGTCGAAGATCTCGACGCCTACCTCGGCAATCCCGCGCCTTTCACTATCCTGGTCCTCGAAGCCACCGCGCTCGACCAGCGCATGAAACTCGCCAAACTCCTGGCCGAGAAAACCCTGGTCGTCGAAGTCGGCCTCGGCGACAAGCCGGAAGAAAGGCTAGCCGCCGCTGCCGCTCTTGCGCACACTCTGGCCAAAGATCAGGGCGTCGCCTTCGAAAAAGGCGCCGCCGAGGATCTCGCCGAAGCCGTCGCCGCCGACCTCCAGCGCCTCAAAACCGAAATCGACAAACTGGCCACCTACGTCGCCGAGCGCAAACTCATCCGCCGCCACGACGTCGCCGCCATGGTCATCTCCGAAAAAACTACCACCGTCTGGGAACTCGCCAACATGCTCGCCGCCCGCAACACCAAAGTGGCCCTCGAATTCCTCGACCGCCTCCTCCGCGAAGGCGAAGAGCCGCTGCAAATGCTCGGCGCCATCACCTGGATGTACCGCAAGCTCATTGAAGCCAGCGAAATCAAGGGCGTAACCAACGGCTGGCAAGCTTCCCGCGCTCTCGGCATGCGCCCCGAGCAAGCCGAACTCGCTCTCCACGCCTCCCGCAAAATCCCCAAGTCTCAACTCCTCGCCGGACTCCGCGCCCTCCAGCGCGCCGACGACCGCCTCAAAGGCGGCGCCGACGACACCCGCGCCGTCTTCGAATTCCTCCTAACCGAACTAACCCAAAGCGCCGCCGCCTCCAGCGCCTAACCGCCATTCGCGAAACGCCGCCGCTCCGCACCGTTCAAGGGCTCGCCTTCTGCTTGCCCCCGCGGGGGAGGCGGGCCCTCGGTTGATACCACAAGGTCAGCCATCCGCGTTCATCTCCGCAATCCGCCGCCACTCCGGGGCCTTCGGTTGACCGCGCAAGATCAATTGTCCCCACTGCCGCGCTCCATCCCACGACTTTCACGAAACATCCGCCGTCCAACCTTCGTAACTATCAACGAACGGCAACGCAAACGCGTCTATCGCGGCAAGCCGCCGCCAACCCGGGGACACCATGGCCGACTCCACAAATCAACTGACGCAAACCATCCGCAGGCTCGTACGCGCCCCGCTCTTCGCTGTCGTCGCCATCATCACTCTCGCCGCTGGCGTAGGCGCCAACACCGTAGTTTTCAGCGTCCTCGAAGGTGTCTTGCTAAAGCCCCTTCCGTATCCCCATCCGGAAACCCTCGTCGGCGTCTGGCACACCGCACCCGGCGTCAACATCAAGACGCTGAACATGGCGCCCTCCAACTATTTCGTCTATCGCGAACAATCGCAGACCTTTCAATCTATCGGCATGTATCGCCAGGATTCCGTCAGCATCACCGGCGTCGCCGAGCCCGAACAAGTCAACGGGTTGAATGTCACCCACGAAACCCTGCCCATCCTGGGTGTCGTTCCCGTCGCCGGACGCATCTTCACCCAGGAAGATGATTCGCCCAGCGCGCCGGAAACCATCGTCATCAGCAACGGTTACTGGCACAAGAGATTTGGCGGAGATTCTTCCGCCATCGGCCGAACCCTCATCGTCGACGGTACGCCGCGCCAGATCATCGGCGTCCTGCCGCAGAAATTTCAGTTTCTCGATCAACCCGATCCCGCCATCGTCATGCCATTCCGCTTCGACCGCTCCAAGACATTCCTCGGCAGTTTCAGCTGCGAAGCGCTCGCCCGCCTCAAACCTGGCGTAACTCTCGAGCAAGCCAACGCCGACGTCGCGCGCATGATCCCCATCCTCGAATTCGCATTTCCTCCGCCGCCCGGCTTCAGCACCAAAATGTTTGAGAGCGCGCACATCGGCCCGAATCTCCGCCCGCTGAAACAAGATGTGGTCGGCGATATCGGCGGCTCGCTGTGGGTGCTTATGGGCTCCATCGCCATGGTCCTGCTCATCGCCTGCGCCAACGTCGCGAATCTTCTGCTGGTCCGCGTCGAAGGCCGCCGCCAGGAACTCGCTCTGCGCGCCGCACTAGGAGCCAGCCGCGGCCGCATCGCCGGAGAACTCCTCCTCGAAAGCGTCACGCTGGGCCTGCTCAGCAGCTTGCTGGGTCTCGGCTTGGCTTGGATCGTTCTCCGCGTGCTCGTAGCCATCGCTCCCACTGGCATTCCCCGTATCAACGAAATCGGCATCGACTCCGCCGTGCTCCTCTTCACCTTGGCCATAGCTCTGTTCGCCAGTTTCCTCTTCGGCATCATTCCCGTCTTCAAATACGCCGGAGTCCGCCTCAGCACCGGCATTCGCGAAGGCGGCCGCGCCCTCAGCCAAAGCCGCGAGCAGCATCGCGTCCGCAGCGTCCTCGTAGTCGTGCAAGTCGCGCTCTCCTTGGTCTTGCTGATTTGCTCCGGCCTCATGATTCGCACCTTCCGCGCCATGACTCACGTCGATCCCGGCTTCACTGGCGCCGCGCAACTACAGAGCTTTCGCATCTTCGTGCCGGAATCCGACGTGAAAGATCCCGAGCGCGTAATTCGTAATGACGAAGCAATGCTTCGCAGGATCGCAGGCGTCCCCGGTGTAACCTCGGTTGCTCTCACCTCCGGCATGCCCATGGATGGCAACAGCAACAACGATCCCATCTACGCGCAAGACCACGCCTACCGCGAAGGCGAACTCCCCAAGCTTCGCCGCTTCAAGTACATCAGCCCCGGCCTCATCTCCACCATGGGCACTCCGCTTCTCGCCGGCCGCGATTTCACCTGGAACGAAACCTATCAGCGCATTCCCGTCGCCATCGTTTCCGAAACGCTCGTCCGCGACCTCTGGAACTCTCCGCAGGAAGCCATCGGCAAGCGCATTCGCGTCAATCCCGGCGACGATTGGCGAGAAGTCGTCGCCGTGGTCGGCGACGTGCGCGACGACGGTGTCAGCGAACCCGCCCCTTCGCTCGTCTATTGGCCGGTGATCGCCAATCATTTCGAGGGCGACGACGTCAGCGCACGGCGGTCCCTGGTCTTCGCCGTGCGCAGCACCCGCGCGGGCTCGGAATCCCTGATGAAAGATTTGCGCCAGGCGGTCTGGTCGGTCGACGCGAACCTGCCGCTCTTCGGCGTGCACACCGAAGATTATTATTACCAGCGCTCCATGGCGCGCACTTCGTTCACGTTGATCATGCTTGGTGTTGCAGGCAGCATGGCGCTGCTGCTTGGTGTGGTGGGAATTTACGGCGTGATAGCGTATTCGGTGTCGCAGCGGCGGCGCGAAATCGGCATTCGCATGGCTCTCGGCGCCCAGCAGAATATTTTGACCAACATGTTCGTGCGCCACGGCTTGCAGCTCACCGCCATTGGCGTCGCTTGCGGCCTGCTCACCGCGATTCTGGTGGTGCGCTTGATGTCTTCGCTATTGTTCAACGTCAGCGCGATGGACCCGGTGACTTACGTCGTCGTTTCCATCGGCTTGCTCGGCCCGGCGTTTCTGGCGAGCTATCTACCGTCGCGTCGCGCAGCCACCATCGACCCCGTCGAAGCCCTGCGCGCCGAGTAAACCCTCGGGAAGCTACTTCGCGGCGGATTTCGCCTTTAGCCCGTTGTACGCCACGTGCAGCCGCGACTTGTACCGGTTGGCGGTATTTTCGTGCAGCACACCCTTGGTGATCGCCCGGTCGATCGCGGAGAGCGTCGGACTCAGCAAATTCCCGGCTGCCGTGGCATCGCCGGCGGTCAGCGCCGTGCGGAAGCGCTTGATCATGTTGCGCACTTGCGTGCGGTTCGAGCGGTTCACTTCCGCGCGTTGACCAGATTGCGCCGCACGCTTCAGAACTGACTTTTTCTTCTTCTTGACTTTGGTACCCTGTCCTTGGGCCATCTATTGCTCCTCAGTATTTGCGCAAATTTTCAATTTTCAATTCTAGGGGACGCGGCCAGGAGTGTCAAACCGCGGGCCCCGAAGCGGAAGCAGGCAAGAGCGGCCATGGGCACCAGCACCATGATCAACAGCAAGAAAGACGAGCTTCGGCTGCTGGTCAATTCCCACCAGCCCATCATTTCCGTCGAGACCACCGAGGAAGACCGCTTCGAGTCCCTGCTTGCCGAAGTTGCCCTCGAAATGGACGTTCCTTTCTTCCGCTGGAGCGTCACTACTGGCTTGGCGCGCTTCCACGGCGAGCCTATCTACAATACCGACGTTCCCGAATCCGCCCTCTCCAACATGGCGCTCATCGCCGGAGACGCCATCTTCCTGCTCAAGGATTTCCCGCGCTATTGCGAAAACGACAAAATTTGCCGGCGCCTGCGCGACCTCAGCGGCCAGTTCCGCGTCGCGCGCCGCTCCATCGTGCTCACTTCGCCGTCCATCGAATTGCCGCCGGAGCTGGAGTCTGACGCGGTGCCCTTCCATTTCGCGCTGCCTAATGCCGACGATCTGATGCCCGGCGTCAAGCAAGTCCTCGCCGAGTCCAAGCTCCCGATGGAACTTGATGCCAGCGGCCTGCGCCAACTCGCGCGCAATCTCGAAGGCATGCCGCAGCAGGAAGCCATCCGCGCGCTGCGCATGTGCGTGCTCACGCGCCGCAAAATCGATCTCGGCCTGCTCGACGCCGTCCTCGAAGCCAAGCGCCTCGCGGTACGCAGCGACGGCTTGCTCGAAACCATTCGCCGCGACCGCTCGTTCACCGACATTGCCGGACTGACTCACCTGCGCGACTGGATCGGCAAGCGCAAAAGCGCCTGGAGCCTGGAAGGGCAGAAGTTTGGCCTGGTGCCCCCCAAAGGCGTGCTCATCACCGGCGTGCAAGGCTGCGGCAAGAGTCTTGCGGCGCGTTCCATTGCCGGCGAATGGGGATACGAACTTGCGCGGCTCGATGCCGGCGCGCTGTACGACAAATACGTCGGCGAAAGCGAAAAGAAGCTGCACAAAGCGCTCGAATTGGCGCAACGCCTTTCGCCCTTGGTTCTGTGGATCGACGAAATCGAGAAAGCCTTCGCCTCCGCTGGTGCCAGCGGCGATGCCGACGCCGGCCTCTCCCAGCGCATCGTAGCCACGCTGCTCACCTGGATGCAGGACCGCGAACCCGGCGTGTTCCTGGCCGCCACCTCCAACAATATTTCCGCGCTGCCCCCCGAAATGCTCCGCAAAGGCCGCTTCGACGAAATCTTCTTCGTGGACCTGCCCAATCCCGAAGCCCGCACCGCGCTCTTCGGCCTGCACCTGAAAAAGCGCGGCCGCGACGCCACGCAGTTCGACCTCGGCAAGCTCTCCACCGCCAGCAACGGCTTCAGCGGTGCCGAAATCGAGCAAAGCATCGTAGCCGCCCTATACACCGCCTTCAGCGCCAAGCAACAACTCTCCACCGACATTCTGCTCGCCGAAATCCAGTCCACCCGCCCCCTCAGCGTAACCCGCGCCGAAGACGTAGCCGCCATCCGCGACTGGGCCCGCACCCGCGCCGTCCCCGCGGATTGAAGCACGCAACGTTCAACCGGATGCTCTTGTAATACAACTCGTAATACAGCATACTGAACCCGAGGCAACTCCATGGCTTCCCCAATCACCGTCCGCCTGGACCCGGAAACGCGCCGCCGCGTGACGCGAATCGCGCGCCGCAAAAAACTGTCCACCTCCGAAGTCGTTCGCCAGGCCCTCGAAGCCTGGGCCGATCGCGAAGAACCCGTCACACGCCCTTTCGAGCTGATCAAGGACCTCGTCGGCATCGTGCACGGCGGCGACCCCCACCGCTCCCAAGATATCGGGCGGAAATTCACCAAGGCGCTTAAGGAACGCGCGGCCCAGAAGCGGCGCGAAAACCGTTGATACTGGTCGATGCGGGGCCGCTGGTGGCCTTGATGGACGACGACGACCAGTACCACGCGCCCTGCCTCGAAGTGTGGCGAGCCCTCGAGGAACCAATCGCAACGGTTTGGCCGGTGCTTGGCGAAGTCATGCACTTCCTCAGCGACGAACCAGCAGCACAGCAAGGTATCTGGAAAATGATCGAAACGGGCGCCATCGCCCTCCTTCCGCTCGGCCTCTCTGACATTCCCCGCATCCGGGAACTCATGGCCAAATATGCCGACCGGCCGATGGATCTGGCCGACGCAGCCCTTATCCACGTCGCCGAACGCGAAGGCATCCGCAAAATCTTCACCGTCGACAAAAAGGATTTTGCCGTCTACCGGCTGCACGGACGCACCCGCCTGACGCTTCTGCCGTAACCGGACGCCTTCGATATGCCGACGGCCGCGGACGCTGCCGCAAGTGGAAACGGCCCCGTTTTTGTTACCATGCTGGGCCATGCTACAAAGACAAGAAACACCCCTCTCCCTGCGGTCTGCCACTCCGAGTGACGCTCCGGCGTGCGGACAAATCTGCTTCGCTGCATTTTCCGCGATAAGCCGCGAGCACGGCTTTCCGTCCGATGTTCCCAGCCCGGAAGTCGGGACTGCGATACTTTCGATGATTTTCTCCACGCCCGGCTTTTATTGCGTCGTAGCGGAAACCGCAGGCCGCATCGTAGGCAGCAACTGCCTCGATGAACGTTCCGTGATTCACGGTGTCGGGCCGATTACCGTTGACCCCAACACGCAAAATGTTGGTGTCGGCCGCAAGCTGATGCACGCCGTCATGGACCGCTCAAACCAAAAGGGCGCCGCCGGCATCCGGCTGGCGCAAGCAGCCTTTCATAATCGGTCGCTCTCGCTTTATGCGAATCTCGGATTCGATATCCGGGAGCCGCTCTCCTGCATGCAGGGCCGCACGCTGCAGCGGAATGTTCCCGGCTGCGCCGTACGCCGCGCCGAGAACGCCGACCTCGAAAGATGCAACGCGCTTGCCCGACGTGTGCACGGATTCGATCGCGGCACCGAGTTGGCGCAGGCAATCCAGCACGGCACTGCCAAGGTTGTTGAACGCGAAGGCCGCATCACCGGCTACGCCACAGACCTGGCTTACTTCGCCCACGCAACAGCAGAGAGCAATATGGACCTGCAAGCCCTGATCGCTTCAGCGGAATCCTTCGGCGGCCCCGGAATTCTTGTGCCGTCGAGAAACAACGCTCTGTTCCGTTGGTGCCTCTCGAATGGCCTGCGCGTCGTCCAGCCCATGACCTTGATGACCGCCGGGCTTTACAACGAACCCGCCGGCGCCTGGCTGCCGTCGGTCCTTTTTTGAGTGCTGATTCATAACGCTCCGAGACGTATCCGCCATCCGCACCTGGGCCCGCACCCGCGGCGTCCCCGCCGAGTGATCGTTGACGAGCGGTGGCGTGGCAACCGCTCGACCGCAGCGACATCCCCCCTGCTTTTTTGTAAGTGTTGCTTCTAAAGGACTTGCCGAAAGAAAGTGATGAGTAGCGAGCGACGCGAGCGACGAGTGGCGGTATCGAAAAAATGCTTTGACTGACATCCCGGTGTTTTTGCAAAGAGCGGGGAAGTGATTGAAATATAAGGGGATGCGCTTCGCTCTTTTGCAGCAGAGTGCAAAAAAGTGCAGAAAGAGCGTAGCGGCTGATTTTTGAAAAACATTCTTGCTGCCACCCCAGGTAAACACACAAAGAGTGCGAAAGTGATTGAAGTGGAAGGGGATACGCCTTGCTCTGGTGCAAAAGAGCGAAAGCGAGAGCGTCGGAATGGATTTTGAGTGAGTGCTCGTGGTGGCATCCCGGTGTTTTCGCAAGAGAGTGCGGAAGTGATTGAAAGGGAAGGGGATGTGCTTCGATCTCGTGGTCAGGAAAGTGCACAAGAGCGCACCCCTCGGAGATCGGGGTAAACAAGAGTGCCCTTCGAAGCTCAGGGTAAAAAGAAAGAGCGTTGGGAATGGGGAGGCACGGAAGCTTTGCTTGCGCGGTGCGGGTTGGCGTTGTGTGGAGGGACATGGGGTGCTCCAGTCCTCCGCACTGGCTCAATTTATCTGTGGTAACAGTACCATATCGCCCATGATTTGTCAAGGATTCTGGGCTCGGGGTGTGTCTTAAGAGTTCTTACTAGTACTGGCTCGTCATACCAGACGATCGGTGGCTGCTTGCATCGCCTGTCGCCATTCTCGGTGATATGCTTAGCGAGATATGGACGTGCCTGGCCCAAGTCCTCTGGAGCTACCAGAGGAGGAATCGTCGCAACCATGGTTCGAAAGTCGTGTGGAACCATGGCTCGACCGGTGCCTGAAGGTCGTGGAATTCGCCACCGTCGCCGGTCTTGCGGGTGTCGTATTTACGATGGCCATCTACGAAACTTACTGGGTCTTGTGGGGCGGTTTCTCGCAAGATCGTCAGGTCCGGGCGCAAGCGGCGCTCACGATGCTGAACGGAAATTGGAAAATCGGCTTGCTTCTCTTGATTCCTTGTTCTATCGAACAGTGCGAGCCTTCTTACAACGGGCGGAGGAATTCGCGGGAATTAAGGCTCCCCGACAGCCTGTAGCAACTCGAATCGGAAAGCGAAAATTAGCCTCAGAAGATAACTCATTGAGCAAAGAGAGCTGAGAATGGCTGTCACAAGACTTCGCGGAGACGAATATGTCAGTCTTGAGTACAAGCCCCGGAAGAGCGGGACGTTTGAATTTGAACTCGATGCGGACCGGCCCGTGCAGACTTATATAGTCGGGCCGAAAGCTCTGGACCGCTTTGAAGAAGGAAGCAAGACCTTCAAGTATTGGGGCGGATTTCCTGAGCCAAGGAAGCATCAGAAGCAGAAGGTGTGGATTCCATTCTCCGGCCCCGTGTATCTAGTCATCTCAAATCCCGACCCTTACCAAACGGCTGAAGTGGAATATGAGGTTTACTACTGATGTTGCCAACCTGTCCGTATTAGAGTGAAATAGATTACTGCCTGTGTTTGTGCCGCGAGGAGACGACGAAGAAGATGGACTCCAGTCACCTGCCGCCCCCAAATGTGAGTGGAAGTGAACGAGCCCCGTACGGTAGTTTTATCTTCTCCCTTGTTTTGTTCACTGTTGGGCTTGTGGGTGCGGTGTTCTCGCTGGCGTTCGCAACAGCCCAAGGTTCGCCGGATACCTTCGACAGCTTGCGTAGGGACGGTGCATGGATCGTGGGGCTGATCGGTACAGCCATATGGGCACAGCGCACTTGGTCTCAGATTGTGCGCGTTGAAGCAGTACCCACATTTCGTCAAAAACATCGCTCATTCATGATGGAGGCTGGCGCCGCCATTTGCGTCGCTTTAGGATCGGCTGCCATGGTCGGAGGCTATTTGGGCATCCGTGCGGGTCATTTCGCCAGAATTAAATTGTTAACACAGCAATTTGATACCTTTGCAGCAAAAGGCCCGCCAGCCAAGCAGAAGTTCGTCCTGATCGCTCGGCGCGAAACACCAACGATGCCCGAATACATCCAGCGGTGTAGCGAATTGGAAGCCGCGCTTAACGATTACGAACCTAACCTGCGGGAAGGGGATCGTCTCATTGGTCAAACGCTTGAAGAACTTCAATACCTTAAAGCTGACGCGGGGTATGCCAAATTGATTCCTATGGCGACAGCCTTGCAGAGCGTGCTCCACAAAGACTTGGAATCGGCCCCAGCTTTTCGGAAAGAAGTTGACTATGCGAAACGGCTTGCGGCGCTCTCTACGCCCGAAGACCGTGAGCGCTTTTATAGGGCTAATATCCTGCCGGTCAAAGACGACGAAGATAGAATTGCGAATGAAGAAATCGAGATACTGAGAGACGCCAGAGCCCATGGGGTCAAGCTGCCCGAAAGCATGTACCGCGAAGCAGGCATTCAGTAGTGCGCGTTGGACAGGCTTCTTGATGCCGAGGGCTTAGGACGGAGGTTGGGCCCCAATAAAAAGGGCGCCCGGCTACTAACCGGGCGCCTAAGAATTGCTGATGCGGTTCAGCGGGCAGAAATTAGATGCGGAGCCCATCAGCTGGCCCGCAAGATACTCTTACCCACCATCCTAAACTGCCACAAGGATACCCGCGAACTACGCGCAGGTCAACAGTACCGCCTAACTGACAGACCACGCTCACACTTATGCATCCAGGACCGGCAGGCCGGGCTCAATGCGCGAAAGAAAGCGATTGTGGCTTGGGATGTGATAGGCTGTCACGAACCTCAAGTTTCCGTTCGGATCCTCGGACACCACCACCATGAAATAGGCGACATCGGGTTTGGGCACCAGGGGAATGGAAGATATCGCCGTATAAAGAAAGGTGCGCCGGAATTTTCCGTGGACGGTTTCCTCTACCCGGTAGACGGACTTGGCCCGCTCGATCACGTGGCGAATCCAGGGCAAGCGTTTGCCGCGAACTGGCTCATAGTTCTCAGGGGCGATGGAGTGCCGGCCGGTGTATTTTTCCTTATAGAGCGATCTCAGGCCGGACTCCTCGATGGCGACCTTTCTTCCGAAGGAGTCCGCGACAAGGCCCATGACCGAGTGCTCGAAGTAGTCCACGGCTTGCGCCTCGGGACAGGGACCAAAATTGCGAGCCAGCTCTCCGGTGGCGTCAAACCTATACGTTGAAGAATGGAAGAAGTCCACGAGGCCAAGCGCGGAAGCGATCTCCTTCATTTTGAGTTGCGGTTTGTTGAGACGTTCCTGCCGGTAGTGAATGACTTTGGCTACGTCGTAGAAAATACGAACGCACCTCTCGTGATTGCCCTTCTGGAGGACGCCTGATTCGAGAAGGACGAAGAGCTTCTTCGCTGTTAGTTCGAGGCTCACCCGGGAATAATGCCACATCCGGGGCCGAAATAATTAATAAGAGTTGTTAGTCACTAAACAGGTCACAAGTGGCTGCGGAGCATTTCTCGAGAGCATCAGCGGTGGGCGGGAGTTTCCAGGCTACGGGCGGCGAAATCCAGCACCGCGGTGACCTGTTCGCGGGTTACGTCGAACTGTTCCATGATCGCATCGATGGTCATGCCATCTTCGAGATTCTCGAAGATGGTGGCGACAGGCATACGAGTGCCGCGGAATACCCACGCGCCACTGGCTCTGCCAGGGACGCTTTCCAGTTGACCAATCCAGTGCCATGGACGAGCCTCTCGCTGCCATTCTAACTGAAATCATGCGTGCCAGCGGAACTAAGGTGCTCAGTCCAAGCACAGATGTAGGAACCGATTCACTCGCGCCCTTTAGTGCCGGCTTTGAGAGGTCCTCCGGCTAGCGAGTTGCTGGAGGGTTTGCGCCGAGTGCGGCGTCGACGCGCAGGATGGTGCGGTAGAGGACTTCGGCGCCGTTGGCGGCTTGGTCGGGGGCGGTGTATTCGAGCGGTGAGTGGCTGATGCCGTTGCGGCTGGGAACGAAAATCATGCCCATCGGAGCGAAATGCGCGACGTTTTGCGCGTCGTGGCCTGCGCCGCTGGGGAGATCGAAAGTTTTCAGTCCGGCGTCGGTTGCGGAGGCGCGGATGGCGTCGCGAAACGCGGGAGTGGTCAGCGCGGGCGCATGGAGATCCGGCGGCGTGCAAGCGATCTGCACATTTTCTTCCTTGCCGATGGCCTCGAAGCGCTGCAGGATGCGCGCGGCAAGCTGATCGATTTTGGCGGAATCGAGATCGCGCAGCTCGACAGGGAATTGCACGCGCCCGGGAATAACGTTGACCGCGCCGGGCTCCACTTTCATCCAGCCGACGGTGCCGACTTGACGGCCCGGTTCGCGGCGAACTTCTTCGCGCACGGCGAGGACGGCGCGCGAGGCCGCGGCGAGCGCATCCTTGCGGCGATCCATGGGAGTGGTACCCGCGTGATTGCCGAAGCCGGTGGCTGTGCAAATGCGCTGGCTGATGCCGACGATGCCTTGCACAACGCCGATGGGAATCTTGGCTTCATCGAGCACCGCGCCCTGTTCGATGTGCAGCTCGAGGTAGCCGGCCAAGGCGCCCTTGGCGATCCGCGCCTCGGAGATGCGCGAGGCGTCGCCGCCCATGCGCGTGAGCCAGTCGCTCAGCTTTTCGTCGGCATCATCGCGGCGCGTGGCGATATCTGGCGGCAATAGGCCCGCGGCTGCAGTGGAGCCGACTAAGCCGGAGTAAAATCGCCCGCCTTCTTCGTTGGTCCAGATCACCACTTCGAGCGGATGGCGCGTTTTCTGTTTTTGCTCATTAAGCGCGCGAACGACTTCGATGGCGCCGAGACTGCCGACGTCGCCATCGAAATTGCCGCCGTGCGGCACGGAATCAATGTGCGAGCCGAAGAGCAGGATGGGAAGATTCTCGGAACCGGCGCGGCGGCCGAAGATGTTGCCGGCAGGATCGATGCGGACTTCGAGTCCGGTGTCCTTCATCAGGGTGATGACGTAGGCGCGTCCGGCGAGGTCCGCTTCGGTAAAGCCCACGCGGCTCACGCCGCCTTCCGGGTTTTTGCCGAATTCGCCAAGCTTCTGAAGCGTCTGCCAGAGGCGCTCCTGATTGACGTGGCGGGCGGGTTCTTGCCCGCGCGCGAGCAACGGAACAAGGAGAATAAGCGAAGTTATGACCAGGGCAATTCGGCGGGTGAAGGGTCTCACGCGGGTTCCTCCGCGCGGAGTCTCGCATGTACGGAAACATGGCGCAACAGCGCGACCACGCAATTCACCGTGGCGGCGAGGGAAGAGCTAACGCTAAATTAGAGGACGAAGAGGGAACTGGCGGCGAGGGCAGCTTCCAGGCCGGTCAAACTGCAAAGGCCCGGCTCGGGCTACCGTGTGCAGTCACTCCCTTGCGGGGACGCGCCACCAGTATCGGGAGAAGATTGGCACAGCGGCGCGCGCGGACCTATCGGTTGAAAGCTGTATCGTTGGCGATTGCTATTGGTAGGATTGTGCGGCTGAATCGTGTGACGGAGAGGGAGGAAACTGTGAAAACAGAGGCGCAGGTGGCGGGGCACTACGGGCGGGGCGGGCTGGAGGAGAAAATTTTGGGCGCGCTGCGGGCGGCGGGCGTGGATTTGGCGCGGGTGACGGCGGAGGAGTTGGCGTCGGTGGATGAGTTTCATGTGGGCGGTCTGGAAGCGACCAAGGAGTTGGCGGCACAGATGGAATTGCGTGCGGGAATGCGGCTGCTGGATGTGGGCAGCGGGATTGGCGGGCCAGCGCGATTTTTTGCGGCGGCGTTTGCTTGCGAGGTGACGGGCATTGATTTGACGGAAGAGTTTGTCCGCGTGGCGGAGAGTTTGACGCGATTGGTGAAGCTGCAAGAGCGCGTGCAGTTCCGGCAGGGGAGCGCGCTGGAGATGCCGTTCGGGGCGGCGACGTTTGACGGCGCGTACCTGCTGCATGTGGGGATGAATGTGGCGGACAAGGCCGGCGTATTTCGCGAAGTGCGGCGGGTGCTGAAGGCGGGAACGCAGTTCACGGTGTACGACATGATGCGCACGGGCGAAGGTGCGTTCTCGCTGCCGGCGCCGTGGGCGGTGACGCAAGACGCGAGTTTTGTGGAGACGCCGGCGCGATATCGCGAGGCGTTGCAGGCGGCGGGATTTCTTGTGGAGCGCGAGCGCGGGCGGAGAGCGTTCGCCATTGAGTTTACGCAGCGGATGATGGCGAGGATGGCGGAGGGCGGTGCGCCGGCGCTGGGATTGCCTCTGCTGATGGGCGAGAAGGCGCCGGAGATGATGAGAAACATGAGGGCGGCGATGCTGGACGGGGTGCTGGAGCCTGTGGAGATGATCGCGCGGGCGGCGTGATTTAGGAACGCAGGGTCAACGAGAATCGGCGAAGAGACGATTGGACGAAGGAAGAAATAAGGTGGAACGGCGCGTAGCAGAAGAGCAGCGCGATGGATGCAATGGCGTAAATGAAGATTCGGGGCCTCATGTGTATGGAACACGGTTGGCGGGGGAATGTTGCGGCTGGGGGCAAGGGTGTGCAGATGAGCGGGCACGTAATCGCGGTGTTGCTTCCAACGGCGGCGCGAAGCGTGCGGCGTTGGCTGTTTCATCTTGGCGGCCTGGGCCTGATTCCCCTCGGGCTGCTGGACAACTCGCCTCTGCCGCTTCCGGGGGCCATGGATGTGGCAACGCTGGTACTGTCCGCGCGCCAGGAGCAGTTGTGGCTTTACTACGCGCTGATGGCGACGGCGGGTTCGGTGATCGGGGGCTTTGTGACCTACCGGCTCGCGCACAAAGGAGGCAAAGCCGCGTTGGAACGCCGGTTCTCGCGCAGAAGAGTGGACCGAGTTTGCGAGCTCTTCGAGCGCTGGGGATTCGCCGCGATTGCTATTCCCGCGGTGCTGCCGCCGCCCATTCCCATGGTGCCATTTCTGCTGGCGGCGGGCGCTTTGCAGTATCCGGCTAGAAAATTTCTGGTGGCGCTGACGCTCGGGCGCATCTGCAGATACACGATGCTGGCGTACCTGGCCGCGCGGTATGGACGGCGAATTATCGGGTTCATCGTGCACCACGGACACCCGGCGGCGGTAGGCATCGTCCTGGCGGCGATTATTGTTGCCGCTGCGGTGTATTACTTCTGGGGAAAAGCAAGAACAGGGCGCAGAAAATAGGATTTTGCCGGCGCAGCAAGTCTTGACGCACCGCTAGGCAGCAGAACCTCCTGCGATCGAAGGGACCAGCAGGACGCGGTCGCCTTCTTTCAGGGCGCAAGCTTCGCCGCCGAGGAAGCGAATGTCTTCTTCGTTGAGGTAGACGTTGAGGAATTGGCGAATTTGGCCTTGGTCGTCGCGGACGTGGCGTGCGAGGGCCGGGAATTGCGCGGTAAGTTGGTTGAGAGCGTCGGCGATGGTCGCGGCGGTGCAGTCGACGCGCGGGGCGCCTTCGGTGAAGCGGCGGAAGGCGGTGGGGATTTCGATGGTGATGGACATTGCGAGTTCCTTTCGTGATTGGTGTTGATAAACGTGACTGGTGATTAGTGACTCGTGACTGGTGACTGGTGGCTAGAGTGCGGCTACCGCGCGTTGTGCGGAGACTGACGGGTTGAGTTGGGCGTCCAGGTACGCTTCGAAGGCGTCGAGACGTGGGGCGATGGCTTCGCTTAGCGGAAAGTCGGCGGCGATGGCGTCGGTGGTTTTCAGGCCGTTGCCGGTGATGCAGACGACCGTGGTTTCCCCAGGCTGGATGCGATTTTGCGCGAGGAGCTTTTGCGTTACGCCGGCGGTTACGCCGCCCGCGGTTTCCGTGAAAATGCCTTCGGTTTCGGCAAGCAGTTTGATGGCGTCGACGATTTCGGGGTCGGAGATATCTTCAGCCCAACCGCCGGAATCGAGAATCTGCTTGATGGCGAAGGGGCCGTCGGCGGGATTGCCGATGGCCAGCGAGCGCGCGATGGTGTTGGGCTTTTGCGGCTCGAAGCGCGCCAGGTTGCGCTTGACGCCGTCGGAAATGGGCGAGCAGCCGGTGGCTTGCGCGCCGAAAAATTTCACAGGCTTGGGTTCGACCCAGCCGAGTTCCACCAATTCACGAAATGCTTTGGCGATTTTGGTGAGCAGCGAGCCGCCGGCCATGGGCACGACAATGTTGTCGGGAAGCGTCCAGCCGAGTTGCTCGGCGATTTCGAAGCCGTGCGTCTTCGAGCCTTCGGAATAGTAGGGACGCAGGTTGACGTTGACGAGGCCCCACTGGAAGCGGTCGGCGATTTGCGCGCAGAGGCGGTTGACGTGGTCGTAGTTGCCGTCGATGCGCACGATGCGCGCGCCGTAGACGGCGGTGTTGAGCACTTTGGCGGGCTCGAGATCGGCAGGAATGAAGACGCAAGCGTCGAAACCTTGCTGCGCGGCTTGCGCGGCCACGGCGTTGGCGAGATTGCCGGTGGAGGAGCAGCCCACAGTGGTGAACTGAAAGCGGCGCGCGGCCACGAGTGCGGTGGCCACGACTCGGTCCTTGAACGAGAGGGACGGGAAGCACACGGCGTCATTCTTGATGTAGAGATTTTGCAGGCCCCAGCGCGCGGCCAGCTTTTGCGAGCGGACGAGCGGCGTTCCGCCAATCGCAGTGGTGGGAGCGAAATCATCGGGCAGCGGGAGAAATTCGGAGTAGCGCCACATGTTGAAGGAGCGGGAGGCGAGAGCCTCGCGGCGGACGAGTTTGCGGAGCGCGTCGTAATCGTAGGCGACTTCGAGCGGCGAGAAGCAATCCTCGCAGAAAGAGCGCGGAGCGTTGCCCCAGAGTTTGGAGCATTCACGGCAGCGGAGTTGATAGTGGTCGGACATGACGCAACCTTTCCAAACGACGCTTCAGAAGCACGGGCGCTGAAAACGCAGGGCACCCGGCGCGGAAGTCGGCCGCGATGATGGCGCGTGGAAATTCGATTGAGGGCAGCGCGGAGGGGAGAAACAAAAAGCCCTCCGTGCCAAAGATGCTCGGAGGGTCTCAGAAAATCTTCTGGGAAACTCGAAAAGCTCTTTAGCAGTTTTTTACGTGGAGCAAGTTGCCCTAAATCGCCACGTTTCAGTTGACCGCCATCGGCCAACTCGCCGCCGCATCGCAGCTACATTCTTTTATGCTTGAGAACAGACCGCTTGTCAAGCGTCCTGTAGGTGGCGCAGGCTGCGGGAAAGAAGTGGTTGCCCGGATAGTAGAAAAGAATTACAACAGTTTCGCGGTTTTGTGCGTCCAACCATGGAGAACAAAAGGCGGCAAGGAGCCCGGCCATTGGGACAGTGTTGAACGCGACGCAGGGGTTGCGTAGCGCAACCGGGCGGAATTTCGAGTGTTATAATTAGATGGAGAACTGGGCATGGGGTCCGGAAAACAGGAGCAGGCGACATGGGCGAGCAAGTAAAAGAAATTGTGGGCTGGGCCCGGCGGCGCAAAGCCTTGGCCGGGATTTTTTTGGCATTGACCTTGGGAGTTGGGATCATGATCGGCTCGGTCGTTTCCGACCGGGTGCAGGCGATGCGCGGCACGTTCGCTGGGACGAACGCGACCAAGCTGGCAGTGCCTGATCCGATTCCTTCGGCCAGTTCGTTCTCGGGAATTGTCAATCGCGTGGAGCCCGCGGTGGTGAATATCGCCACCACGCAGGTGCTGGAGCGGCGCCAGACCAGCAAGAAGCGCCGGGCACAACCGAACGACCAAGACGATCCGATGCAGGATTTCTTCGATAAGTTTTTCGATGGACAGGGGCAGAACGCGCCGCCGCAAGCGGAGCGCAGCCTGGGTTCGGGCGTGATCGTGGACAAGCGCGGATACATTCTGACCAACAATCACGTAGTTGAGCAGGCCACCAAAATTCAGGTGCAGCTCAACGGCGAGTCCAGCAAGTACACCGCAAAAGTGGTGGGCATCGACGAAGATACGGACCTTGCGGTCATCAAGATTGATGCCGGCAAGGATCTGCCCATAGCCAAGCTCGGCAATTCCGACGGCGTGCAAGTGGGCGATTGGGTGCTCGCGATTGGCAGCCCGTTCGGCTTGCAAGCCACGGTGACGGCGGGAATTATCAGCGCCAAGGATCGCGGCGGCATCGGGCACCAGTTCCAGCGCTTCATCCAGACGGACGCGGCCATCAATCCGGGCAATTCGGGCGGGCCGCTGGTCGACCTCGCAGGCGAAGTCATCGGCATCAATACGGCGATCATTACCGGAAGCCGCGGTTACGAAGGCGTAGGTTTCGCGCTGCCTTCGACGACCGCCATCAACGTTTACAACCAGATAATTTCACAGGGCCGCGTGACCCGCGGTTCCATCGGCGTGAGCTTCCAGGAAGAGTTGGGCACGAACGCGATCACGCTAAAGTCACTCGGCGCGCAGAACGGCGTGGTGATCGAAAGCGTGGAACCCGGCAGCCCGGCGGAAAAAGCCGGATTGAAGGGCGGCGACGTAATCACCAGCGTAAACGGGCAAACGGTGAAGAGCGGCAACGACCTGGTGAATCCGATCGCGCAAGCGCCGATTGGCAGCAAGGTCAAGCTGAACTACGTGCGCGACCGCCAGCAGAAGGAAGCGACTGCTACGGTAGAAGACCGTACGCGCGTCTTCCCGAACGCAGCGGGACGCCTGGGCGACCAGCCGGGTGAGTCCGCTCCAACGGAATTCGGTTTGCATGTGGATAATCTGACGCCGGAACGCGGACGCCGCATCGGCCTCGAAGGTCAAAAAGGCGTAGTAGTGACCAACGTGGATCCCGCGAGCTTCGCGGAAGACCTCAACTTCGGCCGCGATGACGTGATCGTGGAAGTGAACCGAGAGAACGTCAGCTCGGTGGACGAATACCGCAAAGCCATTTCGAAGCTGAAGGCCGGCGACAGCGTGGTTTTCAAAGTGCTTCGCAAACAAGACAGCGACCGCATCCACACGGTGTTTCTGCCGGGTGTGGTGCCGCCGAGCAAGTCGGAGTAAACAGCAGACGATTCGTTTACGGTAAGCCGTTCAACGGATGCAATGAAAATACGAACCGCGACACACCTGGCCCTGGCGCTGCTCGCAGCAGCGGGGATGGGTGTGTCCGCAGGTTCGGCAGCCGGGCAGAGCGCTAGGACCACAAAGAAAAGGACGTCGGCATCCTCGAAAGCGTCTGGGAACACCGCGTCGACGACTGCGCAGAGCAAAACCTCTGCAAAGAGATCCGGCAAGAAATCGGGGAAGCGATCGACCAGTGCGAGCAGCCGTAATAAGGGGCAGAAAGCTCCGGCGCCCGAACGAATTACGCAGATCCAAGAGGCTTTGGCGAAAGACGGCTCTTATGCCGGTGCGCCGAACGGGAAGTGGGACGACGGAACCGTTGCGGCCATGAAGAAATACCAGGAAGCCCACGGATTGAACCCCAGCGGAAAGCTGGATGCCCGGACGCTGAACCAATTGGGCCTGGGTTCGCAAACTGCAGGCGTCGCGGCGCCGATGCCGCCGGTCGCCTCTTCGAGCACGGTCAGCCCCACCAAGCCGATCGCACGGCGGCAGTAGCCTCGCCGGTACGCACCACTTGGTGCGAGCAGAATCCCTCTTTCGCTTGTTTTCCATCAGATTGTTTGTCATCCCGCAAATAAGTGCATCCCGAAGATATTGCTGACCGCCCGGCGTATCGGTGGAAGAAGTCTCCGCGTCTTCGTGATTGATTTTCTCGCCAGAGTGCAATAAGAAGTCACGCGACGGGCAAGCGTCAGCGTGGGCGAAAGGATTTGAGGCTATGAGGATTCTACGATGGGTGTGCGGGATGATTCTGGCGCTGGCCGCTGGAGCAGGCGCTTTTGCGCAGGAGAATGCGGCGCCGAAGATCGTGCGGGCCGTCAAATTCGGCAAGCTGTGGGATGCCAAAGGGAAGCTGTGGACCAACGCGATCGTGATCGTGGAAGGCGAACGAATCAAGACGGTGACCACGGATGCTTCGGCGATTCCGGCTGGGGCTGAAGTGATCGACCTTGCGAAGTACACCGGATTGCCGGGGCTAATCGATGTGCATACGCACATGACCATTTATACGGATGAAACGCCGGGGACGCCGATGCTGAAGCAGTTGACGGCGAATCCTCCGGCGATGGAATTGTTTCTGGCACGCAAGGGAGCGATGAAGACGCTCGAAGCAGGCGTGACCACGCTGCGCGATCTGGGCGCGGACCAATATCTGGACATCGCCATGCGGGATTTGATCAACCGCGGCGAGATGATCGGGCCGCGGATGTTTGTATGCGGCTATGGGTTGCAGGTCACCAGCACGCCGTACAGGCCGGGGATCAATCCGCCTGCCGGTGGGGTTGCCGATGGCGTTCCCGAAGTGCTGCGAGTGGTGCGTCAGCAGATCGCGGCTGGCGTGGATGTGATCAAGATGTACGCGTCTACCGGGACGGATGACGACACCACGCAATTCCAGACTTTCTCCTATGAAGAGATCAAAGCGGCGGTGGATGCGGCGCATCAGTTTGGCAAGAAGATCGCCATTCATTCTTACGGGCCGGATGGGGCGCGCGACGCAGTGCGCGCGGGCACGGATTCCCTGGAGCACGCCACGGATCTGGACGACGCCACGATCGCGGAGATGGCCAAGCGCGGCACCTTCTATGTGCCGACCATCGACCACAACCGCTATTACCTCGATAACTGGCAAAAGATCGGGTATGCGGACGGATTTCAGGAACGCACCAAGAACTACATTGCGCGCAATTTGGAGTCGGCACGCAAAGCGCACAAGGCTGGAGTGCGCTTTGCCATGGGCTCCGACGCGATTTACACCATGTTTGGGGAGAATACGCGGGAGTTGGGCTGGTTCGTGAAGGCAGGAATGACGCCGGAACAGGCCTTGAGGACGGCGACTACCAATGCCGCAGAGCTGCTAGGCAAAGAGAAGGACTTGGGAGCGGTGGCGCCCGGGTATTTCGCGGATTTGGTGGCGGTCGACGGCGACCCACTGGCTAACATCGAGGTTGCTATTTACAAGGTAAAATGGGTCATGAAGGCCGGAGCTGTGCTCGTGGACAAAACAAAAGACGGTATGCGTTGAGCGCTCGCCTAAAAAAACACTGCCGGAGAAACGTGGAAGCGGTGACCAAGCTTTTCCATCTGCTGTCTGTTCAATTGTCGCTTTTTCTGCAAAATCAATGACACAATACTTTCACCGCCCAGGTCCTCCGCAAGGTCCTTTTGTCGGAGTCCGTTGGCATCCATTAGTTCTCTTAGCACCTCTACTCCTGAGGCCTTTTCGATAGTGAACTGCTTCGCTTCATAGTCCGCGATCAAGACCACCAGCAGTTTAGCCGTATCTGTTTCTTCCGCGCTTCGATTTGCTTTGCGTTGTAGTCCCAGAAGTCTCTGAATATAGGCTTCGTGCTGCTCACGAGACGCAATGATCTTCGGAGCTTCCGCCTTTACAAGATATTTGGCTGGTAGTCGTTCAGCAATTGCAGGCATTTTTCCAACCTCCTTGGTCGTACTCTTTGTGCGTCAACACTGCTAGCACCGTCACTGTTCCCATCTCGTAGCTTATGTAGGATATTAGTCTGGCTTCGTTGTTCTTGATATCGAAGACCACGCAGTCTCCAACGGGATCCGCATCCTTGCGGGTTCGCCTGACTGCGGGGAAATTGCTCCAGGGAGGGTCCACCCCTTCCACGATCCTGACCCAGGAACCCAGAGACCCCTTCCAGTTCGCATGCTTCCTTTGCGCGCCCTCAATCACGTGCTTACCGATGATCTGCACGTCTGGAGCTTAGCAATGTGCTAAGTGTCCTGTCAATGGGAACGGTATGGAAAAAACGCGCCTGCTTGCCATCAAATCCTCGTTTTGCGCTTGCGGGCAGGATCGAGACTCATCAGGGAAAGAGCACAGCGTTCCTTACCCACCCTAGCCCTGGCTAGGAACTACCGGCTTGAGTTTCCCAGCGGCCAACTCAGCCACGCTTTTGCAGTGCGGCTTGTCCTGAGCCTCGAAGGGCGGCTCGACGCCGCTTTTTCTCGTCACCTCCCACGGCCGTCCAACGGGGCAAGCAAGCTAAGGCCAAAGGGGAAAGAGTAGTGCACCCGAGAATCGTCGGCCTTTTGGAGTGCGGCGGCTCGACGCCGCTTTTTCTCGCCACCTGCCACGGCCGTCCAACGCGGCAGGCGAGCTGAGGCCAAAGGGGAAAGAGTAGGGCACCCGAGAATCGTGTCGCGGGTCGATGTGTGCTCCACCCGCCTGGGGATTCCCAGCTACTACCTGCTTTTCCCACGCGAGATGCCTACGGAGATTTTCCTTGTCCGACCGATTCAGCTTCCATCTGTGTTCATACAGGAAGCACACCACTTCAACATCGCCGTCAGCTTCCAATACGCGGTCTAGATCATCGCCGCCAAGCACGGTAACGACTGTGACTTTACGTTTGCATTCGGGGCAATCTGAAAGCCAAGATATTTGCTGGTCTCCTGTTTTGAACAACTAGCTCCTTGGGCAGGGTATACATGAAGAGGCGAACAAAAGGGGAACAAAGAGGCCCCGATATGCTAGGATTGGCGGGAATGAGCGCCTGACCAAAATGCCGACGAAAAGAGAATACAAAATAATTCAGTCAAATAATCCTAATCAACTTAATGGCGAATTAAATCAGTTGGGGATGAGTGGCTGGAAGGTTGTGCAATTAAGTACAACACAAGCAATGATTCAACAAGCAGGAACTGGCCACATCGTCATCACCGTAATTCTCGAGCACGAAATGGGTGGGTGAAGCAATGCCTGACGTAGAAGTGTGGCCGCGCGCCGTTGGTCAAGATATCTTTATCTACGTCTACTTTCAAACCGATGCCGGAAGCTATGCGTACCGCTATCGGTTCACCAATGGCCCCCAAGGGCTACAAGAGCATTCAGCTCACGACCAACCCAATGGCATCGACGCTGGACTGACCCGTGCGGCTGTCGAAGCACTCTTTTGAAGCAAAGTGCGCGTCGTGCCTGAAGGAGGGGACAGACGGGAGGTTTCCCCCATTCTGGAAATCTCTAATCGTCATGACCAAAACAGGTCTTTTCAAACAATATGAGAAAACGCTACGTCTGTCCCCGGGTTCCCTGGAGGAACCTGAGTAATGCCTATCTGTGCGTGGCTGGTAATGGCCTTCGACTCCGAGGAGCAAGACCCGCGTGATTATCTAGAGACCGAATACGGCGGTCTCAGGCTGCATATCAAGCCGGGGCATGGGGATGCTGTCAGCCTTGTCTCAACTTTTTTGGAAGACAACACAAAGTATGCAGAGACACAACTCATGATCAACCGATTTCTGAGCGCGATGGCTTGGAAGGAGGGAAAGGCTTTTGTCTCGTTGGGAGCTATTGCAGGCGGTGCATCTCCAACTGAAAGGGATAAGCCACGGTTCAATTACTCGGAAGGAAGATTGTTGAGGTATGCAGTCATTAGCCGCTTTGATTTCGAGCACTTACAAAATCCGCCCGACGAAAAGCAGAAACTCGCACTCGCTCTCTTGCGGGAGGGCCTGAACAGCTACGACACCCCGCTTTATCGGTTTCTTAGCTTTTTCAAAATCCTCAACATTAAATTCTCGGGTGGCAAGACCCAAGTTGCCTGGATAAATTCAAACCTCGGGAAGGTTTGGAATTTCTTGGCTCAAGAGCGACTTGCAGAATTGCAAAAAATAGTGCCAGACATCGGCGACTACCTCTGGAAAGAAGGTAGAAACGCCATCGCGCACGCGAACACCGACCCCATACTCGACCCGGACGTGCCAACTGACCGCGCCGCAGCGTTGAGAGACGCAGACCTCATGCAAGGGCTTGCAGAGGTTTTCATTCAGGAAGAGTTGGATGTGCCTTCCCAGCGCAAGATCTGGCAGGAGCACTTGTACGAATTGGAAGGATTCAAGCGGCTCTTCGGCGATGCACTCACTGCCAGATTGAAGGCGAAGGAAAACGTTCCGCTAGCAGACTTCCCAACCATTCCTCCGTTGACTCTAAATCTGAAAGAGCATCCAGCCTACGACTGTTTAACGGCGCTTACCTTTCGAGTGGCAGCGTGCAAGGATGGAATTGTTTTTCTAGCCACAGACCTACAGACGCAACCGATACACGTTGCGTTGGCTCTGAACTTTCCGGCTGAGACGCTCGAACTTGTTCTTAACATGTTCGGCGTTAACCAAAAGCAAGAGAAATTCACAAAAGCGGTCGCCGTCTGCTACTACAGATTCCTAATCGCCTACTTCTGTAACGGCTACTTACAGGTATTCGACGCGGCGACTGGCGTTCGCCTGTCGCACAAAACTGCGTTCGTGGCTGTGAACGTTGATCTTAGTGCGACCGTAGAGGGATGGCAGCAAAAAATCAAAGAGTTGGAAGCAGAGTGACGGATGTCAGGCGGGTGACGGCCCCCCCAAAAGCTATTTACCTGCTTCGCTTTTTCTATCGTCCTGACCCGGAAGTGGCGGAAGGAGCTTGCCGGCGGCCAAATCATCCAAAGCGCGGAGGCTGCCACTCAGACCCACAGTGCTGAACCGCCGCTCGCGGTACAGCCCGCGCAGAAACTCCTCGGCCGAGCGCTCCCCTTTCTGCGAGTTGCATTCCAAACAGATGGACACCAGGTTGCGATAGGAATTGCGGCCCAACTCCGCTCGCGGCACAACGTGGTCGAGGCACCTCCGGTGATGCGTGATCCGCCGCGAACAATAGAAGCAGCGGCCGCCCTCGCGTTCGTGGATGGCCTGCCGCAGGACCTGCTTCTCCAGGAAATCCGCCTCCTCGATGTTGATAGCGACGCACGCTGCGGAACGAGTTTGCTGGCAGCCAACTCATACGGCGGCGACTGACGACCTGAACTGCGCCATCGCAGCCGCGTGTCTACCACCACGTTTACCCGGCAACGCAATTTCGGTATGCTGATGCCATGCAGGACGTTACCATCACGCTCCCCGAAGAGCTTCTGGCCGCTCTTGGCGTTTCCGAAGGCGATTTTTCTCGAGCTGCCCTGGAAGCTCTCGCACTCGAAGCCTATCGCACGCGCAAAATTTCCGCTGCGCAACTGCGTCGTTTGCTAGGCTTGCCGACTCGTATGGCCGTTGATGCCTTCCTTAAGGAGCACGGCGTCGAGCTGGAGTACGGCCCGGAAGATCTCGACCGCGACCGCGAAGCGCACCGCCGCCTGGGCTTGTAGATGCCGGGGATCGTTTCCGACACGACCCCTCTTAATTACCTCGTTCTAATCGGAGCCATCGACGTTCTGCCCCGGCTCTATCAGCGAGTCTTGATTCCCCCGGCGGTAAAAGCAGAGTTATCCGTGCCCGAAGCCCCTGCCCTGGTCAGCGCGTGGATCGCCACTGCTCCTTCGTGGCTCGAAATTCTGGCGTGCTCCAAAATCATGGATCCCGATCTCGCAAGACTTGATCCTGGAGAACGCGAAGCCATCTTTCTAGCAACCGAGCAGGGAATGAGCCTTCTGCTGATGGACGAGCGCGACGGGTCGGCCGCTGCCAGGGCTCGCGGCCTCACTGTCATTGGAACGCTGTCTGCATTGGATGCCGCTGCCGCCCGTGGTTGGCTCGATTTGCCGGAGATGTTCAAGCGTCTGAGTGAGACCAGCTTCCGCTCGCCGGGCAGGCTTATGGCTTCGATGCTCGCAGAGCACGCCCGCCGTTCCAAGAAACAGGAGTAGAGTCTTACTTCCTTATTTGCTTATCTCCTTAGACTTTTGACCTCCTCGACCTTCTTTGGGTGCCTCGCTTCCTGCGTTACTCTGCCCGGGCAGTGGCGGGATGAGCTTCCCGGCGGCTAGATCGTCCAGCGCGCGGAGGCGGCCGGTCAATTCGTCGGCGCTCAGGCGGCGGTCGCGGTAGAGCGAGCGTACGAACTCGACGGCGTGGCGGTCCGCCTTCAGTGAGTTGCAATCCAGGCAGCAAGAGACGAGGTTGCGGTAGGAATTGCCGCCGAGGCTGGCTTTCGGGACGACGTGATCGAGGCACCGTCGTTGGGTAATGAGGCGGCGCAGACAATAGAAGCAATGTCCGCCCTCGCGGGCGTGGATGGCGTGCCGACGCGGCTGAATTTGCAGGAAGTCGATCTCCCCGAAGCTGGTTGCGCCTGAAGGTTGAGCTGAGCCATGGGCTGCGGTCCGGGCAGCACGCACAGCCTGGACTTCCTGCGGCAGCCGGACGCAAACGACGTGATGGGCCTGGCAACTGCGTTCGACCAAGCGCAATACGCCCCAAACGATCAGGCGACGAACGGACTCGCGAGCGGTTCTCGCGGAGAGGCGAATACGGGGGCCGAGCCAGGACAGCGAAAAGCGGATGCGGGGCTTGCCCACGAGGCGGCTATGCCGGAGAAGATGGGAGTAGACGGCACGGTCGGTCACGGAAAAGTTTAGGCGGGGCGCGAGCAGGTCTTCAAAATCTTTCCAGACCTGTGCGGCGTCGATGTTTTTGTGTTTCATGATGGCAATCCGGCTCTGTTGATATCCTCGCAATTGGAGCACTGGAAGGCGAAAAGCAGATCCCTCACCCCGCCAAAACCGCGGGGATTCGGGATGACAGCTAGTCGGCAACCCGCTCTCCAAGTCTGGATGTCAACAGAGACTAGCAGTCCTTAAAAGGAAGTTGATCGTCGACAGATGACAGCTGACGGCGGAAGAAAAGACTCAGGCTTAACACGGAGATCACAGAGAGAAGAGCGCAGAGTTCACGGAGAAAACGAAAATGCCGGCAAGATGCCGGCGCTATAAAATGTACGACACAGAGCGGATCGGGCCGGGGCGCGTGGCAAGCCCCGCCACTACAAAAGAAAAGCGGCAGCAAGGCTGCCGCAGTCCAAAAAAGAAAAAGCCCCGACTGGCGTCGGGGCGCATTTTTCTACGCCGACAAGCATACCACATTATGTTCGCCTTGTCAAGTAAAAAGTGCATTACTATCATAGCTCGTTAGAAATGTCCCCTAGGTTAGCTCGTTAGAAGTGTCCCCTTGTGGGGTTTGAAAGGGTGGCGTGGTGGGGGCCGGAGCGGAGCGC
>Ga0209736_1000036_pt1 | contig 51185 bp, 42 predicted proteins | sample BlaSpr_A8_Ref_M3_FD_187992 | JGI IMG/M metagenome (GOLD analysis project Ga0209736, IMG submission 187992) | Forest soil microbial communities from Thunder Bay, Ontario, Canada - Black Spruce, Ontario site 2_A8_Ref_M3 (SPAdes) (version 2) | ecosystem: Environmental > Terrestrial > Soil > Boreal...
AGCATCTCGATCCCATCTTCAAGACCCTCGCTCCCGGACGCGGCGATATCGAGCGCACGCCTGGCCGCGATAAGGCCACCGGCACCGCCGAAGACGGCTATCTCCACTGCGGCCCGTCCGGCGCCGGCCATTTCGTCAAGATGGTCCACAACGGCATCGAATACGGCTTGATGGCCGCCTACGCCGAGGGCCTCAACATTCTGAAACACGCCAATGCCGGCAAGTCTCATCGCGAAGCCGACGCCGAAACCACTCCCCTTCGCAACCCCGAGCACTATCAATACGATTTCAATCTCGCGGACATCACCGAAGTCTGGCGCCGCGGCAGCGTCGTCGCCTCCTGGCTCCTCGATCTCACCGCCATCTCGCTGCTCGATCAGCCCACCCTCGAGCGCTTCTCCGGCCGCGTCTCCGATTCCGGCGAAGGCCGCTGGACCGTGCTGGCCGCCATCGAATCGACTACACCCGCTCCGGTGCTCACGGCATCTCTATATCAGCGCTTCGTGTCCCGCGGAGAAGATGACTTTGCGGGCAAGGTTTTGTCGGCGATGCGCTTCCAGTTTGGCGGCCACATCGAGAAAAAATCCGGCCACTAAACGCTAACCGCTTCGCCCTCATGGGCGCACGAAGGCAGGAATCCCTCTATGAATCACCCGGATATGAATCCGACCGCGGCGCCCTGCGTCATGGTCATCTTCGGTGCCACCGGAGATCTCACCAAACGCAAGCTCCTTCCTGCTCTCTGCAACCTCGCCAAGGAAGACCTTCTGCCCAAGCAGTTCGCCATCATTGGTTTTGCGGGCAACGACTTCGACACCGAAAGCTTCCGCAAGAAACTCGCCGAAGACGTTCCGAACTACGCACCTGCGCCCATCTCGCCGGACGTCTGGAACTGGTTTCTCGAACGGATCTACTACGTAAAAGGTGATTTCGGCGACCCTGAAGCCTACAAGCGCCTGCAAGCCCAGATCGACGAGGCCGACAAGCGCCACAACACCCAAGGCAATCGCTTTTTTTATCTTGCGGTCGCGCCCCGTTTCTTTTCGCCCATCGTCAAGCTCCTCGGCGGCTGCTGCCTCAGCATGGAAGAAAACGGCCGCTGGGCCCGCGTCATCATCGAAAAGCCTTTTGGCCACGACCTCGAATCCGCCCGCCTGCTCAACCAGGACCTGAAAAAAGTCCTCTCCGAAAAGCAGATCTACCGCATCGACCATTACCTCGGCAAAGAAACCGTGCAGAACGTCATGGTCTTCCGCTTTTCCAACAACATCATCGAGCCGCTCTGGAATCGCAATTACGTCGACCACGTGCAGATCACCGCCGCCGAAACCGTCGGCGTCGAGCATCGCGGCGGCTTCTATGAAACCGCCGGCGCTCTCCGCGACATGGTCCCCAACCATCTCTTCCAGCTTCTCACCATGACCGCCATGGAACCGCCCATTTCCTTTGACGCCGACGAAGTCCGCAACAAACAAGCTGAAGTCCTCCACGCCATCCAGCCCTTCGCCCCCGAAGAAGTGCTCACCCACGCGGTTCGCGGACAGTATGGTGAAGGCGTCGCCGAGGGCCAGCGCGTCCCGGGCTATCGCAGCGAACCAGATGTCGCGCCCGATTCCAACACCGAGACTTTCGTCGCCATCAAGCTGCTCATCGACAACTGGCGCTGGGCCGGCGTTCCCTTCTATCTCCGCACCGGAAAACGCCTCGCCCGCCGCGCCACCGAAATTGTCATTCAGTTTCGCCGCACTCCTTTCGTCCTGTTTCGCAACACCACCGTGCGCAATCTCGAAACCAACCGCCTGGTCATTCACATTCAGCCCGACGAAGGCATCTCTCTCAGCTTCGGTGCCAAAGTTCCCGGCTCCATCATGAGGCTTGGCCTCGTCAACATGGATTTCGACTACAGCTCCTACTTCGGCATCGAACACAACACTGGTTACGAGCGCCTCCTCCGCGATTGCATGGCCGGCGATCAAACCCTCTTTCAGCGCGCCGACATGGTCGAGGCCGGCTGGAGCGTCATCCAACCCGTCCTCGACCTCTGGCACGCTCTTCCGCCCCGCGGCTTCCCGAATTATTCCTCTGGCTCCTGGGGTCCCCCCGAAGCCGAGGAATTGCTCCAGCGCGACGGCCACGTCTGGCGTGAAATCGGTGAAGAAGACTCTGGCAAACGGGTCGGCATCGGCACCGTCACGGTCAACAAAGCAGGGGCGCCTTGATGCCCGCCGCCGCTGCCGCGCGCGAAATCCGCATTCTGCCCAGCGCAGCTGCCATCGCCGCGCGCGCCGCGCAAATCTTTGTCGACGCCGCCAAATCCGCCGCCAGCGAGAATCGCGCCTTTTCCGTCGCCCTTGCCGGCGGCTCCACTCCAAAAGCTCTCTACTCGCTCCTCGCCGCCGAACCTCTCCGCTCGCAACTCCCCTGGAACAAACTCAACCTATTCTTCGGCGACGAACGCCACGTTCCCCCCGATCATCCCGAGAGCAATTTCCGCATGGCCACCGAAGCCATGCTCTCCAAAGCGCCCATCTCCCCCACGCAAGTCCATCGCATCCTCGCCGAAAATCCGAGCGCCGAGCAATCCGCCCAGCAATACGAACAACTCCTCCGCTCCGAGTTCCAACTTTCCGCCGGTCAGCGCCCGCGCTTCGATCTCGTCCTCCTCGGCATGGGCAACGAGGGCCACACACTTTCCCTCTTCCCCGGCACCAAGGCTCTGCACGATAATGGTCGCCTCGTGATGCGCAATTGGGTCGGCAAGCTTTACACCGACCGCGTCACCATGACCGCGCCCGTCGTAAACCGCGCTGCTCTGGTACTCTTCATGGTCACCGGCGCGGACAAAGCTCCGGCCCTCAAAGCGGTCCTCGAAGGCCCGCACGAGCCGGAGCAGCTTCCGTCGCAGCTCATCGCGCCGGAAAACGGAAAATTGCTGTGGCTCATCGATCCAGCCGCAGGGGCCATGCTCGAAACCGCAATTCGCGAATGAATAAGGGAGAACCACCATGGCTACCGCAACCCTCAGCAAAATCGAAGGCTACCTCGGCGCAAAAGCGGAATCGCTGCTCGGCTTCAAAAACCCCAAAGTCGCCAAGGAGCGCCTGCATCTCCCCGGCCCGGATTTCGTCGATCGCATTTACTCGATCACTGACCGCAACGTCCGCGTCCTCACCAATCTGCAGCGCCTTTTCGGCACCGGCCGCCTCGCCAAAACCGGCTATCTCTCGATTCTTCCCGTCGACCAAGGCATCGAACATTCCGCCGGCGCCAGCTTCGCCAAGAATCCCGACTATTTCGACGGCGAAAATATCGTCAAGCTAGCCGTCGAAGGCCAGTGTAACGCCGTCGCTTCCACCTTCGGCGTGCTCGGCTCCTGTGCCCGCAAGTACGCCCACAAAATTCCCTTCATCGTAAAAATAAATCACAACGAACTTCTCACCTTCCCCAACAAAGCCGATCAAATCCTCTTCGGCACCGTTCAGCAAGCCTACGACATGGGCGCAGCCGCCGTCGGCGCCACCATTTATTTCGGCTCCGACAACAGCAGCCGCCAGATCGTCGAAATCAGCCACCAATTCGCGTACGCCCACCAACTCGGCTTGGCCACCGTCCTCTGGTGCTACCTCCGCAACAACGCTTTCAAAACCAAAGAAAAAGACTTTCACCTCTCCGCCGATCTCACCGGTCAAGCCAATCATCTCGGCGTCACCATAGAAGCCGACATCATCAAGCAGAAGCTTCCCGAAGTGAACGGCGGCTACGAAATGCTCAACATGGGCGATTCCAGCTACGGCAAATTCGACAAGCGCATTTACACCGAACTCTGCTCCGATCATCCCATCGACATGTGCCGCTATCAGCTCGTCAACTGCTTCATGGGCCGCTCCGGCCTGATCAATTCCGGCGGCGCTTCCGGCTCCAACGATTTCCAGGAAGCCGTCTCCACCGCGGTAATCAACAAGCGCGCCGGCGGCACCGGCCTGATCTCCGGCCGCAAAGCCTTCCAGCGCCCCATGTCCGAAGGCGTCCAACTCCTGAACGCCATCCAAGACGTCTACCTAAGCCCCGAAGTAACCGTAGCCTAACCCTTTTGGAGTGCGACGGCTCGCCGCCGCTTTTCCGTCAACCGAGGTTGATCGGCGCGCGCGCTCCCTCTTTGTAGTGGCGCAGCTCGCTGCGCCAGCGTAAGCACTTCGCGGCCTCCCGGCGCAGGGCCCGTGTGGGCCCCGCCTTCTGAGGCGGACCGCTCTTCCGCCATTCTGCGCCTCCGCCATGCTTATATCTGGACCTAGATAACCTCCCAGGTTATATTCTCCCTGCCCGAAAACCTTTCTTATCATCGTCGCCGCAGGACGGTGCCGCGTGAAAATCCTTCGCAGACTTCTTATCACTCTCGCCGTCCCCGCAGTCGCTCTTCTCGGCCTCAAGGAGATCGGGGGCACTCCCCTTTTGAAAGGCACAGATACCGGTTTTTCCTGGCGCAACGCCTCCCCCTCGGGGGGTCTGGCCCTCTCCAACGAAAGCGGCAACCTCACCTGTTGGATCGAACTCAAAATCCCCATCAGCAGCGCCGGCTACACCGCTTCTTTGTCCACCACCGGTCCGCTCCGAACGTATACTTCCTCCCTCGATGGCCCCGACCAGTGGCTCGCCATCGTTACGCCAAGCGCCCGCCCGCAAGACATGTTTCTCTGGCCCGCAGGCGCCACACTCATCCTGGTCTCTGCCGACCCGGCCAAACCCGGCATTCCACTCCATGATTGGCGCGTGTTTATCAACGATAAGCAGCCCGATTCCCAGTCAGACGCCAAGCGTCGCAAGCAGGTCTTCATCGTCGCCATTGTCTGCCTGGCACTCTCCATCATTGGCGGAATCCTCGAGGCCTGGGACAGGATCCAGACCAAGACCGCCCCCATCACCGCTCAGGGCTGCATCGAGGCGCTCATTCAGAACGTCACCGGAACCGACAAGCTCGAAACCGAGCGCATGCGCACCATCCTCACCAACGTCTTGATCAAGGGAATGAAAGCGGCTGACGCTCTGCGCTCCATTCCCCTGACCCCCATCGAGCGGCAAGCGCTATGGTTTGCCACTCGCAGTCAGTTCCGCGCCATGCTTACCGTCCTGATCAGCGACTTATTCACCTACCTGGGCCGGTTATGACCCCGGACTTTCTCTGGGACGCTCTCTTCGCCCGCATCGAGAAAGACGTTCAGCTTCGCAGCCAGTCTCCCGGATCCCCCAGCCTCGACGAGAAAGCGTGGGATCTCCTCGAGCGCCATTTGCGCCGCATCGCGCACTCCCTTCGACGCTCCGGATTGCTCCGCTTGACGGATCTCGACGATATCGTCGGCGAAGCCCTTCTCAAACTGCAATCCCCAGACATCATCAAGCGCGTTCGCGTCGCCGGTTCGGTCGAAGGCTACCTCGTCGTGATGATGCGCCACGCCGCCCTCGACCTCCGCCGCCACGAGCAGCGGCAACAAACCGCGCTCGCCGAAATCGCTTACCAGCACTCCTTGCCCTCCCAGCAGGTTGCAACAGTGATCACTTTTGTCGAGTCCGATCCCCTCGACCAGGTCTTGGCCAAGCTCTCTGCCGACGATAGATACCTCGTCAAGCTCCGCTTCTGGAAAAAGCTCGGCATTCAGGAAATCGCCGACCGCACCGGCCTTTCCTACACGGCTGCTGCCGTACGCCTGTTCCGCATCATGCGCAAAATGAAGGACCTCTACCGCCAGCTGGGTTTCCCCGATCCTGAATTCTAATTCCTTTATTTTGTTGAAGTTACGCGATGCGCCGGTAATGAAACCGGCCTTCGCGCGTCTATATAAGTGAAGGCAGGAAAATCGTCTTGCCGAGGCGGATCATCATAAAATAAAGCAGCAGCGGGGGCTCACATGGCGCAAGAAAACTACCTCAATATGGTTCACCAGGATTGGCGCGACGCCTTCGTCCATTTCACCGAGACCGGTCAGGCCGCTCCGGAGTTCCTCCGCTATCTCGAGACCGATGCCCAAGCCCAGCAAGCCGTCGAGATGGCTTTCGAGCAGCAAGCCCAGGCCTTTGAAGCCGTCGCCCAAGATCTCAAGAAACCCGCGGCTCGATCTCTGGGCGCGCCAGTCTTTGCCTCGCTCCCTTCCGAGGTTCCGGGCAAGATTCTCGCCGCCGTCGAGGGCGCCCTAAAAGTTCCCGAACCGCAAAGAAACAAAATGATCCAGGAGACTGCCGTGGCTCTGGTCACCTCCGTTCAGCCGCAGGAACGCCTCGCCCTCCGCGAGCTGGTCGACTCCCTCGGCAGCAACCTCGACAAGCTCATCTAGCCCAGACTCCTCGATTCTGTCTGCGGACTCCGTGTAGGCCCGCCTTCTGAGGCGCACGGCTGCAGCGCCAAGGCAACGTTGCTTCTCCGCCCTGCTCTGTAAATCTCGCTCGTATCCAAAACAAACCCGTGACATCTCACTGTTACATTCAAGCTTAATCTCAGAAACGAGGCATCTGCCGTGACCAAGCGTCTCGAAGGCAAAACTGCCGCCATCACCGGTGGCGATCAAGGCATCGGCCGCGGCATCGCCGAACGCCTGGCGCAAGATGGCGCCGCCGTTGCCATCTGTTATCGCTCGAATAAAGCTGGAGCCGACGAAGTCGTCGCCGCCCTGCAGTCCCAAGGAGCAAGAGCCGCCGCCATCCAATGCGACGTCGGAAAAATCGCCGACGGCCAGCGCTTCATCGCCGAAGCCGTAGCGGCTCTAGGCGGAATCGATATCCTCATCAACAACGCCGGCATCGAAAAGCGCGCCGACTTCTGGGACGTCACCGAAGCCGACTTCGACGCCGTCCTCAACGTCAATCTCAAAGGCCTCTTCTTCATCACCCAAGCTTTCGTCAAGCATCGCATGCAAGCCAAATCCCCCGGCAAAATCATCAACATCAGCTCCGTCCACGAAGAGCTTCCCTTCCCGCACTTCACCGCTTACTGCGCCAGCAAAGGCGCCCTGAAAATGTTCACCCGCAACCTCTCCATCGAACTCGCCCCCCTCGGCATCACCATCAACAACATCGCCCCCGGCGCCATCGAGACTCCCATCAACCAAGCCATCCTAAACGATCCCGCCAAACTAAACGCCATCCTGCAAAACATCCCGCTAAAGCGCCTCGGCAAACCCGAAGACGTAGCCGCCATCGCCGCCTTCCTGGCCTCCCCCGAATCCAACTACGTAACCGGCACCACCTTCGTAGTAGACGGCGGCCTAACCTGGAACTACCAGGAACAATAACCGTATTCGTCGCGCGCACTAACGTAGTGGCGGAGCTTTAGATCTGTCACCCAAATCCGTTTAGCGCTCTTGCCTGCCCCATCATAGCCGCACAACCCACGCACCCATAGGAGGGGGACGATCCTCCTGCATCACAAGCCTCCTGCGCCATAAGCCCCACGACGCCACATCCAGACCCTCATGCTTGGAGCAGCGAGTCTTGGTTAACATAAGATGCCCCACCCCCCGGGTTTTTTCGTAAGTGCGGATTCTAAAGGGGTTACGGAGCGATTTCTTGTAAGTGTGGATTCTAAAGGACTTGCGGGCGGCTGATTGCGGGCAAAACCCGACGAAACGCGGTGTTCGCCCGTAAGTGCGGATTCTAAAGGGCTTAGGAGAAGGAAGCTGAAGAGTTGAAAGCAGAGCTCATGGTGACACCCCCCACACCCCGGGTGTTTTTGCAAAGAGTGCACAAAGCATTGAAAGAAAAGGGGATGGGTTTCGCTCTTTTGCACAAGAGCGCAAAAGAGCGGAGAGAAAGTCAAACGATTATCGCAGAGGGGAGAGGGGAGGAGACGCAGAGGGCGCTGAGAAGGGTAGGAAGCATGAAGGGCGACTTCCTTTAGAGGGGAGTGGCAATCCGGAGCGGGCGGGGTTGCCGGCGTCGGTATCGGTTGGAAGCGGGCGGACATGGGTGCGGTCCCAGTCCTCCGCCCGGGCTTAGGTATCAACAGCCAATGTAGCACGAGATTACCATTTTGTCAAGACTGGGGCAGAGCCGATGTGTCGTAAGAGTTCTTACCAGTACTGCGGGCCGACCTACGCGAATCTCGAGCTGGTGTGGCGTGGTTGCCCTATCCGCCCCTTCGCGGAAATGCGGCAGAACCGCGGAAGTCCGAAACAACTTGGAACGGCGCGTGATTATTGAGTTGGTGAAAAACGGGGCTGTATTGGGCCTCGTCCGGCAACAAAGCCAGATGCTACGAGCGTCAAGCGTTGGTTGACTTGATGGACTTTGCGCGGGGCTTGAACCGGCGGCGTGTGGGTGCGGAACGTTTCTTGTGTGCTAGTTCTGAGGTTGCGGATCGGACCATATAGGCGGAGCGGGTCATGCCGGCTTGGCGGGCCAGGCGGTCGATTAGCGCGATCTGGTTTTCGCGTGCGGTGACGTTGACGCGAACGGTTTTAGACTTGCCGAAGTCTGTGGTGACCAGGAAGGCTACGGCATTTTTTCTGCCGGGGTCTACGGCCAAATCATCGATCTTTGAGGGCCTGGGAATCTTTTCTCCGTCTTCCAGCATGCCGGCGATATGAAAGGCCAGAGCCTCGGGAGCTTTACGGCGAGCGTCTTCGAGTGACTTTCCTGCGGTTACGCAGCCCGGAAAATCGGGAAAGCTGACGCCAAAATCAGATTTGCGGTCTTTGTGCAGATAGGCGATGTAGTCCATTTTACCTCAGCCGGAGACTGAAGGACCGCCTACGTCTTCGTAAGCCCAGCCGCTCGGGCCGCTTGCAACAGCTTCCGGGCGTTCTCGCGGATATCACCATGCCCGAACACGGCGTTCCCGGCCACCAGCAATTCGGCTCCGGCGTTCACCACATCGGCCACGGTGTCGAGGCCCACGCCGCCGTCCACTTCGATGCGAAAGCTCAGCCCGCGCGATTCGCGAATCCGCGCCAGCGACTCCATCTTCTTCAGCGCGCCGCGGATAAACTTCTGCCCGCCAAACCCGGGATTCACGGACATCACCAGAACGTGATGCACAATATCAAGTACTTCGTCGAGCGTCTGTACCGGCGTCGCCGGATTGATCACTACCGCCGGTTTGCACCCGTGCGACTCGATCAGGTGCAGCGTGCGGTTCAGGTGCACGCACGCTTCCTGGTGCACGGAAATCCAGTTCGCGCCCGCTTCCGCAAATGCCGGAATGAAGTCGTCGGCATTCTCGATCATCAAATGGCAATCGAAAATCGTGTCCGGCAGTGCCTTGCGCAAGGACGCCACCACCGGCGGCCCAATGGTGATATTCGGCACAAAATGCCCGTCCATGACGTCCACATGCAGAAGCGTGCCGCCGCCTTCCAGCGCGGCTTTCGCATCCACGGCGAGCTGCGCAAAATTCGCGGACAGAATCGACGGCGCCAGTTCAATGTTTTTAGGCAAAGTCCGCTCCTCGCTCTTCCCGAGCCACCGATTATACGCGCCCGCTTCCCGATTTCTAAGATAGCTTGGTACAGTCTAGGCATGCCCGCATCTCAACCATTTGACGCCGTCATCGCCGGTGGCGGACTCATCGGCGCCTCCATCGCGCTCGAACTCGCCCGCGCCGGCCTGCACGTCGCTGACTTCGATCCCCAGCGGCCCGGAATGGAATCTTCCTGGGCGGGCGCCGGCATTCTTTCTCCCGCTCCGGAAAATCCCGGCATGCTCGCCGCGGTTCCCATTTGCAAAGCAAGTCTCGCGCTCTATCCCGAATTCGTTGCCGCCATCGAGGAAATCTCCGGCCAGTCCTGCGGGTTTCGCCCCAAGGGCACGCTCGAAGCGCTCTTCTCGCGCGATGTCCGCGCGGAACTCAGCACCATCATTGCCGTGCATCACGGCGTGGGTCTGCGCGCCGAGCCGCTCAGCGCAGAAGACGCGCGGGAGCTGGAACCCGCACTCAGCGAAGATCTCGAAGCGGCGGTGCTGCGGCCCGACGAAGCCTCGGTCGACAATCGCGCGCTCACTGCGGCCGTTGTGGAAGCGGCAAAACGCAGGGGCGCGCACTTCTTCTCCGGAAAAGCCGTCACGTCCATCTGGCGCGAAGGCAGCCGCTGCCTCGGTCTCATCGTTGGCGAAGAAAAAATCGCCGCTGGATCAACGATCATCGCGGCGGGCTGCTTTTCCGCTGGCATTGGCGGAGTCGCGACTTTCGCTCCGGTCCAGCCCGCAAAGGGCCAAATGCTGGCGCTCCGCGCACCGAGCCTCTCGATCGAGCGCGTTCTTTGGTCGGACAAGGCCTATCTCGTTCCGCGCAACGACGGCCGCATCCTTGCCGGCGCGACCGTCGAGTATGCCGGCTTCGACAAAAGCGTCACCGCCGGTGGAATGGAGAAAATTCTCGCCGGAGCCATGGAACTCGCTCCCGCTCTTGCTCACGCCACCATCGAAGAAACCTGGGCCGGCCTGCGCCCGGATTCGCCGGACCATCTGCCCATCCTCGGTCCCACCGACGTGGAAGGCTTGCTCATGGCCACCGGCCACTTCCGCAGCGGCATCCTTCTCGCGCCCATCACCGCGCGCCTCATTCGCGAGTGGATCACGCTGGGCAGCGTGGGCGTCGATTGCGATCGCTTCAGCCCGCTGCGCTTCCAGGCTGCCAACCGGGCCGCTTCCGGCGCCGCAGCGCAAACCGCGCGAGGCTAGGAACCGTGGCTAGGGAGAGCGGCTGACGCCAGCTACGGGATAAGGGCTGCTAGGGCTGCTGGGCTGGCGGGGGAGTTACGGAAACTGCCTGGCCTACATCGCGGAACTGGATTTGGTTGGCGTCGAGCGGGAGGTCGCGCTCGAGGACGATGTCCAGGCTGGAGCCGCGGGGGAGCTCGGCATCTGGACCGCGTGTTAAGAGAACGGCGGCGAGTCCCGCTGCTGCGCCGACTCCGGCGCCAATGCCCAGGCCTTTGGCTCTTCCGGCGATCGCGCCGATGCCGGCACCGGCGGCGGTGGTCTCGGCAATAGTGGTGGCGTCTTTGCCTTTAGCGCTGGGGCCGGTGACTTTGCCTTCTTCGTCCATGGTTTCTTTGCCGCCGCTATCGGCCTGGCGTGGTGCGGCGTTGAGGTTTACGGTGTAGCCGTTGGGCAGGATCAGAGTGTCCAGGCGGATGCGGAACTCGCCCTTGCCCTTGATTTTCCCGGGGCGCTTGGTATCGAGCAGCGAGCCGCGCAGGTAGGAGCCAACCGGAATCACGATGCGGTTGTTCTGGGTGATCGGGAAGGAGGTCCGCAGGTACACGGAATCGCCGGGCTTGGCGTTGCGAGTGGAGATGCCATTTTCCAGATGCACGCCGAAGCGGGTGCCCGCGGGAACGACAATTCTATCAGCGGAGGCTGCGCGCTGGGGTGCGGGAGGAGGCGCGGGCGGCTTGACGATCGCGGGCGCGGATTGCTGGGGCCCTTCCTGCTGTTGCGCGGCGGAGCGCGGCGCATAAGCCAGCCCTGCTATCAAAACGAATCCGAAAAGCGAAATCCCTCGGCGGCACCGGTCCTTTACTGACAAGGGCATGGACAAGGGCATGGGCAAATCCTCCGTCTAGCCATGTGCGATGCTCCATGGCGAGCCACTGGATGCCTGAGTATAACCAGATTGCCGTGGCGCATATCGCCAAAGTTGCTAGCAGCCGTCCCAGCCCGCCAGCCCGGCCAGTAGCATTAGAGGGAGTAGCGGAATCGCGAGAAGTATGAGGCCGACGGTCTGCCCGACATGGCGGGCTTGCTCGCCGGGAGAACGGATGACGCGCCATTTGGCCACGTCTTCGTAGCGAATGGAATGCTCCTGCTGGCTCGAAAGGCTCCGGATCACGAATTGCTCGGGAGTCGCGGAGATGATGAAACCCTCGAGGCGCTGGTGGTCTCGCAGAGCCACGCTCACGCGTTGCTTGTCGGCTCGCATCGCGGACTGCACAAAGTCTTTGCAGCGCACAATGCGGATCCGTTCGCGCTCCACCTGTGCCTGCTTGCTCTGTTGTTCTGACACGGCGGTCGGGGCGTTGGGCGGCTTTGGCAACTGAGAGAATGGGGCGAAGGGATCCGGCGACAGCTGATCGCGAAACAGGGATGTCGGATCACGTCCGGGAAGAGCGCTACGAGTAGCTGCGGGTGATCGTGCAGGGTCGACGGAAGGGGGATACGGTACTTGCGCGCGAATAGCATGTGGAACCGTCAGCACGAGGAGCCAGCACCAACCAAATCTACGCAGCGGTTTCATACGTTCCTCCTATTTCTTTCGTCGTTCGTTCGGGAGCATGCGGGACGCCATCTTGTACACGTTGCACCGGGCACTCATTTGAAGTGCTCTTCCAGAGGCTTACGTCCCGTAGAATCTTTGTTCTACGCGACTGGAGGGGGTTTGCCTCGCGTTCTGGGCGCGCTACTCCGAAGGGCGGGACTTGGGGATCGAGAATGGTGGGAGAGAAAGTCACCTGACAGGAAAACCGGACATACGGAGAGTGGCGCTTTCTTCTAGAATAGGCAGACTGAGAAATGCGAGCGGGTGCGCAGAAGAAGAATGCGGGCGTGAAATCTGCAAGGGGCTGCCCTGACAAGGGCGCCGAGGAAGGACCGGAGGAGAGCAGATGGCAAAGTTGGCTTTGATTTACGGAATGCGCTTGCTGCCTGAAGAAGATCTTGGCGAGGTGAAAGACGCGGTGATCGGGCTGAAGAATGGGAGGACGACGCGCGTTACGATGCACCTGATTGAAGGCACGAAAGAGGAGATTGAAAGCACATTCCGGCAGTCCATCGATGCTTTCTTTGAGATGTATCCGGAGATTTAGGGGCGTCGATCGAGCACGGATCGATCCGGGGAATGATTGCCGACATTTGAAGAAAGCAGATCCCTCGCTACGCTCGGAATGACAATGGCGAGAACTGTTGCGAAATGAAATAGCCAACGCAATTAAAAAAATGACACGACCGGGAGTTAGCGGTTGCCGAAATTTTCGGGATCGACGGTGGGATCGCCGAGGTTTTCGTTGATCAGGACGGTGGACTGGCCGGTGAGCTCGAAGCGCTTGCGGCATTTGTAGCAGGCGACGAGGTCATCGAGGCGAACCATGTACGAGGAGGCCTTGGCAAATTTGCGGCGGTCTTCTTCGCCAACGCCGCGCGGCAATTCGCGTTTTTTGCGGCAAACTTTCCAGCGCACGGGAGCCTCGAATTCGCCCCGGCAACTGGGACAGACCAGCTTGACCTTGCGAACTTCTTCTTTTTCCGTGTAAAAAGCGCGTTCGTCCATAGTTGAAGAGCAATCCTATCGAAATTTCTATCGCACCGCTTCATCGATTGTAACAAATTCCAGGCCCAGGTCCCGCCAACGTGGCAACCAATATTGCATGGCTTTAAGGGTGTGGCGGCGGTCGCCGTTCTGGTGACGGTGGTAGCCGTCGTGGAGGCAGAGAATGTCGCCGGGGACGTCTGCGCGGAAATTGCCTTTGCCGTCGGAGTTAGCGATTGCTCGAGCGGCAATGGGCTGGAGCCTGGGGATGAGCCATTCGGCGGATTTGGCGCGCCAATCGCCGGGGAGCAGGGTCCACATGACAGCCTGCATGCCAAGCCGATTGGCGGCGGGAATGACCCAGGGATTGCGCAAACCGAAGGGTGGGCGAAACCACTTGGGGGGGGCGCCGAGGAATTCGGAGATGGCGCCGCTGCAGGCGTCGAGCTCCTCGCGAATCATGGAAGGGGTGCGCCAGAAAAGATTGGGATGGTGCTCGGTGTGGTTGCCGACAGAATGGCCGCGCGCGATGGTTTCCCGGAGCAGGTCCGGGACTTCGCGGACAAATTCGCCAATGACGAAAAACGTGGCGCGCGCGCCGTGCTTCTCGAAGAGATCCAATAGCTGAGGCGTGATGGAAGGATTTGGGCCGTCGTCGAAAGTGATGGCGAGCTTGCCGGCTGAGCGCGTGCTGTGCACGTGGGACCCGAAGAATTCCGAGCGCGGATGGAAAGCGGCATAAGCCAAGCCACCGGCCGCAGCCGCGGCCGCCACGGGCGATCCGATGAGCCAGGGATTCACGGCGGTTATTCTCGCACGCGATGAGGTTTCGTTGTAGTGGTGGGCATTGCGGGTGAAAGGGCAGCGATGAGGGACGGGACATCTCTCATGGAGGACTTCTCGCGATTGGGATCCGAACGTATCAATTGCGATTCTTCATTCAGGCTAAACGATGCTGTTGCGAACGGCGTAGCGCACTAGGTCTGCAAAAGAGTGAATGCCGAGCTTGAGCATCACGTTGGCGCGGTGAGTTCCCACGGTGCCAGCGCTGATCCCCAGGATGCCGGCGATCTCTTTACTGGTTTTTCCATTCGCCAAGAGGCAGACGATTTGCCGTTCGCGATCGGTCAAGGGCTGGGTGCGCAGATCGCTTTTGCGAGAGGGCAAACGCAATGGCGATTCTGACTGGAAAGGCGGCTGCTGACGCTGGAGCGTAGGTGCGAAACGCGACTGCGGGCTCAGCAACTCGGGGACCGCTCGGGTGCCGGGTACATGATTCCCAAGTAGATCGATGGACGTAACTTCCACAGCGATACAACTGACTTGCAGGACCTTGCCTGAGCGGCTCTTTATCGGGTAATAGTGTTCGAGCCAGTGGCCGATTGCGGTCCTGGTCGGGAGCTGGCCGGATAATTCGAAGTTCGAGAGAGGCTCGCCGGTTTCAAAAACATGCTGGAGGGCAGATCCCACTTTGCCGGCGACGCTTCCAAGAATCTGATGCAGCGGCTTACCAATGTGGCTTTTGGCGGGCGCGCCGTTCATGGCGGCCAGGGCATCATTTACGGCGCGGAAACGGAGCTGCCGATCGCAGATGCCGACGCCGACGGTCGGCGCACTCAGGAGTGCGGCCAGTAATTGTTGAGGTTGGCTAAGAGCGCCGGTCCACGCGGGCCGCGTCTCACCTTGGTTGGTCACGAGTACTCCGCTGGTGGAGCGTCACGATTCTGGGGCAAGCTGCTTGGCTGTGTCAATCGCAGAGGCGCATCGGAGCGGAATGCGCCTCTGCTTGAATAGCCAAGCCGTACGGTATTCAGGCCGGAGGCAGGCTGCGACGGGTCTTTAGGTCGGTGAGCAAGCGCTCGACTTCGACGTCGCGGTCGAGGCGGGTGAGGCGCTCGGCGACGTCGTCGGTAAGCAGCTCGACTTCGGCGGTGGCAACGGATTCGCTGTGGTGGACGCGGTCCTTGAGCCGATCGAAGGCCGCGGATTTGGATTGGTCGCCGAGGACGGCGCCGGCGCGGGCGGCTTTGCCGAGGGCGATGCCGCGGCGGTGACGGGCGATCAAGAGATCGCGCTTGGATTTAGCTTCGTCCAATTTCGCCTCCAGTTTCAGCAGCGCGCCTTTGAGCTGATCGACCTGCACGCGCTGATCGTCCACTTGTTCGCGGAAACTTTGCGCCAGGCGGGCGGTGGTTTGAAAGCGGTCGAGCGCGGCGCGGGCGAGATCGTCTGCGCTTTTGTCCACGGCGAGCTCGGCTTTGCGCATCCAGTCCTTGCCGGCGTCTTCGTTTTCTTTGAGTTTTTTCTCGAGCATGTGCTGGTCGGCGATGGAGACGGCCACCTGCGTCTTGACTTGCAGGTATTGGTTCTCCATGTCGAGAATCACTTGCTTGATCATTTTTTCCGGATCTTCCGCGCGATCGATCATGTCATTCAGATTGGCACGGATTAAAGTACCGACTCGTTCCAAAAGGCCCATGGTATTTCTCCCTTCCGATAGATTACGAATGCCGCAAAGTGAAAAATGCTGCCGCGAACTTTCCGAGAGTTACAGTGAAACTAGTATCGCAAGCGATAAAATTCTCGAGGCTAGAGGTCAAGCAACCCAAGAAGTGCCTGGCGAGAAACGCCGCCACGATTGCCGCGATAATCCAGACGATCAAGAACTTCGGCTTGATAGCCATGTTGTTGCTCCATCCCTCGAAGACTTTGAGCGTCCCGGTGAGTCCACCCAGACTCACCGGGACGGAAGCGAACGTTACTTGGTGGCTGCAGGCGGCGCAGGCTTCGGCGATTGATCGCCGATCAGGCGCACTTTGCTGAGCAGTTCCGACATTTGCATGCCGGAGAGGGCTTCGAAGAGCGCAGGAACTTGCGCGGCGATTTTGGTGATGTCGCCGGTGAGTTTGTGGGCTCCGGCGGCATCGCCGTTGCCGGTGGAGACGATGGTTACCTTGTCGATTCGGCTGAGCGGCTCGGCGAGAGCGCGAACGATATCCGGCATTCCGGTGAAGAGTTTGTCGATGATGGCGGCCTGGTTGTACTCCTGGAAGGCCTCGGCCTTGATATTCATGGCTTTGGCTTCGGCTTCGCCCTTTTTGAAGATGATCTCGGCTTCGGCTTCACCCTGTGCGCGAATGGCGGAGGCGCGGCCTTCAGCTTCGCTTATCAGTTTTTGGCGTTCGGCATTGGCGATGGTCTCGACGCGCTGGCGTTCGACTTCCGCGGGCTTGAGGACGGTGGCGATGAGCTCGCGTTCGCGGCGTTCGATCTCGGCTTCCTGGACTTTGACTTGCGCTTCGCGTTCGATTTGCTGGACGCGGACGGCTTCCTGAACGACTTTCTGCTGCATGACGTTGGTTTCGATTTCGTAGGCTTTGTCGGCGGTGGCTTGGGCTTTCTTGGTCATTTCCAAGTAGCTGGCTTTCTTGAGGTCCAGGTCGCGCTCGGCTTCGGCTTGCTTGGCGAGCGAAGCGGTTTCCGCGGCGACGCGCTCCTGGTCGGCTTGCGCTTTGGCCACGGCAGATGCGCGCGCTGCCTCCGCACGCTTGATGGCGATATCGCGCTCTGCTTCCGCGGCGGCTACTTCCGCATCGCGACGAATGCGAGCAATGTCGGGACGGCCCATGTTGGTGATGTACTCATTCTTGTCGCGAACTTCTTTGATCGTGAAACTGATGACTTCGAGGCCCATCTTGGCCATGTCGCTGGCATTGGTGGAGCGCATGCGGTCGGCGACCATTTCAGGTTCCTTGACGATTTGCTCGACGGTGAGTTGGCCGATGATGCCGCGCAGATGGCCTTCCATTACCAGACGAATCAGACCTTCGCGCTGCTCGGGGCGCTTGGTCAGGAATTGCTCCGCCGCGGTCCGGATCGAGACCGGGTCAGACTTCACCTTAATTTGTGCGACGGCCTCGACAGTGACCGCCACGCCTTGCTGCGTATATAAGCTCTGCTGTGGGGCAACGTCGAAAGACATCAATTCGAGCGAGAGTTCCTTGCACGTTTGCACCATGGGCCAGATGATCGTTCCACTGCCTTTCACGATGCGTGCCTCAGAACCCGTGCCGTAGATGATCAAGGCTTCGTTCGGACCAACTTTGCGATACATCCTGGCCAAGGTCATCATTACGAGAAGCAACATCAGAACCAAGAGACCTGCGACCACCCAAATCAGAGGATAACCAAACATATCGACCTCCTTTTCACCCTTCGGCTGGACTCTAGTGCTGTTTCAGTCCGCGAAACTTTGTGCAACGATCAGCCTCCGACCGGCAGAGCAAATCGTGGCGCGTTATTTGCTGAACTCTTCCCAGCGATGAACGTACGCGATGCCGTGTTCGTAGCGTTGAATGACAACCTCGGCATCTTTCTCCAGAGCTTTTCCGTCCTGCGAACGCGCTCCAGAACTGCGGCGAACGCCTGCTTGCAGGAATACGATCTCGCCCGTGCCGTTGGCACGAATTGGAATAGTGACCGTGCAAAGAAGACCTTCATAGCGATAGTCTTCGTCCTTGAGGTCAGAACTCTCCTCGTTCATGAGCTTCACCATGAACTTGAAAACGACCCATGCGGCGGCGAAGCCGGCAAGTATGGCGATGCCGAGCGCCGCTGCTCCGACTAGATGGGAATACGCAGCGAGGATGTAGCCGATCCCTCCGAACCAAGCCAGAAACGCCATCATCGTCGAAGCGTTGAACCACGAAAGATGAGCGCCGCCGTGCGACGAGTGCCCGCTCCCGGCATGGCCACCATGTCCGGTCCAGTGAAACGGCAGATGCCACTTGAATGGCAAGTGCAGATGAACCGCGCCAGCGAGAAACGAAAGAACGCTGAGCGAGAAGCCGACCAGGAAGCACAACAGATAAAAATCAGACCACGTCATGACACACCTCGAAGCACAGCGCGGACCACCGCATTTGGTGCGGACCGAATTCGAGAGGCCGAAATCCTTAATTCCCAAGCGAACTTACTGGCGGGGGATGGCCGGTGCCCAACTGCGGCTCCGGACGCAACACCTCCGCCAGACGATCCAGTAAATCGGGTGTGCGCAGAATCTCCGCGAGCAAGAGGACGGCTTTGCGCGAATCGTCGTACTGCGCGATTTCGAGCAGCGCCTGGTGCATCTCCGGGTCCGCCAGGAACTGGTCGGCGCCGGCGAAGAGCCAGGAATCGATCTTGGCATCCACGACGCGGAGATCGGATTGCAAAGTCTTGGTGTAGCCCTCGGGGTCGTCCACGAGAAAGCCGGGGTAGACGCGGAAGAAGCGCGCCAGCAAATCGCGAGTGGTATGGGTGATATGCGGACGCATGCCGCTCTCGATTTGCGAGAGGTACGCCTGGCTGAGGCCGCGGCCGACTTCTTTCTTCATGGCCTTGGCTACTTCGAGCTGGGTCATGGGGCGATTAAGGCCGCGAAGGGAGCCTTCGACGGTGCGGAGAGAACGGAGTTTGTCGCCGAGAGTCATGTGCGCGCCTTCGAGACAATTGCGATGTGCTATTCTTCTATTGCAATATGTAATTTGTCAAGAGAAATCGACGGGCAGTCCTGCATATCTTCTAAGGACAATATTTACAGTATCTTACGAGGAGCTTTGCGAGGAACAAGGCCTGGTTTTCGAGAGCTGAGTAGGCGAGATTACTCGGGCTTGCGCAGAGACTGCAAATCGATGCCGAGTTGCTGGCACTTCTTATAGAGGTGGCTGCGTTCGAGGCCGAGGGCCCGCGCAACGTTGGTCATGTGGAAATTGTGGCGGCGAATCTCCGCGAGGAGGACTTCTTTTTCAAAGGATTCGGTGCGTTCCGCTAGAGTCCCGGATGAAGAGGATGTAAAGGAGGTTGAGGAAGTCGAGGACGAAGCGTCCGGAAGGACAAGGCGGACATCGCTAGCGGCGACGGAATCTTCGGTGGCGAGCAAGACGAGGCGCTCGACGATGTTGCGCAATTCGCGGACGTTGCCGGGCCAGGAATAGCGGCTTAGCTCCGCGATGGCGTCTGCAGCGAAGGCTTTTTCCCTCCAGCCGTTTTGCGCGGCCACTTGACGGGCGAAATGCTGGACGAGCACGGGAAAGTCTTCGGGGCGTTCGCGGAGTGCGGGCAGCAGCAACGGAAAAACATAGATGCGATGGAAGAGATCGCGGCGGAAGGCGTTCTGCTTGACGAGATCTTCGAGATTGCGGTGCGTGGCCACCACAACGCGGACGTTTACCTTGATAGGCTTGTCGCCGCCGACGCGCTCGACTTCGCCTTCTTCGAGCACACGCAGTAGCTTGGCTTGCATGGCTACGGGCATGTCGCCGATTTCGTCGAGGAAGAGCGTGCCGCCGTCGGCTTGCTCGAATTTTCCGGTATGGCGCACGGCGGCGCCGGTGAAGGCGCCTTTTTCGTGGCCGAAGAGTTCGGACTCGATGAGTTCGGCGGGGACGGCGGCGCAATTCAGAGTGATGAAAGCATTTTCGTGGCGCGGAGATTTTTCGTGAATCGCGCGGGCCACCAACTCCTTGCCCGTGCCGGTTTCGCCGAGGATACAGACGCGCGTCTCGCTGGCGGCGACGCGATCGATCTGCGCGAGGAGTTTCTTCATTGCCGGGCCGGTGCCGACGAGTTCGTGTTTGCCGAGGCGGTGCTTGAGCTCGCGATTTTCCTCTTCGAGCCGCGTGAGGCGCAGAGCGTTGTCGACAGTGACCAGCAATTTGTCGGTGGTCAGCGGCTTTTCGAGAAAATCAAGTGCGCCGAGCTTGGTGGCGCGGACGGCCATTTCGATATTGGCCTGTCCGGAAATTAAGACGATGGGCGTCTTCACGCCGTTTTTCTTCAGCTCTTCGAGCAACTCGAGGCCGCTTTTGCCGGGCATGACGACGTCGGAAAGAATCAGGTCGAAGGATTCGGTCTTGAGCAACTCGACGGCGCGCGCGGCGTTATCGCAAACGGTGGCTTCGTGGCCGGCGAGGCGGAAGGCGCGCGAAAGAGACGCGAGAGTGTTGGGGTCGTCGTCGACGAGCAGGAGATGAGCTTTGCGCGGCAAGCGGGAGTCCTCGTGTGCTTAGTCGGATGCAGCCGCGAAAGTGGTCAGCGGCGGCTTGGCAGCGGGCGCGTCCGGCTGGGTACGGGCGATGCCGCCGGGCTGATGCTGCGGCAGTTCGATGCGAAAAGTGGCGCCGCGGCCCTCCTCGCTGGAGACGGAAATGGTGCCGTGATGATCGCTGATGACGGACTGCACGATAGCGAGGCCGAGGCCAGTGCCTTGCAGCTTGGTGGTGTAGTACGGCGTGAAGAGGCGCGAGCATTCCTCCGGCGTCAGGCCTTTGCCGGTGTCCGCGACTTCGATGCGCACGTTGCCATCGTGCTCAGAGGTGCGCACGGTCAGGTTGCCACCGGAGGGCATGGCATCGAGCGCGTTAAGCACGAGATTCTGAAATGCGCGATGCAAAAGGTCGGGATCGGCTTCGATCTCCGGCAGCGGCTCGGTGAGGAAAAACTCCGGCGTGATCGTGGGCTTGCCGACTTCGTTGAATTGCGGTTCGAAGAGGCGCACGGCGTTGCGGAGCGCTTCGTTCACGTTGACATGAGTAAATTGCGGCGCCGGCATTTTTGAGAAGTCGCTGAAGCGGCCGACGATGGTATTCAGATTGGAAAGCTCGGCTTTGAGAGTCGCAGTGGATTCGTTGAACACTTCGAGAAATTGCTTGGCTTCGAGCTGCCTGGCGCGCTGCAGATTTTCGACCGTGATTTGCAGCGGGAAGAGCGGATTGCGCAGTTCGTGGGCGAGACGGCGGGCGAGTTCGCGCCACGCGGCGACGCGTTCGGTTTGCACCAGCTTTTCTTTTTGCGAGGCGAGTGTTCGAGTCATGTCGTTGAACGCGGTGGCTAACTGCCCGATTTCGTCGGAGCCGCGCACGTCGATGCGCGTATCCCAGCGCCCGGAGGCCACTTCGCGCGCGCCTTCGGCAAGTTCTTCAACGGGCCTGGTGATGCGGGAGGAGACCCACCAACTGATCAGCAGACCGATCAAGATCGCGGCACCCGCCACCGCCGCGGAAATCTTAACGATTTGCCGCGTGAGCAGGACCAATTCTTTTTGCGAGCTGCCGGCGAGCAGCACACCGAGCAATTCGTTGTTTGGCCCGGTCAACGGAATAGTGTTAAAAGTTTCGGACTGCGCCGTGTCGTTGGTCCAGTCGATGCGCTGCACCAGCGGCTCGGACTGCGAGCGCGATTGCTTTTGAACCTGCTCGATCAGCGGCTGAAAGCGCTCGGCTTGCGAGACGGCGCCGTCCTTGTCGGTAAGCGCGGCGGACACGAAGTTCGGCTCAAGATTGCGGTACAACAGCGCGCGCATGCCTTCGGGCAGAGCCAGCGAAGCAAGAAAGTGTTGGTCGACGCGGCGCCCGCCGACGATGTAGAGAATTCTTTCTCCTACCGGCAGCGCGCGAACCACCGTGAGAGAAAGCTCGACGCCATCGGGCAATTCTTCTTTGCGCAGGAAGGCCGGCGTCTCGTTCCAATCCTTGCGCGTGGTTACCCACTCATCCTTGTATCCGACGCGCGCGGGATATTGCGCTGAGGAAATGAGCGTGCCGTCGGAATTGACGAATTGCACGAAGTCGAGATTGTGGTCCTGAGCGGCGCCGTTGGCATCGCGAACGTAGGTGGACTGGTCGGCGTTTGGCCGCGCCAGATCGAGCGCCATGCGCAACGTAACGTCAGCGTTGGCGATGTTTTTTACTTCCTGCTGCACTTCTTCGCCGCGCTGCGCGTATTCGCGCTTGAACTGCGTGACCAGCGCTTGCGTGCGCTGCGCGTCCATCTCTTCGAAAGCGGCTTGCGTGTAGTGCGTCACGCCGTAGGCGACCAGCGAAACCGAGGCCAGCACCGTAACCAGAAAAACCAGGAACAATTTTGTGCGGAAACTCATGGCTTTGCTCCTGTGGGTGCGGTCGGCGAATTCATTGTCTGCGGTGCGGTGGATTCCGGAAGATCGAGCCAGACGTCCGCCAGATGCCATTCGCCCCAGCGCGCGGGCAGCCAGTTGCGCACGCAGGGGCCGAGTCCGGCGTACTCCGGCAGCGCGACCAGCGGGAGGACGCGGCGATCCTCAAGGATTTTACGCTCACGCGCGTACAACTGCTCCGGCTCCGCGCCGGCGGCATCTCCGCCGGAGGATTCGCTGGCGCCCAGCGCCCGGAGAAACGCGTCGAGCTCCGCTCTTGGCGAAAGCGAAGTTACATGCCACGCGAAAAGATGCAAGCCCGCGGCGGATTCCGCGGGCGGCGTTGCGGCCCCGGCTTCGCGCTGCGCTGGACGGCTGATCACTTGCACGCTCATTCCCGCCTGCCGTGCATTCACCGCAACACGTTCGGCAAGCAGCTTCGGCAATTCGCCGGGCGCATCCACGCGCAAACGCAGCGGCTCCGCGGCGGCCGCAAGATTCGCGGGCAGCGCGGCTCGCAGTTCCTTCGCGCGTTCGAGGCTGGTATCCACGTTGAATAAGAAAGCATAGCCCGATAACCACTGCGGCAAAAGGGCTGCTGCAGGTTCGGCTTGCCTTTGCAGCAACACGTTGGCCATGGTGTTGCGGTCGAGCGAATAGAAGAGCGCTTCGCGGAGCCGGGGATTGGACGCGGCGGATGGCGAAGCGTCGATGCGCAGGCCGAAGGTGATCACCGGCGTCGACGCCCACACGCGCAGATTTTCCTGCGCCGCGCGTCGCACCAGCTCTGGGGCGATTTCGATGAGATCGGCTTTGCCGAGTTGCAGATCGAGCAAGCGGCGCAGCGCGGGAAGCCCGAGAGTGATCTCGACAAGATCGACGAAGGGCCGCCCAGCCCAGCAGTTTTCGCTGGCCTTGAGCAAATACCGCGCATTCTTGCCGTTTGCGGTGGCGGGCGAAGCTTCGGCCACGAAGAAAGGCCCGGTACCAACCAGGGTTCCATCGGGCTGTGCGCGATAGATAAAGTAGCGGCCAGATGCAAGCAGCTCGAGCAAATCGGGCTGCGGCGAGGTCGATTGCACCACGAGCGTGTTGCTCAGCGAAGTGCTGACTTGCATCCCTGCAGGAAGCAGCGGCTGAAGAGCGGTGGCGACTTCCGCAGCCGTCAGCGGTGAGTCGTCCGAAAATTTCACGCCGTCGCGCAAACGGAGTTGCCACCGCCGGGCCGACGCGTCGTGCGACCACTCGGAGACAAGTTGCGGCTGGAAGTGGCCGTAATTGTCGAGCGCGACCAGCCGGTCGAAGACCAGCGCGGCGATTTTTTCGTTCGCCGCGGATTCCAGCGTTCCCGGCTTCCAGGTTCGTGGATCGAGGGAAATCGCCGCTTCGCGCAATTCGACGCGTAGCGTTCCGCCGTAGCGCGGATGCTTGGTGGCCGCAGCGCGCGACGCGAGCGCGAAACACGCGATCAGCGCAAACAACAAAGCCCGCCTAGTTGCGGCAGGCGAGCGCCAAACGATGAATCTCATACTCCCCCGTGCTTACATTCAAAACCACAGCAATGCTCGAAGCCGCTTCCGGGCCGCTTGCAAGTGCCAGCACCGGACCCGGCGTTTCGAGAACCGTGGTGCGATCGGAAGCAGCGTTCTGGCTGTCGCGCAAAGAGAGATGGTCGGGCTTCGACCAATCTCCGTCATCCGCAGAAAGAATCCACTCATGGTGATCGCATGGTGCGAGCAACTTGGTCGAATCGTCGGCACCCTGAAAGAAGCGGCTCTTGCTGGCGCCGGTTTTGCGGGGCTCCGCCGGAGCGCAATCCAAAGCGATTTTGTCGGCCAGCGAGCCGGAACATATCTTGCCCGGCAGCTCGAGCTCAAAGCGTGAATCCTCCTCATTCGCAAATCGAATGCGGCCGGCCAGCGCGCGCGAGGCATGCACCGCGCCGGGAATATGCGCAACCGTCTGCAACGCCGGCTGCTCGGAGAGCGACCCGTAGACCCACAGCGTCTCGCGCCCGAGCACCAGCAGGACATTGCCACTTACGGTTGCGTGCTCGAGCGCATCCAGTATCGGCTCGCGCTGCTTCCAAACCAGCTGCTTCTGCAGATACGGCGCGGGCGCCGCCGCATCCTGGGCGGCAAAGGCAGCGCGGCTCACTTGCACCAGGCGAACTTGTTCGCCATCGGCGGCCGGAACGCGCGCAACGATGACCAACTGCGCGGCAGTTTCCCGTAGCGTCACGCGCAAGGACGGCGCGGTCACATCCTCGGTGATGAGTCCGCGAAGGGCTGCCAGCCTCGCTGAGAACTGCGATTGCAGCGCAACCGACTGCGTCGTGGCTAGAGAAGATTCATTCTGCCAATCGAGATGAAAAGGACCGCGCAGGTCGCGAATCACGGCGACTTCGTTGGCGAGCGTCGCGATGGCGTCCTGCAATGGATCTTCCGTTGAGAAAGATGGGTGCGCCGCGCACGACCCCGCGAGCAGAGCCGCCGCCGCAGCCATGCTCGAGAACAGAAGGACGCACAACCATCCGCGGACAATATTATTGTTGGCGGACACGGGAATGAAAGCTGATGATAGCACGTTCGCCTCTGCCCGGCCGTGGACGAATGGCGGGCGGACAAGAGCGAATGCCGATTTTACGCGAACAGTGAGAAATAGAGAACTTTTCTTCTTCTCCTGCGTCTATGTACAGTTGACCCCTTTTGCGCTGGGTGTGCCCAGTACGCTGCTCGACAAGGCCCGGCAAGAACTTGACAAGGAGCTTTCGATGAAGCCGATGCTGCTGCGACGCGCTGTGCTGCTTGCTATGTTGCTACTGGTTTTCGCGGGTGCCGCGCTCTTCCCTGCGGGCGAGCACGCAGCCGGCAAACCGGAGGAATCCGCAAGCGGCCCCACACGGCTGCTGCGCTTTGCAGACATCTCCAAGGACCGCGTCGTGTTTGCTTACGCCGGCGATCTTTGGATTGCTTCGCGCCAGGGCGGCGCCGCTCGCCGGCTCACTTCCCACATCGGCGACGAAATCTTTCCCAAGTTCTCGCCGGACGGCAAATGGATCGCCTTCACCGGCGAGTACGACGGCAATCCCGATGTCTACGTCGTCTCGGCCGAAGGCGGCGAGCCCAAGCGGCTGGCTTTCCATCCCTCGAACGACATCGTTCTTGGCTGGACGCCCGACGGCAAAGACATTCTCTTCCGCGCCGACCGCACCGGCGGCCCGCCGCAACGCACCACCAAGCTGTATCTCGTATCGCCGCAGGGCGGCCCGGCACGCGAATTGCCTCCGCCGCGCGCGGACCTCACCAGCTTTTCGCCCGACGGCAGCAAAATCGCTTACATCGAAACTTCACAAGAATTTCGTACCTGGAAGAGATACCGCGGCGGCTGGAGCTTGCCCATCGCCATCTACGACCTCAAGAAAAACACCTACGAGGAACTGCCGAAAGCCAACGGCATGGACCTCTTCCCCATGTGGCACGGCAACGCGATTTATTTCATCAGCGATCGCGACGGCGTGATGAACCTGTACAACTACGATCTCGGCTCCAAGCAAACGAAAAAGCTTACCGAATATAAGGATTACGACATCAAGTGGCCCAGTCTCGGCCCCGACGCCATGGTCTACGAAAATGGCGGCTTGCTCTACGAATACAGCATCGATTCGGGCAAAACGCGCAACATCCCCATCGATGTGCAAGCCGATCAGGTCGAAGCGCGTCCGGAATTCAAGAGCGTCGCGGAAAATATCAACGGCTTCACGATTTCTCCTTCCGGCGTGCGCGCGCTGGTCGAAGCCCGCGGCAATATTTTCACCATTCCCACCGAGCACGGCAGCATTCGCACCCTCTCCACGGACAACTCCGGCGTGCACGAGCTGAATCCGGCCTGGTCACCCGATGGCAAGTGGATTGCGTATCTCTCGGACCAGACCGGCGAGTACGAGCTGTACGTGCGTCCGCAGCTCGGCGGCGACGAGATTCGCATCACCTCCGACGGCAACATGTATCGCTATGGTCCGGTGTGGTCGCCCGACAGCAAAAAGCTCCTCTTCTGGGACAAGCTTCATCGCCTCTGGTATGTCGGTGTCGACGAAAAGAAGCCGGTGCAGGTCGATCAAGGTGATTTCACCGATATCGCCGACGGCAACTGGGCGCCCGACAGCGCCTGGATCGCGTACTCCAAGGCCGACCGCCGCGGCGCCGGCCAGATGTTCGTGTATTCGCTCGCGCAGAAGAAAAGCACCAAAATCTCCAACGGCTATTACAACGACACCAATCCCGCGTTTGATCCCGAAGGCAAATATCTTTTCTTCCTTTCGCAGCGCTTCTTCTACCCGAGCATCAGCCAGCTCGATCAGCGCTTCAACTACTACGCCACCGACGGCGTCTTTGCGCTAACGCTGAAGTCCGACACGCCTTCGCCTTTCAAGGCGGAGAGCGACGACGAAAAGGTCACTGACAAGGACAAGGAAAAAGAGAAAGAAAAGAAAGACGAAAAGGACAAGAAGAACGCCAAGGCTGACGCCAAGAAAGCGGACGCATCCGGCGATGAGAAAAAAGAAGAAGCCAAAAAAGAAGAACCGCCGAAGCCAATGGAAATCGATCTGGCTGGCATCGCCGATCGTGTCGCGCCCGTGCCCATTCCCGCGGGCATCTACAGCAATCTAATCGTTCGCAAAGGCAAATTCCTCTACGTCGCGCAGCCGCAGGAATCGCGCACGGCGGGAACCGAACAGGACGGCGCACCGCGCGGCGTAGTGCACGTCTACGATCTGGAAAAACGCGAAGACAAGGAACTCATCAGCGGCATCGAAGGCTACGACACGGACAAAGAAGGCAAGAAAATCGTCTACAAGGCCGGACCCGTTCTCGGCATCATCGAAGCGGCGCCCGGCAAGAAACCCGGCGATGGTAAACTCGATCTCTCCGGCATGCAGGTCTTTATCGATCCGCGCCAGGAGTGGCGGCAAACCTTCCACGAAGCCTGGCGTATCGAACGCGACTTTTACTGGGATCCCGAAATGACCGGACACGACTGGAAGAAAATCGGCGCGCGCTACGAAGCGCTGCTCCCGTGGGTCGCGCACCGCAGCGATTTGAATTACCTGATCGGCGAATTGATCGCCGAACTCAGCACCTCGCACACCTACGTGGGCGGCGGCGACCAGCCCAAGAAGTCGCACGTCAGCGTGGGTATGCTTGGCGCCGACCTCCGCGCCGACGGCGGCTACTACCGCATCGCCAAAATCTATCCGGGCGAAAATTGGCACGAAGCCACGCGCTCACCGCTAACCGAGCCCGGACTCAAGGTGAAGACCGGCGACTATCTGATCGCCGTGAACGGCCGCGAGGCCAAATCATCCCAGGAAGTTTCCTCCTATTTCCAAAATCTTGCGGGCAAGCAAGTCGCGCTCAAGGTGAACAGCAAGCCGAGCGCTGATGGCGCTTGGGAAATCACCGTCAAGCCCGCCGCCACCGAAAACGGCCCGCGCTACCTGGACTGGGTCAACGCCAACCGCAAAAAAGTCTCGGACGCCACCGGCGGCCGCGTCGGCTACATGCACGTTCCCGACACCGGCATTACCGGCATCATCGAGTTCGACAAAGCCTTCAACGCGCAGCTCGACAAGGAAGGCATCATCATCGACGAGCGCTACAACGGCGGCGGCAACATTCCCGACTTCTTCACCGAAAAACTTCGCCGCCTGCTCCTCGGCTACATCGCCGGGCGCGACACCAAGGATATTCCCTGGCCGCCGACGGCTATCTACGGCCCCAAAGTCATGATCGTCAACGAACTCGCCGGCTCCGGCGGCGATTGCTTCCCGTGGTTCTTCCGCCGCGAAAAAATCGGCCCCATCGTCGGCACGCGCACCTGGGGCGGCCTCGTCGGCATTAACAATGTGCAACCGCTCCGCGATGGCGGCTTCGTCACCGCGCCAAGCTTCGGCTTCTGGAGCACCGATAACGGTGGCGAATGGATCGTCGAGCAGCATGGCGTCGATCCCGACTACGTCGTCCCGCAGCGCCCCGATCTCGTCGTCAATGGCCACGATCCGCAGCTTGAAAAAGCCATCGACCTCGCCAACGACGCGCTGAAAGACGCCAAGCAGCTCCCGCGTCCAAAGTATCCGGTCGCGCAGCAATAGCGCGTTCGCACTTTTTCACGTTCCTGCGATACAACGGGCCGGCACGCCGATGGCCCGTTTTCTTTCCGCGCCATCGCTTTCGCCGCACTTTGTTGTATCGTAATGGCCCCGCGCATTCAAAAAATCACGCGAGGTATCCATGGGCCGCAAGCAGTCTCCGATCCTGAACGACAACGCGCTGAAGCTTGGCTTCTTTTCGTCCAATTGTTCCGGCGGCATGTCCGTAACGAAAGTTCCCGAGCGCTGGGTCAATTCCTGGGAGAACAATATTCGCCTCGCGCAGCTCGCCGACGATGCCGGAATCGAATTCATGCTTCCTATCGCGCGCTGGATCGGCTACGGCGGCGAGACCGATTTTCACGGCAGCGTCCTCGAAACCCTCATCTGGGCCACCGGCCTGCTCGCCAACACCAGGCACATCAATGTTTTCGCCACCGTGCACACCGCTTTCATTCATCCGCTCGTGGCCGCGAAACAGCTCGCTACCGCCGACCAGCTCAGCCACGGCCGCCTCGGCCTCAACGTTGTCGCCGGATGGAACAAGCCCGAGTACGACGCTTTCGGCATCGATCTCCCACAACAGCACACCGACCGTTACGCGCTCGCCCAGGAATGGTTCGATCTCGTCACGCGCATCTGGAATCACGATGGCGCCTTCGAATGGAAAGGCAAATATTTCAAAGGCCAGGGCATCTACGGCTTCCCCCGCCCCTTCGACGGCAATCCTCCGGTGATGAACGCCGCCGGCTCCGGCGAAGGCCGCGATTTCGCCGCGCGCAACGCCGATTTTCTCTTTGCCATTTCCATCGACCTCGAACAATCGGCGAAAGAAGTCTTGCAGATCAAGGAGCGCGCCGCGAAGCTCGGCCGCGATACCGGCGTCTTCACGCTCTGCCACGTCGTTTGCCGCCCCACAAAAAAAGAAGCCCAGGAGTATTACCACCACTACGCGCAAGAACACGCCGACTGGGGCGCCGTCGACAATCTCATGCGCCTCCAGGGCCTGCACGCGCAATCCTTCCCGCCCGAGGCGCTGCGTACCATGCGCGACCGCTTCGCCGCCGGACACGGCACGTATCCTCTCGTCGGCGATCCTGACACCCTCGTCAACGAAATGAAAAAAATCACCGCCTCCGGTTTTGCCGGTACCACTCTCAGCTTCGTCGACTACGTCGCCGAGTTCCCCTACTTCCGTGACGAAGTCCTCCCCCGCCTGGAACGCCTCGGCCTCCGCAAACCCGTTCTCCGCTAATTCCTCGTACTCGCGCGCCGCCTTTCTTTGTAGTGGTGCCCGCCGCGGCGGGCTGCGCCAGACGCGAACCTTTGCAACCGTGTCCCAACTCGTCCCCTAAAGGCAATCAGGGCCGGCGGAGGGAAGGCCAGCCCTGCATTTTTCGCTTTTTCTCCTGGTCTAAGCTCTGGGAATCTCGCGAATTATCCTCTTCTCCGCCGCAGGCCGTTCCGTCCGGATAATCTCCACGCGCGAAGGCACCCACACCATTCGGCTGGCGCTACCCACAACCTGCTTCAGCCAATCGTATCGCTCGACAGTCACGCGATACGTCGCGCCACCATCCATCGCGCCCCACGTGAACACCGCCCGCTTAGGGCTTTTTGTCTCCTCTTCCGCCGGCAGCGATGCCAGGTCAAACCGCTCGCCCGAAAATTCCGGCGCCACCCGCTGCAGCTCCGCCGACGCCACTTCCCGCGCATCCTTACACCACCCGTCATGCCCGCCATTCACCCAACGCTGCAAATTCTCAATCGTCCGCCGATCCACTCGCGGAAGACGCACTTCTTTGTGCGAGACCGGCGCAGCCGCAGCAATCACCGGCGCCACAAATATCAGCGCAGCCAGCGCCGCAGCCCGCAGCGTGCGCCATCCGTCACAGCTCTCGCGTCCCGTTCGAATCTCACTCATTCGTCCATCTCGCATGGCTTCCTCCCTGTCCTTCTTCGTCTTTCTCTTCCGTCTTCCCTGCGAAATCTCCGCGCCCTCTGCGTCTCCGCGCTATCTTTTTCTTTTTCTTTTTCTTTTTCTTTTTCTTTTTCTTTCTTTCTCTTTACCTCTTGACTTCCTTACTTCATTACTTCTTTTAAGCCGCCAGCCGAGTGGCCCAGAATGCGCCGCTGGCGGAGGCACAACTTCCGGTGCACGTCCGGTTCAAGCGCGGCGGTGCTTGCCGTGCGTTCCATCGTTGTTCCTCCTTTCCAGCGGCGCATTCCGAGCCACCCGCAGGGGTATTGGCTGACGGACCCCGGTAGCACAGACTTCAGCTCGCCCTGAGCCTCGAAGGGTCTGTGCGAATTTGTATGCGAATCTCCGCATACGCAAATAGCAACCCACTCTCAAGCAACTCCCCGCCGCAACAACCGCCGCAACTGCGTCGAAATAAAAATGTCGTAAGCCACCAACCCAGCCGCGCTCCCCAAGACCACCGTCCCCAAAATCATCAACAGATATTTCATCGCCACCATGGTCCCGCTCCCTTTTTCGCTCCGTCTTGCTTTCTCTTCTGCTTCCTTAGAGGGGCGGAGCTTCAGCTCCGACATAGAAGCCCGCTCTCAATGGGCTTCAGCCACTGAAGAAACGCGCGCCACAATTGCTACCTCCGCGGATCAAACGCCCGAGCCAACTGCATCGTCCCGCGCACCAATTCCGTTCGCACCCCCACACGTCGCCCAGTCGCCGGCTTCATCAACTGCAGCGCCGCCCGCAGCAACACCCAGTAAAACCCCACCGCCGCAGCCGCCGCGAACATCGTCGCCACCGCCAGCATCGCAAATTGCAGAATTCCGGTCATGGCCTGTCTCCCGTGCTACGCCACACCTCATCGCAAGGAACATGCCATTCCCAACGCATTGATTACAGGAGGCTTATAGAATTAACCGCCAACCCGGACCGTGGCCGGAACCACACGTCGTCTACTACCAGACGCGTTCTTCCCCACGCCTAAAACCATCGCCGGCTTCGCAACCGCACCTGCCCGCCAGCGAAGGTGTCTATCAAAATGACGAATGGCACGACGTCCAACACGAGCATTCGCGCCCTTCCCAACTTCAGTCGCCGTACCCGCGCCCGAGCCCTTTCCACAAGCATCGCAATCCCGCAATGGACACGCCGCTCGTCCCAAGCGATAATTCTTCCGGAGCCGTCGTCGATGGCCCACACCTCTGAGGAGGGAGAATGAGCATTTCTCCAAACGTACCGAACCCGCAGGAGTCTTATCACTACGAATCCTCGGGCACACCGCGCTGGATCATTGTTCTGTTCATCCTGTTGTTTGCAGCTCTCGCTGTACTGGGCTACGTCGGCCATGCCGGTCAGTCGCGCCTCGAAACCGATCTCGGCAAAGCTCAGGATCAGAACAAGCTCCTCTCGGCCCAGCTCGAGCAGGCCAATTCGCGCATCGCTGACCTCAAGGGCCACCTCGAAGTCACCATGCAGAAAGTCGGCATGAGCCAGGCGGAAATCGCCAAGGCCACCAGCCGCGCTGAAGCCATCCGTAAGGAACAGGTAGTTTCCGGCCAGAAGCTCGCCGCGCAGCTCACGGAAGTTCAGAAAGAAAGCGAACAGAAAATTGGTGCGGTGGCCACCGAAGTCGGCGGCGCCAAGAAGGATATCGAGGCCACCCGCAGCGACCTCGAGGCCACCAAGGGCAAGCTGGAACGCAGCCTCGGCGACATGAATGTGATGAGCGGCTTGATCGCCCGCAATCACGACGACCTCGACGAGCTCAAGCGCAAGGGCGACCGCAACTACTACGAATTCACGCTCACCAAGACCAAGACTCCTCAGCGCGTCGGTCCCATTCAGATGAATCTGACCAAGACCGATCCCAAGAAATCCAAGTACACCGTCATGGTCTTTGCCGACGACCGCCAGATCGAAAAGCGCGACAAGACTTCCGGCGAGCCCGTGCAGTTCTACGTGGGCACTACCCGCGGCTCCCCATTCGAGTTCGTCGTCTTCACCGTTGGCAAGAGCCAGATCACCGGCTACCTCTCGACGCCCAAGGATGTCGGCGCGGCACCTGCCGCCGCTCCGGCCGCCGCCAAGCCAACGTCCTGAGGTTTCACGCCCTTACACTTTCGCGAAGCCCTGTCCCCCGTCTTGGAAACATCCTGCGGGACAGGGCTTCTGCCTTTTCACCCCTCGCGCTAGCATAAAAACGATAGCCTCGCTTCCTCGGAAGCCGGAGTGTCCCCATGAACCGCACGCGCATCACCATATTTCTGTCCGTGCTCCTGCTTGCTCTATCCTTTGCCGGCACCGCCGCCGCGCAGGCGCCGCTCGAACCCTCGCAACTGCCCGCGCGCACCCTTTTCTATCTCATCTGGCGCGGTATGCCCGCCGGCGACGTCCGCAAAGCCAATTCCCTGTTCGCTCTTTGGGACGATCCCGGCATAGCTCCCGCACGCGACGCCCTGGCACAGAATCTCTTCGATTCCTCCAAGCAAAAAGATTCCAAGACGCCGCCCATCACGGCCGCGGAGTGGGAAGAATTCGCTCCCCTGCTCGACAATTCCTACGTCATCGGCTTCCTCATCAATCCTGAAAAGCACGCCGCCGCCACCGCCAAATCCCTAGATCCTAAATCTGCCGACACCAAATCTCCTGAATGGAACGGCGTCTTCTTCGTCTTCAACCGCACCGGCAAGGAAGCTCTCCTCGCCAAAGCGCTCCTCGGCATCCGCGCGCAACAAGCGCTGCAAAAAGATGCTCCCGAAATGTCGCAAACCACTATCGCCGGTCTTCCCGCCTTGAAATTTACCAGCAAGACCGGCAACTCCTACTGGGTCGAAAAAGGCAAATATCTCGTCAGCACCGGCGAACGCTCGGTCATGGAAGAAATCCTCGCGCGCCTCGACGGCAAATCTACCGGCGGCTCCCTCGCGGAATCCGCCGCCTACCAGGAAGCCCAGCCAGTTCTCGGTCACGGCACGCTCGAATTATTCTTGCGCGTTCCCGACCTCAAGGAATTCGCTCCGGACGCTCCGCAGCAAGGCGTGAAGGTCAAGCCCATGCTCGACGCCCTCCGCCTCGATTCCATCCATTCCATCTGTGGCCACATTTCCTTTGAAGGCCCGAAGACGCGCCTGCAAGGCGCCATCCTCGGCGACGCCTCCGACGGCACGCTTTTCGACATCTTCGCCGACGGCACAACTGCTCCCGCCGCACTCGCTTTCGCTTCCCCGGATATCGTCCGCTTCAGTTCTGGGCAGATCAATTTCAACGGAATCTACTCAACCATCAAGCGCGCGGTTCGCTCCGTTCTTCCTCCGAACCAGCAAGGCAACGTCGATATGGTTGACGCTATCGCGCAATCTCGCATCGGCATGCCCGTCTCGGACGCTCTCGCTCTGCTCACCGGCGAATTCGCTTCCCTGCAATCCAGTCCGGTGATGGCCGCCGATCAGCAGGTTTATTTCCTTGGTATTCGCAACAAGCCCGGCGCACTAAAACTCATGCGCACTCTCCTTAGCGAAAAGATCACTGGAGAGCACACCGAAGGCGACGTCACCTTCCTCAAGGTTTCTCTGGGCGGCGGCGCCAGCGGCGCCGGCGTCGCGCAGTGGAATTTCTATCACGTCGCCGTAACCCCGGACGCGGTCCTTGGCGCATCGAAAGCCGAAACGCTCCACCAGATTCTCGCGCAGCGCGCGCAGAACACCGCCTCCGGCTTCGCGTCGCTCCCGCAGTTTCAAGCCGCTCGCTCGCAATTCCCGCAAAGTGTCGACGGATTAAGCTATGTCGATTTCCAGAAAATCGACTGGCCCGGCCTCAAAGACCACTGGATCCGCGAGATGAAAAAATCTTCCACCTCAAAGGCTCTCGCCGGCCAGAAAGCCACGCCCGCTCCACCCGCTCCCGTCCCCGCCTGGCTCGAACAAATCGATCCCCAGGTCTTCTCGCGCCATCTTCATTCCGCCTTCGCCGCCTCCTGGAAAGACACCAAAGGCTTCCACTTCGAAGAATGGCTCGACTAGCCTTTGTCTTGTAGGGCCCGCATTCTGAGGCGGGCCGCTCTTCTATCGTGGCGACGGCGCATCCGAATTCCTTTGAGGGCGGCCGCTTTCCCCGCCCCGGTGCTTGGCGTAATTGAAACGATATCGTTCCAGGCGGGCTCGACTTCACGGACCATCAAATGAAATTTGCTCTAGCCCTGCTGCTGTCGACGTTTCCAATCGCCGCGCACGCCTGCCGCGCGCAACAATCCCCCGCTCCGCAATTCCCTGCCGTCCGCGTCTCCGTTGACCGCGTAAACGTCGGCGTTATCGTCACCAACTCGCGGGGAAACTTCGTGGAAGGCCTCACGCGCTCGGATTTTCACGTCTTCGACAACGGCATCGAACAACCGATCACCGATTTTGCCGCCATCGATGAACCCGCGCAGGTCCTTCTCCTCATCGAAGCCGGCCCCGCCGTGTATCTTCTCGAAGCCAGCCATCTCCAGGCCGCCTACGGCCTTTTGCAAGGACTCGCGCTCTCCGACCAGGTGGCTCTCGTCAAATACGCCGATGCGCCCGAGCCTATTCTCGATTTCACATCCGACAAACAGCTCGCCGCTTCCGCTCTCGGCGCGCTGCACTACAATCTGGGCTTTGGCTCGCTCAATCTTTCCGCCAGCCTGGCGCAGACTCTCGCGTGGCTCCGCAACACCCAAGGCAAGAAGAGCATCGTTCTTCTTTCCACCGGAATCGACACCTCTCCCTGCAACGAATCGCTCGTGATCCTCGCGCAGCTCCGCACCGGTGATGTCCGCCTGTTTGCCGTCTCGCTAGCCGGCGGTTTGCGTAGCATCCCGCCCAAAGACAAGAAAAAGCCGCCGGCTACCTCACAAACCTCCGCTCAAACCGACCAACAATTCGCCGAAGCCGACCGGTTTCTGCACGAACTCGCCGAAGCCACCGGCGGCCGCGCCTGGTTCCCCGTCAACTTGAAAGATTTTCGTTCCGTCTACGCCCAGCTCGCCCAGCTCATTCGCCACGAATACAGCGTCGCTTTCGTTCCACAGACCCACGACGGCGCCGTCCACATCATAAAAGTCACGGTCGATCCGCCAGCTTTTTCAGCAAATGCGCCGCCCAGCTACCGCATCGACCATCGCCGGGCCTATCTCGCTCCCGCAGCCGCGGCAAACTAGCGCCTCAGCCGAGTCACTCGGCGCGATCGGATCGCGCCTCTTTGAAGTCGAAAAAAAACAGGAGGAACAACCGACAGCTACTTGAATTCCTTCATCATATTCGCCATTTCGCTCAGCCGGTCGTCGATCATCGCCAGCACTGTGCCCTTTTCAAACGTGCCGTCGCCGTTCAGCTTTCCCGCCGCCGTGCCAGTCAAAATCTCGATGCCCTGCTCGATCTTGCCCACCGGCCAGATATGAAATTTTCCGGCGGCCACCGCTTCCAGCACGTCTTCGCGCAGCATCAAATCTTCCACGTTCGATTCCGGCATCATCACGCCTTGCGTCCCGGTGAGTCCTTTGATCCGGCACACATCGAAAAATCCTTCGATCTTTTCGTTCACCCCGCCGATCGCTTGAACGTCGCCCTGCTGGTTCATCGATCCGGTCACCGCAATATCCTGCCTCAGCGGCAATCCGGAAAGCGCGGACACCAGCGCGTACACTTCCGTCGAGCTCGCGCTGTCGCCATCCACTCCGGAGTACGATTGCTCGAAGCAAATGCTCGCCGCCAGCGATAGCGGCTTATTCTGCGCGAAGCGGCTGCGGAAATATCCCGCGATGATGTGCACGCCTTTATCGTGGAAGCGCCCGCTCAAATTCGCTTCGCGCTCGATATTGATCAAGCCTGCTTTGCCGAGCGCCGCCGTCGCGGTGATGCGCACCGGCTTGCCAAACGAATATCCGCCGATTTCCAGCACGCTCAAGCCGTTCACCTGCCCGACGACTTTCTTGTCCGCCACGTCCACCAGCAGCGTTCCCTCTTCAATCATTTCGCGAATGCGCGTCTCGATCAGGTTGTGGCGCTCCATCTTGGAAGCGATCGCGCCGCGCACGTGCGCCGCGCGCACCACGTTTTCTCCCGCCGCCGCGGCTTCGTAGTGCGCTTCGCGCGCCAAATCCGCAATGTCTACAAACCGCGCGGTCACCTTGTTGCGCCGCCCCGCCTGCCGTACTCCATACTCTAACATCGCCGCAAACGCCCCGCGGTCGAACGGAGAAAGCGCCTCCTTCTCGGAAAGCGCGCGCAACCTCCCGGCGTACTCCGCAATCACACCGTCGCTCATAGCCATTTCTTCATCGAACTCCACGCGGACCTTGAAAATCTTTTTGAAATCCTCTTCGTAGTTATAGAGCAGCTCGTACAATTCGCGGTCGCCGATCAAAATCACTTTTACGTTGATGGCGATAGCTTCCGGCTTCAGCGCGCTGCCGCCAAACGGGTAGAACATCTCCAGCGGCTGAATCTCCAATCGGTTGTGATTCAGCGTGCGCTTCAGCGCCCGCCACACTCCGCCTTCGGAAAGCGCTTCCATCGAGTACATGATCAGGAAGCCGCCGTCGGCGCGCAGCAGCGAGCCGCCGCGCAAATCCATGAAGTCGCTGGTCCAGCCGCCGCGCTGGTCGTAAGCGCGCTGGATGGTGCCGAACAAATTCGCGTACGTCGGCGTAGTCTCGAAGATCACCGGCGAAGCGTCCTCGTCGTTGTGCGCCAGAATCACGTTTACGCCGTACACGCGGAACGGATCCCGCTCTGGCCCGCCGCTGGGCTTCGGTCCCAAGCTATCGACAGGCGAATCGGCGCTGTCTTCGCTTTCTCCCTCGCGCTCTTTGAAAGGATCGAGATTATCGAGCACGTGGTGGCGCACTTCCTCGAGATATTCCGAGACGCTCGTGCCCACGTATTTTTCTTTCAGCTCTTCGATCACGCCGTCGACCAGCACGGACGCGGCTTCTTGCTCCAGATAACTGAGCTCGCTCGCCAGTTCCCGCGACAATGTCAGAGTCTTGCGGTACACCACCGTGAATTCCTGCCGGAACTGTTCGTACTTTCTTTCAATCTCTTCCGCCACCGGAGGTTCGAGTTTTCCTTCGTGCACCATCTTCGAAACATCTTCAATCGGCACCATCTGCCCTTCAAGCACCGGAAAAATTTCCGGCAGCGCCACCGCGCCCACCTGCATGTGCCCCAGCGCGAACTGGTCGCGCGCGATGCGCCGCGTGAAATCGTCCATCAACTCTTTTTCGCGCACCGTGAAGCGCTCGACGATGCGGCCTTTTTGCCGCTGGAACGGCTCGCCTTCGAACACTTGCGGAATGCGCCGCCGCAGGAAATCCACGCCCGCTTGCATATCTTTCTTGAAGGCATTGGCCTGCCCGCGCGGCAGCGTCAGCAATCGCGGGCGGTCCGGCAGCTTGAAATTGTTGACGTAGCAGCGGTCCAGCGAGAGTTTCGTCTCGGGATGCAGATCTTCGATCATGCGGGCAATCGTTCCGCCGCGGCTCGTCCCCGCCAGCCCGCACACGAATACGTTGTAGCCAGGCGCCGCCAGTCCCACGCCCATCTTCAACGCGCGCAGCGCGCGCTCCTGGCCGATGAATCCTTCGCGCGGCTCCGCCTGCGCCGTCGTCTCGAACGGAATGCGCGACAATTCGCAGCGCCAGCGCAGCTTTCCCGCAGGCAACTCCGCATGTACGCCGGCAGCTTTTGGCTTAATAGATTCCATACGCGGCGGCTACTCTAGCACAGCGCTCCGGCCCAGCGAGCATTTTCGCCCCCGCTGTTTCGCATCAGGCCATCACGCGCGGGCACCTGCGAACCAAACGATGGCCGGGCGCTGGCAGGCGGCCCGGCTAGCGCCAGCCGCAAACCGCCAATAATTCGTCGAGCACGGTAGCATCGTAACGCCGGGGATTCGACGCCACTCCGTCAAGTTCCCGCAACCGCGGCGCCGCCGACCATTCGCGCGCGCAACCCGGCAGCACGCGCTCCCGCGCCCCGAACCACGCATTCATCCACGGAACCATTTCCAGGTACAGTTCGTGGCGCTTTCTTTGCCGCGTGGCATCCGCTTCCGCGCGGCGGCGCAATTCGTCGGCTGGAGCTTCCAGCCAAACCACGCAGTCGGCAAATCCGATGCGCCGCTCCTCGATTGCCTTGCGATAGAGTGGCGCTTCGATCTCAAATAATGCGCTCTCTTGCGCGCCGGCTTTCCAGAGCGCCCAGGAAAAATAGAGCTTGAGCGGGTCGCTGTCGCAAACCGCGATGCTAGTTCGTTTTTCGAGCTCCAGCGCCGCCTGCCATCGCTGAATGTTGTGCTCCACCCAGAAAGCCGCCACTTCCCGAGGTTCCGCGTACTGGCTCGGAGCCTGCATCGTCTCCGCAGTTTCTTCGACGAACCCCTGCGGAAAATGTTCACGGCACCACGTCGTCTTGCCCGAAGCGCTTGGGCCTTCCGCCACTAGAATTGACAATTGCGCGTCCTCGATTCATTTGCCGCGGTTGCCCTGGCTCTCAGCACGGGCCCGGCGTTACCCAGCGGCTCAGGCTTCTTTCGCCGCGATTTGGTCGCGGTGGTCCATGTAGACGCGGAAGACGCCCATGGCGGCGGCGACGATGGTCGGTCCGGCCACCAAACCCAGCAAGCCGAAGACTTCGAGCCCACCCAGCACGCTGATAAACAGCAGCAACTCGTTGAGCCGCGTGCGGTTGCTAAGCAGCATCGGCCGCACAATATTGTCCACCACGGTAGCAACGCCGCCGCAAATCGCCAGCACCGCAATCGCTTTGCCCCAGTGCCCATGCAATCCCAGCCACGCCGCGGCTGGCACCCAGATCAGCGCCGATCCCACCACCGGCACCAGCGAGAAAAACGCGATCAGCACGCCCCAAAATAGCGGCGTGGGTATCCCGGTGAGCGCGAAGGACACGCCTCCCAGCGTTCCCTGAATCGCCGCGATGAGCAACCCCACCGCCACGCTCGCGAAAATCAGCTCTTTCGATTCCGCCAGCACATCTTCCTGAATCTCCTCGTCGAACGGCAGCAAATGACGCAAGCCGCGCACAATTTCCTCCCCATCGCGGAACATGAAGAACAGCGCGAAGAGCAGCAGCACCAGGTCGACCACGAAACTCACCAGGTTCTTCAGCAGTCCCTCAAACCTTTGCCCGAGAAACGAAGCGGCTTTCTCAGCGGCCTGGCGCAAGGAATCGGAAAGGTCCACGGTCTGCCAGGACGCGGGCAGGCGCGCGCGCACCCATTCTTCCGCTTGCAAGATCAGACCCTGGTCCGGCCCTTGTCCATGAACACCCAGCGATTTCTGCAGCGTGCCAACGGCGTCCAGCGTCTCGCGCCCGGCGTACACCAGCACTACCAGCGTGGGCACGATGAGCACCAGCGTAACGCCCAGTGTACTCACCAGCGCCGCAGAAGTGGGCTTCATGCGCTTTTCCAGCCGTTCGTAGAAGGGATAGAAGAAAATCGCCAGCACCGCGGACCACGCCAGCGGCACCAGAAACGGCGCGAAAATCTCGTACACCAGGTAGCCGAGCAGCAGCAGCGCACCGTACGACAGTACGGTGGTTAATCGGTCACTCGTCGTTGCGGGCCGTTCGCTTGGCGGCTTCATGCGCGGCTTATAATCGAGTAGGATTGCATCATGCTCTTCGCTTTTGGCCGGAGCGAAACCAGGTAACCCGCGTGGATGCCCTCAACCCTAGCACACCGCCGAAGTCCACCACGCTAACTGCCTACCAAATTCGCCTTCTTGCTGTACTTGCTTTGGTGAATTTTGTCAACTTCGCGGCCCGCCAGGTCTTCAACCCGCTGATTCCTCTATTGCGTCATCGTCTCGGCGTGAGCGATGCCCAGCTGGGCTCGCTGCAAACCTGGTTGCTCGTGGTTTTGGCGGCCGGCAGTATTCCCTTCGGCTTTCTTGCCGACCGCTTCAGCCGCAAAACCATAATCGTTGTCGGCGTTTTCTGTTGGAGCGTGGCCACGTTCGCGGGCGGCCTGATGTCCAGCTACCTTTTTCTTTTGCTCGCGCGCGCGGGCGTCGGCCTCGGCGAAGCGGCTTACGCTCCGGCGGCGCAATCGATGATTTCGGGATCTTTTCCGCAGGAGCGGCGCGCTCGTGCACAAGCAATCTTTGCCGCCGGCATGCTTCTTGGCGGGGCCGCAGGACAAGCGCTCGGCGGCATCGTTGGTTTTCGCTATGGCTGGCAGTACCCTCTATTCATCATCGCGATACTTGGTGTGATTCCCGGCATCGCCGTATTCTCGCTCAAAGAGCCGGCGCGCGGTCCGCGCTCCGAGGTCGTGCCCATTCCGCAGCTACTCCGCGTTCCGGCCTTTGTAGCGATGCTCGCCGGGGGAACGTGCATCACGTTTGCCAGCGTGTCTTTGTTGTATTGGGGCGTGGATTTCGCCGTCACGTACAAAGACTTCAGCCCTCTACAGGCTTCCGTTTCGCTTTCCTTGATCGTGCTGGTTTCCTCAGTGTGCGGCGTGCTCTTCGGCGGCTTCGTTGCGGACTTTCTGCAGAAGCGTTTCAGCTATGGGCGATTGATCGCCACGGCTGCGGCCTTTTTGTTGGCGGCTCCGTTTCTCATCCTGGCCATTCAAACCGAAGAGCAATGGATTGTTCTGGCCGGACTAGGGGTGGCTGGATTTTTCATGTCCTGGTATCACGGGCCGGTCACTGCGGTGATTCACGACATGATGCCCAGGCGGGCGCACGCCACCTCCGTGGGCGTGTACATGTTCGTCACGCAACTCCTCGGTGGCCTGGGTCCCCACCTGCTTGGCAAAGTGTCTGATTTCCGCGACATGCAGTACAGCTTGCAGATCGCCGTAGCAGTCATGGTCGGCGGGGCACTCTTAATGTTGCTGGTGATCCACTTCATCCGCCGCGACGGTTTGTGCCATCCGTGCCTGGATCGCTTTCGTGCCGAGCCTGGCGATTAGGCTGCGTGTACCGCGGCGCTACTGCTTGATGCCTACCTGATCGGCTAGCCGCAAAACTTCGGCTTCAGAGACATCGTAGAGCGGACGGATATCGTCTTCTTCCAGGCGCTCGCGCAGATATTCGGCGGCGATGTAACTGGATTCGCGGTCGGTAAGGTCGCGCGCGGCACGCTCGCGAAATTTAACGAAAGCCGTGTGCGCCAGGCCGATGACGTGCGCTTCGCCGTTGACAAAGAATTTCGTGTCGATGGTGTCGGCGTGGCGCGTGGCAATGCCATTCCACATATGCGAGAAGCGGCATTGGAAGTTTTCGCCGCTCAGCTTGGAAGTTACGTCGAAGGCGCCGACAAACTGGCTCATCGCGCCGTTATTGGCCAGAACTGGATACGGGGTCACGCTGTCTCCTTCACATCGTTGAGCTGCATTCTAACGCGCCACGGTGGCCGCGGTTTCCGCGTGCGTGTAGTTGCGCACCGCCGCCCCTACACCCGCGCCAGCGGGAACGCGGACGCCTTGATCGAGCAGCGTCTTTTCCAGCGCGGCGAGGAAGAGCAGAACATTCACCTTCTGGCTGCAATAGCCCATCAACCCGACGCGCCAGATTTTGCCTTTGACGGATCCGAAGCCTCCGGCAATTTCGATGTTGAACTCATCGAGGAGCTGATTGCGGACTTTTGCATCGTCAATGCCCGCGGGGATGGTGACGGCGGTGACCGTCGGCAAGCGGTCGGCCGGATTCTTGACGAACATTTCCAGGCCCATGGCTTCGAGGCCGGCGATGAGCGCGAGTTGGTTGACGGTATGGCGCTCCCAGCGCGCTTCGAGCCCTTCTTCGACCACCAGGCGCATGGCTTCGCGCAACGCGTAGATAAGCGAAATCGGCGGAGTGTGGTGGTACAGGCGCTCTTTGCCCCAATAATTCATCGCCGTGGTCAAATCGAAATACCAGCTTTGCACTTTGGATTTGCGCGTGCGCATCACTTCCTCGGCGCGCGGCCCGACGGTGATGGGCGACATCCCGGGAGGCGCGCTGATGGCTTTTTGCGAGCCGCTGAAGCAGATATCGATATGTTCGCGGTCCACGTGCAACGGAACTGCGGCGAGGGACGCCACGGTATCGACGACCAGAAGCGCGCCGAGATCGTCGGCAACTTTGCGGAACGGTGCGATGGGCGTGAGCACACCCGTGGAAGTCTCGCCTTGCGCCAATCCAACGATTTTGATTTTGCGGCCCTTGCCGACCCGCCGGACTTCTTCGGCGTCAACGGGTTTGCCGTAGGGAGCTTCGACTTTGTGGACTTTGGCCGCGGTGCGCGAAGCTATTTCGTACATGCGCTCGGAGAAAACGCCATTCACCGCGATGATAGCTTCGTCGCCCTCTTCGAGGACGTTGAGAACCGAAGCTTCGATGCCGCCAGAACCCGAGGCCGAGAGCGGCAGTGTCAGGCGGTTCTCCGTCTGAAAGATTTGGCGCAGCAGCAGTTGCGTCTCGTCCATGCACCCTTTGAACCAAGGATCCATGTGCCCAACGATGGGAGTGGCCAGGGCGCGGTACACGCGAGGATCGACGGAGGAGGGTCCGGGCGTAAGCATCAACCGGCAGGGGGGATTCAGTTCGCCAACGTGTTGGGCCATGAGCTTTGTCCTTCTTTTTGTTGCAGTTGACTCCACGGGCGGCCCGCACGCGCCGGAGAACCGGGGAGGGTGCGACGCTTGGTGGGAAGAAAGATTCTCCCGCAAAGGCGGTAAGGGGCGCAACCGACAAATTGGCAGGCGTGGGGAGGCCGGAACTCGTCTGAAGATGCGCGTGCGCGCGCGATCCCACAAAGAAAAGAAGAAAAGTTTGTATCGTTCCGTTTTGGGAGTGCATTCCGGGGTTGGCACGACCGCGGAAAAGGATCAGGGGAAAGCCCCGCGGGAGAGATTTGGAAGTTGTTGCATGGACGGAAGTTATCGCCTGACGGTGCTGCGGGTTAGGCCTCTGGTGTGCGTGGGTGTGGGGGGCGTGTGCCCCGGGGAGAGAGGCCATGGGTCGAGGGCGGAGGAAGCTTGCGGCGCTGGCGGCGTTGCTGGCCGCTTTCGTGGTCCTATGGCGGCCCGTCGCTGTTGGAGGGAAGAACGGAGCAGCGGGGCGTGCCGTGGAATTGCCGCCGATCGTGATCGGAATCTCCAACGTGCAATCGGGGCCCTCGCAATTCCTCGGGCAGCGGCTCGTTCAGGGGTCGATGGCGTATTTTCAGATGGTGAATGAAAACGGCGGAGTACACGGGAGAAAAATCTACATCCTCTTGAAGGACGACCGGTACGAGCCCAATCCCGCGATTCAGAACACCAACGATCTGATCGAAAAGGACAAGGTATTTTTCCTCTTTGACTATGTGGGAACACCGACGCTCACGCGGGTACTGCCGCTGCTGAGGTATTACGAGCGGGAAAAGATCGTCAACGTGGCGCCGTTCACCGGCGCGGACCCGCAGCGCAAACCGCCGTACGACAAGTTCGTCTTCAATATTCGCGCTTCGTATCGCGAAGAGACCCGCGCTTTGGTGCGCTATCTGCACGCCAAAGGCTACCGGCGCATCGGATTCCTGGGCCAAGCCGATGCCTACGGGAAGAGCGGCGAAGTCGGCGTCACCGAAGCATTGACTGAATTCGGGCTGCACATCGTCGAGAGCGTGACATACCGGCGCAACGAGTCCTTCGAAACCGACATGAGCGCCCAAGTGAAAATCCTGCGCGAGGCGGGCGCGGACGCGGTAATCGCGGTGGGCGTGTACGGCCCTTGCGGCGCTTTCATTCGCGATGCGCGCATGACCGGCTGGAATGTTCCGGTCGCCAATGTGAGCTTCGTGGGAGCGGCGGAGATGCTGGCTAGGCTGGGAGAGACATCGCAGAAGGTGGGCCGGGACCTCACCACGAATCTCATCAACAGCCAGGTGGTGCCTTCGCCGGAGGATCTGCGACTTCCGCTGGTGGCGGAATTCCGCGCGCACATCCAAACGGGGCACCATGGCTTCATTACCCTGGAGGGGTGGCTCAACGCCGTGGTGGCCACCGAGGCGCTGCGGCGCGCGGGTCCGAACGCCACACGTGAAGATTTCATCCGCGCCATGGAGTCGCTGCATGACTGGGACCCGGGGCTGGGAGTGCGGCTGGAGTTTTCGCCATCCAGCCATCAAGGGCTGCACAAGGTGTGGCTAACGCGTACCGAACAGGGACGCTGGGTGCCGGAGGAGTCTTCGCAAGAGGCACGATGAGAAGCATTTCAGCAAAACTGATGATTCTGCAGTTGGTCAGCGCGGTGCTCGTCGTGGCGCTGATGTATGTGCTGGTGGACCGCCAGCTTTCGCATCGCATGACCGCGAATTTTCAGATTCGCGGGGAAATCGTAGCCGAGGCGCTGGCCAAATCCGTGGAAGCTTTGCTGGTCAGCCGGGACCTGACGTCCGCGCAGTCCAGTCTGGACGCGGTTTTGAGCATTCCGAACGTGGAATGGGCGTTTGTCGCAGGACCGGATGGCCGCGTGCTGGGACACACGTTTGTTCCCAAATTTCCGGATGCGCTGAAGAAACAGATGGAGGAACTGAAAGAATCGTCGGTGGCAACCCTGTCGATCGAGAACCAGTCCATCATGATCATCCGAAGGCCGGTGCTGACCGGGATCGTAGGGACGGTGTCCATCGGATTCAACAAGGCGAGTCTGGTTTCCTCAATCCACAAAATGGAACTGGTGATCCTGTCCAGCATCGCGGTGGTCATGCTGGTGGCGACGCTGATTTTTGCCGTGGCCACGGCACGCATCATCGCGCCGGTGCGGGCACTGACGCACGGGGCACAACTGCTGGCTCGAGACGGCGGCGCGACGTTCGAGGCGCTGCCGGTGCGTTCGGATGACGAAATTGGCGAGCTGACGCGGACATTCAACGGTATGGTCAGCGAAGTACGCGGGCAGCGCGAAACGCTGGAAGCACGGGTGCTGCAACGCACCGAAGAACTCTTGCGAGTGAACGAAGCGCTGGGAGTGGAAAACACCGAACGGAAAAAAGTGGAAGCGGATCTGCACCAGGCTAAAGAGGCAGCGGAGGCGGCCAACCGCTCGAAGAGCGACTTTCTGGCGAATATGAGCCATGAAATCCGCACACCGATGAACGGGATCATCGGCATGACGGACCTGGCGCTGGACACGCAGCTCACCCAGGAGCAGCGGGAATTTATGAGCATCGTGAAGAGTTCCGCGGCTTCCCTGCTGTCGCTGCTGAACGACATACTGGACTTTTCCAAGATCGAAGCGGGAAAGCTGGATTTCGAAACCATTGATTTTCTGCTGCGCGACACCCTGGACGACACCATTAAAGTCCTGGCATTGCGTGCCCAGCAAAAAGGACTGGAACTGGCCTGCCATATTCTGCCCGAAGTGCCTGACGGCTTTGCAGGCGATCCCACGCGTCTCCGCCAGATTGTGGTGAATCTGGTGGGCAACGCCATAAAATTCACCGCCGCGGGCGAGGTGATGGTGGAAGCGAAGGTCCAGGAAGAGTCCGAGGATGACGCAGTGCTGCATTTCGCCATCCGCGATACCGGAGCGGGTATTCCGCTGGACAAACAGCGCACCATCTTTGAAGCGTTCTCGCAGGCTGACAATTCGATGACCCGGAAATACGGGGGCACCGGATTAGGGCTGGCGATCTCCACGCGCCTGGTGGAAATGATGGGCGGAAAAATCTGGGTGGAGAGCGAAGTCGGACGCGGCAGCACGTTTCACTTCACGGTGCGCTTGCGAATGCAGAAGATTTCCACCAGAAAGTACGAACCATTGGGTGCGGAGGCGCTCCGAGGTCTCTCGGTATTGATTGTGGACGACAATGCCAGCAACCGGCGAATCCTCCAGGAAATGGTGCTGGGCTGGCAGATGAAACCGACGCTGACCGAAAGCGGGCCGGAAGCGCTGACTATCCTGGAGCGCGCCAACACACGAGGAACGCCCTTTTCATTGATACTGCTGGACGCGCAGATGCCGGTTATGGACGGATTCAGCGTGGCGGAAAAGATAAAAGAGGATGCCCGGCTCGCCAAATCACCGATGATCATGCTGACTTCGGCGGGAGTGCGGGGCGACGCCGCGCGATGCCGCGACCTGGGCATCAAGGCGTACCTCACCAAACCGATTAAACGATCGGATCTTTTGCAAGCCATCAAAGAAGTTCTCGGATCGCAGGCAGCAGCCGAGGAGAATCCTTCGGTGGTTACCATCCACTCGCTGCGCGAGAGGCGAGGCCGGCTGAAGATTCTGCTGGTGGAAGATAATCGCGTGAATCAAACCATGGCGATCCGGCTGCTCGAAAAAAGAGGGCATGAGGTGACGTTAGCGGGAACCGGCCGGGCCGCGCTGGAAGCTCTGGAGAAGCACACTCCCGATATCGTCTTGATGGACGTGCAGATGCCGGAGATGGATGGTTTTCAGGCGACCGCCGCGATTCGCAAACGCGAACTGATCAGCGGGAAGCATGTCCCGATTATTGCGATGACCGCCCACGCCATGGCTGGCGACAAGGAACGCTGTCTTGATGCGGGCATGGATGGGTACGTGTCCAAGCCGCTGCGGCCAGAAGATCTTCTTTCGACGATGGAGCAAGTGCTGGCGGTTCCCGTGAAGGTGTAAGGGTTCCCGGAGAGTCCCATCCGCGGGCAAGCTCGATCCTGACTGGTGACTGGTGATCGCTCCGGCCTTGACGTCAACAACCTCTTGAGACACCACAACTAAAGCCCATTTGGTTCGTCGCCCTTACGCCGGGGCTGAAGACCCGCCCCCCTAAGGAATAAGCCCGGCGCTCCAGGGGGTAAGGCTCGGTCTCCTAGGGAATGGGACTCTTTTCCGGAAGCGATCTATTGCACGGTCAGAGTGACCGTGGTGGTTTGCGACAGGGTGCCGGAAGTGGCGGTTACGATTAACGGCGAAGTTCCGACTGGGGTGCCGTTGTGGTTTACGGGGCCGGAGCAACCGGCGAGTACGCCTCCAGTGACCAAGAGCAAGAACAGGGGCGCGAGAACGGCGTAGCGCCTGGTGTGTTCGGTGTTACGGAGGAAGCGCCAGCCGTAGAGACAAGCGAACAAGGCGGTTAGCCACAGGGCGAGGAGCGGGAGTGTTCGCGACGGCGGCGGAATTCTGGTTGGCGGAGGCGGCGGTGCGCTGCCATTTGCAATGGTCATAACTTTGAGGGTGGTGGTCATTTGAGTGCCGCCGGGCGTGACGGAGGCGGGCACGAATGTCGCGGTGGTGTGGGCTGGCAGGCCGGTGACGGCAAAGGTGATCGGGTTGGCGAAGCCGTTAGCCCCGGGCTTAATGGTGATGGTGAAGTCCGCTTCGACGCCAGCTTTGACGGAGACCGGGGCGGCGGGGCCGCTGGCGGTGAAGCCGTCGATGACGAACTGGGTGGGGGCGCTGGCGCTGCCGCCAGGGGCGGGGTTAGTTACGGTGACGTTGACGGAGCCGGCGGTGGCAACGTCCGCGGCTGGAATGGCGGCGGTGAGTTGCGTAGCGCTGACAAAAGTGGTGGTTTCGGCTTTGTTGTTGAAGCTGACGACAGAAGTGGAGACAAAGTTTGTTCCAGTGACGGTAAGGGTGAACTGGGCGCCGCCTGGGGCGTGATTCTGGCCTCCGGACAGAGCGGAAGTGAGGGTGGGCATGGGATTATTGATCGTGAAGGGTGAGGCATTCGATGTGCCGCCGCCTGGAGCTGGATTGGTGACCGTCACGTTTATCGTTGCGCCGGTGGCGAAGTCCGCTGCGGGAATGCTTACGGTGATTTTGGTTGGGGTGATAGAAAGCGGTGTGAGAGGCGGATTGCTGCCGAAGGTTACGGTGGCTCCAGCGGCAAAGTTGGTGCCGTTGATGCTGAGGAGGAAGGACGTGGTGCTGGCTGTCGCGCTGGCGGGCGCGAGCGGAGCGGTGATTGTTGGCACAGCGTTGTTGTTGGTCAAGACGAAGTTTGCGGAGGTGGCGCCGATGGCGCTGGCGACTACGTTGTAAGGACCGCCGCCGGTGGCGTTGGCGGTGAAGACGCCGGAAGTGGCGACGCCGCTGGCGTTGGTGGTGGCCGTGTTGAGGCCGCCAGCGAACGTGCCGCTGGGTCCGCCGAGCGGTTGCAAGAAGGTGACCAGTACGCCGCCGACGGGGTTGTTGCCTGCATCCGTGACCGTCGCAACAAAGGGAGCGAATGCGGTATTGATCGTAACGCTCTGCGGAGTGCCGGAGGTCGCGATGACTTTGGCGGCGGCTCCGACTTTGTTGGTGAGGACAAAATTGGCGGAGGTGGCGCCGGTGGCGCTGGCGACAACGTTGTAGGGACCGTCGGCAGTAGCGTTAGCGGAGAACACTACGGAAGTGGCCACGCCGCTGGCGTTGGTCGTTGCGGTGTTGACGCCTCCGGCGAAGGTGCCGCTGGCTCCGGCGGCGGGAGGCGTAAAGGTGACTACGACACCGCTGACCGGATTGCTTCCGGCGTCGGTGACGGTGGCGACCAAAGGCGCGGCGAAGGCTGTGTTGATCACGGCGTTTTGCGGAGTGCCACTGGTGGCGGCGACTTTTGCTGCCGGACCTGGCGTGTTGGTGAGCGCGAAGTTGGCTGAGGTGGCTCCGGCAGCGCTGGCAACCACGTTGTAGGGACCGCCCGCTGTGGCGTTGGCGGTGAACACGGCTGAGGTGGCCACGCCGCTGCCGTTGGTCGTTGCCGTCTTGACGCCCCCGGCGAAGGCGCCGCTGGCTCCTGCGAGCGGAGGAGTAAAGGTTACGAGCACGCCGCTCACTGGATTGTTTCCGGCATCGGTAACCGTGGCTACGAGAGGCGCTGCAAACGCAGCGTTAATGGCGGCGGACTGCCCGGAGCCGCTGGTGGCGGTGACTTTCGCAGGCGTGCCGGAAGTGTTGGTCAAAACGAAGTTGACGGAGGCAGCTCCGGCAGCGCTGGCGACGACGCTGTACGGTCCTCCGGCTGTGGAGTTGGCGGTGAACTGCACGGAGGTGGCGACGCCGCTGGCATTCGTGGTCGCGGTGTTGACGCCGAGGAGGAAGGCGCCGCTGGGTCCGGCGGCGGGAGGCGTGAAGGTGACGAGCACGCCGCTGACGGGGTTGTTTCCGGCGTCGGTTACCGTTGCCACCAGAAGTCCGGCGAAAGAGGTGTTGATCGGAGCGCTTTGCGGAGTGCCGCTGGTGGCGGTGACTTTCGCGGCGGCTCCGGCCTTGTTGGTGAGGACGAAGTTAGCGGAAGTTGCGCCGGTGGCGCTGGCGACGACGTTGTAGGGACCGCCGGCAGTGGCGTTGGCGGTGAAGACGGCGGAAGTGGCGACGCCGCTGGCGTTAGTGGTAGCGGAGTTGAGGCCGCCGGCGAAGGTGCCGCTGGCTCCGGCAGCTGGGGGAGTAAAGGTTACGACCACGCCGCTGACGGGATTGTTTCCGGCGTCGGTTACCGTGGCCACCAGAGGCGCCGCAAAGGCGGTGTTGATGCTGGCGTTTTGCGGCGTGCCGCTGGTGGCAGTGACTTTCGCGGCGGGACCGGGCGTGTTGGTGAGGACGAAGTTAGCCGAGGTGGGTCCGGCGGCGCTGGCGACGACGTTGTAGGGCCCGCCAGCGATGGAATTGGCGGTGAACAATGCGGCAGTGGCCACGCCGCTGGCATTTGTCGTGGCGGTGTTGACGCCGCCGGCGAAGGTACCGCTGGGTCCGGAGCCGGGAGGTGAGAACGTGACGACCACGCCGCTAACGGGATTGTTTCCGGCATCAGTGACGGTGGCCACAAACAATGCGGCGAAGGCGGTGTTGATCGGAGCGCTTTGTGGGGTCCCGCTGGTGGCGGTGACTTTGGCGGCCGGGCCGGGTTGGTTCGTGAGAGTGAAGTTGGTGGAGGAGTCGTTGGGAGAGCTGGCGACAACGTTATATGTGCCGGCGATGGAGTTGGCGGTGAAGACGGCGGAGGTGGCGACACCGCTGGCGTTGGTGGTGGCGGTGTTGAGGCCGCCGGCGAAGGTGCCGCTGGCTCCCGAGGCTGGGGCCGTGAAGGTGACGACTACGCCACTGACCGGGTTGTTTCCGGCGTCCGTTACGGTCGCTACGAGCGGTGCCGCGAATGCCGCGTTGATGGCGACGCTCTGGCCGGAACCGCTGGTGATGGCCACCTTGCCGGGAGGCACGGCGGTGTTGGTGAGAGCGAAGTTGGCGGAGGTGGCGCCAGTGGCGCTGGCGACGACGTTGTAGGGACCGCTCGCAGTGGCGTTGGCGGTGATGACGGCGGAAGTGGCAACGCCGCTGGCGTTAGTGGTAGCGGAGTTGAGGCCGCCAGCGAAGGTGCCGCTGGCTCCCGCGGCGGGAGGCGTGAAGGTTACGACCACGCCGCTCACCGGATTGTTTCCAGAGTCCGTGACGGTGGCGACCAGAGGCGCGGCGAAGGCGGTGTTGATCGCTGCGCTCTGTCCGGAGCCGCTGGTCGCCGTAACTTTAGCAGCAGCTCCAGGCTTGTTGGTCAGGACAAAACTTGCTGACGTTGCGCCGATGGTGCTGGCGACCACGTTGTAGGGTCCTCCGGCCGTGGCGTTGGCGCTGAACGCCGGTGCAGTTGCCACGCCACTAGCGTTGGTCGTGGCGGTGTTGACGCCACCGGCGAAGGTGCCGCTGGCTCCAGCGGCGGGAGGTGTAAAGGTTACCAGCACGCCGCTCACTGGATTGTTCCCGGCATCCGTCACGGTTGCTACTAGAGGTGCGGCGAAAGCGGTGCTAATCACGGCGTTCTGCGGCGTGCCGCTCGTCGCGGCTACTTTGGCGGCGGGGCCGGTCTTGTTGGTGAGAGCGAAGTTCGCAGAGGTGGCGCCGGTGGCGCTGGCAACTACGTTGTAGGGGCCAGCTGTGGAGTTTGCGGTGAAGACCGCTGACGTGGCGACACCACTGCCGTTG
>Ga0209736_1000037_pt1 | contig 50392 bp, 50 predicted proteins | sample BlaSpr_A8_Ref_M3_FD_187992 | JGI IMG/M metagenome (GOLD analysis project Ga0209736, IMG submission 187992) | Forest soil microbial communities from Thunder Bay, Ontario, Canada - Black Spruce, Ontario site 2_A8_Ref_M3 (SPAdes) (version 2) | ecosystem: Environmental > Terrestrial > Soil > Boreal...
GCAGCTTGCGTGGCTTCCTGCATCAATCGTCTCTGAGGGGTCTGTGGCGCTTCAAGCCTGCAGTAGGATTTTCATTACGCCGGGCTGTTGAGCGAATTCGATGGCGCGTTGCGCTTCGCGCAATGGAAAAGTGCGGGTGATCAGCGGCGTTGGATCGACTTTGCCGGAGCGCAGAAGGGCGATGGCTGTGGCGAACGGTCCGCAGCGCGAGCCGACGACGGTCAGCTCCTTCACCACGATAGGCCAGGTCTCGACGGGCGCTGCGCCGTGAAACGTGGACTTCAGGACGATCGTGCCGCGTGGCTCGGTTAATTGCTGGGCGAGCGCGAGGCCGCTCGGCGATCCTGTGGCCTCGACGAGCAATCGGTAACGTTCTTTGATTCGTGCAAGATCTGTTTTGTCGCCGCGAACTTTCTTGGTCGCGATTCCGGCTCGCTGCGCGAGCGCTAGCTTCTTTTCGTGCTTTCCGTACATCACGACGCGTGGAAGCGCCGTGCGCAGAACCCGCGCAATCAGTTGCGCGAGCTTGCCGTCGCCGAGAACGGCTGCTTCGCGAAATCCTCTTACTTTCACTTGCTCGAGAATCTCGCGCGCGGCAGCGAGCGGTTCGACAAAGACGGCTTGCTCATCGGTCACCCTCGCGGGCACGCGATGCAAATTCTGGAGCGGCAGCGCCAGATATTCGGCAAACGCGCCATCATGCGCCACGATGCCCAGCACGGTGCGGCGCGCGCAGTGCGTCTTCAGGCCGCGGCGGCAGAAATCACAAACCGGCTTGTAGCCGTACGCTGTGCAACTGACGTTGATCTCTCCGCAGACGCGCCGGCCCATCCATTTCTTTCTTTGTGCGGCAGACGCGCCGCGAACCTCTGTGACTTCGCCGACAAATTCATGTCCCGGCGTTCCGCGAAACGCATGATAGCCGCGGAGAATCTCCACATCCGTATTGCAGATGCCCGCCATCCGCACTCGTACCAGCGCCCAGCCCGGGCGCAGGTCTGGCAGTGGCTTCGAGACGTGTTTGAGTTTTCCGTTAATGATGTTAAAGGCGAGCACGGTTGGTTGGCGCGGCCTCCATTGCGCTAGTCGTGGCGCAGGGCAAGCAATGGATCGATGCGAACGGCGCGGCGCGCGGGAATATAGGAGGCGGCGAGGGCAACAGCGGTGAGCAAGGCCGCGACGCCGGCAAAAGTCGCGGCGTCATAAGTACCCACGCCAAAAAGGAGGCTGGAGAGAAAACGCACCAGCACCAGAGCGCCGGCGAGGCCCAGCCCCACGCCTGCCAGCGTGAGCCGCGCCGCTTGCGCGAGAATCATTTTCTGTACGCTCGCGGGCTGTGCTCCGAGCGCCATGCGGATGCCGATTTCCTGTGTGCGCCCGCTGACGGTGTAGCTCATCACGCCGTAAATTCCCACGGCAGCGAGGAGCAAGGCCAGCGCCGCGAAGATGCCGATCAACACGGCGGAGAAACGCCGCGGCGAAACGGAATCGGAGAGCAATCCATCCATGGTCATCACGCGGCTGATGGGCAGATTGGGATCGGTTTTGTGAAGCACCTCGCGGACCGCGGCGGTGATGGCGCCCGGGTCAGACGCAGTGCGCACGACGAGATACGGCGTCCAGCCGCCCACAAAGTAAACGTCAAAGGTGGGTTGCGCGTCGAGTCCGTATTGGTGCACATTTCCGGCGATGCCGACGATGGTGGTCCAGCACGGCTTGGGATCCAGCGAACAGAGATTGATGCGTGCGCCGACAGCGTCGCCACGCGGCCAGAAGCGCTGCGCCATGGTTTCGTTGATGACCGTGTTCTGTTGCTTCCAATCGTCTTCCGTGAAAAAGCGCCCGGCGCGCAGTGGAATCGCCAGCGTGGAGAAATAGCTCAAGCTCACAGTGCGAAACTCGGCGATGGGCCGCGCTCCGGTTGGGGGCAGCGGCTGGCCTTCGATGACGAATCGCGTGGCTTGCCGGAATTCATTGGTCAGCGGCAAGTCATCGATGCCGCCCGCTTCTTTCACTCCGGGGATGGCGCGAACTTTTGCGGCGAGTTGCTCGAATTGCAGAGATTGCCTCTGGCCCAGCTTGATTTGCTCTTCTTGCGAGAGCTGCTGAGATTGCGCGAAGGGAAGCGCGGCCTGCTGGATTTCCACGGTCAGGAGGTGATCCACGCGAAATCCGGGATCGACTTCCAGCATATGCTGAAAGCTGCGGAGCAGCAGGCCCGCTCCGATCAAGGGCACGAGCGCCATGGCAATTTCCGTGACCACCAGCAGGTTGTGGGTTCGGTGCTGTCGCGAACCGCCGGTGCCTTTGCTGCCTTGTTTGAGCACGCCGGCGAGATTGGTCTTGAGGGCGCGCGCTGCCGGAAACAGGCCGCAGAGAATCCCCGCGCCGATGCACATCGCTAACGTAAATCCGAGCACCCAGCCGTTCAAGCCGGCTTCCTGCAAAACGGCGAGGTCGCCGGGGACGAAGGCGGTCAGCACTTTGAGTCCGGCCACCGCGAAGAGCAGGCCAACAGCGCCGCCGAGCAAGGAGAGGAGCGTGCTTTCCGTGAGCAACTGGGCAATCAAACGGCGAGCATCGGCGCCGAGTGCGGTGCGCACGGCCATTTCCCGTTCGCGAGCGACATTGCGGACCAGAAGGAGATTTACGATGTTGGCGCAGGCGATGAGCAGCACGAGGCCCACGGCTCCGAACAAGACGAGCAGCGTGCCGCGGACTTTAGTTGCAGAAGGATCTTGCAAGGGTTCGACGAGCACGCCGAAACCTTTGTGCGAGTCCGGATACTTGATGGATTCCTGTTGATGAAGTCTGCCAACTTCGTCTCTGGCTTGGGCCAGGCTGATGCCGGGCTTGAGACGCGCGACGGCGTTGAATGCGTGATGAACATGTTCGGTCAAATCGTCGTGGAATTGGCCGAGCGGCATCCATAGATCGGCCCAGCGCAGAAGCTGGAACCCGGCCGGTAAAATGCCGACCACGGTGTAGCGTTGATTGTCGAGGGCGATGGTGCGGCCGACCACGTGCGGATCGCTTCCGAAGCGGCTCTGCCACAGACGATGGCCCAGGATCACCGCGGGCGCGCTGCCGGCGCGGTTTTCTTCCGGAACAAACGAGCGGCCTGCGACAACGTGGGCTCCGAGCATCGGAAACAATCCCGAGCTGGCATAACTGGCCAGAATGCGTTGCGGGTCGCTTTCTCCGGTCAGGTTGAATCCCTGGGAGATTTCCGCGTACGCGCCCATCTCCGAAAAACTCGTGTTTTGTTGCTGCCAATCGGCGTAATCGCCAGGAGATAAGCCTCCGCGAGGAACTTGAGGCAGGTAGGTGTTGACGATTTCCACCAGGCGATCCGGCTGGGGATATGGGAGGGGGCGGAGGAGCACGTTTTGCACTACGCTGAAAATCGCCGTGTTTGCGCCGATGCCGAGCGCGAGCGTGAGAATAGCCACGATCGTGAAGCCGGGAGTTTTTGTCAGCGTGCGAACGGCGTAGCGCAAATTTTGCAGCAGATTTTCCATGGTTCACTTTCTCGGGCGGCCCGTACGATGGACTCCGCGTGACCTCGGCTGCCAACCCGATTGGACGCGCAAACTCGCTGGAAAGATATCCGAAAAATGACGCCAATCAGTGCAGAGCCGCGGATAGGGTCTTGAGCAGCAACGGCTCTTGTTCCGGAAAGACCGTGCGGAGGTCGAGGACCAGGCGATCGTCTTCGACGCGGGCGATCACGGGAATGCCCGCGGGTGCTCGGCGGAGGCGCTGCTCGAGTTGCGTGGCGGAGCGGCGGGAACTGGCGATGCGAATCAGCTTGGTGGGGAGAGACTGCGTTGGTGTCGATCCGCCGCCCACTACGGATTCGCCATCGCTGATTTCAAGCTCGACTTCATTGAGCGGAAGTTCTGGGCGGAGTTCGCGCAGGAAATTTTCGGCCCGGCGCTTCAGGTCGGCGGGCGTTGCGCGGATCATGCGTAACGCTGGAATTTCGTCGTAAGCTGCGCGCAGGTAGGCGCCCAGGGTGACTTCGAGCGCGGTGATGGTGAGCTTGTCCACGCGCAGGGCGCGAAAGAGCGGATGGCGGCGAACTCGCGTGATGAGGTCCTTGTTTCCGGCGATGATCCCCGCCTGCGGCCCGCCAAGGAGTTTGTCGCCGCTGAAAGTGACCACGCCCACGCCGGCTTCGACGCTTTGCCGCACGGTCGGCTCGCTGATCCCGCATGCTGAAAGATCGATCAGGCAGCCGGAGCCGAGATCTTCCATCAGCGGCAGGCTTGTGCGCTTGCTCAGCGATACCAGGTCAGCGAGGGCCGGCTTTTCGGTGAAGCCGGTGATTTGGAAATTGGAAGGATGCACTCGCAGCAGCAGGCGCGTCTTTTCGTTGATGGCGTTTTCGTAGTCCGCGAGATGCGTGCGATTCGTGGTGCCCACTTCGCGCAGCACCGCGCCGCTTTCCGCCATGATTTCGGGAATGCGGAAGCCGTCGCCGATTTCGATGAGCTCGCCGCGCGAAACGATCACTTCGCCGCCTTTGGCGAGCGCCGCAAGCACCAGCAGAACCGCGGCCGCGCAGTTGTTGACCACAATCGCCGCTTCGGCTCCGGTGAGCCGCTGCAGCGATTCCGCAGTGTGCGCATCGCGCTTGCCGCGCGCGCCGGCTTCCAGATCGTATTCGAGGTTGCTGTACTGCGTGGCGGTGCGCTGAAGCTCGTCGATTACGGCGGAAGGCAGCGGCGCGCGTCCCAGATTGGTGTGCAAAATCACGCCGGTGGCGTTGATCACCGGCCAAAGGGAGCGCGCCAGCATGCGCTCGACTGTGTCGGCAATAAACGACTCAACGGTGGCAGCCGAAAGCGAAACTACCGCGTTCGTTTCGTCGCCGGCAATTCGCGCGCGCAAATCCGCCAGTGCCGCGCGCGTGACTTCCAGCAGCAAGCTTCGATCGACCCGCGCAGCCAGCGCCGCAAGCCGCGGCTGACCGAGCAGTTCGTCGACCGAGGGGATCTGCCGCAGCAAGTCGGCCTGTTCCGGAGACAAGACGCGTCTGGATTGCGCGGTCATGGCATCATTTCACCACACGAATCCGGCCAATGGAAGCTGCGTCCAGGCTCGCACGGCGCACCACGCGAGCCTGCACCATTGGACAGGTGGCGCGACCGCGAGAACGGTGCCGAACAAGCCGCCCCCGGCGCTCACTGTATTGACGCCTGTGCCCGGTGCTCCTAGCATTAGAGTCGAGGCCTTTGTCTCCCCATGGCGACCATCGACGAAGAGCTGGGGCAGATGGAACGCGATATCCGCCAGCTTAAAATCGAATACGACCAGTTTTTCGGCGGCGGGCGCAAACGTCCGCCGACCGAAATCGAGTGGCGCATCGATTTGATCGTGAAGCGCTATTCCGAACGCGGCGGCGACATGAAGTTTGGCCAGCGCTTCCGCTTCAACAACCTCACGCAGACTTACGCCAAGTACAAGGATATTTTTCGCAAGAAGGTGCGGCAGAAAGAGGAAGGCGCGGTGCAGCGGCATTTCGGCGCTGCCGCCAAGGCTATCGAGGCGGAGCGCGCCAAAGCGCAAGCCGAGCACTCCGAAGCGGCCAAGGTTGCCGGCGATGCGCATCCGCCGGGAGCCGGGGCCTTTCGCATGACTTGTTCCGCGCCGGACCGCGAAACCGAAAAAGTCGACCAGCTCTATCAAGCGCTGCTGGCCGCCAAACAGCAGACCGGCGAAGACACCACCAAGCTTTCGCGCGAAGGTTTCAACGAATTTGTCAGCAAAAAGACCCGCGATCTGCAGACGCAGAAAAACTGCAAAGATGTCGAATACGTCGTCGAAGTCGTCGACGGCCAGGTCAAGTTGAAAGCCCTCGTCAAGTCCTGACCGCTCTCCGCGTTGTTTTTTTCTTTCCGCTTTTGCAAATTTCAGCGGTGCGCTTACACTGTTGTGCTCTCGTTTGCACGGAGGATTACATGGCAGTCGAGCGGGCGCTCATCAGCGTCTTTGACAAAAGGGGAATCGTGGAGTTCGCCAAGCGCCTGGCCGCACTGAAGATCGACATTCTCTCGACCGGCGGGACCGCCAAGCTGCTGCGCGAGTCCGGCGTCGCGGTGCGCGACGTTTCCGATTTCACCGGCTGGCCGGAAATGCTGGGCGGCCGCGTCAAAACGCTGCATCCCAAAGTGCATGGCGGCTTGCTGTTCCGCCGCAAGCACGCGGAAGACGAGAAGCAAGCCAAGGAACACGGCATCGCGCCGATCGATCTGGTGGTTGTCAATCTCTATCCGTTCGAGGCCACCGCCGCCAAATCCGGCCTTACTGCCGAGGAGCTGATCGAGAATGTCGACATCGGCGGCCCGACCATGCTGCGCTCCGCCGCAAAAAATTTCGAGAGCGTCACGGTGGTGAGCGATCCCGCCGACTACCCGCGTGTGGCGACAGAACTCGAAACCGCCCGGGACACCTCGCTGGCCACGCGCCTCGATCTCGCGCGCAAAGTCTTCGCCGTCACTTCGCAATACGACGGCATGATCACTACCGAGTTCGAGCGTCTCGCGGCAGCGGCCAGCGGCCATGTCGAACTCGCCGCCAAGCCCAAACTGCCGGACCGGCTGCACCTCGCGTTGCGCCGCCAGCAGGAACTTCGTTACGGAGAAAACCCACACCAGGAGGCTGCGCTGTACATTCCGGCGGGCCGCGCCGCGTTTGGCTTAGCCGCTGCCAAGCAATTGCAAGGAAAAGAACTCTCTTACAACAATCTCGTCGATCTTGAAGCCGCGCGCAGCCTGGCGGCCGAATTCCGCCAGCCCGCAGCGGTCATTATCAAACACAACAATCCTTGCGGCGCCGCCGCGCAGGAAACGCTCGTCGAAGCGTACCGCCGCGCGCTGGCTAGCGATCCCGTCTCCGCGTTTGGCGGAGTGCTGGCGTTCAATCGGGTGGTCGACGCCGCCACGGCCGAGGAAGTTGCGAAACTGTTCGTCGAATGCATCGCGGCGCCGGGCTTCGACGAAAAAGCCAAGGCTATCTTCGGTGCGAAGAAAAACCTGCGTCTGCTCGAACTCCCGCCCGATGGCCTCGAGCCTGAGCGCGAACTGCAGCTCAAGCGCATTCTCGGCGGCATGTTGGTGCAAGAGCCGGACCTTGCTGAACTGAGCGACGCGGAACTGCGCACCGTCACCAAGCGCGTGCCCACGCCGGAAGAAATGCACACCATGCGTTTCGCGTGGAAAGTCGCGAAGCACGTCAAGTCCAACGCCATCGTCTTCGCCAAGGATGGCGCCACGCTAGGCGTCGGCGCAGGCCAGATGAGCCGCGTCGATTCCGTGAAGCTCGCGATCATGAAAGCGCAATCGCCGCTCGCGGGCACCGTAGTTGCGTCCGACGCGTTCTTCCCGTTTCCCGACGGCGTGGAAGAAGCCGCCAAAGCCGGCGCTGTAGCGGTGATTCAGCCCGGCGGCTCCGTCCGCGATCCCGACGTCATCGCCGCCGCGGACCGCCTCGGCCTCGCCATGGTTTTCACCGGCATCCGCCACTTCCTGCACTAAACCGTCTTCACAGAGCCCTTGCAAGCAGGGCTCACTAGCCTCGAGGCGGGAGCCGCGGGCTGTTCCGTTTACTGTGCCGCGAGCATCCAACAACCGGAAGTGCAGGACCATTTCTGCAGGGGGGTGACAAATGGCCACGAGCAAACCGGGTCCAGGATCCGAAATGAGGTTAGTTCTCCAGGTAGGCGCCGAGCTACGCATCCGCAACGACGGCAGCGTCATCATGGACAATCCCGAAATCGAGCTGGACACCGAGCCCAACGCCGCAGACGCCGTGTTTCTGTATCGTTTTGATAGGCAGAAGGGCGAGCACATTCTCCGTCTGCTTGATCCCGTCGCGGATCACCGCCGCGTTAAGGTGCACCGCCGCGACGACTAGCGGCCGGGCGTTTCGCGAGCGGCTAGTGCGGCCATTTCGTCAGTGGCGAAGAGCCAGCGAATCAGCGGCAACGCCATCAACGTAGCGCCAATCTGCGCGAGGATAAATCCGGGCGCGTCCGCAGGCCGGATCCCCGCGAAAGTATCCGTGAAAGCTCGAGCCATCGTCACGGCGGGATTCGCAAACGACGTCGACGCCGTAAACCAGTAAGCCGCGGTGATGTAAGCGCCGACCGCGTAAGGCGCGGCTGCAGCATTTTGCCGCGAGCACCCCGCGATCACCACGAGCAGACCCATCGTCGCGATCACTTCGCTGAACAGCAACGCTCCGCCGCTGCGCACATGCCGAGAGGCCGTGAAAAGCGGCAATCCAAACATCACGTGCGCCCCCGCCACCCCGGCAAAAGCGCCCGCGATTTGCGCGATCACGTAGCCCGGCACCATTCGCCAGGGAGTGCCGCCCAAGAATCCGTCCCCAAGCGTCACCGCCGGATTGAAATGCGCTCCCGACACCGGGCCGAACGCCAGAATCAGCGCTACTAGTGCCGCGCCCGTCGCCAGCGCGTTGGCCAGCAGCGCCAGCGCCACGTTGCCTTGCGCCAGTCGCTCCGCCATGATTCCAGAGCCCACCACTGCGGCCAGCAAGAGTGCCGTGCCCAGAAATTCCGCCGCGAGCCGCCGACCGAGCGTATTTTTCATTGCCGCCCGATCCGGTCGACTTCCTTTTTGAGCGCAAGAGTGTCCAGCGTCGCCAGCGGCAAGCTCAGAAACAAACTGATCCGCCGATCCAGCATCACAAACACATCGCGGAACGCTCGCTCGATTTGCTCGGGTGTTCCTTCCACGGCAGCAGGGTCCGGCACGCCCCAGTGCGCTGTCATCGGTTGCCCTGGCCACACCGGGCAGACTTCGTTGGCCCCGTTGTCGCAGACCGTAAATACGAAATCCATTCTTGGAGCGCCGAGCTTCGCAAACTCGTCCCAGCCCTTGCTGCGCAGACCCTCCGCCGGCAGCCGCGCGGTTTCCAGTTGCTTCAGCGCGGAAGGATTTACGCGGCCGGCGGGATAGCTTCCCGCGCTATAGGCGCTGAAATGCGGCTTGCCTTTGTGATTCAGCAGCGCCTCCGCCAGAATCGACCGCGCGGAGTTGCCAGTGCACAAGAACAACACGTTGTAGTGCTGGGCCATGCGTCTGTCGCTCCCTACTGGCAGCAAGCCGGGGCGCAGCAAGCCGATTTTGCGGCGGGCTTCGTCGCGCGCACGAACGCGCTGATGAATTTTCCGTCGATCTGCGGCGCAACGGCATCGGCGTCCAGCCCCGCTGCCGTCAGAAAATCGCGCGCTTCGTCCGCCCGGTAAACCCGCGTCGCTTCCACGTCCACATTCTCGAAACCCGCTCGCGCCAGCTTTTCCAGGTATTCGTTTTCTTCCAGCGCCCCCGCAATACACCCGACCCATAGCTCCATGCTCTTCCGAATCTCCGCCGGCACTTCGCCGCGCACCACAACATCCGACACAGCAAATCGCCCGCCCGGCTTCAGCACGCGAAACGCTTCCGCGATCACGCGGTCCTTGTCTCCGGAAAGATTGATGACGCAATTCGAGATGATCACGTCCACCGTATTCTCCGGCAGCGGAATGTTTTCGATCGCGCCCTTCAAGAATTCGACGTTATCGATGCCCGCCTTCTTCTGATTTTCCCGCGCCAGCGCCAGCATCTCGTCGGTCATATCCAGTCCATACGCCTTCCCGGTCGAGCCGACGCGCTTCGCCGAAAGAATCACGTCGATCCCGCCGCCCGATCCCAGGTCCAGCACCACTTCGCCCGGCTGCAATTTCGCCAGCGCTGCCGGATTCCCGCATCCCAGCGAAGCGGCCACGGCTTTTGCCGGCAACCCTGCCTTCTCGGACTCGTCATACAAATTCTTCGTGATCGGGTCGCAGCCGCTCAGCTCCCCGCCTCCGCCGCAACACGCCGTGCCGCCGCTGGCCGCCCGTTTCGCCGCCTCGCCATATTTTTGTTTCACGGCATCCTGAATGTTTGTTTCAGACATCGGTCACCTCATTCGTCCCGGATTTATTTCGTAATCGAAATCTGCACCACCGATTCGGGCGCCACCGCCCCGCTCCGCGTGCAGCATTCCTCGTACAGAAAATTCAGCACTTCGCGCAACGCATCGGTGTCCGCGGTGTACCAAAGAAACGTGCCCACCCGCCGCACTTTCACCAGCGCCACCTGCTTCAGCTTTTCCAGATGATGCGAAAGCGTCGACGCCGGAATCCCCAGCTCTTCCTGGATTTCGCCCGCGACCATTCCGGTCGGGTGCGCCGCCAGCAAGAGCCGCAGAATCTGCAACCGGGGCTCGGCGCCGAGCGCGGAAAAGCGGTCCGCCGATCGTGTGACCACCAGTGGATCGGGCTTTCTCATATTTCTATAATACTAGAAATATGGAAGCGTGGCCAGCCCCAACTTTTCCGCCTCTTTCCGCATCCTAATCCCTGGGCTTCTGCTCGCTTTGCTCTCGGCCTTGGAAACGCCCGGCCCTATCTTTTTGACCTGCGTTTCGGCGGCATGGGATACTTTTTATTTCGGGGTTGCCATGAACTGCCGTCGGATCGCTCTTATTTTTTGTCTCACCGCTCCTGCCGCTGCCGCCTTGGCGCAGAATCCCGCCTCGAACGAGTCTCCGGCCGCGCCGCCGAACACCGCCGCCGGAGTCTCGGACTCCTCACGCGCCGACGCCTACTACAACTACACCATCGGCCACATCTACGAGCAGCAATACGAACTCACCAGCAACGCCGACTTCGCCACCAAGTCCATCGAGGCTTATAAAAAGGCTTACGCCCTCGACCCGAAATCTCCGGTCATCGGCGAGCGCCTCGCTGAAATGTATTGGAAGGCGCAGCGCATCAAGGAAGCGGTCGCCGAAGCCCAGGAAATTCTGAAGCGCGATCCCAACGATCTGAATTCCCGCCGTTTGCTCGGACGCATTTACCTGCGCAGCCTGGGCGATTTCAACGCCGGCACTCCGCAAGCCGATACCGTCGCCCGCGCCGTCGAGCAATACCGCGAAATTCATCGCCTCGATCCCGGCGATACGGAATCCGCGCTGTGGCTCGCGCGCCTCTACCGTTTGAAGAACGAGCACGACAAAGCGGAGGAAGTTCTTCGCAACATCCTCAAAACCGATCCGGAAAACGAGTCCGCCGTCGAGCAGCTCACCCAGTTGCTCATGGACCAGGGCAAGAACGACGAAGCTATCGCGCTGCTCGAGGGCATCACCGCGCATTCGCCTTCCGCAGGCACTTTCGATCTCCTCGGCGACGCTTACACGCAAGCGCACCAGCTCCCTAAAGCCGAGCAAGCCTATCGCAAAGCCGTCGACCTCGATCCTTCCGAACTCAATCACCAGCGCGGCCTGGGTCAGACGCTGCTCTCCGAAGAAAAATATGCCGACGCGCTGGTCGTCTACCAGAAGCTCGCGGACTTGATGCCCGACGATTCCGACGTCTATCTGCGCATGGCGCAGATTTACCGCGAGCTCCATCAGCTCGATAAGGCCGAAGACAACCTCGTGAAAGCTCGGCAGTACGCGCCCGGCAGCATCGAGGTGATGTACAACGAGGCCATGCTCTATCAGGCGCAGGGCCGCTTCGAGGATGCTATCCGCGTTTTATCCGACGCCGTCACCGGCATCAAAGGCCAATCGACAGTTCTTCCGTCGCGCCGCCGCTCGCTCGCCATTCTTTACCAGCAACTCGGCCAGCTCTATCGCGACACCGGAAATTTCCAGGCTGCCGTCTACACCTATGAAGAGTTGGGCCATCTCGGCGAGGAGGAAGACCGCCGCGCCCGCCTCCTGATCATGGATACTTACCGCGCCGCCAAGGATCTGCCGAAAGCGCTGCTGACCGGCAAGGAAGCGCTGGCAAAATACCCAAGCGATTCCTCGGTCCGCGCCAGCGAAGCGCTGCTCCTCGGCGAAAATGGCCAGACCGACGAAGCCGTCAAAGTCTTGCGCGCGCAGCTTCGCAAGGACGACGCAGACCGCGAAATCTACCTCAACATCGCGCAGGTTTACGAACGCGGCCGCCGCTACAAAGAAGCCGAAGACACCGCGCGAGCCGCGGAAGCCCTTCCCGGCCAGCCTCGCGATAACGAAATGGTGTGGTTCCTCCTCGGCGCCATCTACGAACGCCAGAAATTCTTCGATCGCGCCGAAGAGCAATTCAAGAAAGTTCTGTCGCTCGATCCGAAAAACGGTGCCGTGCTCAACTACTACGGCTATATGCTCGGCGACCGCGGCATCCGCCTGGACGAAGCGGAAGCGCTGGTGCAGCGCGCTTTGAAGGAGGAGCCGTTCAACGGCGCTTATCTCGATAGCCTGGGCTGGATCTACTACAAGCAGAACAAGCTCGCCGACGCCGAAGCCACCTTGCGCAAAGCCGTGCAGCGCGAAGGCCGCGACGCCACCATTCACTCGCATCTCGGCGATGTTTACGCCAAGTCCGGCCGCGCCGATCTTGCCGCCGCCGAATGGGAAAAATCCCTGGTGGAATGGCGCCGCTCGCTTCCCGCGGATATCGAAAGCGAAAAAGTCGCCGAACTCGAGAAAAAGCTCTCGCAGAGCAAACATCGCGTGGCGCAGAAATCCGTCCCCAGCGACGACAAGCCTTGAGCGGCTATTTATGAGCATTGCGTAATCAATTTCATGCGTGAAGTCACCGTCCCCGCTTTCGCAAAAATAAATCTGCGGCTCGACGTCCTCGGCAAACGCCCCGACGGCTTTCACGAGCTGCGCACCATTTTCCAGTCCATCGGCCTGTACGACGAAGTCCGCCTGCGCAAATCCGGCAAACCCGGCATTTCGCTCCTGATTCAGGGCAATCAATCTCTCGCTCACGAGCCCAGCAAAACCAATCTCGTCTATCGCGCCGTAGAAACTCTCCGCCGCGAGCTCAAGATTCGCTCCGGCGTCGCCATCGAGCTATGGAAAGCCATCCCCGCCGGCGGCGGATTGGGCGGCGGCTCGAGCGACGCAGCGGCAGCCCTCGTGGGCTTTTTGCGCCTGCACAGCAAGCAGCTTCCACTTCCGCGACTCATCGAAATCGCCGCATCTCTCGGCGCGGACGTTCCGTTCTTCCTTCTTGGCGGCCGCGCCCTCGGCGTCAACAAAGGCGACGAGATCTATCCTCTCGAAGATATTCCGCAACTCACCCTGCTCATCGTTTCTCCCCGCGATATCAACGTTCCCACGCCCGACGCTTACCGCTGGCTCAAAGCTCCCCGTTTGACAAAATCTTCCGCAACCCCTAAACTTTGGGGGTTCTGCGCTTTGTGTTGGAGCACGCAGGAGAGCGGCCTTTCGAATGATTTCGAGCGGCCCGTTTTCCGGCGCCACCCGCGTCTTGGTCAAATCAAGCGGGTGTTGCTGCAAAAAGGGGCGACAGAAGCCTTGCTGGCGGGTAGCGGTTCGGCGGTGTTTGGAGTTTTCCCGAGCCCAGCTAAGGCGCGCCGAGCCGCTGTTGGGTTTCCGCACGACCAGACCTTCGTCTGCGAAACGCTTTCGCGCGACAGGTATCTCCGTCTGGTCCAAGGCGCGTCCGCACCAAAAACGCGCCGCTGATTCCGCAGCGTCTCCAAGCCAATTCGGTATCGCGAGCACTGGTTTTTGTAGTGGCGGGTCTTTAGACCCGTCAGCAAAATCCGACGTGCGTGAGGAGCCACTGTAAGTGCAGGACGAGCGTTTCAAAATCTTCACCGGGACCGCCAACCCAGAGCTGGCACGCAGCATCTGCCAGCATTTGAGCGTGCCCCTCGGCAAGGCCGACCTGCGCCGTTTTAGCGATGGCGAGATCTATTTTCAAATTCTCGAGAATGTCCGCGGCGCCGATGTCTTCGTCGTGCAGCCCTGCTGCTATCCGGTCGACAGCCATTTACTTGAGCTGCTGCTGATGATCGATGCTTTCAAACGCGCCTCCGCCTGGCGTATCACCGCCGTCCTTCCGTATTACTGCTACGCCCGCCAGGACCGCAAAGACAAGCCGCGCGTTCCGATCTCCGCCAAGCTCGTAGCCGACTTGCTCGAAACCGCGGGCGCCAGCCGCGCCCTCACGCTCGATCTGCACGCGCCGCAGATTCAGGGTTATTTCGATGTGCCCGTCGATCACTTATTCGGCTCGCCGGTGCTCGTCGAACATTTTCGTCAGTTGAATCTTCCGAATGTCACGGTCGTTTCGCCGGACGCCGGGGGCGTCGAGCGCGCGCGCTTTTTTGCCAAGAAGCTCGATGCGCCCTTGGCTATCGTCGATAAGCGCCGCATCGATATCGACGTCAGCGAAGTGATGCATCTCATCGGCGATGTGCGCGGACGCAGCGCGCTGATCATCGACGACATCATCGATACCGGGGGCACGCTCGTGAAAACCGCCGAAGCCCTGCTCCGCGAAGGCGCCACGCAAGTCTACGCGGCGTGCACCCATGCAGTGCTCTCCGGCCCCGCCGTCGAGCGCATCGCCGCTTCGCGCATTAAAGAAGTGGTCGCCACCGATTCCGTGCCGCTCAGCGAAGCGGCCAAAAAGATGGGCAAGATCAAAGTTTTGAGCGTCGCCGATTTGCTCGCTCGCGGCATTCGCTCGATTCATGAAGAAACGTCCATCAGCGAGCTTTTTATTTGATTTGTAGGACGGCGTTTACGCTGTCCGAGCAATGGAAAGAACGAAAGAAGGAAAGAAGGCCATGGCAGAGAAGGCAACGAAACCAGAAAAGATCGTCGTCGAAGGCGCGCCGCGCAGCGATCGCGGCAAGAACGAAGCGCGCCGCCTCCGCAACAGCGGCAAAGTTCCCGCCGTGCTCTACGGCGGCAAAGGCGAAGCTATCACGCTGGCCGTCAACACCAAGCAGGTCACCGCGATTCTGCGCTCCGAGTCCGGCCACAACACCCTCTTTCAGATCGATCTCGCGGGCAAGCACGAGCCCGCCATCTTGAAAGATTGGCAGGTCGATCCCGTCAGCGGTCGCTTGCTCCACGTCGATCTTCTGCGCATCGCCATGGACGTGCGCATGCGCGTCAAAGTGCCCGTGCATACTTTTGGCGAAGCCGCCGGCGTCAAGCAGCAAGGCGGCATCTTCGAAGTCGTCACTCGCGAAGTCGAAGTCGAATGCTTGCCGGCGGACATTCCCACGGAATTCCGTGTGGACGTCAGCCACTTGATGATCGGCATGCACCTCCGCGCCAGCGATCTTCCGATGGACACAACCAAGACTCGGCTCACGACTGATCCCGATCGCGTCCTCGCTCACGTCGTTGCTCTCCGCGAGGAAGAAGAGAAGCCCGTCGAAGCCGTTGCCGACGCCACCGCCACGCCGGCCGAGCCCGAAGTCATCAAGAAGGGCAAGAAGGAAGTGGAAGGCGAAGAAGGCGCTGAGGGCGGCGAGGCCAAGCCCGAGAAGTCGGAGAAGAAAAAGTAATTCGCGCAAGGAGCGCCGCGGGGCTTGGGGTTTGTACTTACAAACCCCAGGTGACGCAAAGTCGCGGCGCGGCGAAATCAGCTTATGCGGCTCATCGTCGGACTTGGGAACCCAGATCCGGAGTATCAGTGGACGCCGCATAACCTGGGGTTCATGGCGGTGGACGAGCTGGCCAATCGTGGCGGAATTCGCGTCGCGCGGCCGGAAGCGAAAGCGCTCGTCGGCCGCGGCAAGCTGGCCGGTGAAGAAGTCGTACTGGCCAAGCCGCAGACGTACATGAATCTCAGCGGCGTCTCGGTGCGGGAGTTGCTCGCGAAGTATGAGTTGACTGCGGACGATTTGCTGGTGCTGTGGGACGAAGTGCAGTTGCCGATGGGCACTATCAAGATCGGCCGCACCGGCAGCGCCGGCAGTCACAACGGCGCGCAGTCGGTGATGGGTTCGGTGGGCACCATGGATTTTGCAAGGCTGCGGCTCGGTGCTGGTCCCGATCATCCGCTTGGCAGCCGCAAGGAGTACGTGCTGCGGCCGATGCGCAAAGCCGAGCTCGAAGTGGCCGCCGAAATGATCGGCCAGGCGGGCGACGCCGTGGAGTTGATCCTCACAAAAGGGATCGACGCCGCCATGAACAAGTACAACCGCCGCGAACCGTCAGCGACGGAGGAGAATTTGTAGCCGCGGGGCCTGCCCCGCCCGGGTCAGTGTAGTGGCCGATCTTTAGATCGGTCACGGACCCAGACCGGCGCTGTAAAGGCCGTCCTTTTCAGGGCGGCCAGAATTTTCCGGGCCTCGCGCCCGGAGAGGAAGAGAAACGAGGCAACCATGGAAGAGCGTTTGTACGATTTGATCTTCATCGCCAGGCCCGCGACGCCGGAAGAAGAGATCAAGAAAGTGATCTCGATGATCGAGCACGCCTGCGCGGAAAAATCCGCCAAGATCGAGAAGACCGAGCACTGGGGCACCCGCAAGCTCGCTTATCGCGTCGCCAAGCACCGCGAAGGCATCTACGTGTACCAGCAGATTCGCACCAACCACGGCGAGCTCATCCATGAACTCGAGCGCCGCCTCGGCGTGCACGACAACGTCATCAAGTATCTGACCGTGCGCCTCGACGAAGATTTGAAGCGCCAGAAGAAGCTCGGCGATCGCCGCGAAAAGCGCAATGCGCGCCGTCCGCGCCGCACGCCCTCGGCTCCTCCGCAGGCGGCTCCGCAGCCGCCGCCACAGGCAGCTCCGCAAGCGCCTCCCGCTCCGCCAGCACCTCCGGCCGAGCCCGCGCCCGCAAGCTAGTCCGTTGGCGTGAGCCGTTGCGGACTTGCCTTTGTAGGCGCCGGGCTTTAGCCCGGCGCGCCAGAGCAGTTCAATAATTTCTCCCCGGAAACGTCCGGGCTCGTGGTCGAAAGGTAGGAAGGTATGTCAGACGAACAGAAACCAGCGCCGGCAACACCCGCAGCGGATCCCGCGCCGCAGCCGCGCGAAGGCGCAGCACCCAGCGGCCCCGGCCACAGCGGTCCCGGCCCCAGCAGTCCGGGCGGAGCCAGCCCGAGCGGCACACCCAGCACTCCCAGCGGCCCCGGCGCTCCCGGTGGCGGAGGTCACGGTCCGGGAAGTGGCGGACGCGGCCCCGGTGGCGGCGGGCACGGTCCCGGCGGCGGGCACGGTGGTGGTCATGGTGGCCCGCGCCGCGAAGGTGGTCCGCGCCGCGATGGTCCCGGCGGCGGTCCCGGTGGCCCAGGCGGTCCTGGCGGGCGTCCGCGCGGCAAGCGCCAGTATTTCCGCAAGAAGAAAGTATGCAAGTTCTGCGTCGAGAAGATGGACCTCATCGACTACAAGCGCGCGGACATCCTCTCGCAGTTCGTTCAGGAACGCGGGAAGATCCTGCCGCGCCGCATGACCGGTGTCTGCTCGCGCCATCAGCGCTGGTTGGGCGAAGCCATCAAGCGCGCCCGCAACATCGCGCTGCTGCCCTTTGCCGGCAGCGCCCTGGGCACGCAAGCGCCCAAGGCCATCGTCGAGCCACCCAAGAGCCAAGGAGCCTAGAGAAGACTCATGCAAATCATCCTGCAAGAAGATATCGACAAGCTCGGCAATCGCGGCGACGTCGTCACCGTGAAGCCCGGCTACGCCCGCAATTTCCTGCTGCCCCGCAAGCTGGCCATCGAAGCCACTTCCGGCAATATGAAAGCGCTCGAGCGCATCCGCAACTCGCTCTCCAAGAAAACCGCCACGGAGATGGATGCCGCGCAAAAGCAAGCCGAACTGCTCAACGGCGTTTCCATCAAGTTCACCCGCAAAACCGGCGAGAACGATCACCTCTTCGGTTCCGTCACATCCGCGGACGTCGCCGAAGGCCTCGCTGCCCAGGGTTTCAAGATCGACAAGCGCCAGGTGCAACTAACCGAGCCCATCAAAGCCCTCGGCGGATATCCCGTCACTATCAAGGTGTTCCGCGACATCACCGCCAGTGTCAACGTCCACGTCGGCAAAGAAGCGTAGTGTTCGCAACTTAGATTACGAATTGAATCGCCGCTGCTCCGCACGGAGCAGCGGCGATTTTTTGTTTGTCAAGAACTTCGCGCGAAGTTTTCCACCGCTCGAAAGTTTTCCTCACACGCTTGCATTGACGCGCCCGCACCTTCCACGCAGAATGCGTGCACGCTTTCCAAAAATTCTGCACTGGCCGTGGCTCGTAGAATCTGTACGTAGAATCCGGACTTGCCAACGGACGCGCTTGGTGCTATTTATAGCGAAGAAAAGGCGAATTAATTAGAAGCCACTCCCATGCCTGAAACCACTCTTGAAAAAGCGCTGCCCAGCAATCTCGACGCCGAGCGTTCCGTCCTCGGCGCCATTCTCCTCGACAATCACGTCCTCAACACCGCCATTGAAAGCTTGCGCCCGGAAGATTTCTTTCTGCATCAGCACCGCACCGTGTTTACGCACATGATTGCGCTGGGCGAGAGCCAGCAGGCCATCGACCTGGTCACGCTCACAGAAGAATTGCACCGCCGTGGCGAGCTGGAAGCTTCCGGAGGGGCGCCGTACCTGGCGTCGCTGGCGGACGGCATGCCCCGGATCTCCAACGTCGAGCACTACGCGCGCATCGTCAAGGAAAAGGCCATGCTGCGCAATCTGATTCACGCCACGCACAACATCCAGCAGCGCGCCTTTGAAGGCGAAGACGGCGCGGACGCCATTCTCGACAACGCCGAATCCTCGATCTTCGCGCTCGCGGAAGACCGCATTCGCGCCGGCCTGCTTCCCATCAAAGACATCGTTCGCGACAATTTCGAGCGCCTCGAACGCATCTTCAAGGAAGGCAAGAGCATCACCGGAATTTCCACCGGTTACGCCGAGTTGGACAAGCTCACTTCTGGCCTGCAGCCTTCCGAGTTGCTGATTCTGGCGGCGCGTCCTTCGCAAGGGAAAACGGCCCTGGCCCTGAATCTGGCGGAGAACATCGCCATTCGCGCGGGCTTGCCGGTGGCTATCTTCAGCCTGGAAATGTCCAAGGAATCGCTCCTTCAGCGCCTGGTCGCGTCAGTGGCACAGATCGACGGCCACAAATTCCGCACCGGGCATCTCAACCGCGAAGACTGGCGGCGCATGACCGAATCGCTGGGACAGATTTCCGCGGCGCCGCTCTGGATCGACGACGCCGGGTCCATCAGCGTCCTCGAGATTGGCGCCAAAGCGCGCCGCCTCAAGCGCGACAAAGGGCTCTCGCTCTTAATCGTCGATTATCTCCAGCTCATTACCGCGCGCGGCCGCTTCGGCAATCGCCAGGAAGAAGTCTCCAGCATCTCCCGCGCACTGAAGGGGCTGGCCAAGGAGCTGCAGATTCCCGTTTTGGTGCTCAGCCAGTTGACCCGCGCGCCCGAACGCGAAGAACGGGGTCCCCAACTCTCCGACCTGCGCGAATCCGGCGCCATCGAGCAGGACGCCGACGTGGTCATGTTCATTTACCGCCCCAATTTCTTCAAACTCGATGCCGCTCCCGAAGAGCGCGATCAGGCGGACATCCTCATCGCCAAACAGCGCAACGGCCCCACAGACAAAGTGCGCTTCGTTTTCCGCAGCCGCCTCACTCGCTTCGAAGAGGCCGCTCCCGACGCCTTCTCGCAATTCGCCTCCGACAACATGTAAAATCGCACGCACTGTGGCGCGCCTGCCACTCGAAGGCCTCGCGCTCAAAGCAATCCGTCTGCGCCCCTTACAGCGAACCTAACCCCTTTAGAATGAATACTTGCAAAAGTGTATGAAAACAAATGACTTTAAGTTCCTTTAGAATCAACACTTACGCAAAATGCGGGGGAGCCTGTTCGATATCCCCACCTTCCGCGCAGCCCTTCGTCGTTCCACCTGTTGCAAAAAAGACTGGCACTCCTCCTGCACAGTTCACCTGTGATGTTGTCTTTCACGCGGCGGCCACGGGTTTCAGGGTTTGTACTTGCAAACCCTGAGTGAAAATAGCCTTTGGCGGCGCGGCGCAGGAAACGGGTAAACTGTTTTTTCGGAGATTTATGCCAAGCGTGCCCAAGAGTCCCAAACAAATGAAGAGCCGCCCGGTGTGGGCGGAGGTTTCCCTGCCCGCGCTGGTGAACAACCTGGAGGCCATCCGCAAGTATGTGAATCCGGCAGGGGAGAAGCGCAAGACGTCGCGGAAGATCCTGTCCATCGTTAAGGGCAACGCTTACGGTCACGGCGGCCCGCCGGTAGCCAAGGCGCTTGAGAAAGCCGGATCCGATTGGTTCGGCGTGACTTGTACGGACGAAGGCATTGCGCTGCGCAAGGCGGGTGTACGCAAGCCGGTGCTGATTCTGACGAGCTTCGTGCATGGCGAAGAATCGCGGCTGATCGAGCACGGGCTTACCGCAGTGATTCACCGCTGCGAGCAACTGGCGCTGCTGGATCGCGCGGCGGCGAGGCGCGGTCGCAAGCGCGCTTCCTTCCATCTGAAGATGGATACGGGAATGAACCGACTGGGGATTGCGACGAGTGAAGCGGAATGCTTCGCGCGGCAACTGGCGAAGTGCAAGCATTTGGAGCTGGGTGGTGTTTTCACGCACTTTGCGTCGTCTGAGGCGTTTTCCGACAGCGTAGCGGGACGGCAAACGGCGGAGCAAGAGGAGCGGTTCTACGCGGCGCTGGAACGCCTGCGAGCGCTCGGAATCGACCCCGGCATCGTGCATCTGGCAAACAGCGCGGCCATTGTGTCGCGGCCGGAGACTTGGGCGGACATGGTACGGCCGGGAGCGATTTTGTATGGCTATCACCCCGGCTACGATCCGGTCGAGAAGCGGCCGGAAATCGAAGCGCGGCTGCCGCTTCAAGCGGCCATGAGCTTGCGCACGCGGATCATCAGCTTGCGGCGGGTCCCGGAAGGCGCTGGCGTGGGCTACAACTCGAGTTTCGTGGCCAAGCGGCCCTCGCTGATCGGTGTGCTGGCTGCGGGTTACGGCGACGGCATTCACCGCTCGCTCGGAAACAAAGGAAGCGTGCTGATTCACGGGAAGCTGGCGCCGATCGTGGGGATTATCTCGATGGACGTGACCATGATTGACGTGACCGACGTCCCCGAAGCGAAAATGGGCGACATCGCGACGATTTATGGCGTGGACGGCAAGCATCTGCACCCAGCCCACTTGGTGGCGCGCAGCATCGGTACGGTGACCTCCGACCTGTTGTGCATGGTCAGCCAGCGCGTGCCGCGTTTTTATCTTTCCTGAGCGGCCCCATCGCCCGTCTTCACGTGCCGCTGATAGCTGACGCGGCAATCTCTTGACCTGTGGCTGATGGGAGAGTATATACAGCGCGGGAAGAAAGTTATTTTCCTCAACTCGCAGGGCGCCTCTCCCACGTGCTTGCGGGCTGGCTGTACTGATTTTGCAGTGATCGCGTTACTGTGAGGTCGTATGAGCCGGAGCTCTCCCGAAGCGCCGTCCCCTGGCCGCGATTTCTCCGCATCGCCAAAAGCCGTAGATTCCAGCACCGTTGGCGCCGCATCCGCGGCAAGCCCGTCGTCCGGGGGGGCTTGGGATTTTTGGGCCTTGCGCGCGTTTCTGATCGGGTGTCTGGCGGCGCTGTGCTACGTGCTCGGGCCGTTTGGGTTGCGGGGCTGGACGGCGGCAAGCGCCGGGTTCGCGATCGCGCTGGTGGTGCTGCTGGTGGAGCAGCGGCTGCGGCGCGCGGCGGTGAAGGAATTGGTGGGCGGAGCGCTGGGCACGGTTATAGGTATGGTCGCCGCGCTGCTGGTGACGCTGATCCTTTCGCGGACTTCGGAGGCGGAGCCGACGAAGTCGTTTCTGGAGTTTTTGTCGCTGCTGGCGTTCGGGTATTTGGGGCTGGCGCTGGGGTCGCTGCGGGGACCGGAGTTGGGCGCCGGCGGGAACAGCGCGGCCAGCGTTGCTGTGCAGCACGCACCATTGCGGAATTTGGCGGTGAAGCTGCTGGATACCAGCGTGCTGATCGATGGGCGGATCGCGGACATTTGCGAAGCGCATTTTGTGGACGGGACGCTCGCGGTGCCGCAGTTTGTGCTACACGAGCTGCAGATGGTGGCGGACTCAGGAGAGGCGCTCAAGAGGCAGCGCGGGCGGCGCGGCCTGGAAGTATTGCAGCGGATTCAAAAAATGACTAGCGTGGAAGTGCGTATTCTCGATGACGAGCCGATGCAGAGCGCGGACGTGGATCACAAGCTGGTGGAACTGGCGAGGCGGCTGGGGGCGAAGATCGTGACCAACGATTTCAATTTGAATAAGGTCGCGACAGTGCAGGGGATTACGGTGCTGAACGTGAATCAACTGGCGAATGCGCTGAAGCCCGCAGTGCTGCCGGGCGAGCCGATGCGCGTGCTGATCCTGCGGGAAGGCAAGGAAGCGAGCCAGGGAGTGGCGTACCTGGACGACGGAACGATGGTGGTGGTGGACGGCGCGCGGAAGATGTTGAACAAGAGCGTGGACGTGATTGTGACGTCGGTGCATCAGACCACAGCGGGGAAGATGATTTTTGGGCGGCTAGCGGAAGCCGCAGGCGAGGTGGCAGGCGCGTCGAAGCAAAATGCGTCGGCAGCGGCGGCGGGACGGAGCGAGACGACGGGGAACGGGTGAGGGGACGGGTTAGATAGGGCGTGGACAAAGGCGCCCTTGCAAACGACGCGCGGCCGATCCTAGCGCTGAGAAGGACAATTCCTTAGAGCGAGCCTCGGGGTTTCGCCAGGCGGACTGCTTTGCGGTACACTTTTTAGTTCGCGAGGCGCTGGCGGACCTGTCTGAGATGTAGTTCGCGGCGTTTGCGCGAAGCAATCACGAATGGATCACAAGAGGGAATCGCGAGAATTGACCGCATCAGTTGAGCGCATAAAACGATGAGCCGAATTGCTGCCATTCTTCCTGCTGCGGGGCTCGGAACGCGCATGGGCGCGGAGACGCCGAAGCAGTTTCTGGAGTTGGACGGGACGCCGATTGTGATTCACAGCGTCCGGCGAATCGCGGCGTGTCCGCTGGTTACGGACATAATTCTGGCGACGCGCGGGGACGGGATTGCTTCGCTGGAAGAGCGCGTGCGCGCGGAGAAGCTGAAGCAGCGGGTGCGGGTGGTGCGCGGTGGAGATTCGCGGCAGGATTCGGTGGCGCAGGCGCTGGCGGAAGTATCGGACGATACGGAAATTGTGCTGGTGCATGATGCGGTGCGCCCGTTCGTGACGGTGGAGCAGATTACGCGGGTGATTGAAGAGGCGCGGCGGTGTCAGGCGGCCATTCTCGGGATTCCGGCGATGGATACGGTGAAAGAAGTGAAGCGCGCGAGCTTGCCGGAAGATGTGGCGCTCATTACCGCGACGATTCCGCGCGAGCGGGTGGTGCTGGCGCAGACGCCACAAGCGTTTTCCACCAAGCTGCTGAAGGAAGCGTTTGCGCGGGCGCAGGCGGACGGAGTGAGCGCTTCGGATGAAGCGGGGCTAGTCGAGCGGATCGGGCATGATGTGCACGTGGTGCTGGGATCGGAGAGCAACATCAAGATTACGAAGCCGGCGGATATGGAACTGGCACGGTTTTATCTCGAGCGCGAACGGCGGAAGGCATGAGCGCGCGCTGCGGGATTGGGTACGATCTGCACCGGTTGGAAGCGGGGCGGAAGTTGATCGTGGGCGGGATCGAGCTGCCGTTTGATAAGGGACCGGTGGGGCATTCGGACGGCGACGTGCTGGCGCATGCTTTGTGCGATGCGTTGTTGGGAGCGGCGGGGCTGGGGGATATCGGCACACATTTTCCGGATACGGATGCGAAGTGGAAGGGCGCGAACAGCATGCTTTTTCTGGAGCACGCGCGGAAGCTGCTGGATGAGAAGCATTTTGCGATCGAGCACGTGGATGCAGTGGTGATTACGGAGAAACCGAAGCTGGGGCCACATTTTCCGAAGATGCGCGAGGCGCTGGGGCGGGCGCTGGATGTTGCGCCGGAGAAGATTCACCTAAAGGCGAAGACGAATGAAGGCGTGGATGCGATCGGCCGGGGCGAAGCGATTGCGGCCTACGTCGTGGCTACGCTTGTGCCGCGCTGAAGATCGCCGGATGCAAGAGCCGGAACATGCGCGCGAGTTTTTCCCCAAGCCCAATCCTTGGAACGCAGCGGACGTGGCGGAGACTTTGCGCGAGCGCGGGTGGCTGGGCGGCGCGGCGTCGAGGGAGCATGAAGAGTGGTGCGAGCGGGCGGCCTTGCTGCTGGGGCCGCAGGCGGCGGACCGCGCGGCACTAGAAGGTTTGCTGCGGCTCGTGTTTCACTACGATGCGGCGGAGCTTATTGGGCAGGTCGAATCGCATGCGGTGCTTTCGCGGAATGCGGCGCGCGACGTGCTGCGCGAGACGGCGCTCTTGCTGCTGGATGGCGGAAAGCTGGATTCGGAGCGCTTCAAGGAGATCGTGGCGGCGTTGAAAGAACGGCTGGAGTTGCGAAGCCGGGATCTGTTTCATCCGATCCGGCTGGCGCTGGCGGGCAAAGTGGGCGAGGGCCAGCTCGATCGAGTGATTTTGTTGATCGACGGGGCGGCGGCGCTGCAGTGGGAAGTGCCGGTGAAGAATGCGCGAACGCGCATGGTGGAGTTTTGCAGCGCGCTGGATTGAAGAGGCAAGGCGAATTTTTGGGCTGTGGCTGGCGACAGCAGAATCCAGGATTTCTCTATGGACCGAATTACGGGAATACATGCGGTGCGCGAGGCGCTGGAGGCGGGGCGGGCGTTTGACCGCATTGTGATCGCCAAAGGGCGGCAGGATACGCGCGCGGAAGAAATCGTGCAACTGGCGCGCGCGAAGGGAATTGCGGTGCGCTTCGAGGAGCGCAGCCAAATCGACCGGCTGGCGAATTCGAAGGATCACCAGGGCGTGGTCGCGTTGGTTGCAGCTGCTGCGGTGGCTACGCTGGAAAGTGTTCTGGAGCGGGCGAATTCGAGCAAAGGACAGATCGGGCTGATTGTGCTGCTGGATGGCGTGGAAGATCCGCACAATCTGGGCGCGATCGTGCGCACGGCGCTGGCCGCGGGAGCGCACGGGGTGATTATTCCGGAGCGGCGGGCTGCGGGGTTGACGGATACGGTGGCGCGGGCGTCAGCTGGGGCGCTGGCGCATTTGCCGGTGGCGAGAGTGACGAATCTGGCGCGGACGATGGAAGAGCTGAAGGAAGCGGGGTACTGGCTGGTGGGGCTGGACGAGGGCGCGGAGAAAAATTACACGGAAGTGGATTACACGTCGCCGACGGGAATTGTGCTGGGCGGAGAAGGCAAAGGGTTGCACGAATTGACGCGGAAGCGGTGCGATTTTGTGGTGTCGTTGCCGACGGTGGGGCCTGTGAAGTCGTTGAATGTTTCAGTGGCGGCGGGGGTGGTGTTGTTTGAGGCGCGAAGACAGCGGAAGGGGAAGTAGTAATTGCGACGGGCTGGCCGTTGCCGGCTACACCGGTGGTAGGGGTCGTCGGTACTCGGTCAGTTTCCGGTTACTCGACTTACCACTAGTTGGCTTTGAACCGACGCTCATCCGGTGTTAGTGACTCCTTGAGAATCCGCTGAGACGTTTTCTTTGGCGTAGCACTTCGATAGCGGCCACAATTTGCACTGCCCACTCTCGCTGGAGAAAGGCTCGTTTGCCCATGAAGGTCGTCGTCTTGCTTCTTACTTCTATCGCCCTAAGTGGTGATGTCAGCGGTCAAGCAATTCGGTTGGATGACCGCTCAGATTGGTGGTCGATGTATAACGAAAAGGAACCTGGGCTGCCCGTAGAACTAGCACACAAAGATTTCGACATTAGGAATTTCAGGGTTCTGGGCCTTTCTCTAGCCAAGCTCGACTTCGCTCTGGTCGCCGCAGCCCTCGGAAAAGCTCGGATTGTGGACCGTGGGGATGCGTCCTACAGTCGCTCCCAGGTTTGTTACATCTCTGGCCGAGGTCCTGAGCCAGTCCATCTCATCTTCGAGGGCGGCGAGGGTGGCTCTTCCAGCTTCTATTTGTTCCGCGGCGGGCCGGACTGGAAACGTAGTAATCTTTGCGTCAGGTCAGACAGGGTCTCTCCGGATCTAAGTACGGAAACCGGCTTAAGACTTGGACTTTCTCGCGTTCGGGTCGAGGCTGTTCTTGGCAAGCCAGATGCGGTCTCGAAGGGAAGAATCGCATACTGCCGCGAGTTCCAGCGTAAAGCCACGAGCAGGGAATTCGAAAGTTCCGTCAAGGAATATCCTGGACACCTGACTGACGAAGAGGCGCATCGCAAATTCGATTTCGTTCCTGTGACGATACAAATCGAGGCCAGGTTCGATAGTCATGGGCTGGGCTACCTTTACGTTTCGACGGTCACGGAGTGACTCGCTGGACCGACGATGCGATATCCGAGCATTGCACTGCCCGGCGAACCGCCCCACAGCAACTATGTTCGGCGACAGTGCCAATGGAAAACTGCCCCAGCACCGAGTCGCCGGTTAAGTTAAACGGATCCCACAATGGCCGTCTACTTGTCGTATTGCATTAGGGAGAAGACGTCGAAGCCGGTTAGCTTTTGGCGGCCTTTGAGGAAGGTGAGTTCGACGGCGAAGGCTGCGCCTTCTACGACTCCGCCGAGCTGCTGGATCAGCTTGGCGGTAGCTGCGGCGGTGCCGCCGGTGGCAAGGAGATCGTCGCAGATGATTACGCGATTGCCGGGCTGCACGGCGTCTTGGTGAATCTCGAGCGTGTCGGTGCCGTATTCGAGGGCGTAGGAAATGCTGGCCGTTTTCGACGGCAACTTTTTCGGTTTGCGGACCGGGACGAATCCTGCGCCCAGGCTGTACGCGAGTGCGGGGGCGAAGATGAAGCCGCGAGCTTCAATTCCGGCCACGAGGTCGATGGTGTGACCTTGGTAGTGTTCGCAGAGACGATCGATCAGGGTGTGGAACCCTTTCTTGTCCTTGAGCAGGGTGGTTACGTCGTAAAACAAGATGCCCGGCTTGGGATAATTGGGGACTTCGCGGATCAGCTTTTTCAGTTCGTCCATTCCTCGGTGCTCCTTCGGGATTCCCCGGCTGCGTTAGCCGCCGTGGGCAATTTCAAATCCGCTGCTGTAGTCCGGGTCGGGTTCGGCGGCTTTTTCTTGTACCTGGCGCACACTGGAAAATCGCGGACCCTTCTCGAGTGCGGTACGGAACTCGGCCAACTGCTCGGGCGTGCCGGTGGCGAGGACTTCGACGCGGCCGTCAAAGACATTGCGCACGTAGCCGCTGATTTGCAGCTTTTGCGCGGCGCGTTGTGCAAACAAGCGAAACCCGACGCCCTGGACTGCGCCGGATATGAGATAGCGTTTGGTTTGTTTTATCTCCGTCACGGCTCGCAGCACTAGCCCCGGGATTGTGGTGATTTCGTAATGACGGATCTAAAGACCCGCCACTACGAATGCGGGGCCGGGAAATTGTAGCAGAGACGGAGGGAATTCATGGCTCGGCGCTGGCCTATTTGCGGCGCGATTGAAGCCGTGCCCTCCCGAGTGGCGTTTGCGGTAAGCTTTCTGCGAGGGGCGGCCGGGCGGCTTGAGAGGGCTTCCGCGCATCCAAATTGTGTATGAATGAGTTGGTCCGATCAAACGGGGAATGGCGCGCATGTATTGGCGGCCGTGTGTTTTGTGCGGCTGCAGCGGTGTTGCTGTTCGGTGCTGCGCTTCGCGCGCAGGATGCGCCGACCGGCCCGATGGCTGCTGCGCCCGAGCACCACGTGACGCGGATCACGAATGTGCCCACGCCGGAAGCGCCGCCTGATATGCCCGAAGATCAGATCATCCAGCGGTTCACGCAAAAGGAAGAGGAGTTCGCGCGCGCGCGGATGCGCTACACGTACAAGAAGACGGTACGCATTCAGGAGTTTGGACCGGACGGGCAGCCGGCGGGCGAGTACACGGTGGTCTTGCAGGCAGCGCGGAATCCTGACGGCACGTGGTACGAAAAGACCATCGAGCGTCCGCAGTCCTCAATGCCGCACATGCATTTGCTTGCCGAGGATCTCGAGGTGCTGCAGCGCATTCCGGCGTATGCGCTGACGTCGACGCAACTTGCGAAATACAACGTGAAATACATCGGCAAGGAAAAAGTGGACGAAGTGGATTGCTACATTTTTCAGATCAAGCCAAAACTTCCGGAACGCAACGCGGCGTTGTTCGATGGAATTGTGTGGGTGGACGACAAGTATCTGGAGGTGGTCAAGACGTATGGCCGGTGGATGACGGATCTTGGGGTGATGCGGTCGAAGACCCTGCCATTCACGATGTTCGAGACGTACCGCGAGTATGTGGATGGAAAGTATTGGTTCCCGGCGTATGCGCGGTCGGACGATACGGCGACGGTGGAGAAGACCGAGATTCCCATTCGAGTGGTGATCAAGTACAGCGACTTCAAGCCGCTGGGGGTGATGGCGCCGAGCCCGGCGGTAACTCCTGCTGCGTCGTCACCAAGTTCAAGTTCTCCGCCAAATACGACTCCTGCGCCTACGCCGAAACCGCCTGTTCGTCGCTGAATGCTCGTTGCAAGTGTTTAGGCCGAAGGCCCGCCTCAGAAGGCGGGCCCTACAAAAACGGTTGCGCCGGCATACGGTGGAGTTGTTGGAGGAGCTTGGGGAGTTCCGCAATTGAGTTGAGCAGGAATTCGGGACCTGCGGCGCGCAGGCGCTTTTCGGTGGGGAAAGGGCCGAGCACGGCAATGGCGCGCACTCCGGCGCGAGCGGCCATCTGCAGATCTTCTGGCGCGTCGCCAACGTAAACGCAGGCTGCGGGCTTGAGGTTCAGATGGCGCAAGGCGAGCTGCAGAGGCGCGGGATGCGGCTTGCGGCGCGGCGTATCGCCGCCGCAGACGCGCGCGGCGAAAGTTCGCGTCAGGCGAAATTCGCGCAGCTGGCGGGTGACGCGATCGCGGTCGCCGCTGGTGACGAGTCCGACGTGATGGCGCTTGACGACCCAGCGCAGCACTTGGCGCGCGCGGGCGAGCAGGCGCGGACGGTGATTTGCGTAATGCTTGCGCCATGCGGTATCGGCATCATCCCAGCGATGGCGGGGCAATCCCGCTGCTTTGTAGACGTGATACCAGTCCGGGGAATAGTGGCGGGCAAGGTCCTCGAGTCCCCAGGAGATGCCCATTTCGCGGAACATGGCCAGATAGGCGGCGGAGTCCGCAGCGTAGGAATCGATGAGCGTGCCATCCCAATCGAAAAGTACGCCTTGAATTTCTTGCGCGGGGGCGGGTTTCATGGCGGATCAGAGTAGCAGAGTCTGGCGCAAGGGTACGCTCGCTCGCGATGTCCAATCGATTGGTAGAGACGAGTGCAGACGATGAGGGCGGCTAATATTTGAGGAAGCGAGAAGGGATGTTGTCGTCGCGGTCGAACTGCATATCGTCGAAGGAAGCGGCGATGCCGTACCATCCGGGCATGGCCGCGGGTTCTGTGCGACGTACGCTGGCCATCGAGGCGATTACCACGTTACCGCGGCCCATCGGGCGGCTGACGAGGACGATCTCGAGCTCGATGGGAGTGCCCACGGCGATTTGCTTGGGGCAGAGGAAATAGACTCCGGTGGAGCTGATGTCCCGGGTCACGAGGCTAATTGGGAAATTCTCAGCGACCGCATTAACGCTGCGCAAGCGCAGCGGCAGCTTAAGCGCGGCTCGCGGATATTCGCGATGCTCGGGATGCACACCGACGGCGTGAGTGGGAACGCGGGCGAAGCGCCGCGGCTGCTCGGGCCGGACGAGCGGCACCAGCCGCAGGGCCGGCGGTTTCGCGGCGATGGGAGTTGGAAGCCCCAGCGGCGACACGACCAGCCGTTCCCTGGTTTTCACAAGGAGCTCCGATTCAATTGGAAGTGCGCGGTTGGTCGCGCTCATCTCACCCCTCAGAGAGATGCCAGTTCGCCGTTGGCGGCGTCGATCCCCACAACTTGTTTTTGTTGAAACTTGGCCCCGGTGCAAAGAGTACGAATGGGCCGCTAAGATGGCACCGGGAGTGGCTGGCGTCAACCTGTGGAAAACGAGGGAAGTGCCCTATCCTCAAACACATAGTTATAGTACCCGGCTAGGTACACTACATTCTGTGGACTTTCCAATGAGGTCCGCTACCAATATGGTGCTATACGCAGCCGGGGCGGCATCGCCAGAATAGATTTTCCTGCATGGCGAGTTCTGGTGGAGTAAATGAGCGAGCGGACGGCACTGCGATTTCCGGTTTGCCGAGCGTTTCCGGATAGAATCGCGGGCCTCGCTACGCTAGGTTTCGCTTCTCGACCGGGAGCCGCCCGGCACAAGGATTTGAGATTCGTTGATGTCTTCCACAATGGTTGCAAGGGTCCAGCCGCCGCGGTCGCCTGAAGGGACCGGCATACACGCGCATAACGCCCGGCGGACGGCTGGGCCGGTGCTAATTGCGTTCGCCATTGTGTACGTGATCTGGGGTTCCACGTATCTGGCGATGCGCGTGGGAATTGAATCTTTTCCTCCGCTGCTGCTTGCGGGATCGCGGCATTTTTTTGTGGGCTTGATTCTGTATCCGCTGGTGCGCTGGAAGACCGGAGAACGGCCGACCTGGGAGCAATGGCGCACCGCGATTATCACCGGCTCGCTGCTGCTGTTTATCGGGAACGGTGGCGTGTGCGTGGCGGAACTGACCGTGCCGTCGGGCATTGCGGCTCTTCTCGTGGCCACGGTTTCGTTGTGGATGGTGCTGGTGGATTGGGTGCGGCCGGGCGGCGTGCGGCCGGGGCCGCGAATTATCGCCGGGATCGTGCTGGGCTTTGCGGGACTTGTGCTGCTGGTGGGTCCGGCGCACCTGGGGAGTTCCGGGCGAGTTGATTTGAAGGGTGCGGCGATTCTGGTGCTTGCGTCGTTGGCATGGGCTTGCGGCTCGCTGTATTCGAAGCATGGCGCGCTGCCGAAGTCGCCGCTGCTGGGAGTTACGATGCAAGGACTAGCCGGCGGCGCGGCGCTGTGGATTGCCGGCTTTCTTACCGGGGAAGTGCACGCGCTGCATGTGGCTTCGATTTCGCTGCGCTCGTGGATTGCGCTGGGGTACTTGATCGGTTTTGGCTCGGTGATCGGATTCACGGCGTATCTTTACATTTTGAAGAACAGCACCGCCGCCCGGGTCAGCACGTATGCTTTGGTCAATCCGGTTGTGGCGCTTTTTCTGGGCTGGCTATTGGTCGGGGAAAGCATCACGCTGCGCACGATTCTGGCGGCTGCGGTGATTCTTACGGCCGTCGTGCTGGTGATTACTGCGCCACACCGTGCCGCGGCTCGAGCGGTGGAAATTGTTCCCGCGCCCGGCGAAGCGGACTGAGCGAGTTTTCTGCTTTGCTGGCGGATTCCGGATAGAATGCCTGGAATTACTCCGCTAATCTGCATGCATGAACACGAAGCACACCAAATCGCAATCTGACATTTCCTCCAGCGCCGCGGCCCGGTACTGGCGCGCTACGCTGGCTCGGGACCGCCGAGCGGACGGGGCGTTCGTGCTAGCCGTTCGCTCGACGCATATTTATTGCCGGCCGTCGTGCCCGGCGCGCCGGCCGCTGCGGCGCAACGTGACGTTCTACCGCACGCGCGAAGAAGCGGAGAAGCAAGGTTACCGGGCATGCTTGCGCTGCCGGCCGAATGAGATCGCGGCTTCGGTTGCGCTGGTCCAGCGGGCTGCTATCCAGCTTGCCCGCTCGGACGAGGAGGCCATGCGCCTCGGGCCGCTGGCGCAGGACCTGGGCATCACCGAAGCCACGCTGCGCCGCGCGTTTTTGCAGGTTACGGGTTTGACGCCGCGGCAGTTGGCTGAAGCGCTGCGGGTGCAGCGATTCAAAGCGATGCTGCGTGCCGGGAGGAGAATTGCCGACGCGCTTTACGAAACGGGCTACGGGTCATCGAGCCGTGTCTACGAGCGGAGTAATGCGCAATTGGGAATGACGCCGGCAACGTATCAAAAAGGAGGAAAGGGTATGAAACTCGGTTACACGATTACAAAATCGCCGCTCGGGAGAGTGCTGGTGGCGGCTACGGAGCGCGGCGTTTCGGCTGTGTATCTTGGGGACAAGGATTCGGAGCTGGTCGCGGAGTTGCGCGGGGAATATCCGCAAGCGGAGATCGCATCCGCGCCGGACGCGTACCAGCAGTGGGTCCGCGAGATTGTGCAGCGCACGGAAGGCAAGCAGCCGCAGGTGGATTTGCCGCTGGATCTGCAAGCGACCGCGTTTCAGCGGCGCGTTTGGCAAGAGCTGCAACGGATTCCGCGGGGCGCCACTCGCACGTATGCGCAAGTCGCGCGGGCAGTCGGCAAGCCGAAGGCGGTGCGCGCCGTCGCGCGTGCTTGCGCAACGAATCCGGTGTCCGTGGTGGTGCCGTGCCACCGCGTCATTCGCGGCGACGGCAACCTCGCCGGGTACCGCTGGGGCCTCCCGCGCAAGCAACAGTTACTGGCGCAAGAACGCACCGCTGGCTAGTTGGCGACGCAGGGGCGCCCGCCGCGGCGGGCTGCACCCCAATCATTCCGGGGTCAAAGGAACCGGCGCGCGTTTTTCTGCGGATTGCAATGCTGCGGATTTTGAACTATCCGCGGGGCTTGATCTTCTGGACGCTCTTGGGCCAATCCGGCTTGAACTTGACGTCGCCGAGCTTCAAATTCTTCATCAGGTTTGTGTAGTGAAACAGGAAGTAGTCGCCCGAGCCGGTTTCAAAGAATTTTTGCTGCAGGGGCAGCCAGGACGCTTCGTCGATCCACATCTGAATCTTGCTGATTTGCCGGCGCATAGCGTCCGATTTCGGCGTCAGCTCCAGGACGACGGTCTTTTTCTGATCGAGTTCTTCTTCGCCTTTTAGCGCAATGTCGTAGCTCTTGCGGATGTTTTCGACCTTGGTGCCGAATCCCAGGAGCACATACTGGTCGACCAGTTGCCGGTTCTTCCCCAGGTCGTACTCTTCGACGCGATTGATCTTTGGCGTGTATACATACAACTGATCGCCGGTCCGAAGGATAGTGCGCTCATCAGGTTTTAGGAATTCGATGCGCATCTTTTCGTCGCGGCGCACGTTGAAATGTCCGGTCTCGACCGAGATATCCTTCACCACGTCCGTGTATTTCACGTGCTCGACGTCCGCGCTCAACGAGCGGAAATCCTGCGCGGACTTGTCCATCAGGCCGAGCACGCTTTCGAGCGTGGGTTGCGCGGCAGGGGAGGCCGCATACGCGGCAGCGGCGGAAAGCAGAAGGCCCAGGATAAGCAATACCGGCGAACGGCGGAATATTTGGCGTTTCAAAGGCAGTCTCATTCTCCCCAAACGAACACCGCTTTCATGGCCTCGAAATCGTAACATATAGACACAGATGCGCGAACGGCAGTCTGCGTTTCCAATCTGGCCGCGGGAGGCCGGAAGCAGCCTCGATCAGCGGCGAATCTCGACCTGGTAGGAGATGACGGTGCCTTTGTCGTCGCGGACCGGCTCGATGCGCACGATGGAAAAGCGGCCGTCACGCAACTCCGGCAGGTTTTTTTGCAATACATTGTGAAGTTCGTTGGCGAGCAATGGGGTTTGCACCGGGGGAGCGAGGACTCGGGTGTCCACCTCGTAGGTTTCGGCGGTGCCTGCGGGCGAGATGCGCTGCACCTGGGCGCTGTTAGCGGGCACGCCGACCTGCGGCTGATCGTGGAACCAAGTGCGCGGCGTCAGAAACACGAAAATCAGGATGAATGCGACCGCCACGTCGTACTGCCAGGTCATACGCTCGTAGGACCAGAAAAACGTTCGCGACAGGATTTGCCCGAGGCTGGCCATTTCAGTCCGCCGGAACGCCGTCGACGATCACGCCGTCGCGCATATGCACTACGCGGTCAAAATACACCACCGCTTCCGGATTGTGCGTGATCATTACGATGGTTTGGCCCAGGTCCTTGTTCAGCTGGCGCAGCATCTGCAGCACAATTTCGGAATTCTTGGAGTCCAGGTTGCCGGTGGGCTCGTCGGCCAGCAGGATTTTCGGCTCGTTGACGATCGCACGCGCTATCGCCACGCGCTGCTGCTCGCCTCCGGACATTTCCGACGGCTTGTGCGTGAGGCGGCCTTCGAGGCCCAGCATTTTCGTGACAACTTCGAAGCGGTGCGGATCGAACCCATCGCCGTGAATGAATTGCGCGATGGCGATATTGCCTTTGGCGGTCAGTGTGGGGAGCAGATTAAAACGTTGGAAGACGAAGCCGATCTTGTGGCGCCGCAGCTTGGTGCGGTCGGCGTCGCTCATGGAGGTCAAGTCGTTGCCGTCCACGAGCACGTGGCCTTTCGAGGCTTGCGCCAGCCCGCCGATCACGTACAGCAGCGAGGACTTGCCGCATCCGGAAGGCCCCATCACGGCGACCGATTCGCCGGGCTGCACCTCAAAATTCACGCCGCGCAAAGCCGCGACTTCGACTTTGCCAGCGCGGTAGAGCTTCCACAGACCCTCTGTCTTGAGTATCGGCTCCACGCTCTTTTTTCCAGGAAGGCTCAGCCTTTCGGAAGGCTCTCGTATTGTAGCTGCGATTCCCATCAGTGCCTAGCTGCGCCTCTTCTTCCTGCTTGTCCGCGAGCCTAGTTGCTGCACGCCGTGAAAATCCGTTGCGTCAGTCGTAAGAAAGCGCCTCAACCGCGTCTTTCCGGCTGGCCATCCACGCCGGATAACTCGCTCCAAACAGCGCGCCAGCCATGGCAATCGCGGCCGCGCGCAAGATCCATCCGCGGGTGATCAGAATCGAAAGGGTCGGGAATCCGGCGATGAACGCAGCGCGTACGGCGTAGCTAATGCCGATCCCGGCCACGATTCCAAGGGCGCAAAGCGCCGCCGATTCCGAAAGCAGCGCCCGTATGATGAAGCTTCTGTCTGCGCCAAGCGATTTCAGCACGCCGATGTCGCGGGTGCGCTCGATCACCGTCGTGTACATGGTCAGGAAAATCACGAGCAAGCCAATGGTCACCGCCAGCCCGATCATGGCGTTGATGAAGGACTGCAGCCCCGGGATATTCGTGGAAGTCATCAATGAAAGAAACGCCTTCAAAGGTCTCACGGTGTAGCTGGGAAGTGTGTGTCGCATCTCATCCATCACGTCTTCGGTGTGTTCGGGCCGCGTGCACTTGATGAGAAAAATAGAAGCTTTGTCGTGCGCGCCGACCAGATCTTGCAGCGTCTTCAGCGGCACAAAGAGCCGCGCGCCCTTCCCGTGCTCAACGATACCCGCAACGTGCCAATCATGATTCAAGATATTGAACGTGCTGCCGACCTTGAGTTTTTTTGCCTTCGCCGCCCAGTCGTCCACCAGCAAATCGTCCGGGCCTTCCATGTCGTGGCCGTCCAGAAAGATCAGTCCGCCAGAAACTTCGCGAAAGCTGTTCCGATCGATGCCCCAAAGCGTATCGATTCCTCCGGTGGCGCTAAACTGGAGCAGCGCGGGCGCCACCGATTGGACGTATTTTAGTTCCGTTAATTTGTCGGCGATCTTGACCGGCATAGGAGAACCAGTAAAGTTAATGATGATAGAGGCTGCGGGAGGTTGCAGCATGATGTCCGCGCCGATGCCTTCAATGCGCTTGGCCGTTTCCGTAAGCAAGCCGCTGGTCAGCCCCACGATCAGGACTACCAGCGCCACTTCCACCCCTACCGCCAGCACGCCGATGAAGGTGCGCAGCGGCCGGTGCAGCAAATTACGCCGGATCAGTTCGCCCATCATGGCTGTTTTTTCTCCGCGGATTCGCCCATGCGTATCAACTCCGCTCCGGCAGGCTGCTCCAACTTAAAGCGGTCCGCTGGAATGTCTTCGTTCAGCATTATTTTCAAAACTTGCAGCTCCAGCTTGTAGTCGTCATGCGGCCGGGCGACCGAAATTGCCATCGGAAACGCGCTTGGTCCCGCAGGCGCTCCATTCAAGCGGTCCTGATCGCTAACCACGCCTTGCCAATTCGCAAATCGCGCGTCCGAAATCAGCGCCCCCTTCGGCCCGAACGTCTGCAAGCGCGCCACCTGCAAATCCGCGCGATCGAACCAAATCTTCCGCAAAATTTCCGTCTGGTATCCGCCGCGCAAAACGGTTAGCACGTAATACCGCGCGTTCTCATCGTTGAACTCTTCCAGTAGCACGCTCTCCGCTTTGTGCACCACGGGCCAAAGGAGCGCATCCGCCAGATGCTGCGGCCGCAGATTTTCGATGGGCTTTTCGCTGGTGCGTTCCGCCGCCACGCTGCCCACAATGAATTTGTTCTTCGACGGAATCGATACGTGAAATGTCTCGCCCTCGCTGGCCATGTCGAACACGGTCTTCCCGATCACCGCAACCTGCCCGATCATGCGGATTTTCTCTGGCCGCGCCGCCAGCAGGAACGCTTTCACTTCGTGATATTCCTCGATTAGGCCGCTGTATTTCGATCCGGCGGTTGGCCTCAGCTCCACCGTGGCATTCAGCGTCTTCACGCCCTCGGCCATGGCGTTGTATTTCTCGAGCAGCGCTTCTTTGGTCGCCTCCTTCGCCACCGGCCTTTCGGCCGGCCTCACCCGCGTCGTATTGGTCACAGCGCTTCCGCAGCCGCAGGAAATCGCCGCCAGTGTCGCCGCAATCATGCATCCAACCACCCGGTTCATCAGTGAAATCGGCCTCAAGCGCATCAAACTAGCAATCTAGCAACCACTCGGATGCCCGTCAATCCGCCCAACCCGCGTATTTTCTGGTGATTATTGCGGCCGCGAGATGTACACGTCGAACGCCTGCAGCGCCGGCCGCACGCGCCGAATCGCCTCGCTGGCCCACAACGTTTCGCTCAGCAGCGTCGCCCAGCCATCCTCCGGCTCGCACACTGCGCAGAACGTGTATCGCGCATACGCTTGTTGATACGCATCGAGCCCGCGCCGGGAAAGCTCGCGCTCAAGCGCAGCGTCGTCGGACGCCGCCGCCGCTCCCACTCGCACACCAAACGTTTCTTTCTCGAAGCGTTCAAACAATTGCCGCAATTTCTCCGTCCTCGGCTGCTCGATCACCAGGCAGCGCTCCGCCGCCTCGCGAAACGCAATCCCCTGCATCGTGCAGAATTCGCGCACGCGTTCGAGATGGCTGAAAAAGTCCACCGCGTACGGCTCGTCCGCCACCAGCGCGGGAAAAATCGCAGCCCACATTTCAGCCGCAACGCTGCCGGTCACCGGCTCGCGGTTTTCCGTCTCCACCAGCTCGAGCCCCACCGCTTTGATCCCCGGCCCCAGATCCATGGCCTGCACGTCCAGCGTATACGGCGGAAGCTCCAGCGCTTTGCTCTCCGTTGCAGCCACGCCATTTCCCGTTCCGCTGCTCATTCTTCTTCTTCCTCGAATTTCGGAAACTTGGCCTGAAACTCCGGCGACTTCTTGCGCAACTCCAGCCAATCGAAAAACGGGTCCGGCGTCTCCAGCCAGATGCGGAACCACTCCGCGATTTCTTCCTTCTCCGTGCGCTTCTGGCGCTCCACTTTGGGGTTGCGCGCGATCATTTCCGCACGCCGCTTCCCTAGCCGCGCTACATTCAGCACCCGCTCCACTGCGGCATTTTCCGCGTGCGCGCGGAACCTGCGCAGCAGTTCATCCAGCCGCATCAAGCTCACTTCCGCATCCTTCAGCGTTTTGAAGTGCAGCAGGTCTTCGAACTCTTCTTCATACTGCTCTTCCGCTTCTTCCTGCAGCGCCAGCGATACTTTGTATCCGTTGTCTTTCAGCACGTCCGCGATGTAGTCGGTGCCGGTTTTGGCGGTCTCGCCATGTTCCGCGATCAGGCGGCGGCGCAACTGGTCGATTTCCGCAGGCGTCCAGTTCTGCGCGGAAATCTGCCGCGCCGCCTGCAGAATCAGCTCTTTCTTAGTCTTCAGAGATTCGCTCATCGATTAGTTTCGTTCGTCGGCAGTCTGCTGTGCCGTTCCCCGGACCGCACGTTTGTGATGCTTCAGCGGATGTTTCGTTGCATGCTTCGGCGGCTGCGCCTGCTTCTGCTTGCCGCTCGCCGGCTGGGGATCCGCCTGCACCACCTGCGGCGCCTCCGCCGGAAGCCCCGCCAGCAGCCGGTGATACTTTGTCACGTTTCGATTGTGTTCCGCCAGCGTCGCGCCAAAAAAGTGGCCTCCTTGGGTGTTGGCCACAAAATAGAAGTAGTTGGTCTCGGCCGGGTGCAGCGCCGCGCGTAGCGACGCTTCTCCGGGATTCCCGATCGGCCCGGGCGGCAGCCCCGCATGCGCATACGTATTGTACGGCGAGTCGAAATGCAGGTCCTGCCCGGTCAGTTTGCCGTTGTACTGCCCCAGGCGCTCCAACGCGTACACCACCGTGGGATCGCACTGCAGCGGCATTTGCTGCTTCATCCGGTTCTCGAAGACGCCTGCCACCAGCGGCCGCTCGTCCGGCTTCGGAGTTTCGCGTTCTACCAGCGACGCCAGGGTCACCACGGAAACCAGTGGCCGTCCGTCCGCCGTCATGGTCTTGTCCGCTGCTCCGGGCGCTCCGGAAGCTCCCGGGGGCGCGATGCGGTTCCACGCATTCTTGAATTGCGTCACCATTTGCGACGCCAGCTCGTTGGCGGCGGGATGCCGCGGCAGGTTGTACGTCGCCGGAAACAGAAATCCTTCGAGCGACGCCGCGTGCGGCGCGATGTCGTGCACCATCGTTCCGTCGTTCGCCGCTTTCAGAAAATCGTCGGCCGGCAGGAATTTTTCGGCTTCCAGCTCGCGCGCGATATCAAACATCGTCTCGCCTTCGCGCACCGTAAACGGCTGCTCGTACACCTGCCCCTTGGCCAGTTTCCAGAAAACGTCGCGGCCCGCTGCCGCTTGCGCGAAGTAATACTCGCCCGCCTGCAGCGTGCGCTTCGGATGCCGCCTCGCATAAACCTCGAACGCCACCGCGCTGCGAACTACACCGTTTCGCTCCAGCAAGCGCGCCACGCTGCGCCGCGACGCGCCGTGCGGCACATCCACAAACACTCCCTCCGCTGAAAATCTCGCGTACGGCTGCGTAAGCGCGTACCACCCCCACGCCGCCGCTCCCCCAGCCGCCAGCACCGCTATCAACATCAATGTCAGCAAAAACTTCACTCAGATTCTCCCAAGCCCTGCTCCGTGCTTCGTCCTCGCTCCAGGTATTCCTTCAAAATCACCGCTGCCGCCACGGCATCCACCGACGCACCTCCCGCCGTGCTCGCGCCTTTCGCGCCGTCAGCCTTGTGGCTCACCCGCCCAAAAGTTTCATCCATCAATCGTTCCGCTTCCCAACTTGTCAGCCGTTCGTCCACCATTTCCACCGGGACGCCGATCTGCTTCGCGGCGCGCTGCGCAAACCGCTCCGCTTCCTCCGCCATTTCGCCGCGTGTTCCATCCAGCCGCAGCGGCAAGCCCACCACGATTTGCTTCACGCCGTGCTCGCGCACCAGTTCCCGCAGCCGCCGCATGTCTTCATTGCGGTTAATCCGTTGCAACGTCGCCAGCGGCTTGGCCATGTGCGTCGCCGCATCGGCAATCGCCAGCCCGATCCGCACCCGCCCATAATCGACAGCCAGTATCTGCGTCCGTTCCACCTGCCGCGCCGGTTGTTGTCCTTGCTTCACCTATCCAGTATACCGGCACCCGGCCGTTCTCTCGCGCCATGACGCGTAAGAGATTCCTGTGCTTTCGTACAGCAGCTTGCCTCCTTACCAGCAATGTGCTATCTCATCGGCCATGGTGCCTAGGAGATTACCGGCTCTCGCTGCCCTTTCTCTGGCCATCTCGTTCTCTGCGCTTGCACAAGAACAGGCCTGCCAGCACCGCATCCTGCCGGTGGCCCTGCGCGACAGCCAAAATCTTCCGGTCCCAAACATCTCGCCTGCCGACCTCGACGCCAAGGTCCATGGAGAGTCAGTCAAAATCCTCTCGCTCGCACCAGACTCACGGCCCCATCGTCTGGTGCTCATCCTGGATGCCAGCGGAAGCATGGGGAGCATCGACGGCGAGCCTCCGCGCTGGAAACTCGCGTTTGCGTTTGCCCGCCATTTCCTTGAACAAAATCGGCAAAAATCTCAAATCGCATTGATAGTTTTTAACGATCAAGTCAACGAAGTGGTTGATTTTACCCCCGAGAATTCCGCCGTAGCCGCCAAGTTGCAGCAAATGGCCAAGGACCATGACTTCGTAAAGGCGAACGTGAAGGGTAAAACGGCTCTTCGCGATGCCATCTTGCAAGGGCTGCAACTCCTTCATCACCCCAATTCGGCAGATGCTCTTTACGTCCTGACCGACGGCGGCGACAACGCCAGCACTCACAGTGCCGCCGACTTGACTCGGCGCCTGAGCGTCACGTCAGTGCGCCTTTTCGCTGTTCTTCTCCAAGGCGGATTGCGTAATCACGGCTGGACACCAGAGGAAGTTTCCGGTCCGAACGAACTCTCCGACTTAGCCCGAAGGTCCGGCGGTGAAGTTCTAAGCGCAGCCGCTTGGCAAGGCGATCGAATCGGCCTCACCGCCGACGCCGAAGGGAGGTTGAAAACGGCAGAGATCCTCTCGCGTCTTTATCAGACGATTCTTCAAGACAGTCTTTTGGAGATCGAGCTTCCTTTCCCCATTGCCAAGACCGAACGCTGGGAGCTAAGGCTTTCGGCATCAGCTCGCCGGCACTGGAAGGATGTTCAGATCACTTATCCCGCCGCTTTGCAAAGTTGCGCTTCCGAAGTTTACGGCTCAGGGCGCCACTAGGGTTTTCGCCCGCGTTCGCCCTTTTGCCACGCTTCCCAATACCCGAGCGCCTTTAGCTGCTGGTCTAGCCCCGTTTCCTTGACCAGCGCGTCCAACTTCGCCCGGCTCAGCCGCTTGCCGAGGGGTTCTGTGCGGTCGGCGATGCCCCAGGCGGTCAGCGCGGCCAGCGCCGTGTGCAGCTTCAACTCGCGAATATCCACTTTGTCTAGCGTGTCCGAAGCGGCGTGATAGTTCGGCAGATAATTCGCCTCTTCCTGATTGGCCACCAGTGTCGGAACTCCTTCTAGTAGAAAATCGAAATTGTCCGTGCCAAACGATGCGTCGTAGGTGTGATTGTTCGAGCCCCAGGATTCCAGCGGCTTCAGCACTTCGCGCACCCCCGCTTCCAGGTCTCGCCGGCCGCCCAGCGAATAGCCGGTCACCCGGCCGATCCCCGAATCGAACGTAATCATCGCGCGAATCTTGTCCAGCTCCGCGCGGTGCGTTTTCACGTATTCGAACGAGCCGACCGTCCCTTGCTCCTCGCCGCTGAACAGCACAAACCGGATCGTGCGCCGCGGCACCAGCCCGGTGGCTTTGATCGCCCGCGCTGCTTCGATCACCAGCGCCGCGTTGCAACCATTGTCCAGCGCGCCGGTGCCGAAATCCCAGGAATCCAGATGCGCTCCCAGAATCACCGTTTCCTCCGGCTTCTCATACCCGCGGATTTCGCCTACCACGTTCTCTTGCTCCACCGGGCCGCCAATTTCATTTGGCAGGTTCAGCCGCACGCGCACTTTGCCGGGATACGCTGCCGCAAAGCGTGCCAGCCGCATGGCATCTTCGCGCGCCACAATCGCTTGGGGAATCTTGTCGATTTCGCCGTTCAGCGTATTGGTGTGCCGGTACAGCAGCAGCCGCTCGCGCGCCGCCGTCCACAGAATCGCAGCAGCGCCGCCCTTTCTCGCGCGCTCGATAATGTCCGGCGGCCGCAAGTATTCGTTGAAGAGGTCCGCCCACGTCGTGCCAATCTCCGAATGCGCCAGCAATATCGCCCCGCGAATCATCCCGGCGCGCGCAAACTCCTCTTCGCTTCCGCCGCCGATATCGATCACCGGCGCTTCGATTCCGCCCGCCGGGGTAGCAGGTCCCCAGCCTTCCGACACCGCCCGCAACGGAAAGCCTTCACTGGAAGGCGGAACGCCAGCAGGAGCCGTGGCCTGCGCCGCCGCAGCCGGCGCGGTCACCAGCAGCGTCGTGTGCCCCTCCTTCCACGTGACGCCAAGCTTGTACTTCTCCGTGTGCACCTGCACGCCCGCCGCGCGGAACGCCGCCACCGCCCACTCCGCCGCCTTGGCCATCTCCGGCGAGCCGGTCACGCGCCCGCCCACTTCGTCCGTCAACCGCCGCAAATTCTCTTCGAGCGGCGAAGCGCCCATCACCTGCGGCAAGATCTTCGCCGCTGCCTGCGCGCAACTCGAAGCATCCGTAGCTGAGCATCCCGGACCGCCCTGCGCCCCATACCCAGCGCGCAAAGGGCCTGTTTTAGCCGGAAGCTGCCCCGCGGAAGGACGTGCAGCACCAAAACCAGCCAGCAGCAGAGCCGTAACAATCCCAGAGCGACGATTCAAGCCGCACCCCCAAATGAAATGAATTGATGAGATAAGAGCGCCCGCCAGTCTACTCCACTCTCTTGCCCAACTTACAGCCGCATCAGACCGCCCTTGCCTTCATTTATGCGCATAGAGTCAGGTGAGTTGACTCTTGGGGCTGAGGAGGCAATCCGCCGTGCGCGCCACTTGCACCATCTCCGCCACGTCATGAACGCGCACAATGTGCGCGCCGCCGAGAATGCTGGCGGTAACTGTGGCGGCGGTAGCCCATATGCGCTCTTCGGCAGGAGCAGGTTTGCCGTTGCGAGCCAGCGTCGCGCCTAAAAATCCCTTACGAGATGTGCCGACCAGGAGCGGATAGCCGAGCTTCGCGATTTCAGGCAGTTTGCTCAGCAACTCGTAGTTTTGCTCGAAGCTTTTGCCGAATCCGACGCCCGGATCGACGATGATTTGCGATTTCCGTACGCCCGCGCGTCGCGCCTGCGAGATCGCCGCGCGCAATCCTTGCGTAACATCTTTCATCACATCGCGCGCAAACGCCTTTTTCTGCATAGTCTGAGGTTCGCCGCGCATGTGCATGAGAATTAACGGCACGCCCCGCCGCTGCGCAACTTCAGCGATGCGCGGATCGTTGCGCAAGCCGGATATGTCGTTGACGACTTGCGCTCCCGCGCTGACGGCTGCTTCCGCTACTTGGGATTTGCGCGTGTCCACGCAGATCGGAATTTTCAGCGCTCCGCGCAAACCTTCCAGGACCGGCAGAATGCGCGCAAGTTCGGTTTCAGCCGATGTCGCCATCGAGCCCGGACGCGTCGACTCGCCGCCGATGTCAAGCAGATCGGCCCCCGCCCGCTCCATTTCTAATGCGTGCTCAATCGCGCGCTGCGGATCAAAAAACTTGCCGCCATCGGAGAAGCTGTCCGGCGTCACGTTGAGCACACCCATGATGAGCGTGCGCGCGGCGAGGTCCAGCGTGCCGGAGCGCAGCTTGATGCGAAAGATTTTGCGTCGAACCATACGCGTGCAGCAGTTTAGCGCACCGAGAGGAAGAGGTGGAGGATACGAGGTTCCGCCGACCATGAAGCGTTTACCGATAACGGAATGCATGGAGGGAGAAAAGCGGGAGCTTGGCTCCCGCACTCCAAATTAGTCCAGGTCGAAGTCGCGGAGGGGTTTGCCGGCGGGGGCGTCCTTGGCTTTTTTCATGCCTTCTTCGAATTTCTTGGCCAGGATGTCTTCTTTGTTGGTTTCCTGGAACCAGGAATCCGCGAATTTATCCTCGCGCTGCCGCTGCTGCTCGTTCAGGATTTTCTGCGCGTCGGTGAGATCCACGTTGGGCCCGGGCTTCACAGGCGCCTCGTGCGAAAGCACCGCGCCAAAAACCGGGTCGATTATCAGCTTGGTCTGGCAGCACGGGCAAATGACGTTTAGGTTTTCACCGTCTTTGCGTCCCATGGCGCCATTGTACGACTTTTGCGAGCGGGGATGAAGTAACGAAGTAGGAGGTAACGAGGCAAGGACGAAGGGTAGGGCCTAGTGAGTTTGCGGTGTGACTCCCACCGCAAAAGCGGGAGCTGGGCTCCCGCACTCCAAAAAGAAGCTGAGCACGAATGCTCGTGCCCCGCTTCGATAGGGATTTCGCTCAGGCCTTGGGCTCAGGCTTTGGCCGGGTTTTCGCCGCGGGTGAAGCCGGGCGCGGGGCGCAGCTCGGGGCGCGCGACCTTGGGGTCGGCGCTGGGAGCGGCCTGCGGCGGCGGTGTGGGAGGCGTGCGCGGCTTTTCCGGCAGCGGTTTGTTTTCCATCAGGAGTTTCACTTCGATGGCGTCGATGACTTCGCGTTCGAGCAAGGCTTGCGCGATGCGTTCGAGCGTTTCGCGATTGTTGTTGAGAAGATGCTTCGCCTTGTCGTAGCCGCCGTTGACGATGCGCTTTACTTCCTTGTCGATTTGAATGGCGGTGTCTTCGGAATAATCGCGGTGCTGAGTGATTTCGCGGCCGAGGAAAATGGCTTCGTCTTTCTTGCCGAAAGCCAGCGGGCCAAGCTCGCTCATGCCCCATTCGCAGACCATGTTGCGGGCGATTTCGCTGGCGCGCTCGATATCGTTGCCGGCGCCGGTGGTGATGTGCCCGAGGAAGATTTCCTCGGCGCTACGCCCGCCCATCAGCACGGCAAGCATGGTTTCGAGATAGTCGCGGGTGTAGGTGTGCTTGTCGTCCATGGGCAGCTGCATGGTCAAGCCGAGAGCCATGCCGCGCGGAATGATGGTGACTTTGTGCACCGGATCGGCGCCAGGAGTCATGGCCGCGACGAGCGCGTGGCCTGCTTCGTGGTACGCGGTGTTCTTTTTTTCCTCGTCGGAGAGAATCATGGACTTGCGCTCGACGCCCATCAGGACTTTGTCCTTGGACATCTCGAAATCGACCATCATGACGAACTTGCGGTTCTGGCGTGCCGCCCAGAGAGCCGCTTCGTTGACCAGGTTAGCGAGATCGGCGCCGGAGAATCCGGGCGTGCCGCGAGCGATGATAGAGAGATCGACATCGTCGGAAATGGGCACTTTGCGGGTGTGCACGCGAAGAATTTCCTCGCGGCCTTTGACGTCGGGACGCGCGACAACGACGCGGCGATCGAAACGGCCGGGGCGAAGAAGCGCCGGATCGAGCACGTCGGGGCGGTTGGTGGCGGCGATCAGAATCACGCCTTCGTTGGACTCGAATCCATCCATTTCGACGAGCAGCGCGTTCAAGGTTTGTTCGCGTTCATCGTGGCCACCGCCGAGCCCGGCGCCGCGATGGCGGCCGACGGCGTCAATTTCGTCGATGAAGATGATGCAGGGAGCATTCTTTTTGCCCTGCTCGAAAAGATCGCGGACACGGCTGGCGCCCACTCCGACAAACATTTCCACAAAGTCCGAGCCGGAAATGGAGAAGAATGGAACGTTGGCTTCGCCGGCGATCGCGCGAGCGAGCAAAGTCTTGCCGGTGCCCGGAGGCCCGACGAGCAGAACGCCCTTGGGAATGCGGCCGCCCAGCTTCTGGAATTTCTGGGGATCTTTCAGGAACTCGATGATTTCCTGGAGCTCTTCCTTGGCTTCGTCCGTTCCGGCGACGTCTTTGAAAGTGGCCTTTTTCTGCTGTGCGGAAAGCAAGCGCGCGCGGGACTTGCCGAAGCTGAGAGCCTTATTTCCGCCAGCTTGCATCTGGCGCATCAGGAAGAGGCAGAATCCGACGAGAAGAATGAGCGGAGCTGCGTTGAGAAGAATGAGCACCCAATCGCCGCTGCGCACTTCCTTGATCTTGATGAGCACGCCTTTGTCGCGAAGTTGCTTGGTGACGTCCGGCGCGGATTCCTTGAAAACGCTGACGTGGAACTTGCGGTTCGCCGGCCGCGCGTATTCGCCCTGCAGTTCATAGATGTTGGGGGAGACGTACAGCGTGACTTCCTTGACGTCGCCGGCCTCGACCTTTTGCATGAACTCGCTGTAACTGGGCTCTTCCTCGCGCGTTTGCGCGCCGTTGGCGGAGACCAGCTTCCAGAGCATCACGCCGAGGAAGACGATGGAAATCCAAAAGAGAATTGTTTTTGCTGTGGAACCAGAATTCACTTTGCCCTCACTAAACCTTGAAACCCCTGAATTCTTCCAAAATCGTCAGCGCCCCTTGGCGCGCTTTCTGGGAGCGGCCTTGGCTCCCGCGGAAAGCTGGGGAAGGTTGCGGCCGGTGCCGTTCGCGGCTGCCAGGCCATAGCCCACCCATATCTGATTAGATGCGGTTCGGAAGCCAAAGTAATCGGGTTCGAGGGCCACGCGGCGCTTCTCGGGTTTATCGAGGAGCACCGCGAGGCGCAACGAACGCGGGCGGCTTTCGCCCAGGCGGCGCAGGAGAAACTCCTGCGTTACGCCGCTTTCGAGCACCGCATCAATCAATAAAACGTCGCGTCCCTCCAAATCGAGGCGCGTTCCGAAAGAAACTTCGCGCCGTGCATGGCCGCCCTGTTCGACGTCGCGCACATCCTCGTGCACGAAGTGGCAGACCATCGGGGCATCGACCCGGCGAATCAGGTCTGCGGCAAAAACAAAGCCGCGATCCAGGGTGATGACCACGTCGATGCGCCGTCCGCGGTAGCCCCGCGTAATTTCCCGGCCCAGAGCCGCCACGCGAGCGGCGATGCGCGCGGCGGAAAAGCCTGCGGCGTTGCGCCCGCTCATGGGATAGGCTCCTCGACGATCACGATTCCTGCTTGCGTCCTTTCATCCGCCGCAAATTCCGCGGCGACTGGAAAACCTCGGGCCCACGCAAGAATTCCGCCGCTCGTCAAAACCGGCCATCCCGCGCGTTCCCATTTACCGATGCGTTTCTCGCTGAAAAAGCGCGTCAGCTTGTGCCCGGTTGCGCGTCCGGCGGGATGCAAACGGTCGCCGGGACGCCAGCTGCGGAGCACGAGAGGGAATGCAAGCCGGTCGCGGTCCAAGACCGCCCCTGTAAGATTAGTGTCTCGCCTCTCAGTGGGCCAGTCAATCACCCTGAGGCGGATTACGCACCGCAGTTGCGAAACGGGAATAGCGGCGGAGCAAGAGAGAGAATCGAGGCGATGCTCGAATGCGAGCGGTGTTTTACCCTTGGCGGCGGTGGAAGCGCGGAAAATCAGGACGTCGCGGTCGCGGAGAACTTCGACACCGCCCGGAAGAGCGAGGGACTTGCCGTTTTCGCCGGTTTGCGCAAGCTCGATTATGGACTGCACATGAACGGCGCCCAGCTCGCCCGGGCGCGGTTTCAGGCTTCGGACAATCTGGCGCACCACCCGCCGGGCCAACGCTTCGGAAGGTTTTACGACGTCCGCATACCCGCTGGTCGGTAGTGCTTTGGAGCTTGGCAGCAGTCCGCGCGGCGCGACTAGATCGCTCGCGGAGATGCGAATTTCGCCGCCCTCTTCTTTGGCCAGAGCGCAGACGCGCAGTTGCGCGGCGCTTTCGAGGTACGCGTCGTCTTCTCTGGCGAGATTGGCGAGGGCGCAAAGGTGTTCGATGATGGCGGGTTGAAACTGCCTTTCGAGGAGCGGGATGAGCTTGCCGCGAATGCGCGCGCGAGTGCGGGCGGTATCGCGATTGGTGGAGTCTTCGCGCCACTTTTGTTTGCGAGAACGCAAGTAGGCGCGCAGGTCGGCGCGGTGAAAGGCGAGCAGCGGGCGGAGGATGCCGTCCGATTGCGGATGAATTCCGCCGAGGCCGGCCAAGCCGGTGCCGCGGAAGATGTGGGCGAGAACGGTTTCGGCTTGATCGTCTGCGGTATGAGCGGTGGCGACGCAGTGCAGCGCGCGGGATGCGATGAGGCTGCGGAAGAACGCGTAGCGAGCGCGGCGGCCGGCGTCCTCGAGATTGATTTTGCCGTTTTTTGCGCGGGCGGCGACGTCGCCGCTTTGTACGTGAAATTCGAGAGAGTGGCGCGCCGCCAGGCTGGCGACAAACTTCTGGTCGCCGTCCGAGGCTCGGCCGCGCAGTTGGTGATTGAAGTGGACGACGCTGAGGACGATGCCGAGCTTTTCGCGGAGTTCGAGCAGCAGTAGGAGTAACGCGACGGAATCCGCGCCCCCGGAGACCGCGACAGCGATGCGCTCGCCGGCGCGGATGTATCCATCGCGCTTCAGGTGCGCGAGCAAACGGCTTGGCAGGTCGTTGTTTTCCCGCTCCGCTCCGGTCTTTGCTGAGGCGTGCTTGGCCATGGATTTCACGCAATGGTAGCAACGCGCAGGGAGCAGGTCGAGCGTCGGATGTGCATGGGGACGTTGTAATGCCAGTGGCGTACTAGGGTTTCGCCTGTTCAGCCGGCGCTTGCTTGGCTTTATTGACGATTTCGCGAACGTCGCGCAAGAGCGCTTGCGAATCGAAGACCACGCCATCGCGAATGGTGTATTTTACGCACTGCTTGTGGACTTCCTTACGGTCTTCGGTGACGCGGGTGACGCCGATGCCGTAGAAGATTTTCACGTCGGCGAGCGGATTTTCCGTGAGCAGGACCAAATCGGCGAGGTATCCCGGGCGGATCACGCCAAGCTCAGAATTCTTGACCACTCTCGCGCCGTTTTGCGTTGCCGCGTGCAGCGTCTCGAGCGGCGTGAAGCCTGCTTCTTCGAGGAGTTCGAGCTCGCGAATGGTGCCGAATCCCCACAGTTCGAAGAGAAACCCGGTGTCGGAGCCGACTGCGACAACGCCGCCTTGGTTTTTGTAGTCGTTGACGAAGTCCATCCAGCGGCGATACGCCTGCGCCCAGTCGGCTTCTTTATTGGAGGTCCATTCGTAGAAATAAGAAGCGTGATGCACGGGATTCGGGAGAAAGGAATCCATGACCACCGGCAAAGTGTAGGTGGAGTGCCAGGGCAAGTTCGCGGCGCGGCTGACATCGCGGTTGGCTTCGTAGATGCCGAAAGTGGGCACCATGATGAAGCCGTTGGTGCGCATGGAATCGAGCAGCGATTGAATGACATCGCCATGAAGTTTGGGCAAGTCGGCTTGCAGCCAGGAGCGGCCGGTTTCGAGAAAGCGGTCAGGTTCGCTCGAATAGTTGTACGCAGGCGGCAGGATCTGGATGGTGTGCGAGGTGTATGACGATTCGGGATAGCCGTAGTGATGCTCGATGGTGGAGGCGCCTGCGGTGGCGACCCGCACGGCGTTCATGGGATAAACGCCGTCCTGGCCTATGTGAACCGCGACGCCCATGCCGTCTGTGCGCGCTTGATCGGCGATGGCGTTGAAAACGTCGGGCCAGAGACCGGGCTTGCCGAGAATCTTGATGCCGTCAACTCCGAGGGCGTGCCACTCGTCAACGATTTGGCGCGCGCCTTTTTCGTTGGAGGCGCGCGGATCGCTGTCGCGCCAGAAGGGATAGACGTACATGCGCGGAGCCATGATCTGGTTCGCGGCGATGCGCTTCTTTTCTTCAACCATTTCCTTGGGGGAACCGTGGCCGACGTTGAAGGTGCGAATGGTGGTGACGCCGTGGCCGAGGAAGAGCTTGTAGATGTATTCGGCGGGGACCTCTTTGCTGCTGTTGATGTGCGTGTGTACGTCGATCAGGCCAGGCAGGAGGTACATGCCTTGGCCTTCGATGACGCGGTCGGGAGCGGATGGCTTCGCTGCAGGTTGCTTGGAGCCGGCTTCCTTAGAAGACGCGACGGGCGCTTCCTCTTTTTCTTCGCGGCGAGCGATGGCGTCCACCAGCGAGATACGCTCAATACGATTGCCTTTAATGAAAATGTCGGCAGGGCCGAAGGCCGGCGCGCCGGAGCCGTCGATGACCGTGACGTTGCGGATGACCAGGGAATTATAAGGGCCGGCTTGCTCGGGTTCGCTGGCGCCTGGTGATTGCGCAGCGGCGTTTCGGGCCAACGCGAACAGACTCAGCAATAAGGCTGCGTGGATCAAGCCGTGCAGTACGCGCTTCTTTTTCGACATTCTCATCTCCAGTAATTTTGGCGCGAATCGGCAACGTGTAAAGACACGCCAACCGGCCGATCGTTGGACGCCTACTCTATCAGCGGCGATTCGCAAGGTGTAGCAAGCAGTGCGTTGCCCGGACGCTGCTGCGAAGCAGGCGGCATTTGGCTGCCAGCGGCGGCTGTGGAAAACTTCGTAATCATTCGCAATCAGGGGTTGACAACTTCGCGGCATTCCCGTATTCTCCGTAAGTTGTTTGCAAGCCTTTCTGCTGGACAGGAGGGTCACGCTCTTTGACAATTGATACGATGTGCCAGAATCCGTTCGAAAACCATTCGGCGAGCCCGAATGGCTTTGAGTAAATCGAGCGATCAACAATTCGCTTAGGCAGGCTGGCTCCAGAGAAATCTGGGGCATTTTTTTTCGCCTAAGCAACAGGCTTCAAACGAGAGTTTGATCCTGGCTCAGAACGAACGCTGGCGGCGTGCTTAACACATGCAAGTCGAGTGCGCGTACCGTAGCAATACGGTATGGCGCACGGCGCACGGGTGCGTAACACGTGGGTAACCTGCCCTTTGATGGGGAATAACCTCGCGAAAGCGAGGCTAATTCCGCATAAGATCCGCAAGGATGAAAGCCGTAAGGCGTCGAAGGAGGGGCCCGCGCACGATTAGCTAGTTGGTAGGGTAACGGCCTACCAAGGCTTTGATCGTTAGCTGGTCTGAGAGGATGGCCAGCCACACTGGAACTGAGACACG
>Ga0209736_1000038_pt1 | contig 50347 bp, 68 predicted proteins | sample BlaSpr_A8_Ref_M3_FD_187992 | JGI IMG/M metagenome (GOLD analysis project Ga0209736, IMG submission 187992) | Forest soil microbial communities from Thunder Bay, Ontario, Canada - Black Spruce, Ontario site 2_A8_Ref_M3 (SPAdes) (version 2) | ecosystem: Environmental > Terrestrial > Soil > Boreal...
GTGGGGAGGGAGTGGAAATGAACGGCCAACCGAGTCTTCGAGGTACTGTCAGAGCGTACTGGGTGATTCTACTGGCAATTGGGCTGACCCTCGGGGTCATCGTGATGGCTCTAAGCCAGCCGGCGAGGGATCTTTACTGGATGGAGCCAGAGAATGATGAAGGGAGGACGCTGAAATGATCGGGGTTAAAGCGAAGACAGCCGACCAAGGGTCGGGGGCATCCCAGGGGGCGCAGAAGACCTACCCAAGGGCCGCAGGGCTCTTTTGGTTGGTTTTGCTCTTAGGCGGGTTTTGGGTTTGGGAGTATTATCATCAGTTTGAGTTTCACAAGACAACGGTTGGGCGGCAAGAGTTTTTGTTCAGCTGTTCGAAGGTTACAGGGGAATGTAAGGAGCAAGGGGAATGAACGTTAGCATTTTAGATCAATTAGATGCCGGGGATGCCCCCGGCCAAGGGCCGGCCGAGACCCAGACCCGCTGGTCTGGGTTGCAACAGGCGATCTTCGAGGCGGTTAGAAATCCGCACGACAATCTCTTGATTCAAGCCGTGGCGGGGAGTGGGAAATCAACGACGATCATTGAAGCGACGAAGTGGGCGCCAGGATCATCGCTGTTCATGGCTTTTAACAAGGCGATCGCGGAGGATATCAGACGAAAGGGGCCTGGGGCCGAGGTGAAGACTCTTAATGCCCTGGGGCATTTGCTGGTGATGCGAAACAGGCCAGCCGCGACGCTCAACGCCCGCAAGACCCTCGAGATCTTGAAAAAGATCATGGGCGAGGGGCAGGATTTCAAGGACGATGGTTACACACTTTCGAGGGTGATAGGACTGGCAAAGAACTGTGCCTTTGGGCTCGAAGGGCCGCCGGATACCGAGGGCTTCATCTCGCTGATCGAGGCCTACGCCTTTGACATTCCGTTCGACAAGCTAAGCTCTTATGCAACGATCTGCCGCGAGGCCTTCGAGCAATCCAGGTTGGACGAGACGACCTTCGACTTCGATGACCAGCTCTGGCTGCCGATCTACAACCGCTGGACCTTTCCTTCGTACGATAATATCTTTATCGACGAATGCCAGGATCTGAGCCCGATCCAGCATCTCATGGCAGCCGAGCTACGCTCGGCGGCTAGCACAATGGAGGGAAGGATCGTGGCTGTGGGGGACAGGCATCAGGCGATTTATGGGTTCAGAGGAGCGAGCCATAATTCGATGGACGAGCTGAGAGTGCGCTTTGGGATGAAGGAGTTGCCTTTGAGCATTTCCTACCGGTGTGCGCAGGAGATTGTCCTAGCCGCGAGGGAATTCTGTCCGACGATCGAATGGCGGCCTGACGCGCCGCTAGGCGTAGTAAGGCACGCTGAGAGCGATCCGCAGATCTTCGGCCAGGTCATGATCGTGAGCAGAACGAACGCTCCGCTCTTCAGCGCTGCGCTGAGGCACGTGAGGGCGAAGGAGCCTTGTCGGGTGATGTCGAACTTCATAGAGTCGTTTCAGTCTTTTATTCGAGGGTTCAAGGCCACGTACTCGAGGGATCTGATGGCGAAAGTAGATCGCTGGTTTGAGAGGGAGATGGAAGAGGCCCGGCGGCAGGGGAAGAAAGGCAAGATGCTGGGGCTGGTGGACAAGTACGAGACGATTAAGCTCCTAGCCGCCGAGTTCCACAAGGTCTGGGACATTCTGGAAATGATCAAGCGCCTCGGCGAATCTACCTCTGGGCCGATTTTCGCCACCATCCACAAGTCCAAAGGCCTCGAGGCCGACCATATCTACGTTCTGCGCCCGGATCTTCTCGGTGGTTTTGGCGACTTAACCCCTGAACAGCAGAAGCAAGAAGACAACCTCCATTACGTCGCCATCACTCGGGCAAAAGAATCCTTGACCTACGGAGCGAGATAACGATGAGGCCTTGGTTTAAAAAGCGCCATACCTTTCGAGCTTTCAACTATAAAGGTGAGCTGGTTTCATCTACCTGGACAGAATCGCCAGTAACCTACCACGTCGAACGGGAGGCGTATCAGACTCGCTTAAACAAGGGCCATTTTGCCGAAGTACAAATCACCTCAAACGACCCTTGGGAACGAGCAGAAAATCTGGTTGCCCAGAAACCATAACGATTCAGAGGCGCGGCCTGCCGGAGGCAGGCGGCTAGCCCCTTTATTGACATCGCGGGGCAGATGTGGTAGAATGGTCGGGAACTTAAAGGAGACTACGAAAATGCGACCGAAGACGAAGACTGATGAATGCTTACTCAAGATTGCTATTGAGGGCTGCCGCCGAAGAGGATTAGACGCAGAGGGGATAGAGGCTATCAACTACCAACACCTGCATCCTGGAATAGGTCCTTTATTGCTAATTGTTTTCCATTGTGATGCTCCACAAGGAGGAGCGATTTACCTAGATGGTAACGGGGAATGGACGGCTGAAGCGCAGATAGCAGAGTTTCGAGCTGCGGCTGAGGTTATAGCAGAACTGACCAAATCAGGTGACTTAAACGCAGGGGATTTTGAGTAAAGGAGACCATCAGTGAATCGAATGACAAAGCTCTTTCAGCAAAAGTCAAACCGCAAGTTTGATGAATACTTGCTGGCGAAGAAAAAGTCGTTGAGTGGGGTTATAGGCACTTCGCCTGCCATGCCTTATCCAACGATTCAGGACATTGTGGTAGCGGTTCTAAAGGCCGAGAGCGAAACCTGGGCGAAGGCGGCGGAGCTTTTGAGAAAAGAGGAGTTACAGCAGAAATGAGCGACAGACACTCAAACGACGGGCTACCGTTTTACTGCGAATTCTGTGGGGCAGGGTTTGGAGAGTTTATGGCTTGCGAAAGCATTGATTGTAAGCTCGAACCAGATTCTGCCGCCGACGCTAGAAGGCTGAGGTGGCTGGCTGTCAAGGGTAAAGTCCGCCGCGCAGCTCTGGGTATGTGGAGTCAAGAAGACTGTGAGGACGAATTGGAGGTCGTGCCAGCCGCCGACTTCGATCGTGCTCTGGCGTTTCTGAAAGAAGTTCGAGATAATCCTTCAGGAACGCATGTTATGGAGTGGCGAGGAAGAGTCGAGGCTTATCTGAAGGAGATCCGAGAATGAACATAGAACCTGAAGACCAGCCAGGGGGCAAGTCGTCCCTCGATCCCTTTCTCGATACCTTCGAGGACGGGGAGCGATTCAATTCGGCCGAATGGCAGGACTGGCGGGATGCAAGCGACAACCAACCCGAGGATGAAACATGAAATTGCGGATAATTGAAGTTTTCGACGCCTCTCTGCACCCTTGGTATAGGCTACAGCGGCTGGAGAAAGGGATTTGGGAATACATTAATGGAGATACTTCGATAGAAGAGCTTACAAAGCAGGCCACGAGGATGCTTAATCATACTGATCCAACGCAAATGGTGGTGGTTAAAGAGTTTAGCTCAGAAAACGAACTCTTGGTTGACAACCCGCCGTTAGAGGTATAGAGTGCTCCCATGCGGCAAATTCGCCGGCGGCCGCTCAAAACGCCTGGCACGTAGAGCTTAATCCTAAAGGAGATTGCGAAATGAGTGCAGTAGAAAGCGAAGTGAAGAACCTGACCAACGGGGCCTCGGAGGCTCCGAAGAAAGCCAAGAGCGAGGCGATTCAGGTACAGATGGAAGACGGATCGATTCAAGAGTTTACGGCGAAGCGGCTGATGAACAAGGACCACACGATTTCCGAAGACGGGACGGTTACGCTTCATCTGGGATTCAAAAACGGGGTGATTCGCAACATCATCCTGCCGCCGACCATGATCCACAAGTTCGCCGCCCACGGGGCCGAGCAGAAGTATGGGGACGAACTCGCCGGGATTGTCAAACCTGGTGAAGCGATCGACATGGATGACGTGGTGCTGACCATCGACACCCTGGATGGGAATATACAGAAAGGGATTTGGTCGACTAGGGGTGCTGGCGACGGACTGGGCGGCACTTCGGTGCTGATCAAGGCTCTGATGGAATACGGCGGGAAGCCTCTGGAAGTGGTCAAGGCGTTCTTGAAAGACAAAGACGCGAAGTTCAAGATGGCTCTTCGCTTGGACGAGGAACATCGGAACAAAGCTGGGCTTACCATGGCCGAGATCGTGAAGAAGATCGAGGCAGAAAAGGCCGCCCGCGGGACCAAGGTCGATACCTCGGCCGCTCTGAGCGCCCTCGACGCGATGGAAGGAGGCGGGGAAGAAGTCGCAGCCACAGCTTAAAGGCAGGCCGCGCTCACTGCCGAGTCCGCAGATGGTTTAGTCTCCTACTCGCGGGCGGAGATTAGGGCAGGGAGGGGAAACCTTCTCTGCCCTATCTTTTATCCCCCGAGCCAGAGAGGCAAAGAGTTTCGCGGCTACCCCCAACTCTTGGTTGTGTACGTCCATAACCCATGGTATTATACACGTGTATGGGACCGGATCGCAGCCTTTCTACCCTCGTCGCGGTCGGCACCTTGGCTACGATCTGCGTCCCATACACTCTTTAAACCCAAAGGAGACTAAATTGCGAACAATTTCCCAAATGGTTTCGGCTCTGGACGAAATCGCAGGAGCGATCGAGGAAATCGGGGATGATCTAGAACTTCCCGAAGTCGATCGCCGGATTGATTGGCTGATGGACCACGTTGAAGAACGAAGGGAGCTGTCAGAGGCTGAGGACTCCGAAGAGGCTGAAGATGAAGATCTTGAAGAAGACGAATGATCCCTTTACCCAACCAGCGGCCAAGGGCTCGCCCCCTTGGTGGCTCAGGGACGCCTCGCCTCGCGAAACCGCAACGCATAGACGCTTGACCAATCGCCTAACCCAGGAGACTAACCATGAAATCTTCGAGGAATCCCTTAGACGTTCTCTTTCACGACATTCAAAGGGATCTGGACAACGAAGTCAGGGCAAAAAGACTTCATCGAAGCCAAGAACCACAGTTGTCCACGTATGCAAATCCCTTAAACTGGACCACCGGCCGAGTGATCGAGCTGATTCATCGGGACGAGGGGAGTCTGGGGAACTTCCAGGAGTTCTTCCACCGTCTAAGCCCCTCGGCCCGCCGCCTCCTTCCCGCCGCCGAAGGCCTAAGCCCCTCAACGACTGAACTCGTCTGGGGCGAATTCTGGCTTCATCCCAAGTTCCGCGCCCCTGAGCACGAGGATTCAGAGGCCGAGATTCGCGAGATTACCTTGCGCTTCCGTGAGCTAATGTCCGAAGCCTTCGAGGACTAAATGGCCCGGCCACCCCTGATTCTTCGACCGGTTAAGCTAACCACTCACCTTCCCGAAGATATCAGGGCAAAGCTCGACCTTTACCTCTATTCGCCCTCGGAAGGCCGGGTTCCCAAAGGGGCGTATCAAAAATTCATAACTGAACGGATTCTAGAATTCTTTGCTAACAGAGTAATTAAACCATGACGCTATCGCCTGAAGACCAGACGTTTATCACCCATCTGAGGCTCCGAAGTCTCCCTGGAGCCGCCGACCCGCCGACGCTCGAGGAGATGAAAAGGGCCATTCTGATCCTCCGTGGAAAGCGAATGGCCGCCGCGGGGGCCAACGCAGCCTCGGGGGCGAAGAAGTCCACCAAGCCCACTGCCGCCGCAATAGCCAACGCCCTCGCCGACTTGGACGCCCTCTAGTGCCCCTTGAACTACCATCCCGACTTCGAAGCCGAATGCAGGATCTGTGGAGCCTCTCCGTGCGTAGTGGTGGACAACCATGACCAGGGCGAGACCAACCTCTGCGGTACCTGCTTCTTCGGCGACCGGTCGATGATCGACTGGCAAGAATGGAATAGTGAGGTGGAAGATACTGAGTGAGCAAGCAGAACAGGAAGTGGGCCAAGTACCTGCGCTGCGAGAAATGCGGATTGCTTTATTCGTCCCTGGTTGGGCGGATCAGTCGATGTAAGTGCGGGGGCAAGTTAAAAACCATAAGACCCAAGTTGAAGATAAAGGAGACTAAAGAATGAATTTTCCAGAATTGATCGATGCGTCGTTGCTTTCGGCTTTCAAATCTTGCCCTGAATTATGTCGCAAGACTTACTTCGAACATTTCAAGTCCAAAGCCCCTTCGGTCCATCTGCATGCCGGCGGCGCTTTTGCCTCGGGGATTGAAAAAACCCGCACTTCGTTCTATGTCGAAGGCAAGGACTCGGAAACCTCCATCGCCGAAGGCATTGGAGAACTCCTCCGTTTCTACGGCGATTTCCAATGCCCTGCCGACTCGGCCAAGTCCGCCGAGCGAATGGCTGGGGCTTTCGAGTTCTACTGGTCCAACTACCCTCTCGACCACGAAAATGATCCTGTTATCCTCCCTGGAGGCAAACGTGCCATTGAAGTCAACTTCGCCGAGCCCCTTCCCGTTAGCCATCCTGTCACTGGAGATCCCCTTATCTACTGTGGCCGAATGGACGCCATCCTTAACTATGGTGGAGGACGTTATCTCACAGACGAAAAAACTACTACTCAGCTTGGGGCTTCCTGGAGCCGACAATGGGATCTTAGAAGCCAGTTCACAGGATATGCGTGGGGAGCCAGGCAAATCGGGATTAAAGTGGACGGTGCGCTTGTACGGGGGATCTCGATCTTGAAGACGAAGTACGACACGCAACAGGCCATAAGCTATCGTCCAGACTGGGTGATAGATCGCTGGTATAGCGAAATGCTCGAGTGGGTGGAGGATTTGAAACGTTGCTTTGAAACTGGAAAGTGGCGGCATAACTTCGATCACTCGTGCGCGGAGTATGGAGGGTGTCAGTTCCGCGAGGCTTGTTCGAGCCAGGATGAAACGCCTTGGCTGGAGACTTACTTTGAGCGAAGGGAATGGAATCCACTTTTGCGGATCGAGACGAAGTTGTGAGCTACAGTGACGCTGAAATCCGACGCCTGAAAAAGGCTCTAGCGGCCGAAGAAGCAGAACTGGCCGAAGGCGAAACTGAGGAGAGCGACGACATGAGTACCCACAAGACGTTCGCCAAGATCGCCGACCTCATCACGACGACAGACGGCGAATGTCCGCCGGGCTACATCGAGGTCACCACCACGCTGCTGGAGCCGGGACTGCTTAATCTCGTTCAGAGCCTTGGCAAGCAACTCGCCGAGCGCGACGCGGAGCTTGCCGCCTCGCATATCGCAACCGAAACGAACTTCAATCTGTACCGTGCTGGCGCTGACCGCATCGCGGTGCTGGAGGCGAGCGCCGAGTATCACAAAGACATGGCTGCGAAATGGCAGGCAGAGGCGGAGGCCGATCTAGCCCGCATCGCGACGCTCGAAGATGAGCTTGCCGAAGTCAAGGAAGACCGCTACGCCGTGACACGGCAGCGTACAGAAGCGTTACATCGGCTTGACGAATATATCGCGTTGGACGCCGGCATGGGCGCGACGGTGTTGCAGCTGCGCGCGCGGATTGCGGTGCTGGAGGCGGCGCTGCGAGAAATAGCCGATTTTGCCGAGCAGTTTATCGGGGACGACGAAGATGGCGACGAGCGCATGTACAAGGTTCACGTCATCGCTGATAACGCCCTCGCGCCGCAGGAACCGCCATGAAGTGGACCGACAAGCACGGGCTTGAGCGCTGCGATTGTGCAGAGAGCCATGCCCGCATCGCCGAACTGGAGTCAGCGCTGCGTGATGTAAATCACTGGGGTATCCGGTATTTCGGCGGGGATGCGCGCTGGCATTCAAGCGTCATTGGAGAACGGATCAAGTCGGTGCTGGCCGCCCTCGCGCCCCGGACGGCGGGCGAGCCCCTGCCGAAACTCGAATGTGGCATGGGTTGCGGACGCACATTTTGCAGTCCTGAGGGGCGTGATCATCACATTGACAGCAGAGAGATAAAGCTATGAGCGAACACAAGATCCCCCGAAGCCTCAACAACTCTACCCCTTCCGAAGCCTTTCAAATCAACGATCCCGAAGTCGGCAAGACCTTCGCCGTTCGGGAGTTAACCGATGCTCAAATCCTGCGCTTTATGCAAAATGCCCTGGCGACCCAGCAGCACATGATGAACCAGGCGATGGCGGCATTGCAACAGGCTCACCAAGCCGCCGCGATGGGGGCGGTTCTGGGATACGAAGCGGATAGAAGGAAGAGATCAATCACGCTGGCCACAGGGGTGGACCTGGCGAATTTGAGGCGGCAATGACCAACGACGACATCCTTCGAATGTGCGATCGGGCTCTTCAGCTTGCTGAGGCGGCACTGATCGAGAAAGAGCGGCGAATAGTCGATCTCACCTACGAAAAAAGACAGCTAGAAAAGACGCTGTTCGAACGTAAGCCAGAATGATACAGTTCAAGCTCGAAATCGAAGAATCCTACCTCGTTATTTGCCCCTGGTGCTTCGACTGCTGGGCGCGGATCGAGGGTCAGGATCCTTCGTTCTTCCAGCATCGCTACGTCCCCTGCCTCCATCATCCCCAGGCCGCGGCGGCCTACGGAGTTGAGGTCTGTGGGTCGCTGGTCGAGGCAGAGCCGGGGTTGATTAACTTCCTCCCCCCTGATTTGATCCAAAGAGAATTTAAACTATTCTTCCCAAAGGAGACTTGATGAATGACTCAACCCCCCAAGCCCTCTCCCTACTCCCCGGTGTTAACGTCCTTCTTGAAGGCCCGACAGGAACAGGCAAGACCTATGCAATTGGAACCTTGGCAGACGCAGGAGTGGAAGTGTTCTATCTGTTCACAGAGTCCGGTCTGGAAACGACACTCGGATACTGGACAGATAGAGGACTTGAGATACCCATCAATGTGCACTGGAATGTGCTTGGCCGCGCTTCAGGCTCATTTGAAATCATGGCAGCCGCCGCTGACACCATCAACAGATTAGACCTTGCCTCGCTTTCTAAGATGCAAGACATTAATCGTGCAAAGCATAATCAATATGTGACTTTGCTGAAGACTCTAAACAATTTCAAGGACGACCGAACAGGAGAAAGCTTCGGTGACGTGCATTCGTGGGGACCTGATAGGTGCTTATGTATTGATAGTCTCAGCGGCCTTAACCCTATAGTCATGTCCTTGGTGGTCGGCGGAAAACCTGTTAAATCTCAAGCCGATTGGGGCCTGGCGATGGACCAGTTAGAAAAGCTGATTAGAGAACTAACCGACGCCTGTAAGTGTCACTTCGTTTTAACCAGTCACGTAGAGCGTGAAGTGGATCAAGTTCTAGGTGGAGTAAAATTAACAGTAGCTACTTTAGGAGTTAAACTAGCTCCAAAAATACCTCCAATGTTCAGCGACGTGATTCTAACTAGTCGAGAGGGAGATAAGTTCTTCTGGAGTACTGCTAATAGCCAAGCCGACTTAAAGGCACGTAACTTGCCTATCAAAGACCATATTACCCCAGACTTTACCCCTATAATCGAAAAGTGGAAATCTCGTGGGGGTGCCTTTACTTCTAGAGTCAAATCATGAACAGGAACACTATACACGACCTTTGGAAGTATGTAAAAATAGGCGGCGAAGACGAATGCTGGCCCTGGACAGGCGGAACGCATCAAAAAACTGGTTATGGTAAAGCTAGAGTCTATGATCGCTCAACAAGATTAGCCCATATACTGATCTTTGAGGCGGCTACTGGTAAGCAGCCTAAAAAGCCAGTGCAACACTCTTGCAACAACAAGCCTTGCTGTAACCCAAAACACTTACACGAAGGAACGTACTCTCAAAACCTTAATTACTACCATGCAACTGTTGGAGCTGAAGCGAAGTCAAACACAGGAATCAAAGGAGTAACATACAGTAACGCAACCAGACAGTACAGAGCAAGAACTAGTCAACACTGTTTATACGTCGGCCCGAGTGTATTTGCTGCTTGGGCCGCGCGTCTTGAATGGGAACTAAATCAAGTCTATTACTAGCAAGATCTAATATATAAATCAACCAAAGGTAAAGCAAATGAACGATTCATCTTTCGATCCGAACCAGTTTCTCGATGCCACGACCACCGAAGCCTTAACCCGCCGCCCTCCTATCCCCGCCGGCCTCGTTCTCCAGGGCATCATCGCCGACGCGGCGGCTCGATCTTGGGTCTCCAACAAGCCCGAAGCCAAGGTCAAGTCTGGCATCTCGATCGACTTTAAGATCGAGATTGACTTGACTTCCTATCCCGATGTTCTGGCAGTGGTCAAGATCCCCAAAGTCACTATGACCCCGAATGTGATGCTTGATATGAAAGAGGATGGGAAGTCGATTGATTGGTCAACTGGCAAGAACGGAGGGCTACGGCGCTACCGCGAAGCTCTGGGAATGAACAACCCTGGAGAAGCCTTTTCGATCCGCCAGATGGTCGGGCGGCCGATTTTGGTGAAAGTGAAACACCGAACCTACGAAGGAGAATTTTACGATGAGGTGGATAGCGTAGCCAAGGCCTAAACGAACTGTCAACTCGCCAGGGAACCCTCACCCTGGCTCTTTTTCGGCCGCCGCCCGCAATGAAACTACGTTACCAAACAGAAAAACCAAATCCAGTTGAAGCCGATATCCCGTTGGCTGTCCGCGAGTTTGGCATCTGGATGTGTTACTGGCCTGGTCTTACCCTTAACGAGTACCAAGCGGAAGCAACAAAACGTGGGCTGGCGCTTCACGACGACGGACTTATAGAGATTTTGGAGCTTTCTAATGATCCCCATCCAATTTCCTGAATCCAACGCAACCCTGGCTAGCGAGCAAGAAGAATACGAGCCTCTTCCGGTTTACGTCTGGCCGGGGCTCGAGCGGCGGATGGCTTTCTGCTGCCGCCTGTCGGACGACGAAATAGCCAAGATCGTGGAAACCAGGACGATCTGGCTTCAGCAACTCACTTTCTGCGCACCCTTTCAGCCTATTCTGCTTTCTGTCGAACGGCCTGAAGACATGCCCAGTTCACCTCGCAAAAATCCTTACGAACTAAAGGACAAATAGATGAAGCGTCTGTGACTTAGGCCCACCAGGTAATCAAGCACGTATAATGAATCGAGTTGACGTGTGCGAGTTAGCGACCCCCACATACTAAGACGCTTCAATTATTTATCTTAAGGATCAAAGATGAAAGCCATCAAGCTAACCGACATTGGAATCGCTTCCAATCGCCAACGAAAAGAACTCGCCGCCGACCAGTTAATCGAACTCGCCGGTTCAATCGCCAAGAACGGGCTCTTGCATCCTGTAGTGGTGAGGGAGAACGTGGGCAACGGATACCTCTTGGTCGCAGGGGAACGGCGGCTCAAGGCCATCGAGCACCTTTGGGTCATGGGCGAGAATCTGCGATGCGGCGGCCTCGAGTTTGCCGAAGGGCTGATCCCTTGCACCTACCTAGGCGACCTCGATCCAGTAGATGCTTTCGAGGCCGAGCTTGAAGAAAACATTCGCCGCCTTGATCTCGACTGGCGCGATCGTTGCATTGCCACCTCTCAGCTCTTCGAGCTACGTAAACTCCAGGCCGAAAAGGCCCAAGCCGCCGCCCCGACAGTCGCTGACATCGCCATTGAACTCCGGGGGTCGAGCAAGGGGGATTACCAAGAATCTACCCGCCGTGAAATCATCATGGCTCGTTATCTCAAGGACCCTGACGTCGCAGCTGCCAAGTCTGTGGACGAAGGGTTCAAAGTCATCAAACGCAAGGAAGAAGCCGCTCGCTCAGCCGCCCTGGGGGAATCAGTCGGGAGGGTATTCAACGCGCAGTCACATACCCTCCTGTTCGGAGACTGCTTAGCGGCGATGAAGGGTATGAATACTGGAACATTCGACTGTATCCTAACGGACCCCCCGTATGGAATCGACGCTCAGGACTTTAACGACTCGGGAGGCAAAGCAAATGCGGCTGGACATACCTACGATGATAGCCTGGATTTATGGCGGCTCCTCATGCACGCTTTCGGACGGGAGTCATTTCGTGTTAGTAAGCCCCAAGCGCATGCGTATATTTTCTGCGACATTGATAATTTCCTGGAGCTTAGGGCTCTTATGCGTACCGCTGGCTGGAAGGTATTTCGTACTCCACTGGTATGGCACAACCCAACTTCCCAGCGAGCTCCTTGGCCCCAGCACGGACCTCACCGACGCTACCAAATGTGTCTCTACGCCCTCAAAGGCGACCGTCCAGTCCTCAAACTAGCCCCCGACGTTCTGGAGTACAAATCAGATGAAAATCTCGGTTGGGCGGCTCAGAAACCTGTTGGACTCTACACGGACCTGCTTGCACGTTCTTGTCGCGCTGGGGATTCTGTTCTTGATCCGTTTTGCGGGACAGGGACTATCTTTCCTGCAGCGCATGGTGGAAAGATTAGAGCGACGGGGATAGAGATGGATGCGACGGCCTACGGAATCGCTGTCAAACGACTTGGAGAACTGAAATGAGCCACAACGTAGTCAATTCGCCCCAAGGTGAACAGGTCATCAAAGTCCGTCCCAAAGACATTCGCGCTCTAGGCTTAATGCCGCGAGACGTTGAAGTAATTGGCAGCATAGTCGCTGAACCCCAGTCGTTATGGGTACCAGAAACTGAACGCTACGTTTACCTTCACATTAGATCAACTGTGTCCTTCAGCAGACCGGAGCGAGCGCCTCTTTGCATCGAAGATCTTTTTGAGTTCTACAACCGCTATATCTCGTTGCGTAGAGACTGGGCGGCTCAACTCGAACAAGAGTTAGCTTTTTTCAGCCAGTCTGACCAAATGCCCCGTCATGCTCTGCCGACCTGAAGGCCCAATCCCCGCCCGTATCATGCTCGTGGGCGAGGCCCCTGGGTTCGACGAGGAAAGAACGGGCTATCCCTTCCAAGGCGTCAGCGGCCAAGAACTCAACCGGATGCTGGGGGAAGCTGGTATAACTCGTTCTGAGTGCTTTATTACTAATGTTTGTAGAGTACGACCACCGAACAACGACCTCAACTTATTCATTGCAAAGGCCAAGAAAGATGTTACCTCCCAACACCGAGAACTCAAAGGTAAGTGGTGTCTGCCGCCTGTCATCGACGGACATGCATTATTGGCTAAGGAAATCTCGCTGGTCAAACCTAATGTTATCGTTGCGCTTGGCAATACGTCATTATGGGCACTTACAGGCATTAGCGGTGTTACAAAGTGGCGAGGTTCCATGCTACACACTACTGGAGATATGGGGGCTACCAAGTGTATCCCCACCTATCACCCAGCCGCCGTCCTCCGCGAGTGGTCCTGGCGCGCAGTCGCAGTCTCTGACCTTAGGCGAGCAGCAGGCTTTCGGGATGGCAAACCCTATCCCAAGCCAGAATGGAAGTTCATTCTACGACCAACTTTCTCGCAAACGATGGAATGCCTTAGTGGAATCCTCCAAAGACTTGACGGAAAAACGAGAGATACTAGCAGCCCAGATTCTCAACCAGGCCTTCGCCTCTCCTTCGACCTCGAAACCCGAGGAGGCCACATCGCCTGCGCAGGACTCTCCTGGACCCTCTGCGACGCCATTTGTATCCCCTTTATCCACGAAGGATTCCGAGACTACTGGTCCGCTCCCCACGAAGGAGAAATAGTATGGCTCCTCCGCCAAGTCTTGACCCATCCAAATGCGCAAGTTGTGGGTCAAAACATTCTCTACGATGCTCAATATACCTTCCGTCATTGGCGCTTTGTACCGAATGTCGTACAAGATTGTATGATATCTCAGCACTCGATCTTCTCAGATTTGCCGAAGAGCTTGGCATTTCAGGCGAGCATGTACTGCAAGTATTACAGCTTTTGGAAAGACGAAGGAAAGAACTGGGATCCAAAGCTAGGGGAAGAATCACTCTGGCATTATAACTGCCTGGATTGCGTCTACACCGACGAAGGCGGCAGGGTAGAACTCGATTTAGTCTCCAAACTCAAACTGGAACCTGTCCATGACTTCCAACAGAAACTATTTTGGCCCGTTTTGCAAACGATGCTGCGAGGAGTTAGAATTGATCTCGATCGCCGGAAAGCTCTTACCAGCGAAGTCACTGCAGAAATTGAACGACGCAAGGTTTTCCTTAAGGATCTCCTTGGACACGAAATCAATCCTCAAAGCCCAAAGCAAATGTTTGCTCTGTTTTACGAGGATCTTGGACAACCTGTAATCATGACCCGGGCGAAAAAGGGACAACCCGCAAGGCCAACATTAAATGACGACGCGCTCCAAACAATCTCGCTCCGCGAACCGCTTCTCAAGCCTATCATCAACGCCATCAGCGATATACGCACCATGGGCATTTTCCTCTCCAACTTCCTCACCGCCGAGTTGGATGAAGATCAAAGAATGCGCTGCGCCTATAACATCGGAGGTTCCGCCAGTGGAAAATCAGCTCCCAAAACCTATCGCCTTAGCAGTTCAGAGAACGCTTTCGGATCTGGGACCAATCTTCAGAATGTACCTTCAGAGAAATCTAAGTCACTCGGAAAAGCAGCTGCTAGAGGATCTACCACGGGGCTTGGCGACCCGTACAGTTACCCGAACATTCGTAGCATGTTTATCCCAGACGAAGGTTACACCTTCTTTGATGGTGACCTTGACCGCGCGGATTTACAGGTAGTGATTGCGGAATCAGGGGATGAGATGCTCCGAGCCGCCGTGGCGATGGGCGTAGATCTTCACCTGATGAACGCCTACATTCTCCAAAACCAAAAGGTTCCCGATCTTTCCGAGCTGGTCGAGGGGCATCCTAAATACCTTCAATGGCGGGCGCCTATGAAGATGCTCAGGGAATTTGCCAAAGTGTTCGTACACGGGACAAATTATGGAGGCCAACCACGCACTATGGCTGCTAATACCGGATGGACTGTTAAAGAAGTTGAACGAGCTCAAGGCCTTTGGTTCGGTGCGCATCCTGGTATCAAACGCTGGCATGATAGAGTTAAGAGTCAAATTAACCGCTCCCGTTTCATTGAAAACAGATTTGGTTATCGCTGGTACATCTTTGACCGAGTGGATTCAATCGTCCCCGAAGCCATCGCCTGGGTCCCCCAGTCAACCGTCAGCGTCGTTATCAACAAAATCTGGATGCGAATATATAGCGAGCTGCCCGATGTGCAAGTACTCTTGCAAGTTCACGACAGCCTCGCCGGACAATTTCCGAATGATAGACTGGATCTGCAAATGCGGATTCAAGAATGTGGGAGAATCGAAATCCCCTACGAAGACCCCCTCGTCATCCCGTTCAGCGTCAAAACGTCGGAAGTGAGCTGGGGGGCATGCGCATGAGCTGGTATCTACGAAAGTTGGGAATAACTGATACACACCCAGTATATCGCGCTTGGTGTGACATGCGACGACGCTGTACAAACCCAAATACTAAAAGTTATAAGCATTACGGAGGCAGAGGTATAAGCTATTGTGCTGATTGGGAAGATTTTAGAAACTTTTATAGGGATATGTTTCCTACTTGGCAATACGGGTTGCAGCTAGACAGAGAAGACAACGATCTTAACTATAACAAAGATAACTGTCGTTGGGTTAATAGAACAGTTAGTATGCGCAACAGGAGCTACAATAAGGTGACAATGAGTTTAGCAGATGAAATACGAAGAGTGTATAAATCAGGTAACGTATCTCAAAGAGAGTTAGCTGAAAGGTACGGTATAAGTCAGCCAAATATAAGCTTGATAGTGACAGATCAGACCTGGATATGAGAAATTTTCCAGACTGGTTAGCTGCGTACATAGAGTATGCTGGGTTCAGTGAAGCACCTAAACGTATGCATTTTTGGTCAGCTGTCTCAGCTATTGCTGGAGCGCTAAGACGGCGGGTATGGCTGAACATGGGCTATTATCGTTGGTGTGTGAATCACTACATCGTTTTTGTGGCCCCTCCAGGTATAGTATCTAAATCAACTACTGTAGCAATCGCGATGGATATTCTGCGAAAGGTGCCAGGTATAGCTTGGGGACCAGATATTGTTACATGGCCTGCTTTAGTTACAGCCTTCGCAGCCTCTATGGAATCGTTTACTGTAGAAGAAGATTACCATACTCAGTGTGCTCTTACTCTAGAAAGCTCTGAGTTTGGTAACCTTGTTAATCCAACTGATCGAGAAATGATTGACCTACTGGTGACATTATGGGATTCAAAGCAGGGCGGGTTCAGCAAGGTAACCAAGAACTCGGGGAGCGACAAGATCGAAAACCCGTTCATAAACCTGATCGCTTGTACAACCCCCGCATGGATAGCCGGGAACTTTCCAGAATATGTCATAGGTGGCGGATTCACTTCTCGATGTCTGTTTGTTTATACAGATCAGAAGGAAAAACTTGTGGCCTACCCAATTTATCATATTCCTCCAGGAATGAAAGAGACGCAAGCGAGGTTGGCCGCGGACTTGGAGCACATCGCTACAAATCTTGTCGGGCCGTATGTGCTGTCGGGAGAGGCGAGGGAGTGGGGGGAGAGCTGGTATCAACATCATTACAGCCATCCGCCGGCCGCCCTCCAGGACGAGAAGTTCGGAGGGTATCTGGCGAGGAAGCAGACCCATTTGCACAAACTGGCGATGATAATTGCGGCGGCAACGCGGGATGAACTGGTGATTACGGCAGAGGATCTTCAGCTGGCGAACGTCCAAATCACTGACCTTGAGGTTGACATGCCCAAGGTCTTTGCCCGAATCGGGAGGAGTGAAGATTCAATACAAGCTGAGAGGCTGGTTCAGTTTGTGATCAAGAACTCTCCAGTGAGCTACTCGGCGGCCTACCAGTTCATTCATCACGCCTTCCCTTTCTGCAGTGATTTCGAAGGCATCGTTGTGGGAGCAGCACAAGCGGGGCTGATTAAATTCAACAAAGAGACTTGGATGTTGATGAAGCCTTGAGTGGTGTACGTGCAAAACGGACGGATAATCCACGTACATCAAACCGCCCTGATCCTTGCCCCCAGATCACTCGCCAGATAAACACCCCAAGAAGGCAGGTTTGTGTGAGGGGCGAAGAAGTCCGAATGCCCCGAGACCTTTGGGAGCAAAGGAGTTGCCCCGCAATCAACGTTGGTGATCAGAGGATCACTGCCCTCATACCCTCCGTGACCCATTTCCCCCCAGACCGGATCGACAATGCCGAGACGCTGGGCGATCTGTGCCGCCTCCGTGATCTGGTCGCCGGGGTTGAAGTAAACCCTGATCCACGGGCAGCCCGCCGGCCGAGTGATTTTCTGCTCCAGCGCCGCGTTGATAAAGATCGCGCCGGCGACCACTACCCCCTGGCGCATCAGGTCGTAGGCGATTGCGCAGCCATTCGAATGGCCAATGATTATGTCCTTCGGGCCGATGTAGGGCATTAAGGCTCCAACGATAATCGGGTTGACCAGCCTGGTTTCGAGACCCAAGATGTAGCCGTAATCGGGATACTTGACCTCCCACTTCGACAGAAAAGGGATCAAGCCTTCGACCAGGCTTGTCCCTTCGGTGTGGATTCCATGGATCAGGTGGATCACGGAGCCGCGACCGCCGCCGTCGAGACTGCTGCAGAGCCTTGAAGAGCCTGGAGCTTGGCTGTGAGGGCAGCTACCTCTTGCTGCAGCAACGACGTAGCTCCGGCGAGTAAGGCCGCTGGCGCGTTGCCGAGGACATAAGCCTCGGCGGCCTCAACACCCAGAACCCCAGGTTGCTTCTCTAAAATCTGCAGCGCTCCAATGGCTACAGGAAGCAAATCAACCTCCAAATTACTCTTGATCAGATCTAGAAGACTGTTGACATTACTCATCTGCGTTCTCCTACTTTTTAAGTGTTTCATCGACCATCGTACGAAATTCGCCACTTGTGGCAGCACGCTCCTTCTCCATCGCAACACCCTCGTTGCGGCCTTGGAGCAGGTTCGAGGTAGCGGTGGCGGCGACCAGAGCGTCTTTCATGTGGTTCGTAGCCACCTCAACCGTTTTCACATTGGTCTTGACTTCTGCGACTGTAGCAACCACTGCATTCAAGACATCGTGAGTAAGAGCTTGAGCCTCATGAACAGTATCGACCTTGGCGATAGCTGTATCGACCTTTTTATCAGTAGCCTCTCCCTTCGCGGTGTTGATGTCTATCTTGCCGGAATTGCGAATGCTGATATAAACCCCAGCCATCGAGGTGACGAAGGCGGCGAGGGCGGAGAGAAGAGTGGTGATTTCTGCTACTGTCATGTGAACTCCGCTTTTAACTTATCAATCTCTTCAATCACCCAGTCCACCTTCTCTACAATCACGGTGATTTGGCTTTGAAAATCACTCAGCACAGCGTTGGTTGCGTCATTAGCGCTGGATAGATTCGTCCTAGCCGCCTCGATCGCGGCAAGCATGACAGCAAGGTCTGTAACGGTTCCTCTGAGGGCTTCCAGAGTCTTAACCGCCTTCTCATAACGGGTTATTCGACTCAATGAAGCACCGAGCCGCCGGCTCGATTAAGGGCCTCGGCGATGCAGAGCAGTAAGACCGAAATCCAAAGGATCGGCGCCGGACGCATGGCAGATAGAATGGCAATGATTGCTGCGCCGATGATTAAGACAAATACAAGCCCAACTATAATACTCATGATAATTTCCTCAGATTAAACAGTCGGATAAGACCCACAGATGGTCAACCCTACACACGATGCCGGGAGGGGGATATTACTAAGCGCCCCCGTTCCCGGCGCCCACTGCCACAGACTGATCGTGGTGGCATTCTGATTCACGTTCCCCTGCAGCATGTTGCCCGCCGTGATCGGCAGACCGTTGGCGCGAATCGTCACTGCGTAAATCGTTGAGTTAGACGAGGTGTACGGCAGCCCGTTGATCTGGATGCTGCCGGTGCCCGTATGCGCGGTCCAGGCTAGGTTGATCTGAAACTCAACCATGTCGTCGAGCAGCGTGTACTTTCCGATCTGCGAGGTGTAGGTGCCGACTCCCGCGGTCGTCGTACCCACTGCCGTGACGGTGAAGATGCCGCGATTTTGGAACGTATTATTGAACACATTGACGAGGGACACGCTGCCAGAAAGAACTGTTAATCCTTCGTTGAAGTTATTGTTATTGATCAGCACATTGGTCGAAGCCGCAGTGGCGTCATCGGTCAGAATGCTGGAGCCATTGGTGTTGCCGTTGGTGGTATTGCCGACGACTGTGCCGTTGCCAGAATTAGCACCAACGTAAATGCCGTAGCCAGAGTTATTATAGCTTACGTTACCTGTAACGCTGCAGTAGGCAGAACCGAAGAGATGAATGCCTGAGCCGTTCGAGCCCACGCCGCCGCCCAAGACTCCGTAGACCACATTGCCAGTTACGCTTGAATAGTTACAAATTTCAATGTTGATACCGACGGCCTGGTTGGTAGGGCCTAAGCAGTTGTAGACGATATTATTCGCACATACTGCATACACATCTGCCCCACCAGTTCCTTCGATATCGATGCCGTTATACAAGCTGATGTTATAGAACAGGTTCCCGGTGACGATGACGTTTTGCGCAGGATAAAAGAGTGAGATCCCTTGGCCCACGTTATAGCCGGTGCAATTGCTGATCTGCCAGTTCTTGCCCCCGCCGCCTACCCCGCCGCAGGCGAAGGCATTGTCCGACCACTCGTGTGCGGTCACGGCGTAGATGCGCACGCTATCGACGTAGTTGCAGAGCACACCGCTCCCGGTGGTATTGCCGGTGCCGTAGGTGCCCGCGCCTACTAGCTGCACGTTATCGACCTGGGCGTTCGCCAGGTGCGTACCAGAAGTACCAGTAAAGGTAATGCCGCTATAGCGGTGGGTGGTATCGGTAAAGTTAATGATCGAAGAAGGTCCGTCACCTGTAACACGTACGTTAGAAGCGGTAATATTGACGTTAGTGCTACAGGTGTAAGCCCCTCCTGGCACGTAGATGGCTCCACCTGCAACGCTTGCAACCGCAATAGCCTTGGTAAAGGCGTTTACATGATCAGGATCGGCTAGAGCTTTATAGCGTAGCAGGTTTAAAGGTGCGTAGCTAAGATTGGCTGGTGTGACTGAAGCCGTCACTTCGGCGGCGGTTTGCGGGTATAACTGGCCGCCGATATAAGCCTGGTTAACCGCCGCCAGCGAGGTTCCTCCAAGCGCAGCCAAGCCCGCCGCCGCCGTCGTTTGACCAGTTCCGCCGCCAGCAATCGTCATCGGCGGCGAAATCCCCAAAGCAGTCAAAGCCTGTGCTGGAGTCGACGCTCCAGCCATGACAGAGTTGACCAGCACGTCGACTGCATTCAGCCAAGCCGCCGACACATCCGGGCCGACTCCATCAACGTAATTCTTTGGTGTAAAGGTCATGAGTAGAAAGACTCCACCGGGATATGAACGTTATTTCCAGGGATCATGCAGCCTGGGATGGCGAGGCCAGGGATAGCCGACCGGTCGTTGATGGTGCAGAAGGTGATGTTGATATCGTTATCTGGTTGAACCCAAGGCGGGGTTTGAATGTCCTGAACTCCGCGAACAAAATCTTGGGGCTGCCGCGGCTCGTTACAGCGAGGATGCCGCCACATTCCTTGCCAGTTTCTGACCAGCTCAGAAGCCTTAGCCTTTGCACCACATATGCTGCAACGGGCGTTCCAATCTCCAGGTTGCCAGAAATCAGCTGGGCCTTTAACCAGACTACCCATAAGTCATTCCCTCGGCGAAGCCATGCTTTTGAAGCTCGGGAAGTTCTGCTTCAAGGCGTTTCCCAATATCTGTACGGAATAAGATATTGCTTGGCCATTTGATTTCCCAAGCAATATCGTATGCCGCCTTCGCCGCCGCCTCGACTGTTTTCCCCGAACCCGTCACCACAGCCACATAAGTCCCTCCAGTCAGCATCATCAGCGGCCGTTGAAGCTTCCCGTCTTTCCAGGCAAATCCCTTGCCTTGCTTAACCTGCTGGAAATGAATGTGCTCAGAATTCTTCTCCGTCACTCCATAGATAGGGAAATCAGCCCACTTTTCTGGAGGATCATTTTCGTGAGGAAAGTCCCCGTGAGCCATCACCACGCCCAAGGCGATCTTGGTCGAAACGTCCAGGGTATCCTTCCCTTCGATCAAATCCTTCATCACTTGAATAGTGTCATTCTGAAAAACCTCCAGCCGAATATTCAGATCCGGCCAGCCCAGTCGCATAGTGAATTCCAGCGGCCACGCAGTCCCCTTCGAATCGACCATGCAATTAACTGAGCAATCTCCCACATAGTTAATGGAGTGTAAATAGTCCGTGATCGGGTCGAGGATTTGGTCAAAGAGCTTGGACCTGCGAACATGACGAACAACGGTTCCCATCTCGCCTGTGTTGCCGCCGAGATCGTCGTTGAGGAATTTCTTATGCTCGAAGGATTCCTCAAGAGCCCTCGACCACCCCCCAGGGCCGAACCATCCAGCGATTCCAATTTCAATCCCACTGATCTTCTCCTGCATCATCAATTGGCCTTTGAATAACTCTTCCCGCTTCCACTTTTCCAGGGTAAAGATCCCGTCCTCCGGCTCGGCGGCTACGTAGGTCAACGCACAGTCCTCTGTACCTCCCCAGGGTTTCATCGCGTAAGCCTTACCCGTTTCTTTAATAAGCGCAATACCCTCCTCTGGGCTGGAGACAACTTCGAAAGGAATTGTGGGGACTCCATAGCGCTTAAGAACTTCTTGACCTCTTCCTCGGTCGAGTTCGAGTTCTGCGCCTTTAATATTTGAGCCAAAAATCGGATAGCTTCGGCCAAAGTAGTCGTTGAGGGGAGAGGAATACTTGTTGTTTCCTGTGAGGATAATGAGGTCAGCCCAGTCCATAGAAGGTTCCCACTCGGAGGGCTTTTCCAAAAGCCCATCACCGTAAGGCCGCGGCTTTCCGGCCCTCGTTGGCATCCAATACCTCAAATCATGCCCTTCGTCCTGGGCGCGTAGCGCCAGGCTGATGCCGGTCCCGCCGCCTTCGACGTCGAAGACCAGAACTCTCACTCCTCGGACTCCCTTTCATACTTCGCCCTCTTCTGCTTCGAAACATGCCTAAGATACTCCTCACGCTCTTCAGGTTTCATTTGGTCCAACAGAGGCTTTTGCTGCGCCCACTGTAACTTCGAAAACATATAAACGTTTATGTCGAAGTCCTGATCCTTGTTGAACTGCTTCTGCATCTTGGCCGTATCCTTGGGATCGAGGTCATAATCCTTGACCATTTGATCCAGCTTGGCCTCGTACTTGTCCCCGTCCTCAGACTTGTCAGATTTAAACAGCCGCCGGAGTTCCTTCGTATCCTTCGACATTTGAACGGCCTGGAAAGGCTTTTTCTTCGGTCTAACATAGTCGTTGAACGCCGCATTGATCTGGCCTTCAACAGCCGTTCGATCAATGTACTTCCCTGCCGGAGAGAAGCCCGCAACCGACAGCCCTCGCATTTTGGGCGCTGCGCTTTCGTCCTGTAATCCAATGTCCTTCATGCTAATCGGTTCGAAGTCTCCATACATGTTCTGCAAGGTTTGTTCGAGTTGCTTGAAAGGTGCTCCCTTGGGATCACGGATTTCATTGTCCAGACCGTTGAGGCCGGTGAGAACTGTTTTGGAAAGGTCATACATCCCAGAGCCTTTAGACCAGACAAAGTCACTCACGCCCGAAGCAACGCCTTCTTGCTGAATATGTTTGGTCAGCGAAGAACCCTCGTGGGTGTAGAAGGGGGTGTTGAGGCGAATGGGCTTGCCGTATTCGTCTTTCTCTCCAGAATCTGGGTTAGTGTAATCTAGGATGCCTTCAGGCTTTCGATGGGCAAGCCAATAGGTCATCCAGCCGCCGATCGTGAGGGCAGTAGCGACATAGTTCATGACGAAAAGAGGTCGGGAGGCTGTGCCTTCCCTAACCGAGCCTTTGCCTACGAGCAGCTTCGCGGCATCTACAGCTCCGCCGCCGTACTGGTCGAGCAGGCCTAGCTGCCACCCAAGACTCAGGGTCAATCCAGTCCCAATGTCCTTGGCCATTTTATGCATCAGCATCGTGTCGTAGTTCATCTCGCCGTAGCGGGATTCAACCCTTCGTGTAATCCCGCGAAAAGCCATTTGGCGTTCGCCATCCGCAGCCTTGGGATTCATTTCTCTCCAGGCTCGAACGTCTTTGATATATGCTGCAGTTTTGAGCGAGGGGATCCAGAGGTTGTAGATAGGATAGTTCAAGCCAGAGAGCGCAGCCATCGGAAGGCGGAAAATAGCCCCGCTCGAATGTTGGCGAACAGCGTCCTTCCACTTTTGCATTTGGCCTGAAGTCTCTTCCTTCGGACGGACAGGAATGAAGCCGCCGTCAGCCATATCGAAAGAGGCTGCTTTGTCTGCGTCGCTTAAAGAGGAAAATTCTCTCTTGCCCTGGAAGAACCTCAAAAGCGGCCACCCAGTTCGAGGGTTATCCCACCAGGCACGGTAGAGAATGCCGGCGGCTCCAACAGGCGAGGTCGGAGTTCCGGTGGCAAGTTGGGTCATCAAATTCCGGACGTTCTTTGCTGACGGATTTGTTAAGGCTAGTTCTTGAGCCCGAGTCATATCAGCCGCCGCGTCGATATGAGTCACGTGAAGAGGGTGGAAGCCACTCCACATTAGCTTAATCGGTACGACAGCGTTCTTCGCTCCCATCCAGCCGCGGAAGGCTTGGCTGGTTCCTCGGGCCAGGGGCGAGCCTTGAAGGTTCCACAAAGTCGGCGAATCATAGGCATTATACAAAATCTTTTGCGCAGCTTCTTTCACCCAGTATCTCTGCCCCGTAGGCGACCTCGCGGCTTTATCATAATATCCTGGTGGAGCAACCTCCTTACCCTTCTCAGCCCTGATTGCAATCCCTCGCTTTTCAAAGTCAGCCAGCAGATTCGTTCTAAGTTGAGCGATGTCAGAAGCGTGTTGGCGAGCCTGCATAATCTCTTCAGGATTGGTGTACTTAGGCGTGAAACCCTGAGCAATCGCTTCCTTGTAGAGGTCGAAGCTTCTTTCCTTGATAAACCTCGGATCGGCCCAACGATTAGCGTATTTGCCTTTAAGCCAGTTAAGAGCCCCGTCCCCGTCAACAAAGATATGGGCAAAGTAATGATCTCGAGGATCGTATTCCAGGCCAGTTTTCATATCCTGTTTATACATATCGTCGTTCCACTTAGCATAGAATAGACGATTTTCTTCCCATTGCTTGTTGGCGAATTTGATGCCTTTCTCTGCACCTTCGAGAAATTTCAGGCTGACTTCCTTGCCCATGGCGATAAAGTAATTCCGGCGATCCTTGCCGCGTTCCCAGTATAAGAGTTGCCGCCGAGACTCCTCGTACTTGGCCTGGACGACAGCCACTCCGGCTTTCTTCGCGTCGATCCCGAGGGCTTCGGGGTTAAAGGTCTCAAAAATGCCTTCATAAACCCGGGCGAGTTTGGCTTCAGCGATTTTGAGAGAAGGAGATTTTTCCTTCAGCCAGTTGAAAGCGTCGGAGACTTGTTGCTTGGTAACCGGGATTCCCATGTTGAAGTGGACGATCCCGTCGTCCTTGGGTGCAGGGTCGGCGGCATCACGCTTAGCGGCTTCGCCCTCGCGGATCGCAGCGTTCTTGGGGATGACCTCGGGCTGGAACTTGTGGACCATTCCTTCCTCGGCATCGCGGCGGCGAGCGATGGATTCGCGATGAGCCGCCCGTTCCTCGGGAGTCATCGTCATGTTGACGGCTTCGTAACCCTCCTGAACCGCGGTGCGCATGACGGCGCTGAGGCGTTCAGGAGTCATGCGGCGAAGCATCGCGGCATGGCGGGCGGCATCTGAAACCACATCAGCAACAGGGGCACCAACAGAAGTTTTGCCTTTTGGAGAGCGTGTTTCAGGCTGAGGTTCCTTCGCCGGCATCTGACGCTTGAGCATTTCGGCATGCTGCTCTACCGCTGAAGTAGTGGATTCACTCGCCGCGCCCTTGATCGTCAGAATATCCGCCTCAACCGAAGTTCTTCCAATCTTTTTCAGATCTTCGTCAGAGGCTTTGACTGAAGCCTTGACGATCTTCCTCATGTGCTTTTCGATAACTGGATCAACCTGGCCAACGTATTTGACCAGGGACTCGGCGGCGGCAGGATCTTTGACAGCCAATTCAGCGAGGTTCGACTGCATCTTGAGTTTCTGGGCGTTGATGCGAGCCGCCTTGGCCTGAGCAGCCTCGCGAACGGCCGCGGAGCGGGCTAGGCCACCTTCCCCACCGGCGGCTCCAGCCAAGGCTTGGATGCCGAATTCTTCGAGGCCTTCAACTCTTTGTTCAGCAGGAGAATCGCCAGCTACCTTTCGGGTAATCGTCTGGGCAGGCTTGACAGCGCCTTCTTCGACCAGCGCAGTGATAGGGGAGAACAGAAAGGCTAGGGCACCGATTCCAGTTTGAGCTAGCCCGCCCATTCCTTCGACGGCGGCTAGAGGTCCCTGAGCGTGCTTCATGTGCGCTACGCCTTCGGACATAGAAGCTTCAGCCGAGGAGACTTCGGCTTTATAGGTCCTGCCATAATCGGTCTGTTCGAGCGTATCGCTAACCCAGGAAAGCGCCCGATCGATCGCAGGCTTGAGGTCTTCAGCTCCTTTAGCAGACCGAATAGCCTTGGAGATTCCGCCAGAAACATCAAGCCGCGGCATGGAAGAAGGCTTGGCTGTGGCCGCAGGCGCAGCCCCCCTAGCCCGTTGTAAGGCTTGCTCCGGCGACAGCGCACCGCCGGCGGCGGGCGGCTTTCCGGCCATGGCCGCGAGAGCTTCTTCCGGGCTATAAGACATTAATTCTCAGTCTCTGGTTCATCATCATCTTCCGGGCCTTCACCTAAGGGATAAAGTCCGCCTTTAGGATATTGCTTGGTCGGGGTAGCATTGAAATGCATTGGGCCGTCAGGGGTATCGTACCACTTCCCATCTTCGAATTTGAACTTAGACTGTTCGTCCGGATCTGCCGGGATGATGAAAGCGTTCTTGGGTGAGGTGCCTTTACGAACGTACTGTTTAGCATCCGAAGGAATCCTTCCATCCCGCTTGGCGTTTTGAACAGCCTTGGCAACGGCGGCCGCCTGGTCAAGCCCGTCACGGTTTATAAAGGTTTCGGCGTCCAAGGCAACACCGCCTCGCTTGGCAATATCGCGTGCGTCGGCTGTAGACATGGTGTCGGCGGAATCCTTGACGATCGCGTCGGTTACAGCAGAGACGTTGGTTCCTTTGGGAATAAGCCCGGCACTACCGTACTTCCTTGCCACGCCTTCTTCCTTAACCTTGTTCAGACTCGCCGCCGAATACCTCTGGGCTTCGAGAGCCTTTTCAGATTTCGTATGTGCCCTTTCCCATTCAGCCTTGGCCTTGTCGAGGTCTTCCTGCGCTTGGGAACGCTTTTTAACCGAGGCATCACGAAGTTCTCGCACGAGCTGCGGAGAATACTTTTGATTCTTCATCGCACTCGGCGTCCCAGTCATCATCTCGACGTGAGAGTTCATCTGGTCCCAGAGGCGCTGACCCTCCTCGGGGGATACGTCGTCAGGGATTGTACCGAGAAGCTGATCAGCATACTTGGTCTGCTGTTCTACCAACTGCGCCCGCTTGGTAGCGGCGTTTAGCTGCTGAGTAGCTATCGCAGAACCCTTAGAAATCGCCTCTATGGCTTCCTCGGGAAGCCCAGCCTTAGCAGCGGCTTCCCCAATCTCCATCAGGGTGTTGGAAGCCTCGGTTAAAGGATTCTGGCCTGGTGGGATCTGGGACATCTTGCCCGCCAACAAATCCGCCATTTGCTGGCGGCGGGAAAAGTCACTCGTCGCGATTTTGAGCGCGAGCTTTTCCTTCTCGAGTTTGATTGGGGCTTCCTGGATCAGGAATTTGTTGAGTTGAAATTCCTGGCCAGAGAGAGCGCCTTGGATAAAGGGTTTGGAGAGGTCGTCCATAGGATTGACTCTATTGTAGAATGTAGCCGCCTTGAGACATGCCTGCTACTGCAGTTCCGCCGCCGGCGGCAGGATCACCGCTGTAACCTCCTCCACCGCCGCCCGAATTCCCGAAGAACGACAACAACCCTCCAAGAGAGGCAAGGTTTCCAGCTCCAGCCTGAGCAGCCCCTGACGCTGTTCCAGCCGCCGCCGTGGGGTTAAACCCAGTTCCAGACATTCCGGCGAGCAACTGTTCCTGTTGCAACAACTGTTGCTGACCGAACCCCTGGCCAAAGGTTTGGAGCGCTGTCGCCTCATTCCCCGAATTCGGCCCGAAGGCCGAGGCGTTCTGGCGGGCTACGGCCTGGGAACCCTGGGCCGCGGAAGCTTGATAGACTGGAGAATTAAAAAAAGACCCTGGGTCAGTGATCAACTGTTGAAGCGAGCCGAAGGCTTGATTTTGCTTCGATGCCTGGTTTCCCTCTAAGCTTAGTTGCTGGCCAGCAATCCCAGCCTGAGACATCGTACCGTAGATCGAGGCTCCGGCACTTATTAAACCTCCAGCAACTACAGCGCCTCCAACTGCAGCGGCGGCTGTAGAGATTCCGAGGGCTACTGCGATGTCTGCAAAAACCTTCGTTGCCTTCACGTGGTCGAACCACTGACCGTTGGCCAAAGCCCTTTCAAACTTTCTCAGTTTTTGCATTCTATCTCCTGAGGGATAATCTCATTCCCTACGCCAAAGCGAGAAGTTGGATCAAACTCAGTAAGCTCAGCTTCGATCTCCTTCAAATCGGTTTTATCTGTTCGGAAGACTCCAGCGAAAATGGTATCCTCTAACGTTAATCCTGCCCGACGGGTGCCAGGGCCGCATATAAGAGTCATCCCAGCACGGAGGGTTACGATACCCTCGTCCATAGTGACTTCGGCCAGGCCCTTGAGGACCATAAAGAAGTGCTGCTTTTTATGCCGGCGGCCAACGAAGGCCGTGCCGGCGGGGATAAAGGTCTGCCGCACGTAGATCCCGTCGAGCAGAAAGTGCTGGGTTGGGACCTCGACTTGAGGAAGATTCGCCGCCGCAATCTTCAAGGCCTGAATCTTATCCTGCATTGGGACGATGCTCATGTTGGGTCCTGGACGGCGGTAAGGATTCCGTTGGTGAAGGTCAGAGAGCCGTTAGCGCCGCCGCCCGTCAGTTTCGCCACCGGAACGACCACAGACTGGGCGGCCAGCTGGCCCCGCGAGTTATTCACCGCCGGGGGATAGCCTTGGTTCAAGAGGCTGGCCAGATTGGTGAAGAGCTGAAGCCAAACCAGCACGAAGGTCTTGTGCTCTCCAGGAAGCGGCGGCACGGCCGAGGGTACGTGGAATAGGTCCATTACAGAACTCCAATATCCATCTGTAAGTCAATAGATTTAATTCTCAAAGCTGTGTTGGCAAAATGCCGCAGGTGATAAGCCCGGCGGTAGAACGACCCCTCGTCGTTGAGGATAGGGCGCTTAATCGATAAGTCTATCGAGCGAGGGTTGGTCCAGGATTGATAGTCGTCGTCGCTCGAACGGATCTTGAGTTTAGACCCTCTGGTCTGATCGGCGTTGAAGCGCATCTGGGAAAGGAATTTCTCTCTATCCACTCCAGCATCGAAGTTCGGGGTGTAAATATCGACAGGGACTAGGTTGCCAAAGTCATTTGGGTAGACGTAATCCGGCTGCATTTGATAGATGTTTCCAGAAACCATCTGATGCCATTCGATGGAAGCGGGGCCAGCACGGGCCACCACGGGGTAATAGTTTCCGTTGTAGTCAGTCCACAGGTACCAGAGTTGTTCGCTGATATCGTAAACCATAGTCACGTTGGTGGTGACGTTGGTAAGGACGTAGAAACGGTGGCCGGCGTGCTGGTAGGCGAGGGAATAGAAACTACCGCCCTGGTCGAGGTCCAAGGCTCTCTCAATCGCCGGGGTAGAGATGAATTTGGCATTAAGGTTTTCAACCATCACAACGCGAGACGTGCCGACCTTGGACTGGGTGGCCCAGAAGAGCACCCCGTCGAGGTCGCAGAAAGTGTCGGCGGAAATACAGCCGAAGTTGTAGAGCGCGCCGGGGAGAGGACTGAGAGATGAGCCGAAAGAGTTCCCAGCATCGTAGTAGAACTGGGTGGTCCAAGTTTTGATCGCAACGACGTAGACGAGCTGGCGAGCGAGCTGAACAGCCACGTCGGCGTCTGAGGCGGCAGTGATGAAATCCAAAGGGCTCCAAGAGCCAACTCCAGTGACCTGATTTTGATTCGTGGTTTCCCAGATTTTGCCTGAATAGTCCATAGCGTAGACGTAGCCGTTGAGATAGACGAATCCAGGAACGGTGTTGGAGGGGAAGCCGGAAGAATCTCCGCCGACGAGGGTGATGACGTTTCCATTCTGGAACACGTAAACACGGCTGGAACTCGCGGCGGTGGTATTATCTCCGCCGAACATGATAGTAGGCGGGGAGGTCGGGATACCGAGGAACTGAAATCTGTTACCGGTAGCGTAGGAGACGGTAGGGGTAGTGAGGTAGGTTATGCCGGAAGTACCTCCTAGAGAATCTGTGAGGATAAAGTAAACGCCTCCACTGGCGATGAACAGGGTCAGGTAGTTCTTGCCTACGTACGGAGCGCTGCCAAAGAGCTGAACGTATTCGTAGGTGAACAGCCCCTGGCCTACCGCCGAGGAGGAAGGGACTGGAGGCAACCCATGGCCTCGGGGTTCGATGAAAGAGCTGACTATAGGAACAGGATTGAACCCGGGACGCTTCTCAATCTCGTATTCGTTGGTGAGCTTGTTCTTTTCCGCGTAAGCATTGACCAGGCGAGCATCCTTGAAGAAACTCCCATCCCTGGAATCCAGGGTATTGACCAGCGGCCACCGATGCGGGATCTGCATCGAGCGAGCTTGGGACAGGGAGAGTTCTTGAGGGGCTTCAGGCATTAGCGGAATCTCCCACGGAATTGAGCTTCACGCTGGTCAGGCTGGAACATGGTGTCGGCGTCTTCAACGTCCCAGTCCTCGAGGGCGGCTTGGTACTTGGCGGACATCGCGGCCGCGCGAGCCTGGATGGCGATGGGAGTGCCGGTGGAGATTTGCTCGGCCAGACCCCATTCAAGCAGCAATCCCCATTCGATGGGGAAATTCATCTGATCTGTGATGCCGATGAAGTTGGTGACCGGGACCTCGAGCATTAGGTGAGCGGTGCCATTGGTCGCCTCGTAGGTCGAAGGCGGCATCCAGAAGTAGACGTTGAGGGTTAATTGCTGTTTGTCCACCGCGTAAGAGTTGATCGACCCAGGCTGCAAGAGGGTTGAGAGCCTCTTGTATTCGTCTGGGTAGGACAGCAAGATCAAGGGTCGCTGGGTGCCTGAGGTGTTGAGGTAATAGCCAGAAAGCACCCTCAAGGGCTTGGGCATCGGAACTGTCCCTGTTGGCCCAAAGGTATAGAGAGCCACGCCTTGGGTCGATGAAATCGGCGGGAGGAGCGTAATGGCTTGGTCCTGGACTAGCCAGAGCTTTAGCCCTTGGGTCATGTAGAAGTTGATTAGCTTGTTCAGCCGCCGAGTATAATCGACTATGATCTCGCTATCCGGGCTGCTCCCAGCCGCCAGTTTACCCACGTCCTTCATCGCATCGCAGATGATCCCGTAGGCGTTCATGATGGTGGAGGGCGTGGTCATGGGTGGGTTACTGCTTGGTCAGATCAAGGATGATGAAGAAACCCATGTTCTTTTCCGTCACCTTGAAAGAGGTCAGTGCGATCCCGAGGGAGTTCTCGGGGCTAGAGATGGCCTGGATCTTCTCCAGGTCAAATCCGCCGCGGGACTCAAGGGGCATAATGAGGTCCAGAGGCTGTGGGATGCCCGCCGGCTTTATCTCCCCCATTAGCCACCAGAGATAGAATCCCATTTTCTCCTGGATCGAGAATTGAACGCTGTCGATCCGAAGGCGACGCGGGGTGCCGTTTAGGTCGGCGAAAAACAAGACTGGCTCGGGTTTTGGAAGATCAGCAGAGAGCAATCCGGTGACGGTTGCTACACAGTGATTCCCTCCGTCCGAGCCAATCTTGACTTTCATTCAGCGCTCCTTGGCGGCGAAGATAAAGTCGGCGTAAACGGTCTGCGTGGTTCCGGTGGCGATAAGGCCGTAGGTCAGGCCGTTAGTCGTGGGAGTCCAGGCACCAGAGACTCCAGTTTGGTAGGCCGCGCAAGGGCCTAAGGGACCGGGAGAGGCGTTGACGTTGTTTACTCCGGTCCAGGCGCTCTGAGGTGTCCAGCCGAAGAGGGGGAAATCGAAATAGGCATAGACGTTCTGGAGACGGTCCATGTAGAAGCCAAGGTCAACCCACTGAGCATTGGCATAGGGGATTGAGGTCAAGGCCGCCGCGGGGATCGGAACGGTCCAGAGGAGGGTTGAGGCGTTGTAGGCTGAGAGCGCGACGGTGGTCAGGTTGGTGAGGGTGAAGAACAGGCCGTCGGTCGGCAGCGCTGTCGTGGTGGCCGCCGGCATCAGGCCAGCGTAGAGCGTGGTCGTAGCGACAGCGGTTAGATTAATCCTGGTGTGGAAGAAAACCTTCTTCGAAGGGAAGAGGGTGGCGGTTAGACTGGTTCCGGTGTACAAGGCAGGAGGAAGGAAGAAGTTGTTCCTCCCTCCGATCACCCCGGCGGTTCCGGCTCCGGCGCTCGAGGTAGTGAGTAAGAGCTGGCCGCCGTCCCCAGGGGTCAGAGCGGCGGCCGCCCCCGTTCCTGAGAGAACTGTAGACACGTTCCCATCGCTGGCCAGGGTCTCGAAAAAGTCATCGAAGAGGGTTTGGTACATGAAGGGGTTGGGCTGGCCGTAGTCACCTAAAGGCCCCCACTTGTAATCGGTAGAAACGCCAGAAGGAAACCGAGCTGGTGACTGGGACGGAGTTGTCATTCAAATCTCCTCGCGGCCCGAAGGCCGCTTTGGTGAAAGCGCGAGGAATGGTGTGCGTAGAGAATGCATGGATAATACACGTATACTATGGGCCGTTACTGCCGAGTATGCTCCTTGGGTCTGTTACCCCTGCCGAGGCCATGAATATCGTGGCAGATTTGGCGTTCTTGGTGTCGTAATCGTTGTCTTGGTCAAACTGCGGACGCAACCTCCAAAACCACTTCGGCCCGTGCATACAGTTGGTCCGGACGAACCAGGCATGGGGAGCGGTGAGGTAATGGTTGAGCTTCAATCCCTTGGGGAACGCGTTGGTCATCTTGATGACGTTGGGATCGTTATTTGCAGTTCCGGACTGCAAGACACTCTTCATCAGCCGATTGCCATTAAACCATTCTTGGCGGGCCACATGGAGGCTCTGGGGCATGATGGAGACCAAAAGGCCGCGGTCAGTTGGCAGCCCCATAGCCAGAATGCACATATCCTCGAGCGAGGCTTCGGTCATATCAGCCCCGGGGCTCAAGGCATTGGCAAAGGTGCCGCCTGTGGTGTTGGGCTGGGCGACTCCGCAAAGCGATTGGCCTGTGGCGAATTGAAAAACGTTGCCGGTGAAGGCGTCGTTGTAGACGCCGGCGGCTAGGTTCTCCACCGTCTGGCGGATCGAAAAGGCATTCGCCTCGGCACGGTCGTAAGACACCTTGTCGTAGAGATTGTTCATCAACTCTTCGAGGGTGACTTTGTAGCCCAGACCATAAGCGAGGTGAGTGTAACGCTGAACTGGACCCTGGGTTTCGTAATCGTAGCTAAGAGGCCCTCCCTCCGCCTTGATCGGGGCGAGGCCGAAGCCTGTGACTTGGACCTCTTCCTCGTAAGCCTGCTCGCTCTCTCTCACATCAAAGAGATCCGAAAACTCCTCTGTATGTTCTGCATAAGTCTGGCCCCAAAAAGCCAAGACGCCCGGCCACAACGCTTTAGGATGTGACCCAGTATTGATAACTCCTCCGGCCATGAGATTCTCCTAAAGGTTAGAAGCCTGCAACCGTGCCTTCGTAGACATGGTTGATGAGTTTGACCAGCCATTTGGCATAAAGGCCAAAGGTGTTCCACGAGGCGGTTTGCGGGTCGAGCCGCTGAGACAGACCCATCATACGCAAGAAGTAGCCGTTGGTGACGGTGCTTGAGGTTTGAGGGGTGTGGCCAGAGGAAACGCCGTTGTCCAAGGTCGTGCCGCTGATCGCGACGCCGGCCGCGGGGGCGCCGTAGACGAACGAAGCGTTTTTCGACGTTGCAGTGTAGGTCAAGGAAGTTGCTGGCGTAGTACCAGCCCCGGTTTCCTGGATCTCGAAAACGACCTTGGGATCGTCAACGACCAGGGCGAAATAGTTCTTCACCTTGGTGGCAGGGACGCTCAGAAGGGTCAAGTTTGTCGGGTCGATGTAAGGACCGCCGCGGAGGCTCGTCGTTGTGTTGGGCGAGGCGCCGAAGGCGATCGCCACGCCAAGGACAAGAGTCGAAGAGGCCGCGAGGGTCAAGTCGATCGCTTGAAGCCCAGACCACTGATCCAGCCCCGCCACCGGGGAAACTAGATCGCCTGGACTGAAAGCGTTCGTCGAGGTTGAAGAGATGAAATAAATGTTTGCTTGTCCATTCCAGTCAGACCCGTTCAGGTACTTTACGGGCGTTAGGCCGGAAGGTTTATTCTGATTTGTGACCGTGTTGGCCATAAATAAAACCTCCTAAACGTTAAAGAAGTTATGTTTGTGCTGGTTAACTACAGCAGGTACAACCCGCAAGTTATTCTGCACATGCAATCCTGACACTAAATCGCCCTGTAAAGGTATAACATGGTCTACCTCGTGCGGTACGCCTGTTTCTTTAGAGCGTCTTCGGGCTGCTTCATAAAACTCTTTTATTGCCTCTTTATCTGCCCAGACTGGAGTTCGCTTAAGGCTTTCTGCCTTACGTGCAGCTACAGCAGCTGCAATCTTTTCTGGATTAGCTTTCTGATAGTTTCTAGAATAAAGAACAGCAGCTCGCGGATGCCTTTCCATCCACCGACGAGCGTTATTACACTCTATATCGCACGACTTGCAGCGAGCTGAAAGCTTACCTCTACAACCTGGACTTCTCTTATAAAAACAAGACTCAGGCTTTACGTCTTTACATCTGCTGCAACGCCGTACAGGCTCTGGATTATCTTTAAGATATCCATTAACCTGCTCGAAAAGAGATTCTAGGTCGTCCATAAGTCAAGCCTTCTGCCGCCGACGTTGGAACAGTGCGGGGCGCACCCGAGTCCGTTCCTGGTCCACGTAGCGGGTTTCACGAATGTCATCGGAAACCTCGCCTTTGTCTAATATCTTTTCACCTCTGAAAATCGATCCCATGATGCCTGCGTTGCGGGTGTCGATAGCGGCACGGTCTTCGAGCCACAGGTCTTCAGCGAGCTTCATTAAGATGAGACGCTCGGGCCGCCCATCGGCTCCGATGCCGGCGGCGATAGAGACCCGCGAGCCGAGGTCAGTGTTGCCACTCATCTCGGTGTCGGTGCCTACGCCTCTTTGATTGACAGGAACCTCATCGTAATCGACGAACTCGTAACAGGCTTGAAGCGCTCGAGGGATGTTGGATTCCTTAATCCAATGCAAGTGATAGCCGGAGATCTCGGGGACTTCGAGCTTGCGCATCGGAACGCTCATCGGAATGCGATTCTTACGGTTCCGCTTGGGTTCAACCGTTGCGTTGGCTGGGTTGTTCGGTTCCAGAATATCACTTGCATTGGACATAAGTCACCACTCGTAGGTTTCGGTATAGGCTTTTTGCCAGTCAGCCAGGGTCTTGTAGGCTCTTCCGGGGCCTACGAGCCGGGTGGCCGACTTCTTGCATGCAGCTTGGGCTTCGGGCGGAAGGTCAGCGAAGGATCGGCCGCCGCCTTGGTCGCGGGAGGTCGTTCCGCCTCCATCCACCTTTGAAGGGCTTTCTCGCCTTGAGGCGTTAGGGTCGAACACTTTGGTAATCTCCCGGTCAACATGATCGAAGAACTCCTTGGTACCGAGGAGCTTGCCCTCAGCTTTCCATTCATTGGCCAGTCCCATTGCGAGGCCGGTTTTGCGCTGGTCAGTGCCGAACCACTTGTTTTCGGCCATCCAATCGCGGGCAGCGGGAGTGAGTTCGACGGCCGTCGAAGGCGGCTCGCTCTTCGGAACAGGCTTGTCGGCCTCCTTAATCGCCGCCGTGACCTCGCCCAGTTTGTCCGTCAGCTCTACCTCCGCATCCACATCGCCGTCCTGGCGTGCCTTGACGATCGCAGAGGTAATCTCACGCTTTTGCTCTACCGCCCGTTCTTTGTTCAGGGTCGAACGGAACTTCTTTAACTCGTCGATCGACTCTTGGGCGGCGGAGAGGAGTTGCTTGGTTTTGACCAGTTCGCTCTCGACTGAGTTGACTTGGTCAGCGAGCTTCCGATTATTCGCTTTGAGAATCGGAAGGAACTCTTCCCCGCGTTTGAGGTAGGTTTCAGCATCTACCCATCTCTCTTTCGGCCCGTCGAATTTCTCCAGGGGTAACCAACCCATCGTGCGAGCACGAGTTTCAGCTTCATTAGTACTCATCCGAATATCCTCTCTTTTTCCTTCGCCGCCTTCGCGGCCTCAAAGGCTTCGATGTCGATCCGGCAAAAGATGTCTCGACAGTTCACCATCCGATACATCTTTCCGTCGGCTCCGGTAGCCACGAACCCCGAGTGCTTCTGGATCAGGACCACGTCCCCAGGTTGGGCACGGGGCTCTTTCTCGTCCTCCCAGGCGGCTTTGCCGACCTCGACTACTACGACTCGATTCTCGAGAACGCTGAGGCTCTCACGAACCGAATCTGGAATGACCAGCGTGTCGCTCCAGATCTTGACTTCGGGCTCGTAAGGTTCGGTTAGAACTGCTACGCCTTGGGGATGCAATCCGCTTTTGTTAATCATCTTTCAATGCCTCCGTAAACTGATCAAAGTCCATATCTAATAACCTCTCATACGCTTTATACTCGCCTAGGGCGGCGGAGTTCCTAATGTGCATCTCGTCTTTGGATTCACCCTGGAACCATCCCGCCGCCCATTGCTGCTGCAGCCCCATTTGCGCCTTGCGCAGGAGCAGCCGGAATTGCTGCGTTACCCTGTGCTCCATCCATCCCTGGAACTCCTCCAGGCTTACTTCCTCCTCCTTCATCTTTGCCTCCTTGGGCGGCTTCGATCTGTTGGCTTAGCATCTCACTATGAGCTTTAAAGGCATCTACCATTGCTGAGAAGGCTTCTACTTTTGCTTTCACCTTCTCGGTCTGGGTCTCTGCGAGCAATTTACCGACTTCAGCATAGATCTTAACTATTTCGGCTTGAGTCTTATTCTTTGCCGACATCAATTCCATCAGATACATTTGTTTGTCGTGTTCCAGCTTCATTTGAATGCCTTGAAGTTTCAGCTGTTCCAGAGCAGCCTTCGGATTCGGGAGGGGAGGAACCTTGTCCGGGCCGGGGTAGAAATGGTCTACCGCATCGACCTTCAAAGCCTTGAGCCAGTTCTGTTCGACCTTTTGGATGTCGTAACCAGGAACCATGTGGGCGCCTTCGCGCATCATGGCGGCCTGGGTGACACGCTGGGCATCAGAGACGATATTGGGGTCGGCGGCGGGGACTACAAGATCCGGGTTTGACCGGTAGTCTTCCTGCCGGATCACCGAGTCCCCAGAGCCAAAGCGTAGGCTCTGAGGTTGGAAGAGAGCGTTGAGTTGGTGCTTTTTCTTAAACTCTTCCTTCATCGAGCGCCAGACCCTTTTGTAAATCCCCTTGTAAACCCTCTGCCCCGCCTCGGCGGTATTCCTCGAAGTCTCGGCCGGGGTGTTCTGTCCGGGGTTGATTCCTACCTGGGACTCAGTAGTACCTGCAAGACGGTCGGTGTACTCGATCAGCAGTCCTAAGAGTTTGAACATCGTCTCGTCGGGGGTACGCACTGGGAATTGGACCATGGACTTGCGCAGATCATCGCCGGAAGAATCCACGCGCTTCCATTCCCAGGGAGCCATGGTGTAGACTCCGCCCCGAATCTTCACTCCCCGGCCGAGGAAGCCTCCGTTGGAGTTGGCCATAGTACCGGCATCGAGGAGCTGGTTGATCCCGGTGTTGACTGATTCGTTGAGTGGGCCAAGAAGAATACCGAAGCCCACGTCGTATATGCCGCCATCAGGGGCAGGAATGAATCCGTACTTAGTAAAATACTCGGTGGCCTTGATCCGGCGGATCTTGGACTTGGTTCCAGGAAAATCTGTACGATCGACATCTTCATCACGCTCCCAGCGGGCGGCGATTTTAAGCACCGTTTTGGTCTGTTCCTCGATCGAGACGATGTAGGGTTCGGAGTAACCGTCTTGGTCGAGGTCGAGGAGACAATGCTGTTCGTAAACCCTGAAAGGAGAATCCTCGTCAGGCTGCGAAGGGATCATGCCCTGGCGGTTTTGTTGCTGCGTGTTCGAGTCGTCGGGAGGGGGAGCAGGGACTGAGTTGAACCACTCGGAGTCCAAGACGTTACAGAAGGTTTTAGCCACTACCCGCTCGTAGATGTCGTTACGGGACATCTCAAGGATCTGGGTCTTGCGCGCGGCCGCCTCGACGCTCTTGGCTTTGTAGCTCAGAACAAAGTCTCTGGCCATGACGAGTTCGCTGACGGAACACTTTAGCCCGGAGTTCCAGTAGGTTTTGATAAAGTTGCACCCAACGATTCCGAGGTTGATTAGAAGGCGGTCGTGCTGCTCTTCCCAGCCGATGTCTTCCTCGAGAACCTGCCAAGACATGTGCTTAGAGATGCGGTCGGCCTGGTCTTGAAGGCGCTTGTCAGGATCAGGGGCAGTTACCCGGTACTTGACGATGTCGGTGCCTTGGATGATGTTTTCGTAGCTGCGGGAGGAGAATTGGAGAGCCGCGATGGTGACCAAGGGAAAGACCACGTTGGCACAGCCAGCCCACGGGAAGTTCTTGTCCTTTTGGATTTGCATAGCAAGATCCATCGCGGCTTCCATCCGGCGTTCCCACTTGGAGCGGGATTGCTTATCGCGTTGGAAGCCAGTCCAAACTCGGTTGCCCAGGGCAGTAAGGTCTTCTTCGCTAAATCGATCGCATAGGTTTGGTGCCGAGGCTACGTCAGAGTTGAGAGAGAGCTTCTTGGAGAATTTGTAGATCACTTCAGTAACCCGTCACTCTATTCCGCTCGTTAGCCGACTTAAGAAACTGCGACATGGCGGCGAACTCTTCCTCGGATTCAGTCATAGCATCATCGTCCTCCAGAATCACCCCGTCGAACCCGCGGGCCAGGGTGACCGACGCATCGAACTGATCGTCGAGAACAGCCTCTTGGGTGGCGGAGAAGTCGAGGCATTCTTCCTCGTATTCGACGTACCACGAAGTCTCTTTATCAAACCGGCAGCCTCCAGCTTTCATCCGCTTGCGCCAGGTCTGGCCCCGAGTGGCCTTGTCTTTGACTGGAAGCGTAGGGATGAAATCGATGAAGATGTCTCGCAGCCTCATTTCATCGCGGATGATAGGCCAGACTGCCTTCCAGATCACCCCGTCTTCGACGTAGAAATGGTCAGGGTGCCAGCGAGCGTTGATCGAGAAAATCTCTTCAACCCATTCCTTAGAATCCCAACGGCCGACCCGAACGTCCAGGAAATCGATGAAGTTCGAAATGGTCTTGCCGCCGACCACGAAGGCGGTTCGATTGGCCTGATCGTTCTTCGAAACCGCGAAGTCACAGCCAACGCAGACCTTGTGGAACTCTTCCTTGTCTTCAGGCTTAAGGGGCAAGAACTGTTCGACCAGCAGATAGTTGCCCTCATCGTCCCTGGGATCGTTGAGCAGCTCTTGGCTGTAGCCAGCAGAGTCGCCCTCGTTAATCATTTCCTGGCGTTTGTCGCGAAGATCCTGTTCAGAGAAACGCTCGGACCAGAGGATTTGGGAAAAGTCGCTGAAGGATTTGTGGGCTTTGTAGACCCTTGAGATCCAGGTGTTGTTGTGGCACAGATGGTTGAGGAGAGAATCTTTGTGCAGAATGGTTCCGTGGACTCTGATTCTGCCGCCGACTCTCAAGGCTTGGCGGGCGGCACGAAAGAACCATTTGCGGAACTTCTTTCTGCGCTCCTTGCTTTCGACCTGCTCGTCGTCTTCGAGGTCATCGCCGATGATAAGGTCTGGACGGCGGCCTCTCCATTTGCGGCCTCGAATCTTTTGCTCGGCGCCACGAGCCAGGATGCGGAATTGATGGCCATCGGTGCACTCGACTATGATGTCTGTTTTCTGATCCTGAATGAAATCCTTGATGTGAAACTCGCGGCGCAGATCATCGTTATCGCGAAGCTCGTTAGCGATGTCGCCCAGATGTTCGATGGCCATCTCTTCACTGGAGCCGAGGACGATGACGTACATGGAATTGCGGAAGCAGACTTCGGCCAGGGTGTAATCGTGGGTGAAGGCAGTGGACTTGGCATGGCCGCGAGGGGCGGCGAGGGCGACGGCTGGGTCGTCGCTGCAGTAGACTTTCCAGCCCTCACGGTGGAATTGTGGCGTGGGGCTGGGAGTATCGTAGAGCGGGGAGAGATAAGCTCCGGCGAAGGCTTCGACGATTTCAGCAGTAAGTTTCATGGAAGATCTGGGACAACAGCGAGGTAGGCGGAGATCAAGATAACCTGGCCAAGGGAGGTCGTTGCTCGGGCCAGGAGTTCGTAGATGGTGCCCAGGACGCCACCGGTCACGAGCTGGTTGACAACGGTTCCCGAGATCGTAGCGGTGCCGCCGATCACCGAGGCAGGGTTCGAGTCTGTCCCGGTGTAGACGATGCAGGTGCAGGTTCCGGCCAGAATCGTTTCGCCCAGAGAGAGTTTGGAAACGAAATCGAAGGGCATGATAACCGTTTCACCAAGTTTCTTGGCAGGGAGAATCACGCGGCCTCCGTAGATGGCAGGGCCGCCGCTCGGGATAACAGGCGAAACTCCGCCGCCCGGCCCGCTTCCATCGAAGAGGTAGGCTGGGTTATCGAAGGTAACGAATGTATCACTAAAGTCCCACATGTTAAGCGTGCGGTATGGTCCAGCCGGTGTACACGGTGCCCCAGTCAGTGGTAGGGGCTACGGGCGGCACGCCGGTCGGGTACCAGAGGAGTTGGAAATTTGCCTGTGGTGCTGTGATCGGGTTTGCTGACCAGCCGAGGACGTGGACTGAGCCGGGTTTGGTGGTGTTAAGAGTATCGATTTGGGCGAGAACATCGCTGCAAAAGGGTTCGGTGCCGGAGCCCTGGGTCTGGCCGCCGCACTCGCCGATGATAAGGGGGTAGCCGGCGGCAACAATCGCTGGAACAAGGCTGAGCCACTGGCGATAGCCGTTAGTTGCGGGAGTGTTGTCGCCTGAGTACCAGCGATAATAGTTCGGATCACTAAAGGGCTGGTTCGGATAGGCATGGAGGCCAGCGCAGATCTGGGAGTCGCTGATGTTTGCCGCGACCGTTGAGAGCCAAGTGGCGCCAGTAGCGTCGCCAGTGATCCAGCTGGAATTGCCGAGTTCGCCTGCGTAGCCCACGCCGTTGAGCAGGACGACGTTGGCGGCTCCGGCGCCGCGGACGGCGGCTAGGAGCTGAACCATTCCAGCACTAGACCAAGACGCGTTGATAGGGCCGATGTAGTACTGGCTTGGAGGAATCGGCGTCTGCGCGTTGTAGTCCATCGTCAGATGCGCGGCGCCATTCGCCCACTCGGCCCACTTGGGATAAGTCGGTTCGTTGACCAGGTCGATGATGCCGTTGGGGTAGTTTTTGATAAGACCAGCGAGCTTAGTCCAGGCGGCGACGGCTTGGATGTCTGGCATCCAGGAAGCAGGGTTCTGGTAGCTGTTCCAGATTGGGACCGTGGTACCGGCGACGGTGACCTGGGGACCCCATAGGTGCAGGTCGACGATGAAGTAACATCCAGCCGCCGTGACTGAGTCGAGGACTGATTTCAACTCCGCCATGTAGGTGCCATGGGGGTCGCAGTTGACGGTGGCGACGCCGGCGAGCGAGATGGGGAGCTGGTAAACCCCGCCGCTCAGAGTGAAATCGGTGCCTTTAAATTTGTAGCTGGTGAGGCCTAAGACCGAGTGCAGGTGTACGGGGATGCGAAAGCAGTTCCACTTGTAGGCCGCGGCCAGCGTCGCAAAGGGCGGGATGTTGTTGGTGGTCTGCCAGCCGCCATAGGTCCAGGCCGAAGGGCCGCCGTTGGTGTACGTGCCCTCCATGCCGAAGGTATCGGCGCCTCGGAGTTGGACGATCGACCCTGTCCCGTTGATCAGCGTGCCGCTCGACACCCGAATTGAGAGCGCGCCGCTGATGGTGTAGACGGCGCTTGAGACTGTGCTCTGCGCAAAGCTTGGGGCGGTGGCCAGGGCTTTGACGGTTTGGCTGGTGTTTAACAGAAGCGGTGCGGTGTAGATAGCGCTTGCGGTGGTAGGAGTCGCCCCGTTAGTGGTGTAGTAGATTGTAGAGCCAGGGGTAGAACAGGAAATCGTCACGCTCTGGGTACCGGTGTAGGTGCCAGCAGGCGGCGAGGTAACCGGGGTGGAACATTGAGCAGCCCCGCTGATCCTGATACTGTTGCTGGGGAAGAGAAGCGGGGTCATACGGAGGACCAGGCGCTTAGGTAGCGAATGTTGAATATAAAGGGCTGAAGGGAAGCGGTGAAACTTGCCGTAGGGGCGGTTGAAAGGACGTTGGTCCAGGTGACCGCGGTAGAACCGCGAGTGAAGTTTGCAATTCGGTACTCACCGGTGGAGAAGAATACGGCGTACTGGTCGGTGTTCGAGGCCCAAGGAGCTGAGAGCGTGGCGCCGATTCCAGAGGGCGGGGCAGTGAAAGTATAAGCCCCGGTGCCGAGATGGGACTGCCAGCCGCAGATCATGTAGTAGTGGAAGGTGGCCATATCGGCGTTGAAGGCGGCGGTGCTCTTCAAGTACTGCGCAACGCCGTCACAATAAAAGGTGAGCAGCATACCCACCGGGTCGTAGCTCACGCCTAAGATGTGCTCGATGGTGCGATCAAGAGGGATGCCGGTATTGAGAATATTATTGGTCGCGACCCCGGAGACCCAATGGATGACGTTCGAGCGCATGCCGAAGGTCGAGTTATTGGCATCGCGCACGAACCCGGGCTCATCGACGTCAATCTCGACGTAGGTCGTGGTGGGCACCGATCCATGCTCGATGGGCAGCATCCAGCAGGCTTGGAAGTTGGCGAAATTATTGATCGAGGCATGGGTCGCCCATTCGGCGTAGAAGCCCGCGGCGGCGCTCAATAGCGGCAACTGCTGCGTGCCAAAGGTCGGGCTCCCCGTAATCACGCCGCCCTGCTGCAGCTGCAATTGGCCGCCGACGTTCTGGGCAAAGCCGCTCGAGGGGTTAAAACCTGTGGTGCTGGTTGCCATCGTTTGGTAGTAGAGACGGGCAAAGAGGGGGCCGTTCGCGGTCTCCGTGAAGTCGATATTGGCGACGGTCGGATTGATGAAGAACTTGTTGACGGTGTAGCCCAGGGCCGCCGCGCCGGGCGGGATCACGGTGGGGCCTGAAGGGATTACTGCTGGCGCCGCGGGGTAGTCCAAGAGCGATGAGGGAGTGACCTTAATCGTTGCGCTCTGCAGATACATCCAATCCGTTGCGGCGGTGTCCAATTGCAGGTTGATCGAGATGTACTGGCCTACCGTGGTGTCGATTGTGAGGGGGAGGAAGTTGATGCCTGCACCAGGCTCCCCGGTGCTCTGGTTCATCACCGTTTGCTGGTTGGCGACTCCAGCATTGCGGATGCTGTGGAACACTGTGTTGGTGAGCCCAGTTGTCGTGACGACAAATGCAGGGGCTACGGCGGTAGCGCTTATGACTGGGGTTAGGCGCTTGTTGGTAGCGGAGTTGAAGCAAGTGAAGCCGTATTCGAGGGTGAGTTCGTTGCTCAAGCCCATCACGTTGGCGGGCAGCGGGATAATGAGCGAACTGATCCCGGGTGCGGCAGTAACCTGGGTATAGGCACCGGGGCCGGTGGCGATGATGCCGACCGGAGCCGCGGGGATTGAGGGCTGGCCGCCGAAGTACATGTTGGCAAACACGGTCCCAAGCGTGGTCGAGGACATCTGCACGAAGTACCAGCCGAATAGCGAACTGGTGTAGAGGGCTCCAGCAGGAAAGTACATGTAGCAATTCGAGATGATGCGATCAAGGGCGGTGGTAAGGGTCAACGCTCCGTTAGCCGCCATCGAGCCGCTGGAACACAAGACAAACGGAATCGCCGTTTGGGCCAGTACCACCGGGGCAGGCATGATCCAGCGTCTTCCATTCCACCACCACAGGCCGCAGTCGGCAGTGACGTACTGGGGGTAGCCAACGATGTTGGAGGAGGTGTACTGGGTGGTGAGCTGGGCCAGGGTTAAAGAACTCGGAGTTGCGCCGAGGGAGAGCTGCAGGGACGTTATAGCGGCAGAATTGGCCGCGACGTTAGTGTTCGTCGCTGCGATAGAAGTGTTAAGCCCTGGGATCGTAGAGTCGTTTAGGGCGTTAATCGATACGACCGTTGGGTTGATAGTGTTTGTTGCCGCCGCAGGGGCTGTGGTGGCACTACCAGGAGTCGTAGAGATTAAGGGAATATCGGGCATCTTAGTTCGGCAACCAGACGGTTCCGGCGAGATGGTAGATGTAGCGCAGAGTGCCCAAGGGGCCGGCGGTGAGGGTAATCGGTGCCGTGCCACCGATGGTCTGGGAAGTATTGGGGCTTAGGGTCAAGCCCGTTACGGTCTGCGTTGAACTGATACGAATCTGCTGCCCGTCGATCGGGGTGGCTGGCATGGTGATGGTGCCAGTGGCTAAGGTACCGGCAGGGTTTAAGCACAGGGAAGTGGTGTTGTTGCCGATCGTGATCGAGAAGCCGGTGGTCGGGACCTGCACCGACTTCGACTGATCGGCGCGGGCGAACAGAGTGATGAAATTGCCATTGGCATCGAAGGAGCCGCGGGCGACGCCGTTGGTGCTGAAACCTAAGGTGTTGGTGGCTGGGAGGTAGGTGCCATTGGCGACGATCGTCGCGCCGGTGACACGATAACCACTTGCGGTGATCGGGCCGCCAAAGGAAGTCACACCATTGGCGCCGGAGGCTACGCTGATGCTGGCAAAATAGGCGCCGCCGTTGGTGGCGCTGGAGATATTGAGCGCGCTTGTGGGGTTAGCGGCGCCCTGGACCGGGACGACCTCGAAGATCCAGTCGACCAGTTGGGACGCGGCCGGAGTCGTCGCCCAGCCCTGGCCCTGCAGGTGCAGGCGCGGGGAATACTGCTGGCTCGCGGCAGCCGCAGCGGTGGGCGTTTTGAGGAGGAGCCCATCGCCCGAGGTGTTGGCGGCGATGACAGCAGAGATGTTCTGGGCGACGCTGTAGGGCACGCTCTGCGTAGGGTCAATGGCTACGGTGCCAGTCGTGGTGACCACGCCGCCGGTCAGACCTGTGCCGAAGGTAATTGAGGTGACTGGAGCGGTGGCGGCGATCAGTTGCTTTGAACTATTCGACGCGAGGTACGCCGCGCTCGTCGGGACGACAGCACCGTTGACCTGGATCACGGAGGCTGCAACGCTGCCGGAGCCTGAGGCCGTGACATCGCCGGTGAGGGCTGTGATGCCGCTGCCACCTGTACCAGCCGCTCCCGGGACGGCGGTTACCCCGCTGGCTTGAGTTACCCCGGTGGTCACCTGGCACTTCCTTGGAGGATTAAGAGATCCACTGCCCCACCAGTTAGGGTGTTGGCTTTGAGCCTGATGGCTCGGACTGGAAAGGCATAGTTGCCATCGGCTCGAAGGCCTGTGAGGCCTGGGTTACCTGTTCCAGAGTTGAGGGTGGCGTGGGGGAAAACTCGCATGCGGCGGAGCCAGGCGGCGCCTGAATCGGCTAGAGGACCCGAGTTGGCCACGGTGTAGGTGTAGGCTGTGTTTGAGGTCACCGTTATGTCTGCGCCCAAATCCCCGTTCTGAATACCTACGCCTGTACGCAGAGTGTCGAACGGTGGCCCAGAGCCGCCGATGATAACGTTATCGCCTGTAGACATCCCATGGCCCAGGCCATCTGGCCCTGGATCAAAAACCGTCGCTGTAGTACCCACTCGAGTGATCTGAATCGAATTCCCTGCCACCCTCGTCTGATCCAAATCGTCAAACGAATGCTGGACGTTGTAAGTCAACCCGGTGGCGGTGGACCAGGGAACCACTCCCAGTCCCACCGCAAACGCTGTCTCAATATAATTGATCGGAATCCATTGGGAATTCCCTGCCGCCGTGACCGTGATCCGAACTGGACGCATGGATGGACTCCTAAGGGATTAAAGTAGCTCGAGGACTCGCCTGGGTTACTCGTGCCCTGCCATTTTCTGGTGGAGGCGAACAGAGTCGGCGGTCTTGGGGATGAAGGATTCGGCCGAAGTGAGAGTCTGAAGAGCTTTCGACCGATCGACGAACTTGCAGGCCGGCGGCGACGTAAGAGCCTTTTTCCCCTTTCCTCCCTTGCCCCTACGCATTCGAGGCTCCGGGCAGTGGAGCCTGGACGTTGACCGGCGGCGGCGGCTCAGGCATCTTCGGAGTCTCCACGACGGCCTTCTCAGGCGTTGCGCGCGAAGGTTCTACGGTAGCTCGAGGACTCGCCTGCGGCTGGGTCTGGATTTCGGTCTTCACCGCCCCGATGGTATAGACGCCCTTGGCGATCTCACTGCTCGGATAGTCCGCCGCCATGGCCAGGGCCTTGAGGGTGAGCGAAGCATCGATGGCGAGGGGGACGCTATAGACTGGTGAGACTGAGGTAGGATCTGAGCCGTCGAGGGTGTAGTAGATCACGGCGTCGGCGGGAAGAACCGCGGGTAGCTTCGGCGGCTGGAGAGCCACCGTCACCGTTTGGGCTTCAGGGTAAGGTCCGGCTAGGGGCAGAAACGTCGGGGTTGGGAGGGGAGCGGGCTTGGTGGTCAACTCGGCGAGCTTTCCAGAGGCGGTGAAAGGCGCCCCGTCGGCGGCGAATCCGGCCACAACCACCTGATCATTCTTGCCCTCAGCCACTACCCAGGCCATTTCGCCCAGAGGCTCTTTGCCCGCGGCGGCCGGCGGCACGAGGTGGGTTAGTTCCCTCACCCCTTTCCGAAAAACCTTCACCTGCGCAAATAATGTCATTTGAGAACTCCTTGGATCAATCAAAGCCATATTGTGCTAGCCCCCGACCCGGAGGGTCGGCTGGGAAAGTCAAATCGAATTCCGAGCGTATCTTACTATCCGCCCATGGCGGCTGTTCAAGTCTCCACCTCTATCTCGGCCTTCTTACGACTCAACAGTCCCGTCAGCCTCTCACCCAGATTCTCGAGATGTTGGTCAATATTAACCTGAACCGCCACGGTTTGCTCTCTGGCCCCATAACCCAGAGCCCGGGTGGAAAGCTCGAGGGTTCGGAGAGCCAGATTGTCCGGGATCGCCGCCGGCTCGCCCTTGAGCTTTTCCTTCAGAATCTCCATCGACCGATTGAGCATTCCCTTGAGCCCGTCCTCGATCGTCGCTCGAAGCGTAGGGTCTTCGATCTCCTGGGCACGCTCGAGGAGCCTGGCTTGAAAGGCATCCGAGGACATGACCTGGGAGATCCAGCTCGCCGAATAGCCCATGCGGGCGGCTAGCTCATTCTGACTAATCCCTCTATTCGCGAGAATCAGGTTTATCAGCCCATCATGAGAGTAGTTAACTCTCTGAATCGCCTGTTTAACCGGCGCGTTCTCTGGGATGCCGCCGGGTGGAACCCCGGCTTCGACCGTCACAGAGCTAATCAGTCTCTCAAAGTCATCACTCATAACCTGAATCTCAAGGTCGGCGGCGGCAAGGCCATCGCGCACCATGACACATCCCCCGATCCGAGTCAACCAAGAGTTCACCCCTCTTCCCCGGACTTTGTGTTTTCTACGTAGAGAATCTGGAGATTATGCACGTACAGAATTACTGCGCTGCGAACCCGCGAAAATGCCATAGTGGTGAAACGCCGCTCAGATAAAATTTCCCCCCTGGGTAGGTCCAGCCCCCTCGTCGGTCGGCCAGAGGATCTGAGGGACCGCCAAGGGCGAGAGGACAGGTAGACCGTCGAGAGGCGTGATGGTGTGATAGCTGAGTAGTACACCAGCGAGCTAGTGATATAGGGAGGGGGCTGAGTAGTGTGGTAGACAGGTGGTGCACTAGGCAGGTAGCACAGGGCCACGAGCCGGCGGCTGATATATCTCATATCACATGGCAGATATGTTGCAGTGCAACACCTGCAAGGATTGTGCCAAACGGGAGGAAAATAAATAACTTAATGTCGTTGACATTTGAGTCAGAGTCTATATAATCGATGGCGAACAGCAACCAATGGAGACTATCAAATGGCTGAGATACCTACCTGTCGCGTGTGTCAACATGCGATACAACAGGACCGAGAGTTAATCTGTCGGCTGAACTACACACCAGCCAAGCAGTCATGGCAGATATGCGCGCGGGTTACGTTGAATCGGGACGAAAACGCTGCGTATGATGCGCGATGCAGATCATACGCATTGGCGTGTCACAAGTATGAGAGAGATTTTTTCAGGAATGCTTGACACGATTAGCAGCTTCGTGTAGGCTGCTAGTCGAGTAGCAATTCCGCTGCTCATAGGTTTGAATAGGAGACTTTTATTTATGGCACAGGCAAAGCCGAAAGGTAATTCAGTCGTCACGACGGTATGGACCGGATGGCAGCTGAAAATCGATGTATTGGGCGCAGGGGCGATTCTGTTCAACGCCGATCAGATGTCGAAAGATAACCGAGAGACGGCTGAGAAACACGGATGGGTGCAGAGGCTGTGTGATCGGGCAGCGATGCAGGCTCCAACGCGGAAGGCTCTGACGACAGAGGCGGAATGGCTGGGGATTTTGGCCAAGCACAAGATGGCGAAATTCTCAGCAATCGCCGAGTTGGCGCAGTATTATGAGGGTGGAGATGTCCCCTGGAAAATGACCGGAACGGCTGAGAAGGATGGCGGGCTGCTGTTCACGGCGCTTTGCGAGTTCAAACCGAGATTGACTGAGGGACAGATCGCAGAACATCTGAAAACGAGGACACCGGCGCAGTTGACTGAGATTCGAGCAATTCCTGAGATTGTCGATATCATGAATCGGCTGAGGAAAGAGAGGGTTGCGAAGGTGGATACGAAGAGCGCACTGGGGGATTTAGCAGCGCTAGAATTGGTGGAGGAGGGGACTGAGACCGCGAACGAGTCAGTGGAATAAAAGGGGCTGTGGGCAGGGGGTAGGGACAGCAAACCTACCCGCTGACTCAAATCGCCACAACAACAACAATAAACAACAACCAGAACATCATACTGGGTTCTTATTTTTTTTTTTTTTTTTTTTAAAAACCCAGTATGATGTGCTAGTTGTTTATTGTTGTTGTTGTGGGGTAAGAGTTAATCGGCTGCGATCAACTCTTGGTTGACACGCGGACCGCCGTGGTGTATGGTGTGGGGTTGATAGAGATAACGCGCCGATCGGGCGCACAAAGGAGACTTGAAATGCAAGTAGGTGATAGAATAATCTGGTGCGGAGCAATGACTGGACCAGACCAGATACGCGAGGGAACAGTTACACGGGTTAGAAACTCTGGTGAGCCGCTCGTCTGGGTAGACAGCCAACATAAACCCGAAGACTGTATTTATCAGGCTTATTGTTGGCCAGCCCGAGTACGGGAAGAGTTGACAGCAATTCTGCTTGAACGTCAGCGGCTGCAGAAAGCAGCAGACGATTCGATGAAGCTGGTTTATGAACTCAAGAATGCAATCACACGAGGGGAGAAATGACTAAGCTGCCAACCTGGAAGCAATTAGAAGCCTGGTGGAGATTTACACAGGAGAATCCAGTGCCACGCAAACCACACAAACCTGACCCGGTTAAGATATGCGCCCGGATGAATAAGGGCTGGGCGTTTACCAAGTCAATGACGATAGACGAATACAAAGCAAAGAAGGACGCGATTCAACTGGATTTAGAAACCCTGCCGCCCGAGCAATTCGAGGCGAAGTACAAAACCTGGATGTACTGACATGGCCAAGATGCGTTCGTTTAATACCAAGTCGATGAAGATCAACGGGCTGAAGTCTGAAGTGGATCACGACCACTCGCAGACGAAAGAGGATGAATGGGGACAGCCGAATTTGCATTATGTCCGAGGACTGCTCTGCGGGAAATGCAATACGCTGTTAGGAAAGCTACGGGATAACAGACAGACGTTGCAACGATTGGCTGATTATCTCAAGCGGCATGGTGATAGCCTGGAGACGTTCAAATGACTTTCCAGAAAGGTAATCGGAATGCGAAGAAACTGACCGGGGAACAGGTGATGGAGATTAGGGAGCGTTATGGAATTCCTGGGGTTACACAACCGATGTTGGCAAGGGAGTACGGAGTTTCGCTTCCCACGATTGCGAATATACTGAATTACGTGACTTGGCAAAATCCGTCTTATTCGCCGCCGAGTCCCCGGCCGCCGCTCAAAGCACCTCCAGCACCGCAAAGTGCTGTAGAAGCCAGCATGGCCAAGATATCACGAATGGATTTAGGTCCGCTTAAAGAGCGCAAAGCACCTTCGCTTTATAATGATCCACCGCCTGAGATACCAGGCGAGCCAACAGGTGAAGGGCTAGCAAGATTTAATAAGGAGGCGGCTAAACTACCGCCACAAGTCGGGACGGAATTGCAGAAACTGGAGAAAGGAGACTGAGATGTTTAAGATGGAAGCAACACACCTTCGAGGTAATCGCTGGGCAATACGTACAGCAGGACAATTGGGGACTTGTGGATCATTCCCGTTTCTTTGGACAGTAAGGTATGTAACTGCAGGAAGTGCTGAAGAGGCAATGCACAAGTTCGAGAGGCCCTTAATACCCTTCGATACAATGGCACGAAGGCGCTGAGCAAAAAGGCTTGAAATGAACCCAAGGTTTGCGAGCGTTACCGCCTGCGAGCCTTGGCTTGATTTCTGGGTTAAACAAAGGAGACTGAAAATGCGAGAAGGAATGGTGATAAGCGTGAGCACGCTGATAAAGCTGCTCGAACAGGTACCGGACGGCAAAGAACCGATTGTGATATCCAGGCGGGATGCTACGATTTCTGTTTCGATTCCAGACGGGCCACTGCCTTGGGGCTGGGAGGCAGTAAACGAGGCTGGGTTTCAACAAACGAAAGGGTATAGGAGAGTTAAATTTACTGTCATGGGCAGGTCGGAATGGATTGAAGCACTGGAAGCAGGATATGACGGGGTGGCAGATGCGGACGCAGTAGTACAGATGCTTGAAAAGGACTCAAAATGAAATACGAACAGAACATGATAGCGTTTGCGCTTTCGCTAGGGATTGTGATCTTGGTTTGCGGGATGGCCTATGCGATTCTCTGGCCATTCAAGCAGCGCAAACGGTCTGGCCTACCGCCGCCCGACCGGGCCTGCGAGCGCTCGGTTTACCTCGTGGGGAGGGAGTGGAAATGAACGGCCAACCGAGTCTTCGAGGTACTGTCAGAGCGTACTGGGTGATTCTACTGGCAATTGGGCTGACCCTCGGGGTCA